>Ga0206902_10163_pt1 | contig 17651 bp, 4 predicted proteins | sample Alteio_BWOrgHeat_44_FD_153242 | JGI IMG/M metagenome (GOLD analysis project Ga0206902, IMG submission 153242) | Enriched cells from forest soil in Barre Woods Harvard Forest LTER site, Petersham, Massachusetts, United States -... | ecosystem: Environmental > Terrestrial > Soil > Temperate forest >... | reverse complement strand
AATTGCTTATGTCTTAAAAATCTCCAGTAAGGCTGTAGCCTTATCTTAATTTACAATACTACATCGCTACTCGCCTCTCTTGCTTCTCATATATCACTATACTTTCCTTTTGTTCTAATGCCCTAAATGTTGCACTACTTGCAAATAAACCATGTGATTGTATAGATGGAGTAGGTAAGGCTTGTGGTATTGCCGCATCTCTTAGAATTTGGGTAAACAATTCCCGAGTTGTACTTCTAGTGGGAATAACAGCTTGATAATGGTTGCCAGTGTAATATAAAAATATAGGTTCACTAAGTGCCTCTTCTTCAAAAAACTGCGGACGAATATTCTCACTAATTAAAACAATAGGTCGACCTAACCAACGCGCTAAAACAAACGCTTCCACTTGCCCACCCCATGTTCCCGGCTGAGACATAAGTTCGATATAGTGATCAAAACTATTAACTTTCACAAGGCCACTTGCAGTAGTCATTAGTTCCTCATTATTGAGTAAATCTCCTAATGTTTCTCGTTGTGATAAAATAGCTGCAACAGCAAGTTGTCTTAATATTACATGATCTATTTCAACATTACCTACAGTACCTAAATCTACATTAACTCCGCTTTGTGCAGCTACAGCACGAAACAAACAATCACCGTTTGCACCATAGTCCATTATATTTCCATACTCTTCTATAATATGAGTACGCTGTTTCCAAAAATATGTATATCTCAATGGCTTTGATGCAATAATTTTTTTTATATCATCTGATGTAATAATAATCTTTCTATGAGCAAAACGACCTGTCCGTGTTAAGGTATCAATTGGTGATAAATCCTGTCGCGGAAGTAAGAAATCTTGCGATCTATCATTTGCACCACGCTGCTTGAGTAGACTAATATTACTTTGGCTTAAACCTTGACTACCTTTAATTAACACATCTCTTAATGACAATAAACTAGGCCCTTGGTGCCATATTAACTTTTCTTGTAATGTATTCTCTACTTTATTGATTTGCCATAGCCAAATACTACCAGATTTATCTCCTATTATTAATAATGTGTAATCAGAGTGTCTACCCCACCGTAATATTTGTATATCTATTGCTAAATTTAATACAGTCATGGTATTACCACTTATTATGTCGAAAAAACGTACTGTATCTTTATTAGTGCTAGCTAACACATCGCTATCTGGAGAAAAGGCAACACTACAAACTGTATCTGTATATTCATCAATTTTTCTATGAATAGTACGAGTCTCTACATCCCACAACTGTACGAATGAATCATCCCCACCAGAAGCCAAATATTTAGTATCTGGCGAGAAAGCCAAAGCACGTAGCGTTTGAATATGTCCTGGTAGTTCATTAAGGGGACTACCTGTTGTAATATCCCATAACCGCACCATAGCATCTCTCCCTCCAGATGCTAGATATTTACCTGTAGGTGAAAAAACGATAACCCAAATTGTATCAGTATGTTGCGTAAGTTTATTAACCTGCTCAGCAGATTCCACATAATACAACAGAATAGTATTATAACTGCCTAATGCAATAATTTTCCCATCAAGAGAAAAAGCTGCACAATGAATAGGATAACCATTCCCAGTGAACACATTTTTTATTTTACCTGTTGATGTATCCCATATACGTACACATGAATCTTCTATATCTGAAATTAACAACTCACCTGTTGCAGACACAACTACATTGCCCACCTTAGCCGTATCTTTTTCAAAAATCTTTTTTAGGGTACATGCGTTCCATAAATACAGCGTATAACCTATGCATTCTGAACTTAAAACAAATATTTCATGACTTGCAGAAAAAACTATATCTCTAACATCTAATAGAGGATTAACTTGTGTATTGTGAATTTTTTTAGATTTACTATCCCAAAATCTTACTGTTTTATCATGTTTTCCTAGTGAAACTAATTGATGCTCAATTGTTGGAGAAAAGGCAACTCTGCAAATGGGGGGCATTTGACGATAATCATTGCTATCCAACATACTTAGGCACATACCAGAATCTATATCCCATAGCCATATATTAGTATCAGATGCCACAGCCAGTATACCTCCGCTTCTTGAAAAAGATATACTATAAATCCATGCTGGATATTCTTTCTTCAGCACTTTTATGCATTGATGAGATATCATCTCCCAAAGCCGTACAGTTTTATCTGCACTACCCGCAGCGAGTATCTTACCATTCGGAGAAAAAGCAATATCCAATATGTAATCAGGAGACTCAAGAGTTACAACCGGCACAAACTCTGTATCTATTGATGATAGCTTTATAGTATTATCATCACTGCCAGACGCCAGCATTAAGCCATCGGGAGAAAAGACGATCCTGCCAATTATATCTGAATGTAACCTATTATTACGTAAAAGAGTGCCTGATGTCATTTCCCACAATTGTACAGTTCCATCGCTCCTTGCAGAAGCAAGTATTCTGGTATCTGGCGAGAATGCAACACAGCACACATCTGATGGCCACTTACATAATTCTGGTGGTATTATGAGATCATGTTTTACTTCTTTACTTGGTATATCCCATACCAATAAAGTCCCATCTCTATCACCAGATGCAAGCCTTACACCGTCCGCAGAGAAATCAATACTCTGCACTGGCGACGTGTGCTTTCTAAGAATCTCTCTTAACTCATAATATTCTGGAGAATAAAAATAAATATTACCGTTATGGCATCCAACTGCTAACAGAGCAGCGTCTGGGGAATAGACGCATGCATTGCCATTATCTTCTAAGCAAATAAACGGCTGTTCCAAAAATGCAACGCCAGTCATATTTGCACGTCTAAAATCTGCTTTTGTTAACACAGCTTCAACAAAATTTACTCCAGCCAAGTCGGCATTTTGAAAATTGGTACCATAACATAGAGCTTGTGGCATCTGCGCATTAGGAATAGATATATCGCTGAAATCCATATTACTAAAATTCATTCCTATTACGTTTAATAATGTTATTGCATTAGCAGCAACTTTAGCTGTTTGTACTGTTTTGCTTTTATGTTTGGTTGTCTCAATATCTTGCAATAATGTCTTTTGTATAGCGGGTTGTGCTAATATCATCTCTTTTATAAATTCAACCACACCAGGATGTTTAACAATATCTAACGGGCTTACATTTTCTACTTGGCAAAGTATCACTACTTGTAAAATATACCAGGCAGTAAAATATTCTTGGAAACGCGAGTGGAAGCACTCTCGATCTCTCATAAATTCATCTGGCGTATTGTCTATCCATTGTGAAAAATCTAAGTGCATGAGCCCGTCTTCCAAAATTCTGCCAGGATATCTTATTGCTAATTCATCACGTTTAGCAATAATAGCTTTATTACTAATAAATGATTTTTTACTTATTAAAGCTATGTTAGCTAATTCGAATGATTCCGATGAGGCAGAATTGATAACAGCTGATTCTACTGTAGCTGGCCCACTACATGCTGGGATTGATGATTTAGATCTTGCTGCTCCATCATCATCGGAAATACACGTTGTTTCAGCTACAGCACTACTTGAGAAGAAACTACTATCTATTGCCGCGGCAGCAGAAACTGACAATTGGGCAGTTGTGGATGTTGATGTATTTGATTGAATCGTATGATCTCGCACATGTGCAGCACCTACATCGGAAACAGCTGACTGGCGTACTACAGTATCTGGTTTCTGAACTACAGAATGTTCAGTAGCCGCTATAGAAACAGAAGCTCCACATAGTTTGGTAGATTCTTGTAAGTGAGTAGTATTAACACTTCCTTGAATAGCCATAGTGGCAAAATGATTGTGTCCATTATATTGCACATGAACTGCTTCTGGAAAACAGGATTGAGTGTGATAAATAATGTCATTAGTTGGCCCATGAATGATAATGAGCTTTTGCAATAAGATAGCGACAATGTCAATCATAGAAGAATTTTGCTCTCCATGAAAATTTCTCTGAAAAGCAAACCACTCTCTTTGTCCATAATAACATTGCACATAATCTCGATAAGTATCTTCACGTTCACAAAATGCATGAAATGCTTCTTCATGAGGTGTGAACGTTAGTCTGCGGCTTCTGCTAAATTCATCGTACGCATGGGCATGAGCCGCCCTATGCTCTTCTGTCAAAAAATATGTATCTAAGTCATCAAGTGATAAACATGCCCCTTCAAGATTGCCAAGCTCTGTATTACAAGTAGCCACAGCAGCTCGCATAGCTTCATGTGCATTTTGGTAGGCAAGCACCACGTTTCTCAGTGCATCAGTACGCATGGCTGTTGGCAATGACCCTACGGGGAACCGTAAGGGCATTTTTTCTGCTAATAGCTTTTCCAGGTCCTTTCCTATCAAAAGCCTATTGTACACATCATCTGGATCTAATGCCTTATGGATTGCAAATAATTCTTCTATTTGCAAAGCTTGTGTTACATGTTTATCTCTATCCTCTGCACTCAGCAAGATGTAAGCTACTGTCAATGCAGCTGCATGACGAATTTCAGGCGCTAATAGCTTTCTATAACGTATATCTCCACTATTCTCTAACGCAAATCTTACTAATTCTTGTCTCGCTGCAATTGCTTTTTGCTCGGGATCATGGTGTCTAATATCAAGTGCATTGGATAAATCTACTGCTACATCAAAGCAATTCCAGCCCAGTTGTACACTCACTTTTACTGCTGAAGTTTCTTTAGTGGGTTCTAGTGTTAACGGCGACCTAGAAGCGCGTAAATGTGGCGCAGGATATTGCTGGTTAATTTTGGGAGTAACATGAGTATTTTCTGGCACATCGGCTTCAATACCCATTCTTGTCACCGCACCTCTTTGCTGCAGTAAGCGTTGATTACGTTCAGATAATCCTCTCACAGCAGTGATATTTGCTCGAGTGCAAGTCAACGGTGTTTCCGTAGCACAAATTTCACCGGTTAATACCCATTGCCCGACTATAGATTGCCAATATTTAATAATTTCATCAGCTCCCCCTGATATCAAGGTATTATCATCTGGAGAAAGAATGAGACTGCTTACCCTGCCTATATGCCCTTCTAAAATTTGTAAACATTGACCACTAGCAATATCCCAAATTCTAATTGTGTGATCACTACGATCACCACCAGAAATAATCCGTTTACCATCGTGCGAGAAAATAAGGCTAGTGCTCCCTCCCATATGTCCTGCTAAGGTTTGCAAACAATGACGACTAGCAATATCCCAAACTCGAATCGCGTGATTATCACTATAACCACCAGAGGCAATCAGCTGTCCATCAGGTGATAAAGCGAGTATTTCAGCAGATTCGCTGTATCCATCTACTGGTCGCCATCGGCCATTCTCTAATATGTTCTCCGCACTCACACGATTATTACGAACACCACTACGGATAGGTTTTGAAGCGAGCATTTCAGCAGATTCACCATGTCCATCTAAAAGCTGCCATCTACCATTCTCGCGTTCCCAAATCCGAATCGTGCCATCATCGCTAGCAGAAACAATCAACTTATCATCACGAGAAAGCACAACACGCATGACTTTAGCGGTCTGTCCTTTAAGAATGCCTACGCATCGTTCACTAATACGCTCCCAAATACGAATGGTTCCATCTCCATTCCCTGAAATAAAAAAACTGCCGTCAGAGGAAAACATGACACTGTTCATCCGATCTGTATGTCCTTCGGCGCTTATGGTTTGTAAGCATTTTCCAGTATTAACATCCCAAATACGAAAAACGTATTCAAAATCTCCCGTTGAGAGCAGCATGCTACCATCCGATGATAAGGCGATGCTGCTAATCGTATTCTTATGTCCTCTAAGAGTTTGTAAACATCGTCTGCTTGCTCGTTCCCAAATCCGCATTGTGCAATCACTAGCAGAGACAATTAGTTTGCCATCACGCGAGAAAAGTAGGTTGGTAATTTCTCCTACATGCTCATCTAGATTTCGTAACCCTTGGGTACTTGTCCTTTCCCAAATATGAATACTTTCATCACTGCTACTTGAGATAATCATATTACCGTCAGGCGATAGCGTAACAGTTCTGAATGATCCTGATATAGCTCGTAAACGTTTACCACTGACAAAATCCCATATACAGATAGCATCACAGCTGCCTGATATCATCTGTATACCATCAGGAGTAATGGTAATACTATTCACTGGTGCATCATGCCCCCGTAGTGTTTGTAAGCAATGACCATCGGCTATATCCCAAATCTTGATTGTTTTATCCTCACTGCCAGAGACAATCAACCGACCGTCCGGTGAACAAGTGACTGCGTAGATGCTTCCTGTATGCCCATATAGTGTTTGCAGATATTTGTCAGTCATGAAATCCCATATATGAACTGTGTTATCCCCGCTTCCAGAGATAATTTTGGTACCATCAGGCGATAGAGTGACACAATTGATCCAGTTAATACATGGCTTCCAATCCGAAAAAAAGTATGAAGGAATAGGGTGAGGTTCAACATCCCTACTCCAATAAAATAATTCACTCCCAAAAATATTTGAGAAGGTTATACGACCACCAGGGGAGAATGCTACACTCCATAGAGCACCAATATTACTGCCGATAAACCGCAAATTACTACCAAACGGCAAATACATATTTTGTAAACAATTACCACTTTCTCTATCCCAAATACATAGGGTTCCATCAAAACTTGCTGATACTATCAGCTGTTCATCGGGTGATAAAAAAATTCCTGCAACCGGCTCTGTATGACCTGCTAACGTTCGTATACAATGACCACTTTCTATATCCAGGATACGGATGGCACGATCAGTACTCGCCGAAATCAAACAATGACCATCTCGAGATAAAGTCACACTACTTATGATGCCAGGATGCCATTGTAGAGCGTGTAGACATTTAAAATCCACGAAATCCCAAATACGGATATCTTGGTCGATGCCAACAGAAATCATCATACGACCATTAGCAGAGAAAGTAATGTCTGCGATAGAACTTGTGTGCCCCAGAAAAATCTGTAAACAACTACCATCCGTGCGCTGCCAAACTCGAATGGTATGATCCTCTCCTCCTGAAAAAATCAAGCGATCATCTAATGATAAAGCTACTTGACACACGGAACCTAGATGTCCGGTCAGCGTTCGCAAACATTCTCCACTTTGCCACGCCCACATCTTTACCGTACTATCTTTGCTGCTCGAAACAATCAGATTGCAAGCAGTGGAGAGAGCGATACTACTAACAGCTTCTGTATGCCCATGCATAGTACGTAAGCATTGACGTGTAGCATGATCCCAGATACGTATAACAGCATCATCACTGCCTGAGACCAACCATAGGCCATCTTTTGATAGCGCTATGCTGGTGACCACGCTAACATCGTTTTCTAGCGTATGCAAACATTGGCCACTATCTTTATCCCATAGATGAATTGCGTTATCAGCGCTGCCAATAATCATACGACCATCTGGAGAAAAGATAGCCTTACTAGCTTCACGACTCCGCTGCTCGGCTTGTAATATACTATGCAATCTTGCACCACTTGCGACATCCCACACACAAATTGTTCTTCCTCTTTCAAGTCTGAAACTACCGTTGTCGTCAGACAAAATTTGTGTATTATCAGAAGAAAACTCAAGACTATTGACTCTACCAGAAGGACCTACAATACGATGTAAGCATTGACCACTGTCTCTATCCAAAATACGAATAGTGTTATCAGTACTTCCAGAGATAAGTATACGACCATCGGGAGAGAGACAAACACTCTGGATATTATGGTCTCTATCCCCCTCCTCCAGTGTTTGTAAATAGCTGCCACTTTCCCATGCCCAAATCTTAATATGATTGTGACTCCATGAGATAATCAAAGCTCCATCCAAAGACAGAACAAATGTTACCTCGTCTGTATGTTCAGTGAGTGTCCGTACACAACGACCAGTATCGCGCTCCCAAATTCGAATCGTTTTATCCATACTTCCTGAAACAATCAAGCGATCATCCGGTGAAAACTTGACGCTAACAACTGTGCCAGTATGTCCATCAATTGTTTGCAAACATTGACCACTAATACAATCCCAAACACGGATCGTTGCGTCTTCACTTCCCGAAACGATCACGCGCCCATCACTGGATAAGGCAGCGCTTTCAACCGGTTCAGTATGCCCACAAAGAGTATGTAAACACTGACCACTTTCTCTGCTCCAAACACGCACGGTATTGTCATCACTGCCCGAAACAATGAAAGCACTATCTGTGGATATAGCGATGCTATTAATATCACCTTGATGCCCAATCAGCGTTCGCATGCAGTTTCCGCTGGCAATATCCCAAATTTTAATGATGTTATCACTAGCCGAGATAATCAGGCGATCATCTGCTGAAATAATCACCTCGGAAATGGCGCTATCATCTGTAATAGTTTGCAAACATTGACGACTTGCAAAATCCCAAATACGAATATCTCGATCAGCACTGGCTGAAATTAGTCTCTGTCCATCTCTTGACAAAGCAACACTGCGAATATCACCACGATGCCCCTCTATAGTCCGTACACATTGACCGCTGGCTCTATCCCAAAGTCGGATAGCTACATAAGGGTAATCATAAGCAGTGGCCATCCAGCGTTCATCCGCGGAAATATTCATGCTCGTGATACCTGCATGGCACTCTAACGTTTGTAAGCAACTACCGCTGTCGCGCTCCCAAAGCCGTATGGTGCTGTCTAAACTGGCTGAAGCAACCAAACTGCTGTCTTGAAGATATACGACACTGCTTACCTCATCTGTATGACCCACTAACATTTGCAAACAGCACCCAGTTGTACAATCCCAAACATAAACGGTATGGTCTTTAGCTGCAGAAACAAGAACACGAGCGTCCTGTGAAATCGCAATGCTGGTAATAGGTTTAGCGTGCTGCTCTAAAACGTGTAAGCAGCGGCCGCTCTTGCGTTCCCAAATCCGTACAGAGCAATCGTCACTTCCTGAAATTACCCAAGCACCATCCATGGAGAAAATAACATTACTAATCTTATCCAGATGACCTTCAAGTGTTTGCAAACATTGGCGACGTGCCACATCCCAAATCTGAATCTTTCTATCTACGTTTCCAGCCGCAATTAAGGTTCCATCTTTTGATATGGCAAGACACGTGATTACTTTCGTCCGCCCACCTAAAGTTTGTAAATGTCGACCGTGCTCAGACTCACGAATCTGAATATTACAATCAGTGCCTTGATAGAGTATAAAGCGACCGTCCTTTGATAAAATAGGTCTATACCCCTTATACTGTTGTAGAACTTCTAAGCACTCGCCACTGGCAATATCCCAAATACGCATGGTGTTATCATCATATCCAGCTGTAGTCATCAACCGACCATTTGGTAAAAGTAGCAGCTGATAAATGGGCTGTGTATGTCCATGTAAGGTTCTGACAAAACGACCACTCTCAACTTCCCAAATACGAACAGTCGCATCCTTACTTACAGAGATAATAAGGTTACCATCTCTGGACAATACAAGACCGTTGATTCCTTCTGTATGACCTTCTAGTACTTTTATGCGGCATCCACTCACCCTGTCCCAAATCTGAATAGTATTATCATTATCGCTAGCAGATACAATAATGCTGCCATCAGTAGTAATAACAATACTGCCAATTCCTGTTTGATCAACATCCCATTTTAAAATATGTAAACATTTACCTGTAGTGCGATCCCATACACGAATGGTTTTATCTGTACTACCTGATATAATGAAATTTTCATCTTCTGTCAGCATAACTTTGGTGATGAATCCCGTGTGCCCTTTAAGCATTTGTAAACAGCGGCCATTTGCACTATCCCACAAGCAAATTGTGCATTCTCCATTCCCCATACTTTCTGCTGAAAAAATAATATCCTCGTTTTTTGATAATGAAACATGAGTAATACCATAGCCATGCCCCTTGAGAACCCGTAAACATCGACCACTTTCACGCTCCCAGATACGAATTGTATTATCCCCATTCCCGCCGCCAGTTAAAACTGCACAGCTTGCTGAGATAATGCAATGCTCATCTGAAGAAAGAATAATATCGGTAACTGGAGCCTTATGCCCGGCTAATATTTGCACACATTGTCCGCTTTCTCTATTCCAAATACGGATAGCATGATCCTGAGCATACATGCCGCCACAAAAAATCATTCTGCAATCTTGAGTGATAGCTATACCCATGTGAAAATTGGGAGGTGGCATGTGAGTATAACGTTCCTCAATATTCAAGGCGTTGCCATAGTCTCTCTTAATCACCAGATCCTTCAGGAGCAGCAATCTGACATCGCCTATCTCATCTCTTTGTAAAGTTCGTATGCATTGACGCTGAGCAATATCCCAAACTCTAATGGTGTTATCTATACCTCCTGATATCGCCCAGCGGCCATTTTTTGAAAGGACAATGCTATTAACCAAGCCGGTATGTCCGTCTAGAATTTCTGTGCATTGTCCAGTCTCTACATCCCATAGACAGAGCTCATTATCTACGCCACTAGAGATAATCTTGCTGCAATCTGGAGAAATGGCAATAATGCGAACTGGCACGAGCCCTGCTAATACATTTAAGCATTGGCCGCTTTCCCGCTCCCAAATACGAATAGTTCCATCTCGACATCCAGAGACAATCCGGTGACCATCCGCCGATACAGCAATACTGTCAGATTTGCCTGCATGCTCTAAATCTGGATGTTCGCCAAATATAACTCCTTCCATTAGAGTGCCTTCAAAATTACAATCCATGAGTTTGGCTCGCTCTAGATTTACTCTACGTAAATCAGCTTCCGAGAAATTAGTGCGATGACAAATGGCATTTGATAAAACGGCACCAGCAATCCTCACCTTAGATAAATCCATACCAGAAAAAGATATGCGTGTGGCATTGAGTAATGTCATGGCATTGGCAGCGACAGTTCCTTGACTCTCATTCGCTTTAGAAACCTCCACATGTCGCAACAATTTTTCTTGAATAGTGACATCTGGTCTCACCATGTCTTGCAGAAACTCCACCACTAGCTCGTTTTTAACGATATCATTTGGTGTTACTGCAATAGAGGATTGCCCAGCAACTACAGCACGTAAAATATAACGAGCTGCAAAATATTCCTGTAAGCTCGAATGAAAAAACTCACGATCTCGGGTGAATTCATCCGGCTCACTGCCAATCCCTTGTAAAAAATCTAAGAGAATGAGCTCGTCCTCCCAGATTCTGCCAGGGAACTTTGCTTCTAATTCATCACGTTTGGAGGCTATCGTCTCATTGCTAATAAAAAATGCGTTGCTACGTATAGCATAATATGCAAATTCTTCTAAAGCTTTTTGAAGCGGAGACCAATACTCCTGAATACGTTGTTCTTCTTCTCGATCCCATGCTGCTTTTTCACTTTTCGACATCCTACTAAATGCCCGTGATGGCTGTTTTTCTGGCAAAGGAAATTTCACTTGATGGCGTTTACTAGCTAATTTCTCAAAAGCACTATATAAATCTGTCATGGTATTAATGTTTGTCTCACCAGAAGCTATCGCAATCCATGCGAGTCTTAACATCATGGGAGAATGAATCAATTCCCAAAGAATCGTGTTTTTTCTTAAATTCTCTATTATACGCGTCACTTCCCCTTCTTGCGCATCTATTGCAAGGTGAGGCTGCGCACGTGTAACTAATTTGCGCACTTCTATCCTTACTTGCTCATCACTATATCCTATAAGTTCTACGTAATTATCCTCAAATCCAAGTTTCTGAATATAAGCCGGACGAGATGTGATAATAACATTTGGTTGTTTGAGCAATAAATCAACTATTTCTTTAATAGCTGACGCAACTTCACGCTCAGCTTGATTGCTAGGGTCGATTGCTTCACAGGAAGCTAATATTTCATCTGCCCCATCCAGTAAAAATAATATAGGGGCATCTTTTTGTGCTTGGAATACATAAGATGCAGCACTTAGACGAGTTGGGGGTACAATATAATCAAATAAAATACGATATAGAAAATCAGTTAAGCGTTCTTCTGGACTATTGCCTTGCAATAACCTGATTTTAGTTTTGAGAAGGCGTAGATGGATTAAAAGTACTTGAGAAACTAGCTCCCTTTCTTCTCCTGTAGCCCAACGATATGCTATATGTTCTAATAGTGTGGTTTTCCCAGCACCTGCTTTACCTACGACCAGCCGTGAACCTTGCTCTGCTAGCCAAGGCTCTAGTACCAAAGATTGCCTTGTAGACTTTGTTGGTATGGTGCTTGCCGAATGGCCTGGCTCTCTTTGTGTCACTAACTCCAATTGCAAATAAAATTCGTTAGGCAAGCGTGAGTCTTTTTCTTCTGGCCATAAACCGGGAATAGTTGAGTATAATCTTAAGTATCGCTCACGTAGTGCTGCAATATGTTCTGCAAAGCTGGGAGGCTGCCATATATCAGACAAAATAAGTTTATCTACCTGCAAAGCCACTCCATGCTGACCAGTGGCTAGTGCAAAACGCTGTCCGGTAACTGACGGCGCATCAGCGGCTATATGATGAACCGAAGCAATCCCCGCTGTGTGTCTTGCTTCGGTTATGGTTTTGGGCTAGCAGGTCTCCCTGTTTTTGGTTGTGCGTCTGCTGATGTGGCAGGCAACCTGTCAGGATGAGTGGCAAACACTCCATGACGTGTCGCAGCTGCTATAAGTTCTAGTGTCATGGGCCCAGCTATTGCAACTCCTCTATCTCCAGAAGCCTCCGCACCATCCACGCGTACATCTATCTCATTTCCACCAGCACTTGCTGCTTGACATAATTCGGCTATACTAGACAAGTCTCGTCGTGGCTCTGCATCCGAATATGGGCGCAATGCTAGTCCTGATGCTCCAGTCGCCACAGCCTGACCTATCCTAATAGTAGCGGTCCCAGCAGGCCTATGCACTAATGTTCTTCCTGCGTCAGATGCGGTAACATGACCACTTCCCACTGCCATATCAGTAGCAGCAGGCATTATACTACGTAAACACCTAAGTACAGTCCCTATAACTTCCTGAGCCATTTCTTCAGACGCGACATCTAAAATCTCAAATACTTTCTTAATTTTTGCTGGCTCAACATCAAAAATATTTAAACAAGCTCTAAGCATTTTAGTACATTTTTCTCCATTTTTTTGCCGTACAGTTTCTGACGAGCAGCGCATTATATAATAGCGGGTTACTTGAGAACCTAATTTTAAATAATGCATTTGTTCTTCAGAATAATTATTCGATAGTTCTGTTGAGAGCATCTGCAAATAGTCTCTAAATGCATCGATGGTTAAAAAAGAATCTCGCTCCCTAATTGGGAAATCCAATGTTCTTGCATAGCGCTGTACCGATATATAGTTGTTATTAGCTGCAGCTATCCTATTATTTTGAAGAAATGTCAATGCAGCCATTAAGGCGGCGCCTAGTCTATACAAATGCGACTGTACTTCTTGGCTAAACATAACACTCATTCCCCCTGCTGCGATATGTATGGGTTGAGAAGCAACCGCACTAGCTATAGCAGCATGCGCAACGTCCGCAGTACGAGTGCTTATAAACCTAAAGGGATGTCTGTTTAATCTGGCTCTTGCAATTTGCACTATTAAATCTTCTGTAGCTCCCATGCTTGGTATCATGGCTGCCACGGTGCTTGCTCTTACTATTGAAGCCTCACCTCTTGCCACTAAACTAACAGCATCTAGGCTTGTACCATGGGTTGTTGTACGGAAAAGCTCACAACGCTGATTAAATTCTAGAATACGTTGATGATAGCCAGAATCGTAATTGTAGCTAACACAGTGGGTACTAGTTACTCCACCTTGTACAGCCCGTGCTTTATAATCAACCTGATATGACGCACAAATCGCGGGATCGGATTTATTGTGCGATACAAAATCTTCTACGTTATCATAAATTTTATCAATAATCCTAGAGTCCTCTCCTACTTGATAATAACATGGAACTATTTGCACAATTAACTTAACAAATGCTTCTTGGTGTGCTGTATCACGCTTATTAACTATCCCAAAAATATAAGGCCTCCCGTGTGAACTTTTTGCACCTTGTATCAAAGCACTTTCGGGATGACGCATGAATCCTAGACCCAAATTATCAATACTCAATACCAAAGTATCTTCCAAAACGCGAATCACTAAATACATAGCATGCTTAGGTGAGCCACAAGGAAGAATCACTGTATCGCCTGGTTCTGCATCAGGCATGCTGTTAAAGAAGAGAGTAGCTACTTCATTTACAAATGCTTCATAGCTTCCTATTGTATAAGCTTTCTTATGTGCATTTAAAATGCGAAAGGCATTTACTGCCACTTGAATTTCATCAATCATAAACTCATAATTACAGATTTGCTCTTGAGTAAATTCCTTCTGCTCACTCCAAACATTACTAGCGTGCAAGAATAAAATCCAAACTTGAATATAAAGGAATACATATTGACTTAAACCATCCGTGGCTATCAATTCATAGGGATTGGTCTTTGGAATGGTAGTCCCACTAGAGGTCATTACGACACTTATAGGACCTTGTTTAATAATAGCATCAATGCCCAATGCTTGCGTCAAAACAGCGGAGTATTCCCTTAATGTCTTTTTCGGAAGAGATGCAGCCTCATCTGCATCAATACATAAAAGCGCTTCTACATGTCTGTCAATAAGACCATACGGCAAGGCCCCATCTTTGGGAGAATCAGCGATTTGCTGTAAAGCGAGTTTTATGCCATTTATGTTAATTAGCTTCAACATGCATATTTCCTCCCTATGATACACCTATGTAGTAAAAACTTACTAAGAAAGCCGCTGTTGCTATTTTGCTCCAGGAGCAGAAGCTAATAATGGAGCCACATCTAATGTGGCACAGCTTCCAGCACCAGAAGCGTCAGACGCTTTTGGTGCACGAAATAAAGTACCAACAGTACTCCACTTTGTTGTGAATAATTCTCGATCTTCAAGATCTCTTGTCGTCTTACGTTTTACTACCTGCGCCTGACCTGTTACCTCATCGTGATCTACTTTAAATAATGGTAGATGTTTTTCTGCTGGTACTGGAGTTATTGGAGTTGGCCAATAATAACGATAATAGTGCATTGGTTTTTGATCAGTATAAGATAGAAAAATGTCTTCAAATCCAGCGGTCATAGCAGCAATAGCATATTCTTTATTACGTTGACTTGCATCATCAATTAAATGCTTATCTCCAAATGCTACCCACTGATATCCTATAGAATTACCAACTGCAACTCCTAACGTATTATCTTCATCATGCATCTTCTTAGATAACAGCCCTCCTAACTTCTTAGACATCCATTCCGGATATCTAGAATCCTGCAAAGTTTCAACTAACTCTTTACGAGGAACACGCTGATGACCTGATGCAAACCCATCTCCCATGAAATGCTGGGCAAAGCACTCCATCAAAAATGCTTCCAATAATAGGTTTTGTTTTTCAGAACCCCTATTAGGTTTTGTAGCAGCCTCCCTTGCCTTTGCAATAGCTAACTCATGGCCAGTTTCATAGGCATGAAGATTATCTGGCCAAAAATGATCTTGGTTATCGGTCGCAAGAGCAATATAATTAGAATGACAATGATATCTAAAGCTTCTCCACCATTCTCCTTTTGCAAAAGCTCTTGCTGCATCCCCAGGCGCTGCCATAACTGCCTCTGTTTCATCAGCCATAATAGATAAGATTTTGTCTACCTGTCCCCTCTTAGCATCCTTTAAAGAATTAAATGCTCGCATAAAACGGGCTTGACGCTGTTCCAACGAATTGTGTTCTGTTCTTAAAGATAATTTATCTATATCAGAATGTAAATCACTGGGCTCTTGACTAATAGGCTCTCCTACTACCCCATAATAATCTCCTGCCAATGCCGATATTTGTCCAGGAGAGCATAGTTTGCCTGCAAAGCTAAAAGCGCCATTCCCATCTTGATCGCCTCTCCAACTAAGGCCTAAATTAAGCGTAAATCCAGGATGTGCTTGTAAAAAAACCGCAAATGCTTGTGTACCTAGTTGTTCATGTTCAAAAGCTTCAAATTTTTGAGGGCCGCTTGATATTACAGCGAAGTCTTTACGTATTTTTTCATAATCGACTTCCTCTGTATCTAATAATGACTGTCTTCCCTCTCTTTCTTCTTCTTTAAAAATGGCTTGTTCCAATATTGATTCTGGAATATCTCTACGTTGCAATAATTCCATTAGGCCATGATAATCAGATAATATAGGCATAGTTCATCTCCTCCTATGATTTATGGTTTTATCAATTAAGATATACAGCTAATGATTTCTCTACAATATTATTCCTGCAATTGGCATTCAGTACAATATAAATTATTTAAAAACTTTACTATATAATTGCAGCCATATCAGTTAGGGGCTGTTATCAATAACATTTGTATAGCTTGACACTATAGATCAAATTCATTGAGCTAACAATGAGGTATGTTTGTCAATTATTCCTTAAGCAGAATTCGTGCTAGAAGAAAAAATTTAATTTTTATCATTTGATTAGGCGTTGTTTCCTAACCCCCCATATCTTGTGTTTTTGAGCATAAAATTAAGTGTAAAACACAAGATATGAGGGTATTAACCGCATTTACGCACGAATGTGGTTAATACCCTTATAGTTGAGCAATTTTGGTGGTTACTATAGAGACCCAAATTTTATTAACATTCCACGGGCACAAGCTCAGCGCCCAATATTTCACCGTAAAAATGATTTGAGCTTTCTCAATTCGAAACGTGCATTACGCAATACTCAAGTTTGATATGCAACATACACTATTTCTTCTAACCATCATCAGCCATATGAGACCAGGGCGCTGTTTTTTTAATATTAATTCATACTCATACTTGTCTGAAGCGCTTTATTTTCCTCTATAGCCTTATTTCTTTCATTTAGTAGTCCGCCTGATATAAATGCTACTATAGGTGGTATGCAAATACTTGATAAATCAGCAACCATTGCAAACGTTGTATTATCAATATACTCAGGTTTTTGTTTAATACCCTGGAAGATCGCAATTACACAAGCAGCAGATGCTTGTATCCAAAAAGCTGCACTGTCTAATTTATCAATTTTACTCTTCAATGCTTGTTTCTTAGCCTCTAGATCGGTGGGTGGCAACAGAGGGGTTGATGCCGATGGTAGTGCCATCAAAATCATGCTCCCAGCGTGCTCTGTCGATGGTGATGTTTTTGCCAATGTCATATCAACATGATCGCTTAATTTAACTGTAAAAAATGCAGGCCATTTCATATCTACCTCTCCGGTTAATAAACTTAATAAGAACACACGCTATGCAACTTCTATATAGCATTTTATTTACTACAATTACTACAATATAATAGGCTCAATAGACAACATTAGTTAAAAACTCGAAATGCATAAGGATAAATTCTCAAATGCATTTTTTGCGCGATAAGCTATTGAACATGGAACTGTGCTTGCAAGTTGCGTATGCGACTTACAGTTACAATTGCAACAGTCTTAAGCACTCTGTTTTCAATACCAATTGGCTCACTCTTTTTCACATTGAAAAGAAAGTGGTGCTGTTTTGCCTGATATTTCTTTGGGGTCCGCAATCTGGCAGTGTTTGATTTCCCAAGTCTTTTCATTGTCGTATTCAAAAATGCTAAAGCCAGGTTGCGATTCATGT
>Ga0206902_10160_pt1 | contig 17855 bp, 34 predicted proteins | sample Alteio_BWOrgHeat_44_FD_153242 | JGI IMG/M metagenome (GOLD analysis project Ga0206902, IMG submission 153242) | Enriched cells from forest soil in Barre Woods Harvard Forest LTER site, Petersham, Massachusetts, United States -... | ecosystem: Environmental > Terrestrial > Soil > Temperate forest >... | reverse complement strand
ATGACAAAGAGTATCGACCAAGGCACAGATTTTTCTCATAAAGAACTTTATAGCTATTTCAGAGGTATAGAGCTTCCTACATTTGTTAAGGAAGCAGAATTAGACGAATATGGCGCATTTGACAATCTTCCAAAGACTGCTTTTGCAGACCCACATCATCGTTTATTTCCAATTAATACATCTGCCAGAGTATATACCTCTAATGCCTATTATGTCAACAAAGTTGCTGAATTACAGAAGCTTTGGGGAGATAAGCATGTAGCAACAATTGGTAATAAGATAAAGCAAGCAGCTGAAATATTTGGCATTACTAAGGACTTAGAGGCATTCAATAAGTTTGCTTCTGATACCAGTAAAGAAGAGTACAAAGAGCATTCTATCACTGTTAAACAAGCAGAAGAGGAGATAGAAGTTTATACTATTAAAACAGCTCAGGAAGCAACTAATGCAGCTAAGCATTTTGCTAAACATGTTAATAGCTATCCTTTCTCCTGGCGCAGGAAGATAGCCAGTGATCTAGTTAATATTGCTAATATATATGAGCTGGATGAAGTTCCAGACTTAGTATGTAAATATGCTGGTATGTTTTATCCTGCTCCAGAGCTAATAGCTGATGAGTTGGAACGTAGAGCTACTAAACTAGCTTCTGCTGATAACATACTAATTTATATGGAATTAGGTCAGGCAGCTAAAGGGTGTAATGACACTGAGGATTTCTTTAAGATAGCTGAAACATGCTATAACGTTGAGTTTGCTGAAGGGCTATACAACAAGCCTAAAGTAGCAAGACTATTAGGAGATCCTGTTGATAAAATTTTCTCAATAGACTTTAATAAGATAGCTAGTGTGCTAGACGTAGTAAAGATTGGAGATGAAATATTTTCTAAGAATGATTTAGAAGCAATCCCTTCTTCAGTATATAATCAAGCTTTTGGTATTGAGCTTGATCCTAAGAATGCTGAAGCATACGATATTCTCCCCACAATGCCTCGTTCAGATTTAGCATTATTTAAAGAACTTTCAGGCATAAAACCTCTCTAATAGAGGTCAATTTAAAAAAACTTAAGCAGAGCTATTCGCATACTGCCTGGTATTACACCGGGTTGAATCTTGCGAATAGCTCTGCTATTTTATTATAAGCGGTAACCTGCAATTAGATACTATAAACGCAGAAACAGACACAAATAGAAAAAATATGGCTAACTTACATGTTCAATTTACTGAACGTAAAACCACAGCAGCTTATAGTAAGCTCATTCAAACATTAGTTATTACCGCAGGGTACACTAACGCAATTACAGGTAGAAAGAACGTTTCAGATACAGCATACTCTTATGTTGTTATTAATCCTTCAAATAAATCATTTAGTCCTGTAGACGATTTATCTGGAGCAGGCAAAGGTGAATTAATCCTCATCCCCAAACAGTTGACTGAGCTTGAGGCTAAGTTAGCAGCTCCTGTAGATGTAGAGCTATATGATGCGGATACTGAGTATGCCGTTGTAGTTAAATCTACTGGTATTGTACAATTCGGTTGTACACCTGCTCGGCCTACTGTAGTGAAAGCTCTGATAGACCTTAGAAAGAAGTTTAAGGGTAGTAGAACCAGTCCTCTTAAATTAGCTCCAGTTGGTTTCCCTGTAATGGCTATTGAGGCCGTTAATAAGGAACTCCTCAATGCCGCTACTGATTACTTACTTGATAATGTTGCTCCTTTATATCAAGAGCAAGATAGTGAATATGATGCAGATGACCTCAAAGATAATGGTACATTATACATCTATACTAAATGGGATCCAGAAAGTGAGCGTGCTGATGGTTATATTACTATAGAGCGCCCAGAGGACGGTAATACCCCACTGAAGAAGCATACCCTTACTTTACCTAAAGATTGGGATAAGCTGTATGCAGCTGTAGCGGGCTTTATCGAAGCTGACTTAGAGAACGCAGTAACTCGTGCTACTGGAAGATTAGATTCACACCCAGCTACTATGCGTATAGGTGACTATTATGTTTCAGTGGACTCACATGGTGGAATATATATCAACGATGATGTAACTGGTGCTCCAGAAGATGGGACATACGTTACACCAGAGTTCGTAGATAAGGTTATTGCCGCATGGCAATTAACCGAAGGGGCTAAATAAGCCCAAAGAGTAAACCTTAAATTAAGTAGCTGCATCAATTCGTTGGTGCAGCTACTAATTTAGCAACAACAAAATAAATTATGATTTCATTTTTATTAGGCGTAGTCATTGGTGCAGTCGGGATGTATATTTACATCAAGCAAAGTTAGTATGTTTTTATTAGGCTTACTTACAGGAATTATGGTTACATTAGCTATACTTTGGTATATCTTTCGTGATTATACTCCTTTTCGTTAGGTATTATGGAAACAGATACACAACTATGGGAAATATTGGTACCTTGCTTAAGGAATAATAGGCCAGTATCTGTTAAACATCACCGAGAGTGGGATAAGTATGTCAGGAACTTATCTGGTGGGCTAACCATCTATCGTCCTGCAAAAGGGCAATGGGTGGATAGCGCCACCAATGAATTGTATGATGAGAGGGTCATACCTGTCAGAATAGCTTGTACTGAGAAACAGATTGTGCAAATAATTAAATTCACGATACGCCATTATAACCAATTGGCTGTAATGGCGTATTTAGTTAGTAATAGAGTACTTATAATACACGCAGAAGAATTATAGACTATGGAACAAGCACCAAAAATTATTGTTAAAACCCGTAAGAAGAAAATCTTAGTCCCTACTCCATCAGGTTTAAAACTGGTAAGCTATCCGGAATCAGCAGAACTAGCAGCAGAATATGAAGCTAATAGCAGAAATCAAAAAGGCGACTCCATTCTCAGGCGTCCTTAGGGAAGAATTAGATCCGGTAGAGATAGCACAACAATATGAAAAACTAGGTGCTTCGGTAGTATCTGTCGTAACAGCTCCTGATTTTCAGGGTGATCCTCAATGGATTCCTAAAATTAAGGATAAGATTAAAATACCTGTGTTACGTAAGGATGCTATATGTGATGAAGATGAACTAAAGCGGACTGCAGATTTAGGAGCTGACTGGGTACTTATTTTAACTCCTTTAATAGAGGAATTAGAAAAGTTAGAGCGACTAGTCTATAGAGCTTGGCGATTGGGTCTTAAGACCTTAGTCGAGGTTCACACTTACTCTGAATTAGTTAGAGCATCACACTGTGATATAACCAGAATATTAGTAAATACGCGGGATATAAAAACAGGAGAAGTAACTCCAGAGTTAATGAAGTATTTTTCGCATAAGATACCTGCGAGATACGAAACTACTATAGCTAGTGGGATTCATACCAGACAACAAATAGTAGAGGCAGATCAACATTGTTATGATTACGCTTTAGTCGGGGAAGCATTTATGCGCTCTGATAATCTTGAAGCTACTTTTAATATGTTGATGGGTAAGTAATATGAGTAATCCTATAGTTCTTATATCAGGTGTTGATTCATCAGGTATGGATTTTAGTGGCGATAAAAGCTTAGTTACATTTATAGGTTACTTAACAGATATTTTAAATGGGGTAGAACCTAAACCATATCAATTAACAATTCATTTTAATGAATCGTGCAAACAATCGAAGAAAAAGAAATTAAGCTCGTCTGTGAAGCCTGTGGTAAAGAAGCTACATTCAAAACAGACGAAGAAGCTTTTATGAGTGGTTGGGATTTATCTCGTATTATAGGAGTTACTACTTGTGATACTTGCCCCTCTGCTCCCTTATTATTTCAAAGAAAATGGATTCCTCCTAGGGTATTAGTACCAGAGGCTGGAACAATATAATCATGGATCATGTTGCTTTAGCAGTAAAAGAAGCTTATCAAGAGCTTCAAAAAAGTTATGGGTATAGTGTAGGGGATAGAGTTAAAATAGTACGTGCATTACCATATAGTGGTAGGAAGTTTGGGTGGAATGTTCATTGGAGCGACAGTATGAGTAAGTACGTAAATGATGGTATTGAGTATCAGATAATTAAGATTGGAGAACATGGATTAGAGTTAAATACTTCTACTAATTTTTGGTTTCCTGTCTTTTGTGTAGAAGCAGGTAAGCCTAATCCTAAGCCTGAAGTAATTAAGTTACTTAATGGTCGTTCGGCCACTATACAAGAAAACGCATCCGTTTTTATAAATGGTTCGACCTATCTTTGTATTAAAGAACTAGCACAAATAACCGAAGCTTGTTATAAACAGTTAAATAAATCTAAAGCTATAGAAGAGTATATTCCAGCTGGGTATTCTGTCTCTGTACTTGGTAAGATACGAAGAGAAATGAAAACAGGTGAAAGAATACTAGCTAAAGGTGAAATTTTAGAATCTGATGATGAGTTAGCACGTACATCTGACGGTCATCGAAATCCAACTTGTTATACAGGTACAGCTGTAGGTACTGAACAGACAAACTTTATTTATATCAGAGGCAATGGCAAATAGTACAATAGCTAGAAACGCTTATAAGCTAATACAAGATAATTGTGGGTTAGAAATTGGTGATACAGTACGAGTAACCAGAGCCTTTTCCTGGTGAGACATTAGGTTGGGATAATAGTTGGGCACGCACTATGACTGAGTCCATAGGTAAAGTCTATACTATCTCTAGTATTCTTGGGAATCTTGGAATTACGTTAAGTCCTATTAACTTTTCCTATCCAGTATTCTCATTAGAATTGGTTGCTAAGAGATATGCCGCTCCTACTATAGGGTTAAAAGGAGGGGGTTTAGTGGAGATTCAGAAAAATGGTGATTTATTGGTAAGAGGTGACACAATAATTACTACTACTGAACTAAAAGAATTAACCAAGTTATCTAACCAGGCAGCTGAAAATAGAGTTAGTGGGTATATACCTAGCTCTTATACACAAGAACAGATAGATAAAATCCTAAACCGTATAGAACCAGATGAGTATTTATTAGCTAAAGGAACTTTACTTGAAAAAGGGGATATATGTTTAGGTGTTGGAGATAGTAGATGGCTGACTTATAGTTATGGACGATCAGTCGGCTCTGATGGATGTACATGTCCATACGTACGTAAACTAAAAACTAAATGAAAACTAAAGAATTATCAGACGCATACCAAGTATTACAAGAAGCTAGCGGATTAAAAGTAGGAGATAGAGTTAAAATAGTTAGGGAATTACCAGATTATTCCTTAGGTTGGGGTACTTGTTGGAATAGTTACATGACCGCCGCTTTGGGGAAAGAAGGAGTTATTAGTGCAATACATGCAACTAATGGGTTTAGGTTATCCCCATTTGATTATTGGTTTCCTGTATTCTCATTAGAGTTAATTAAACCTGTATTTATACCTAAGAAGTTCGTATTAAGCACTGATTATACAGCAGAAGTAACTGAAAATGGTACTGTGGTTGTTGGTTGCCAGCGTATTAAGCCTGAGCTGATGAAACAGATCATGGCTGCGGTGGATGAAGCTCTAAGGCTTATTAATAAAACTGAGGGGTATATCCCAGAGAGATACGATGCTGAAGTAAGGGTAAGAATACTTAGGAGTATAACAGCCAACCAGTATATTTTGAAAAAGGGTGAACAGTTAAAAGACGGGGACCGTCTTTATAATGATTCAGGTGGTTCTACGTTAACTGGAAAAATAGGTTGTGAGGTAGGATCTCCAGGTGCAGATTACGTTTACGTTAGAACTAAATCCTAGTTAAATTTAGCGTAAGGTTAGGTCCAATCCCTTCCCTTATAACTTCTTATTATGACTTTTATAGAATATAGTAATGACCCTTTTTCTAAGGAGATACAAACTTGGCTATTTAGTAGAGCTAGACAGTTACTTAATCTTAGAAAAGATGACTTTGTTATGTCTGTAACTGTTCATGAAGAAGGAGTAAATATCAATTATACGCTTTTAAAATTTAAGCTGGCCCGTAAGTATAAAACATATACATTAGAAGAATTTTTCCAATGAAATCAATATTAATAACTGATCTTCACCATAGAGTTAGTTGGGTAGATGACTTCCTGGCCAGTGAAGAGGCAAAGGATGCAGATGAGACAATATTCCTGGGAGATTACTTCGACGATTTCGGGGATGGCCCAGCCAGAGCCTATAGAACAGCAGAATGGCTAAAGGATAGAATAAAAAATCCACGTAGTATTAAAGAGATACTCTTGATGGGTAATCATGATATGGCTTATAGATATCCTGATAGCTGGTATGCCTATTGTTCAGGTTGTACAAAGGATAAATCTGATGCTATTAACAGCATTCTTACTAAGCAGGATTGGCAACAGTTTAGATTTGCTTATTACACTCAAGGGTGGCTTATTAGCCATGCAGGAGCACATCCTGATATATTTGGGTATGATATGACACCTCAGAGTATAATTACTGAATGTAATTCTGCTGGTAATATCTTAGACCTAAGCCCTAAGCAATGGTGTTTAGAATTCGCTGCTGGTAAAGCCAGAGGTGGTATTTCTGGAGTAGGAGGAATAACTTGGTTGGATTTTAATAAGGAGTTTAAACCCTTTAAAGGAATCAATCAAATCGTTGGGCATACTCCTCATAAGGTTCCAAATCTGGTTACTCATAATACTACAGATAGTGTTAATTATTGTTTAGATACACATAACAGAGATGTTTATTTCCTAGTAGATGGTGTGTTAAAAATCATAGAAAATAAATGGCTTATATGACTATAAAACAATCATTATGGGACGCTGCATACTATCAGGATATTTGGTCTTATAGATTTCTTACAGCTGTGTATTGGGTCAGTGTAAAGTATGTAAGTTTGACTAACTTATTTAGAAGAACGGATAAAATTACAGAAGCAGATATCGTCACTTTTATTGAGGACCAATTATATGATTGGTTTTAGCTATGGCCAACAAGAATTCAAAAGCAAAACGTAAAAAAGCAGAGAAAACTGGTAGTAAGCGAGTAGTTAGCCAGAATAAAGAGCGGAACATGCAGATGATAATAGATGAAGGACGGACTATGCATGTACCTATAGACGGTAATCGAGGAAGTCGTCCTAAACCTGCTGTTAAAGGCAGAAAGAAAATAGCAAGAGGTTTAGTAAACCTTAACGCAGAATAACACAATGAGAGCAGTAAAAGAGATAGGCAAAGTATTGTTAGTAGCTATAAGCGTAGGAACAGTACTGGCCATTTTATTACATTTTAGTTTAGCATTAGCTATATTTCATCCAATATATAATGGAATATTATTAACTAGTTTAATCGTATTTTTACAATATTTAAATAAATGATGGAATTAGAAGACATTCAACGTTTAAAGGATATGGCAACTGATAAAACACTTGATGAAAAATTAAGAGCTACCAGGGCTAGAATGACTCCTACTATCCCAATAACTATTATAATATCTGAGTTTGAGAAGGATTTTATAAATAGACATTTTAGAGATCCCACTAAGATTCCTATAGGTTTCACAGCAGCTCATAAAAAGTATTTAGAGGAAATGGATGAGTTGCCAGAAGTTGATAAATTATCCAGATTTGTTAAGGCTATATTTGGGTCATGGATAGATCATGAAGTAATAAACAGTTTAAAGCTTTATAAAACAGATACTCCTGCCTCTGTAGATATGGATAACACCGAAGAAAATGCTCAAGCTGAAATAGTATGAATAAGAGCTATTGGTTTGGGTTATTAACTGGGCTGTTATTAATGACAGGTATTTTGTTCAATGTTCATTTATTTCATAATAGAAATGAGTCTAATAAAATAGCTGCTCGGTCTCTTAAAGAATTTAGCTATGCTCCAGATGTTATAGGGAATGGCTGTTATGTAGCAGCAATAGGGTATAAAGAAGCCTTTATGGCGGAAGCCCAGATGTCTAAATACAGTCCTAAGATATCCAAATTAATCAAGATAGACATAGATACTACGACTAAGACCTCAGTTGGACATGCGCTATATCTATTTGAATACGATGGTGAATACCGGATATATGATGTATTGAAGGGTACCTATTCTATAGGGAAATTCGATGAGCCACCTTCATTAGTAGAAATAGCTAAAAGATTAATAGTCGATCCTAATCAGGAAATTACAGATATCTCTTGGTTGAATTAATAGTCCCATGACGAAATCTAAGAAGAAGTCATTATCCCGAAAACTAAGAAGGAAAATCAATGAAGCTAAGAAAATTGCTAAAATTAGGGCTTTACGTAGGCAGCTTCAAGCCTATGCATATAGGTCATCTGGATATAGCCCGAAGAGCGGGGCTGATATTTGATAAGGTAATAATTGCTCAAGGGGTAAATTCTACTAAATCAGATGAATGTGATTTACCTTTTATTTCAGGATTTGAAACATGTAATTACTCGTCATTAACTACCAATTTAGTTGCTAAGTTTAAAGGACGTTATGATGTTACATTAGTCAGAGGTATTAGAGGAGGCTATGATTTAGATTATGAAACCAATCAACAACGAGCTTGGCAAGATATTATGCCTGATTTACAAATAGTAATGATTCGTGGAGATGCCAAATATGATCATATTTCTTCAACTATGATTAGAGAATTACAAAAATTTGATCCAGTGGCGGCGGCTAAATATATAGTATGATTAAAAAGGTAATAGCTTGGCCATTAGCTCATGGCTTGTATTATATAGGAGATTTGTTAAGTAGATTTACTGACGTAGTTTATACAGGTTATAGTAGAACAATGTGTGCTTCTATATGGTTTAATGATTGGGGTAATTTATCCATATGGACAGCTACAAAATATAACGAACACCCAGATATAGATCCACCAGAAGATTATAGTGTATGATTGATGAAGAGAAACTTAAGAGACTCAAACGAATCAATGAAAAGCAGAAGCGTCATAAGCTTCGTGAGCTTTATGAAGAGCTAAGAGTTGTATGGAGAGCTTGGCGACAAGCTAAATGGGTAGACTTAGAAAAACCCATTCCTAATGGTTATGTTAAGTACTTCGTGTTAAGAGATGATATAGCCAGACGGTCCGACTCTGATACTTTTAGCAAAATACTTAAAGTCATAAATGACCATATTTATTGCCGTGATGTCGACTTTAAGATAACTCGTAATATTAAGAAGCTTGAGCGTAATCCTAAGACCAAGAGATTATTCCGGAAACAAAGAATGATTGAGCAGGATATCCCTCATGAGCTTAGGGTCATATCTAGATTAGAATGGAATGAATTAAACTGGCCAGAATCATATAAGAAATGGTTCACCTATACTAACCAGACTTATTTCACTTCCTATGGCTTCAGCTATGTTAAGGAGGGCTATCGGTTTAACTTCCCTTATTACTTTGTTCCTAAGATAAGCCAGCATTTCATAACCAGAGTAAGATTATTAGATGAAGAGGCTGAGTATAAAGAGAAACTACTCTGGAATAAAATCAATCGGGATAATTTATGGCCTAAGATTGTTCATATGGTTAGTGGCTCTTATGGCCGAAATAAAGATGAGTGGTATCGCCCTGTGCATGTGCAACGCAGGTTAGCCAGACCATCTCAGCAAAAATATGATTTAGCTACTGAAGCAAAAGATGAATTACAATTACTTCTGGAATCAAGGTTACAGCGGCAATACTTAGCCCATACATACCAAATATATGAAGAACCCTGGGATGATCCTGAATATGTCTTTGAAAAAAGCACAAACCAAGAAATTTAGACAAGCTTTTCGTGAAGGTTGTCTGGAACGAGATAAATATAAATGTGTCATATGTGGTGAGACTGATGGTTTAGATGTACACCATATAACGGATCGAAAGGAGCTTCCAAATGGTGGTTATGTCTTAGAGAACGGAATTACTCTTTGTGCAGCCCACCATTTGGATGCTGAACAGTATCATATAACTAGAGGTTCTTATTACTTTCCTGGATTTCATCCTGCTGAGCTATATGACCGAATTGATTCAAGCCAATTTCTAGCTAGACAAAAAAGTATAGAATTAAGTACGTAATGTTTAAAGGTACTGGAATACTACAATATGACCCCAAAGCCCGTATTAGATTCGATCCATGGTGGCTCATACTTAAAACAGATGAGCAAATTGTTAAGTATTACCAGTATTGGATTCTTAAATATTATGCGGCTAAATTTGAAAAAACAGTTTGGGGTTCACATGTCTCAGTTATAAGAGGAAGTGAACCCAAACATAAAAACTTATGGAAAAAGTATCAAGGTAAAAAGATAGAGTTCTCATACGATAACAATATCTATCAAGCTAATCCTAAGTTTTTATGTATAAATGCTTATAGTGAGGAACTACAGCATATCAGAGAAGAATTAGGTCTTTCGCCTATTCCACCATATGGTTTTCATATAACTATAGGCAGATTGCACCCTACAACAATAAATAAAAATGAGTAACAAAATAGACAAATCTAAAATCAATATTGGAAGAATCTTAACTTTAATTAGTAGATTAGAACTCAGTGATATACGCAAAGAAAGTGCTCGGATGGTATTTGAAACCTTTTTTAAGGGAGTATTAGAAGATAATAGCTTTACCTTAAAAGTACCAGTTATTACAAATGTAGTTCCTGGCCAATGTTTTGAGAAAGAGGGTACTAAAGTTTATGTAACCAAAACTTATGAGAAATATTCCACTGCTGGTGCCCAGCCAAATTGGTTTTTCACAGGTTTAGATGGTAATCCACATCTACCATATTCCGGAGATCTTACTACAAAACAGTTATTAATTGATAGTCTGAATAAAGGTGGCTGGATTCCAGTTACCGCTTAATTGTGAGTCCATTAAACGAAGGCATACTTTGGGTGTTGGGTATAGGTTTATTATTTGGGATTATATTACCCTATCTATTTTCAGCTGCTAGTACATTTGCTTGTCTAGTTGGAATTGCTTTAATTGTGATATTCATAAATATTGTAGTTCATAGAGTTAGAAAAATTGTAAAGAATAATGAAAACGACCTTTAAACTTGGTCTTATACTGTTAGCAGTAATACTCACTGCTTGTACTAAAGTTGCACCTGGCACCGTAGGTGTCATGGTGGACTTGTATGGTAGCTCTAAGGGTGTACAGAACCAGGTAGTAGGCCCTGGCCGTTATTGGGTAGGACCTAACCAGGAATTACATACATTCCCTACATATCAACAAAACTATGTATGGACCAGGAGTGCCCATGAAGGAAGTCCTAACGATGAAAGTATTACCTTTCAATCTATCGAAGGGATGGAAATCAATGGGGATTTTGGTGTAACCTATGAAGTCGATCCCAATAAAGTTAGTGAGTTATTTCAAAAGTATCGTAAAGATCTCACTGATATCACTGATGGGCCAGTCCGTAATTTAGTACGAGACGCCCTTACGACTAGTGCTTCTACCATGGAAATACAGCACATCTATGGAGATGGTAAAGCTGAGTTGATGTTGAAAGTACAAGGGGAAGTACGAGAAGCAATGAAGCCTAACGGCATAATTATAGATCGTATATACCAAATTGGTAGTTTCCGCTTACCCAATCAAATCATAGAAGCGGTAAATAATAAAATAGCTGCTACTCAGAAAGCCCAACAACGTGAAAACGAATTGAGGGAAGCTGAGGCAGAAGCTAAGAAAACCGTAGCTAAAGCTGAAGGTGAAGCTAAGTCTAAATTAGCTATTGCTGAAGCAGATGCTAAAGCTAACGAATTAAAGAGGCAGACTTTAACTGCTGAATTAATTCAATATGAAGCAATTCAGAAATGGGATGGTCGTTTACCTACTGTAACAGGGAGTGGTCCACTTCCTTTTATACAGGTAACGCCTCCTACTAAGTAATTAGCCTCAGTGTATGTCGATTAATAAAGTCCATAACGATGTAGGTCCTAATCCTACTATACACTATCTTAAAAATGACCTACGAAGAAATAAAACAATTTGTAGCAAAGAATATTAATTATCTAGATTGGGAATTCTTTGTAAACCAACAAAATGATTCCATATATCTACAGATTAGGTTTAAAGCAGAAGACAATTATGAGCCAGGTAAATTTGAGGTCCAATACTGCCGTAAATATCAGTTATCAGTGTGGATGACTCCTACTGAAATAGTACAAACTGCCTGGGCCGCTGTACAACGAGCTGTTCTGCATGAAGCTTCGGAACAGTTTAAGTATAAAGGCCAGGATATCTACAATACACATATCAGAGTAGATAAGCTAGCGCAGTTAAGACAATCATATCAGGCTTTGGAACACAGGCCTCCTGCTACAGTAGTACCATGATTAATATAATTAATGAGTTTCAACGATACTGTAATAATAAGTATTTAGGTTCACCTTATCATAATAGTTATATCCAACCGCCTTATGGGGTGAAGGATACTTTATTTACGATAGCTGGTGTTCAACATTATGAGCACATATATAGTAATGGTCGCTCTCCTGCTTTAACTGTGTCTGTTCAAGCCTGTCTTAGGTTTAATGATTTTGATGAGTTGGATAAGCCATTTAAATCATTATATTTCAACATGTTGGGATTGTTCTCATTCAAACATTGGACCATGCAACAGGTGATTGATTTTTGGATGGATTTCTTTAAGGTACTTCAAATCAAACCCGACTATGTTACCATACATCCAGATAAAGCTGAATGGACAGAGTTCTATAAAAAGCATGATTTGGTAATAAAGTTTGATTATGATTGTATTTGGAGTAATGGTAGTCTAACAGGTTACTGTACTGAATTTTACAAAGAGGGCTTAGAGATAGGCAACATTGTAAGTCCAACACCAGATGGTTTTGATTGTGGTTTTGGAGCAGAACGATTAGACGCTGTAGTAAACCATCCTACACCTCCTAGTAAGTTAGATAAATTAAAGATGGCTGCACAAGCTATTAGAGATAGTGGCTATACCGCAACAGCTAATAAACAGGGGTACTGCCTAAGAAAACTTTGCCGTGAGATAATTAAACTAGGTGGCAGCATGGATACTACATTCTTTCAAGATGAAGTAACTCGTCAAGCTAGGGTGTTAGAAAACTACAATAAGTTAAAAGATGCAAATGCACACCAGACTAAAGAATGGTGGTGGTCTACTCACGGTATTGATATAGATCTTATATGATTAAACCTGTTATAGCTTCTTGGTATGATCTAACTAAAATACATACCAAAGTACTAATGAAGTGGAGAGATAAGTGTTATGCTTGTGGTAACAAATATGACCCATATAATGATGGAGCAGGTCCATTTATACATCTTAGTGAGATTCTCGAAGAATTACAAAGCCGACCACATGTTCCTAATAAGCAGGAAAGTAAGCGTATCAGACAATTAAAAGCAAAACGTAAATGACAACTACAACTGAAATTCCCGTAGAAACGAAACCCATCATCGCATTAGAGACTAATATCTTTGACTTCGATATGATTGCTACGTTGGCGGATGACTATTCAGAACAAATGGGTCTAGAGGGTTATGCCTCTGCTGACCTAAAGGAGAATAACCTTATTCTTCAAGTAAGTGACAGAAGTGAAACAGTTACTTATATGGTGGAGTTAATTCCAGATCGTTTAGCTGAGATGGAAGCTAAGTATGAAGAGTTCTCAGAAGAAACACCACAAGACGATTATGACAATATGTGGAGAGCCTTGATATTCGTGATATCTCCATATTGCTTAATTCGTACAGATGTTTATTGGTAGTACTATGGCTTACGGCTCTCAAGATAATTTCGAGAAATTTAATAGAAAAAAAGGCGGTAAGAAGAATAAGATAAGGCGTGACGATAAGCCTTGGCAACGTAAAGATCGTCCCAAAAATAAATAACTTTATAAGGGGTACAGAGGGCAACTTCTGTACCCCTAATATTAATCATGCGAAAATTAGCATCAGTACAGAAAGTAGTAAGTATAGATGAAATACCAGGAGCAGATAGAATTGTAAAAGCCACAGTATTAGGTTGGCAGATGGTTACACAGCGGTCAAATAACCTTAAGCCAGGTGATCTTGTGACCTTCTTTGAGATAGATAGTTTACTACCTCTTAGTAACCCCGTATTCGACTTTTTAAAAGATCCTAATAAACCAGAGAAGACTCATCACAGGCTAAAGACCATTAAGCTTAAAAAGCAAGTATCTCAAGGGTTGATACTACCTATAGAAACTGTAGCACTACCTGATGGTACTAAACTAAGTGCCCAATCTCCTGAGTTACCAGCTGGTGAATCATATCATTATGTTAATGAGAATGATGACTTAACCGACTTATTAGAGATTACTAAATGGGAGCCTGAAATACCTGCTCAATTAAAAGGTCTAGTAAAAGGGGCTTTCCCCTTCTTTATTAGTAAGACAGATGAAATACGCATCCAATCTTGTCCTGGTGTGCTAGAGCGGCATAAGGGTAAAACCTTCTATATCTCTGAGAAGATAGATGGCTCTAGCTTTACTTGTTTCTTTATTCATAACCAGGAGCAGGCAAACCTATGTCATATCAAGCCAGAGGATCTGGATGAGCAAGGAACTGTATTTGGAGTATGTTCCAGGAATATGTATCTCACTAAAACTGAAGATAACAGTTATTGGAAGATAGCTCTTAAGTACGATATCGAGGCCAAGCTAAGAAAATTAAGTCGTAGCTTGGCTATACAAGGAGAAATGTATGGAATGGGTATTCAGAAGAATAAACTAAAACAACCTAGTATTAGCCTGGCTGTATTCAATATCAAGGATATTACAGCGGATAAATACTTGAGCTTATCAGAAATGGAAGCTCTCTGTCAGGAATTAGAACTACCTATGGTTCCTATTCTTGATCAAAATTTTGTGTTAGACCATACAGTAGAACAACTTGTTAACATATCAATGGGTTATTCCTCATTATTGACCGATAAAGTCTGGCGTGAAGGTATTGTTATAAGACCACTTATAGAAGAAACTGATGATGATCTAGGGCGGTTATCATTCAAGGTAATCAATCCTGAGTTCCTTCTTAAATATGACGAGTGAACTTTGAAAATATAACTACTATTTCAAAAGCTATGGCCAATACCCGATGGGATGAACCTCTTCGGTGTTGGCATGTAGCATTTATACTTAAGCGTAACAAAATTATTTCTATAGGTGTAAACGTTAATAAAACTCATCCGTGGAATCTGAAGTATAAATATGACTCTTACAAGACTGGCACCTGTGCTGAACTTGCAGCTGTCATCAAGAGTAAAAGTGAAGATCACTGTAATCATACAATGATCGTTACAAGAGTTAACCGTAACGGTATACTCGATAACTCTAGACCATGTAAGGGGTGTCAATTCCTTATCAATCAGTTAAAATTTAAAGAAGTTTGGTTTACGAATAGTAATGGAGAATATCAAAAATTATGATACTTAGTTTAATGTTTATATTTATAGTTAAGCACTTCATAGTGGATTTCTTAATGCAAGGTCCTTATGAATATATAAATAAAGGGATATACGGTCATCCTGGAGGTATTCTTCATGCTTGGTCTCATGCGATCACCACTTGGAGTTTACTCTTTGGGTTATATCAGATGGATATGCCTGTGGCTGTATTATATGCAGTGCTAGAGTTTGTTATCCATTACCACATAGATTGGGCTAAGATACAAATTAACACAAAATACAAACTTACACCTATAACCTCAGAGCGTTATTGGCATCTATTAGGTTTAGATCAATGCTTACATTATTTAACTTATTGGATAATGATCGTCTCGATTAGTAATGAGTGGATAAAATGAGCTACTTAAAAAGAATAATGTTGATGTTAGGGTTAATTGGGTTGTATATTTTGTTCGCAATTAAGTATATATGTATAAAATTATAGTTAGAGATAAAGGAACAGCTTGTGACCATGACGCTGTTGAAGTACACAACCCTTCATATATGTTATCAATTCAGGATTTTGGAGATGAACCTGTTTCTACCCCAAAATTTATTAAACCTGAGAATCATATGCATATCTTTTTTGATGATCTGGACATCGCAGATGCTGGTAAGAGAATTTCAGCCAGATACTCTGATAAGATACGTGCGAGATGTCCTACTCGATTTGATGTACAATCAATTTTAGACTTTGGAAAAAGAATACCAGATGGATCTACACTATTTATGCATTGTTTTGCAGGTATTGCCAGATCTACTGCTTCAGCTTATGCGCTTTATGCTCAACAGCTTAAAGCGGGTGAAGAATGGTTGGCATTCAAAGAAATGGTAAAAGGGAGTATAGCTCCCTGGCCTAATGATCTAATAGTGCAAATAGCTGATGATCTTTTGGGTCGTAACGGACAACTATTTAAGACTTTTGATGATTGGAGAGAGCGGAAACGTATATATTGGAAATTAGCTGGTATATCCAGCTTAGATTAGCTTAAAATATATAAATGTTTACAATAGATATATTTAAAGATCAATCTGCACCTGCATTCGCCTTATTAGTATGTGTACTTAAGAAGTATGGGTTTGAGGCGTTGGAATGGGACCCATCATTACTAAGACAGGATATTGAAAAAGAATATAACTTGGTCCTATCAGATTTGCAGCACGATAAAATACAAGCGGCAATCTTATTACTAAGCACTAACTCTTATGAAACATATTGGCCTGCTTTTGAAAAATGTAATCACATTTTCAATAATGATGCTGATGATTTTGATACCTTAAATCCACTAGAAGCTGAAGAGTTAATTACTGGATTTGCAGAAGCTTCATTGATCAAACAAGCGGTATTAGATAAAGATGAACCATTTGAATTTAGCGAAGAGATTAGAGCATATGCTGGAGTAGTATTTCATGATTATGGAATGCACTCAGCCCCTGAGCTTTTTTCAACAGCTATAATGCCTACCTCTGTGAAATGCGATGATAAAGAAAAAAATCTAGCCCTAGCAGAACTATTCGATGCTCACGCTGAACGAACACTACAATACCTCGACAAACTGTAAATGCCAAAACTAAATCGGATAGCCCTAACTGTAAGTCGTAGATTAAAAAATAAAACCCTCGTTATCCGTAGTTTGCATGAAGGTCCAACCTTCAGTGATACATTACTATTACATGCTTGTTTCCAAGTATTAACAGACTATGTACGTGATTGTGGAGAGAGTAACTTACAGGACAAGGCAGATAACTCCAGAGATATTGCATTAAGAGAGTTAAAAGAATTATACGATTATTGGACACAGTTACGCCCGTTACTAATAAGCAAAGAAGAATTGGCTCATGAGTATGAGGATAGGTTAGAAGTAGCGGAACTTAGAGAACAACGTAAAAGTCAGGATAAAATGCATTTAACCCGTTTAATAGAACTTAGGCAATTCATGACGCCTGTATGAGTGATTTCACTGAACAACTTAGAATGTCAGAATTAACACATAAGTGGGTATTGGAGAGAAATAGAGTGCTGCAAGATAAAATAGCCGCCGCCTCTCCTAAACAATTACCCGCACTAATCGAAGAGCTTAAACATCTACGAGCTCGCATTCGACACGAGAAGCGAGAAGTAGAAGAGCTAATAGAAATAATGCGGAATGATTAGTTATGCCCCACCACCAAATATGGTGGTTTCATTATCATGAGTAGAGGATGGGCCATTAAGGACTGTATTACCTGCCCATACGTGTGCTTGACAGACTGCCCAATTGAGGGCATGTAAAAAATCATCTGGAGCGTCGTCACCATGACGATAGAATAGCTCTTGTCTAAATAGCCCATCCTTAACTTCAATATAGACATTTAGGATATCCTGCATGATATCTGACATGTCTTCCCAATCTGGGAATATGATCTTCTTTTCTTTAAGTAATTTAAGAGTAAAACTTAGAGTATCAGATCTATGTAAGATCCAGC
>Ga0206902_10142_pt1 | contig 17899 bp, 17 predicted proteins | sample Alteio_BWOrgHeat_44_FD_153242 | JGI IMG/M metagenome (GOLD analysis project Ga0206902, IMG submission 153242) | Enriched cells from forest soil in Barre Woods Harvard Forest LTER site, Petersham, Massachusetts, United States -... | ecosystem: Environmental > Terrestrial > Soil > Temperate forest >... | reverse complement strand
TGTCTGCACCAAGCGTGTCAGTCTCACAAATATTACCCACCACAGTATATATTTTCTGATCGCCAGCACATTCACGTTGCCTAAGTCATTGTAGAGATTTTCAGCCTCACGTTTGATGTAATCATTCAATCCCCACCATTCCTGAAAAACGAAAATCCAGTTGTTGGTTTTCGTTTTGGCCTGCAACAAGTATCCGTTGGCTTCGGCCCCGGATGTTTTCAGTTTAATCATTTTGCCTCCAGCCTGACTGACATGAGTGTAAGCAATGGGGCTTGGATGCATGCTGTTAAAGCTTTTGTTCGAAGCGAACATCGCAAACTTTTCCGTAGACGGAGTGTGGCACACCGTAGCAACGACTTGTGCAAAACCAGTCAATACAAAGGCCACAAAGACAATGGTTGTTATTATTTTTTTCATGAGGTTAGGTTTTATAATAGTTGAAATCTGAAAAACGAAAATAAAGTTCTTCAATTTTTCAATTGCCCGCGCATTACACGGTCGTACGTGATAAAATCAGTGTTGATCGGTTCTAATCCGATTTGGCGCAACAACATGGCAACCTGCGCACGATGGTAGCTGGCGTGATTAACCACGTGGATCATGATCATCTCCACATTATTCTGAAACGGATCGCCTGTATAGTTTGTATACGTCAGTTCACGGTCAAAGCCGTCTGTCGCATCCACAAACTCAAGCCATCGCTTATCGGCTTCTTCCAACATGGATTTCAATTCGACTAATTTATAGTTTGCCCACAATTTCACATCGGGTTTTGGCAAGCCCATTACACGATGGAGCCACAACGTCTCAGCCGCCGCAATGTGCCCCATCAATGAAATTATTTTTTCATGACTCACGTTTTGATATTCGAGGCAACCGAGCACACGCTGATTTGCCCACGCGTTATATCGATATAGTTTTTGAAAATATGTTTTCATAATAAATTAAGAAACGAAAGTTACAAATGATCAAACTCTTTAAAAATGGAAGCGAATGAGGCAGCAATTTGTTTTCGGCTGTATTTCTCTTCGGCAATCCTTCGTGATGCGTGTTGAGCATCCATCAGCATTTTTTTGTTGTTTAGGTATGGATCGATTTTCTTAACAAAATCAGTTGGATGTCGAGGGTCAAGCGAAATTCCACAACCGGTCAGTTCTATTTCATTCCTAATCCATCCGCCAAAATTTATTACAATTACCTTACCTGCAGCCAATCCGTCAAAGTACTTATTGGGAGAGCCTGTCTCGAGGATTGGTACGTTTTTAAAACTTACAAATACAGCATCGGTTATGTTCATCACTTCTTTTACAGCATCACGATCAACAAATCCTGTAAACGAAATGTTCTCTAATACCAATTTTTCGGCCGATGATTTTAAGTACTGCAATATCGCTCCATCGCCACAAAGGATAAAATGAATAGGTAAATTCGCTTTGCGCGAGGCATTGGCACACTCGATCAAGTAGTCGAGGCCATTGGCAACACCGGCAGCGCCTATGTAGGAAACAACAAACTTTCCTTTCGTTTTAAATTTTTGCTCCAGTTGGTCACTCTTTTCTTCTGGTTTGTAAAAATCGCAATCGGCTATATTAGAAATGATATGAATTTTCTTCCCGCTAATCTTCTTTTCAATCGCCTCCTTAATAGGTTGAGAAAGCGCTACAATGGACGCAGCATTGTAATAAATTTCTTTTTCGAGTTTTTTGAGAATCGATATCAAAAAGTAATTTTTCACAAACCCCATTTGGATTGGGGCGTCAGGCCACAGGTCTCCAACTTCAAAAATATAGGGCAACTTCGTTTTTCTTTTCAGCCATAGGGCAGCAATCCCGGTAGTAAGCGGAGTTGAGATTGCATAACAGATAGTAATGCTTTTGATTTTCCTTGCCAGGCGCACACTAGTCCACACATATTTCAAAAAGGAAATACCACGGGCTATAAAGCCAAACGAATTATCATACGCGACCGGCAAATAATGGACTTCAATACCTTCATAATTTTCATTTCGATAAACACGCTCATTACAACCGGTGATTACCGTAGTTTCAATGCCCTGATCAACCAGCGCTTTAGCAAGATAATAGGATCTGATGGCGCCTCCTTTTTGAGGAGTATTAAAGTGCTGATGGAGAATTAAAACTTTCACCCTGCAAATAAAAGGAAACAAGGCCAAAGCAAAAATTGATTTCAGTTTGTTTTTAAGATACCGATCGGTATCTTTGTGCATGCGCAATGCACACGAAACCATAGGTTTGATTCTTCACAAGGCTGGCGGATTGTTTAACTCGCACGGTTATAAAGCAACGTCAATCGGGCACATCACTTCCGCCACCGGCTTCACAAAAGGTGCCGTGTACCGTCATTTTAAAAGCAAAGAGAAGCTGGAAGCACAGGCTTTGGATTACTTATCCGGAATCATGTTCGACAATTTGAAGAAGCGTATTCAGTCAGAAAAAAATGCAGGTGATAAGCTCCGGTCAATACTTCATTATTTTGAGTCTTACATCAGCAAGCCCCCTATAAAAGGCGGGTGTCCTCTATTAAATGCGGCAATTGAGTCCGATGATGGTAATCCTTTGCTACGCAAAAAGGCCCATGTCATCCTTACGATTTTAAAGGATTCCATTCGGCATATTCTTGATAAAGGCATACAGTACGATCAGATAAAGAAAACGGTAGATCAAAATCATTTCGGAACCGTAATGATCGCCAGTCTGGAGGGCGCCATTATGATGAGTAAGCTGTCGCGCACAGACAATGACATACAGATTATTATTAAACATTTGGATCAATTGATCCGTGATATAGAGGTCTAAATTTTTTTACTTAACAAGATACCGATTGGTATCTATCGCTTATGAAAAAAGCCATTTTGATTTTCTTTTTCCGGTCTTATCTCAACACACTTTCATTGATAGCGCCACAAAAAGCAGCCAGAGATGGTTTCTTTTTTATTCTGCCGTCCACGCAGACGTCCGGTAAAGCCCCATCATCTGGAGTTTCTAAATACTTCAGATAAATTCACTATGACATACGATGGTAAAAAAGTGCAAGGCTACCGATGGGGTAAGGGTGAAAGGAAAGTCCTTCTTTTACATGGATGGGAAAGCCACAGCTATTGGTGGAAAAGTGTTGTCAGCAGTTTATCAAAAGAGCAGTTCACCATTTATTCAATTGATGCACCTGGGCATGGCTTGTCGGAGGGTGACTATATCAACGTGCCACATTATAGCGGACTCATTGAACAAATTATTCTTGAGAAAGGAAGTTTCTATGCAATCCTCGGTCACTCGTTGGGCGCTTTCTCCGCTGTTTACACATTATACCGGGTGCCACTCCCTGTTTCAAAACTTGTCGTCATGGCTTCGCCTGGTGAAGCCAAAGAATTTTTTGAGTACTATCAAAAAGTCTTAGGTCTTTCTCGACGCTCTGTAAAATTAATCGGCGATTTTTTTTGTCAAGAAACTTGGACACGCTCCGGAATATTTTTCAGTGGAAGAATTTGCCAAAAAGTTGACTCTTCCCGGGTTGATCATTCACGATACTAAAGACACAGACGCTCCGTACGCGCATGCACTGGAAGCCCACAAAAACTGGAGTAATTCAAAAATGATCACTACTACCGGGCTGGGGCATAATTTAAAATCTAACGACCTGATCAAGGAGGTTGAGAAGTTTCTGAATTGATTAATTCAATTTAGGGGTGATTTTTAATCCGAAATAAAAATTTCGCGCGGTCGCAACATTGTAATACCGGCTGCCAACAGCGTTTATGTCGTTGCCAAGGCTGTATCGTTGATCAAAGGCATTATCGACTCCGGCAAAAAATTCAAGCGGAGTTTTATTTCTAATCTGATTTTTATATCCTATCCGGGCTCCAGCCAAAAAATAGGCTGAAGCAAAATCGGTGTTGGCGTCATTGAGTGGAATGCGGCCAGCGGAGTATGTCGTCAGGTTGCAATAAAATGTTTTGGCCAAAAGAATGTCCGCCCCTATAGCAACTGTATTGGCTGGTGTGCCGGTAATTTGATTTCCCGAATAGGATACTCCGTCATGTGCATAATTTACAAATCTATATTTTGTGAAATTTCCACTCGTCCAGATTTTCAAATTTGAAAAAATCGAGGAAGAAAAATTCTGTTGCCAACTTAAACTTGTCTCCAATCCCTTTTGAGAAGTATTTCCTGCATTGATAAAGTATTGGCCTCCATTTTGACTTACAATGGTTTGAGACAGCTCAAAATCGTAGGCGACAATGTCAAATGAAATATTCTTAAAAATACTTCCTCGAACTCCAAGCTCATAACTGATTCCCTGTTCGGGGGCAAGACTATTATTGTAAACTCCAGAAGAGGGTCGCACTTCTGCCAACGAAGGCGGCGAAAACCCTTTGCTCGCGGAGGCAAATAAGGAGAGTGACTCGCTGAATTTTTTTAGCACAGCTATCCTTGGTGAGACCACCGGCTCAAAGTTTCGTGTTTGTTCGCCAATAGGTGGAATGCCGCCAACCCGATTAAATTTATAGTTCAGGAAATTGGCACTGCTTCCCACTGTCAAAAAGAATTTTTCGGGAAGCTCAAGCTCAAGCTGAGTAAACCCGATCAAGAATCTTGAATATAAACGATCATCTGTTTGCAGCGTATCTTGCACGCCCAATTTGTTTCCGTAATCGGTGAGCGGTGAAAAGAAATTCTGAAACTCCAAACCAAAAGTGAGTTTGCCTTTCACTTCATTTCCTTCAAATTCATATTGGGTAGTCGTGCGGCCGCCCCAATTGTATTCATTTCTTCTTTCATAGTTAAGGATTGAAGGATTGGTAAAATCTGTATAGGAATAATAAAGGCCGGCCTTAGTTGACCATTTATCATTCCATTGATAATCATAAGAGGCTCCGCCATAAATGGTTTTGTTACGTACTGCTGCCTGCTGCTGCACTGCTCCCGCAGTTGTTTTTGAAGGAGGTCTGGCTTGGCGAGGGTCAGTATTGTACTGAGAAAGTGTTAGCCCTCCAGGAGTCTGGTAATAAATATCAGTGTAGAAAACTGTCGTTTGCAAAGTGCTTTTGCTACCAAGTGAAAATTCTCCTTGTGTATTTAAAACATCGCGTCTCATCGCCGTTTGCTGTCGGTAGCCCTCGGCTTGCTGGTGCGCATAGTTAACAAAGACTCTCGCTTTCGAATTGCCAAGGAATGCACTTGTCTGGTATCGTTGGAGCCCAAAACTTCCGCCAGATGTGGCTAACTGAACCTGATTCTGTTTGTTTATCGGGCTGGTGAGTAAAACCACGCCACCGGTTCCGGCTCCATAGAGACTTGCACCAGGGCCTTTGATGATCTCCGCCCTGGCTATTGCATCAACATCAAGTAAATTAAGATAAGTATTACCTCCGCCATCAGTGAGGGGCAATCCATTCCAATAAAATTTAACGTTGCGAACGCCAAAAGGCGAGCGAAGCGTGCTGCCACGAATAGAAAACCGATAACTTCCCGGCGAGCGCTCTTCCATCCGCACACCGGGTATTGTGTTTACAGCCGAAAGGATTGAGACGGGGTTGAAGCGGGCGATTTCCCTTGCACCAATAATACCGAGCGCTACAGGTGATTCTTTCAAGGAATGGTTATAGGAATAGGCATTTACTATCACCTCATTCAGTACACGAACTGAATCTTTAGGAGGAACTTCCTGAGCGAAAAGAGAAGTGCAGCAAAAACTAATAATTGCAAGCCTTAAAACCATAACGTAAAGTAAGCAAGGATTAGAATGCCTTCAGCACTTCCTCGACAGTTTTCGATCCTGAGAAATATTCAAGTAGCTTCAACATTACACGGTCTACCAGGGTATCGGGGCATGATGCTCCGCTCGTCAAAACAATCTTTATTGGCCTTTTGTCTTGAAGAAAATTTTGCGTTACCTGAATTTCTTTATGATGAAAATCGAAATGATGAATTTCCATTTCCGATTTGATTTCTCTTTCAGAATTGATAAAGTAGGTTGGAAATTTCCGTTCACACAATTCTACAATGTGCGATGTATTCGAGCTGTTGTAACCCCCTACTACTACTGCCAGATCAGCGCCTACGCCAAGTAATTGATAAGTCGAATCCTGGTTGTCGTTGGTGGCATAACAAAGTGTATCGCGGGTGTCCGCAAAGTGATCCTTTAAATTCTCAAGGCCATATTTCTTCACCATCACATCTTTAAAAAAATCGGCTATGGCTTGTGTCTCAGCCGCCAGCATGGTTGTTTGATTTACCACACCTACACGTTGCAAATCCTTTTTAGGATTAAACCCTTTGGAGAATTTATTTTCAAAATCCCTGAAAAAATCTTCAATACTTTTTTCTCCGTTGACATATTGCGCCAGCTTTTCCGAGTCATTCATATCCTGCACAATTACCGACGAGCCACTGTGTGCGCTGTGTGAAAACGTTGCCCTTGTTTCCTCGTGGCGGGCTTTTCCGTGAATGATGATGGTATAATTCTCCTTCCCCAGTTTTTCAGCACGATTCCAAACTTTCTCGACGAACGGGCAGGTCGTGTTGTATTTCTGCACCTCCACTTCCTTATCCAGTAAAAAATTCTCGATTTCTAGAGTGGTGCCAAAGGCTGGAATAATCACCACATCCTCCCTGCCGATTTTTTCCCAAGGAATAAATTGAGTGCCGTCAGTATCTGCTATAAACTTTATCCCACGACTTTGCAGGTCTGCATTTACTTCCTGGTTGTGGATCATCTGGCTAAGCAGATATACATCCTTATCAGGGTTCTCATTGAGAGCACGATAGCTGATCTCGATGGCATTTTCAACACCGTAACAAAAACCAAAATGCCTCGCGAGATAAAACTGGACAGGGCCAAAATCCAATAGCGTGGGCGAGAAGTCCTGCTTTCGCAAATCTTTTACCCTTCTCGCTTCTTTAATTCGTCCTGTAATCGAAGAGCGATAATAAACCGGTAATTCAAATTTTTTAATAGCTGTCTTTTTTGAATTGTCAAAGGTAAGCTCAATATGCAAACAAAAAACCCCGACTTTCATCAGGGCTTAGTTTTAGGCAGCTTTTGAAAGCTTATCTTCTTTGATCTTGTTCGTTCGAACCTCTTTCGAGCTGAGATCAAACCATTTTACTTCCACTACTTTACCTTTAATGTACTTGAGTACTTCCATCACCTTGCCATCAATTTTACTGCGGACACGCTCCCCTTTTTTAAATAACCTTCTCATAGTGTTGATTTTAGTTAAAACCGAATCGCATATAAATATTCACGTGGAAAATCAGGATAGATTCCGGCAAAGATGGCCTGATCTCCCGATTTTTTATTTTTCAAAAGTTCATTAACCTGTTTCGCAGACTTTACGACCTCATTATCAATATGAGTGATAATGAACCCATCGCGCATGTCAGTATATTTCTCAATGATACCGCTGCTCAACGACTTCACCGCAACTCCGCCCTTAAGGTCAAGTTTTTTCAATGTCTTGGCATCGACATCTTCCAGCTCCATACCCAACGCATCTACAACACTTTTCTCTTCTTTTTTTACAGTACCAATTCTTCCTTCACGATTTTTAAGCGTCACCGGGATGACCAATGTTTTCCCTTTACGATCAACTGTTACGTTGATTTTATCACCTGGTCTTTTCCTTCCTACATACTCAATCAATGCCGTACTTGATTTGATAGGCGTTTCATCCAGTTTCACCACAACATCTCCCTTTTGAATGCCTGCTTCTTTAGCAGCGCTCTTTTCAATTTCACCAAACCCATCAACGTAAGCGCCTTCATTCACTGAAAGGTCTTCTTGTTTTACCAGTTCAGGACTCACGCTTCCTACCTGAATGCCCAGCCATCCGCGTTGTACAGTGCCGAAAGCCAGCAGGTCTTCTACCACTTTGCTTACAATGTTGGAAGGCACAGCAAAACCATAGCCAGAATATGAGCCTGTAGGGCTTGCAATGGCAGTATTAATGCCAAGCAATCCTCCATCAAGGTTCACCAGTGCGCCTCCGCTGTTGCCTGGATTGATGGCAGCATCGGTTTGAATAAATGATTCAATGGCTGTGTTGCCCTGACGATTATTTCGCGAAGTCGGGTTATTGGAATTGTTATTAATGATATTGATGTTGCGGCCTTTGGCACTGATAATACCTGCCGTCACTGTAGAATTTAAATTGAACGGATTGCCCACAGCCAACACCCACTCGCCTACTTTAGAGTTGTCAGAGTTAACGAATGAGAGATAAGGCAAATCCTTTTGATTGATTTTAATCACCGCAAGATCAGTATCCGGATCCGTACCAATCACTTCGGCTTTGAAGGACCGATTGTCCGACAAAACAACATCGACAATGTCGGCTTCTTGTACCACGTGATTATTGGTAACGATATAACCATCAGCATTAATAATCACTCCAGAGCCCGAACTTACACTTGGGCCTTGCTGAGGACCGTTGGGTCCAAAGAAAAATTGTTGAATAGGATCATTTGATTCCCGTTCGCGGGCAATACCTCCGGTTTGTGTGGAGCGAATATGGACAACTGCTTTAGTAACCTTCTCGGCTGTGCCTGTAAAGTCGAGCGGTATAGCTTCTCCTTTTTCATTGATACGGTAGGCCACCTGAGAAGTAGGCAAGCCTTCAATGTGTTCTATTTTTACACCCTGATTTCCGCCTTTGCCCAACCATTGGTAGGCGGTGATAGTGATGACGCTGCCCAAAATGGCAGCTAAGACAAGAGATCCAAAATTTTTCATAGACATAGACTTTTTAGTTCACGTTTTCGCGAAATGGGATGAGCAGCGGTAAGAAAAAGTTTTGATTATCGACGAAAAAATTCGCCCCGGTCAACGCCATTCCTGCAAAGAAATTTTAGTGGTTTAAGGTTAACGAAAAATATGCCATTTAAGTTATACAAATACAGAAACTGACATTATTTCTTTGTTAAACCCCCTTTTCAATGGGTTTTTCGCTGTTTTTTTGTGACCTGACTTATTAACTAATAATTCTACTTTTGCACCCATGATAAAATATGTCATAGTTTCTCTGCTCTTATCATTGTCAACATTGATTTTTTGTCAGCAAAAGGAATTTGACTGGCTGATCGGCACCTGGCAAATCGAAAACAGGAACTCATTTGAAGTATGGAAAAATGAAGGTGACTTTCTTTCTGCTGTGTCTTTCAAAATTGATGAGCATGGGAATAAAACAATGTCCGAAGAAATCAAACTGATCAAAAAGGGAAACGATTTTTATTACGTGCCAGATGTTGTCGGTCCACAAGGCCCGATCGAATTTAAGATAACCTCATTCGACACTAAGAGTTTTACAGCCGAAAATCCTGAGCACGACTTCCCCAAGAAAATCACTTACAAAAAAACTGATGCCAATCGCTTCGAAGCGTCAGTTGGCGACCGAGCCAAAACCATCCTATATTACTTTCGAAAGATCAAATGAGAAAAGTTACCGGAACAATTTACTTAAAGCGGGGACGAGAAGCATCGGTGAAACGGTTTCACCCCTGGGTGTTTTCCGGAGCAATAGAAAGGACCGAAGGCACACCGGAGGATGGTGACTGGATGGAAGTGAAAGATGCTCAAAAGAAAACGCTTGGGTTTGGGCATTATCAAAAAGGCACGATAACGGTACGCCTGTTTTCATTCTCTGAACAAGCTCCTGATGAAAAGATATACTCTGACAAAATTCTTTCGGCGTTCAACCAGAGAGTGTTTACCAAGGTAATTAGCGATCACACCAATTCCTATCGTTTGGTGCATGGCGAAGGTGACGGATTGCCAGGGCTCATTATTGATGTGTATAACGGTGTAGCGGTGATACAAGCGCACACAATTGGCATTCATCTTGACCGGTATAGTATTGTAGATGCTATAAAAGGAAGTCTGTTTAAATCTATTCACTCCATTTACTATAAAAGTCAGAATACACTCCCTGTCAAAACTGAGAACGAATACCTGCTTGGCATGGGGGCAGTACCACACATTATCACTGAACATGAAAATAAATTTCTAGTAGACTGGGAAGAAGGGCAGAAGACGGGATTCTTTCTGGACCAACGTGAAAACAGGAAGCTTTTGGGTCACATGGCAAAAGGAGCTTCTGTATTAAACACGTTTTGTTACACGGGCGGGTTTTCGGTGTACGCATTGAATGCAGGTGCCAGGTTGGTTCACTCAGTTGATGCTTCAGAAAAAGCAGTAGAGCTCACTCGAAAAAATATAGAGTTGAATGGATTTGATGCGAAGGAACACACTTGTTTTGGATCTGATACATTTGATTTCTTAAAAGACAAGAAAGACGAATACGACCTAATCATACTTGATCCTCCGGCTTTTGCCAAGCATAAAGATGCGCGCCATCAGGCAATGAAAGGTTACCAGCGATTGAATGCCGAAGCCATGCGGGCTATTAAGTCAAACGGCATTATTTTTACTTTCTCCTGCTCTCAGGTAGTCGATAAGCAGTTGTTTTATGATACTGTAGTCTCATCTGCTATCCAGGCGGGGCGAGAAATTAAAGTGCTGCAACACCTTGGCCAGCCTGCCGATCATCCTGTTTCAATCTACCACCCCGAAGGCGAATATCTTAAGGGCTTGGTGCTCTATGTTGCTTGATAAAACCGCAACAAATAAAAAACCCGGCTACTCATAGAATAACCGGGCTCTTATAGTTGCTTTTATTTCTAAGCCGTAGCTGTTGAATGGTCTACTTTGGTTTGCTGCTTCAAGATCACAGTTTTCTTGGCTTTATAGCCGCAATAACCGCAGAGGTAGTGCTTTGTAATCTCGCCTTCTTCAGTCTCAGTAGGCTGCCTCACAATCTCCTCTTTCACTACTTTGAAAGTTTGATAATTACACTCAGGGCATTGCAATGCATGTAAGTGACCGGCATATTTTTCAATTTGAATGAAGCCTGTTTCTTCATCTTTCCACACATCATAATCCACTGAGAATACATTCTCTTCAGCCTGCATCCCCTCATCCAGATAAGCATCTTCTTCTTCTTCGCTCAACAACTTCATCGGTTTGCCGGTTTTCGGCGATATCCGAGGCATGTAGCGCAATAATTTCAATCTCTTTTCGATGTAGAAAGGATAGTAGAATTTAAGCAGATTTTGTACGATTACTGCAACGATCAAACCCATTGCAGCAGTAACAAAAGTCCTTACTCCAATATATACTGGTGTAAGATGGGTGATCGCCGAGTTAGCAAAAAGGCATCCTCCAAGGATTAGTACAATCACAGCAATCCATAAACTGCTGATCTCGTATTTATTAATAAAATCATATTTTTCCTTACTGCCCTTAGTAGTGGATAATTTAACAAAATAGCCCAAGGCAATAAGGATACCGACAGCCCAGCAAACAAAAGCCAGGTTTTGAGCCAAAGCATTCCAAGAATCGTAGTTTTCTACTATTTCTACTTCTTCATCCATGGTGATTAGATTTTTTGGGTTTGTCTAAAGAATCAAATATAGCTAAATGAGTTCATTTTTAACTATCCTGATTCACAAATATAATCAGGACGGGGTATATCCAAAACGGTCAAAATCAAAATTTTATATCTTCGGAATTGCGCCAGGAATAGTCTCAACAAATTCAGTGATTACCTTTTGGGCTTCTTGCGGGCATTCATACATCGCCATGTGGCCGGTATTTTTAAACAAATGAACGATTGACTTTCTGTTAAGTTGACCTAGTTCTTTAGTTATTTCTGCTGGAATAACCGAGTCTTTATCCCCTCCGAGAATTAGCAAGGGTTTGGAGACTTTTTTTAGAAAATCGATAGACGATGGCCTGTCTCTCATGGCCGCAGTGTACGCCAAAAGGGTTTGTTGTGAGGTGCTTCGTGCAATCTTATCGACCGCCGGAATTGCCAAGTGCTTTTTGTTAAAAAATAAACTGGGAATAAACGTATCGATGAACGGATCAACACCATGGGCTTTCACAAATTCGATAACCTTATTGCGATTTGTTTTTCTTTCTTCACTATCCGGATACGCAGTAGAATGAAATAACCCGATCCCCGCAAATTTTTCGGGATGACGCGCAGCCATAGCCAATGTCACATAGCCTCCCAGCGAATGCCCAATAATAATGGGCTGCTCAATACGCTTTAGGTCAATCCATTCGGAAACTTCTGCTCCGATACTATCAATAGAAAATGGCTCTGAGGGTAAGGGGCTATTCCCAAAGCCTGGCAAGTCAATCAGATAGACCTCAAATTTCTCTGAAAGCGCCTCAGCAAACTCAGTCCAGATTTCGTGGTTTTCGCAAAAGCCATGGATCAACACAAGCGGGTGGCCGCTACCTGATTTCTTAAAAAAAATAGTTGACATCAGGCGATCGACTTCGCGGGCTCAAGCATTGAAATCACAGTGTGCTCAATCCCGTCGGGATCAAAGCCACATTCACGATGCAATTCTATTTGTTCGCCATGTTCAATTACATCGTCGGGGATACCCAACCGTTTTACTTCAGCTTTAAAATTATTGTCGGCCATAAATTCGATAACGGCACTGCCAAAACCGCCCTGAACACATCCATCTTCAACGGTCACTATCTTTTTGAATTTGGCAAAAACTTCAAGAAGCATTTTCTCGTCCAATGGCTTTACAAAACGCAAATCGTAGTGCGCAATATTTATTCCCTGCTTTTCCAAGCGCTTGCAAACCTCTACGGCATAATTGCCGATATGGCCAATGGTGAGGATTGCCAATTCTTCTCCATCCTTAATTTTTCGTCCTGTACCTATTTCAATTTTCTCAAAAGGAGTTCGCCAGTCAGGCATTACACCCTGACCTCTCGGGTAACGAATTGAAAAGGCTTTTTCAGTACGTGGTAATTGAGCAGTGTACATGAGATTACGCAGCTCCGATTCGTTCATTGGTGCGGCTACGATCATATTGGGCAAGCAACGAAAGTAGGCCAAGTCATAAGCCCCGTGGTGAGTAGGCCCGTCAGAGCCGGCAAATCCTGCACGATCGAGGCAAAAATTGACAGGCAAATTCTGAATACAAACATCATGCACTACCTGATCATAAGCTCGCTGCATGAAGGAGCTGTAAATATTGCAAAACGGAACGAGTCCCTGTGTAGCCAAGCCCGCAGAAAACGTTACCGCATGTTGTTCGGCAATGCCCACATCGATAGCACGACCAGGCATTTCTTTCATCATGATGTTCATCGATGAACCTGAAGGCATGGCTGGTGTAATGCCGATGATTTTATCGTTCGCTTTAGCCAATTCCACCAATGTGTGGCCAAACACATCCTGATATTTTGGGGCCTGAGGTTTGTCGTAAACCTTTTTATGGATTTCGCCTGTGATCTTATCGAATGTACCTGGCGAATGCCAGGTTGTTGCATTTCCTTTTTCGGCTGGACCGTAGCCTTTGCCTTTGGTGGTAACACAATGCAGGATTTTTGGTCCCTTGATTTTTTTTAAGTCATTAAGCACCGCCACCAAGTGGTCAACGTCATGGCCATCTACCGGGCCGAAGTAGCGAAGGTGAAGCGACTCAAATAAGTTACTTTGACTTAAGACTGTTGCCTTAATTCCATTTTCAATTTTTGAAACAATCTCTTGTGCATTTTTTCCAAACTTGGAAAGCTTGCCCAGCAAATTCCAAACATCATCCTTAAGACGATTATAGGTTTTGGAAGTCGTGATGTCGGTAAGGTAATCTTTTAAAGCGCCCACGTTGGGGTCGATAGACATGCAATTGTCGTTGAGGATAATCAGCAGGTTCGTGTCTGATACCCCGGCATGGTTCAGCGCTTCAAACGCCATGCCTCCAGTGAGTGCCCCGTCGCCAATAATGGCCACATGCTGTTTATCAAGCAAACCTAAGTTTTGAGAAGCGAAAGCCATTCCCAGTGCGGCCGAAACCGAAGTAGATGAGTGACCTACGCCAAAAGAGTCATATTCACTCTCTTTCCGCTTGGGAAAGCCCGAAATACCTTTGTAGAACCGATTCGTCTGAAAAACATCCCTTCTTCCCGTAAGGATTTTATGCCCATAGGCCTGATGGCCTACATCCCAAACCAATTGATCATAGGGCGTATTAAAAACATAATGCAGGGCCACCGTAAGTTCTACCACACCCAGGCTTGCCCCGAAATGCCCGCCATAAACGGAGACATTATCGATTATAAAATGCCGCAATTCTTCACACAATTGAACTAATTGTGCCTGATCGAGTTTTTTTAAATCGGCAGGGCCGTTGATTTGTGCTAAAAGTTTGCCGGGAGTAATTAGCATTTATTTGAAGTTTGAGTATTAACCCAATTAACAAGTATAAAGTTATCAGTTTGGCCGAATTTACAATTCGGGAAACCGCAAATTTAGGTATTTCCGGTTGTCCAGGTTTTTGTCTGTGGATTTGAATATTTTTGCGGACTTATTAGAATTATGGTACAAGAAAATTTTGAGGTAAGGCTCCCCCTGTTTGAAGGCCCTTTTGATCTGTTGTTGTTCTTTATCGAGCGCGACGAATTGGACATTAATGACATCCCTATCTCGGTGATTACAAGGGAATTCCTTGAATATCTTCATCGCCTTGAAACCTTAAACATTGAAGTTGCAAGCGAATTCATATTGGTGGCGGCCACACTCATGCGCATTAAATCAAGGATGTTATTGCCACGTCCTCAATTGGATGAGCAAGGCAATGAAATAGACCCACGCGAGGAGCTGGTGAAACACCTGATGGAGTACAAAAAATACAAGTCGGTGGTGGAGCAATTCCATAAAATGGAAGAGACCGAACTGATGAAAGAAAAGCGCGGCAATCTGATGAAAGAGCTCCGTCAGTTGGCCGAAAGCTCAAATGTAGAAGCTGAACTTCAGGACGTAGATCTCTTCAAGTTGCTTACGGTCTTTGAAAAGGTATTAAAACGCCAGGAAGAAGAAAAAAACAGACCTGTGCACCAAGTGATTCAATATCCTTACACGATCGAAGGGCAGAAAGAATTTATTTTAAATGAAATCACCGTAAAACCGCGTGTTGCTTTTACCGAGCTGTTTGAAAAAGCTCCGACAAGGATTGCCTTGATCTTCAACTTCCTAGCTATCCTTGAAATGCTCGCCAATGGCCTGCTAAACATTCAGGTTGGTGAAGGGTTTAACAATTTCTGGGTGACCAAGCCGGAAGAAGTGCCTCAGCATTAGTGAACAAGTAAACCCTGCGCCTTTAGAAAATTAAGCTCACTTAGTTTAGTACTATAAGCAGCTTGTGATAAATTGTATTGTGCATCTGCATAGGTTTGCATAACAGTTCGGTATTCTATATAATTAGATAGGCCCTGTTTAAAACGCTTCGCTGCTATATAAAGATTCTGATTTGCGAGTTGTACACTCTGCCTTTCAATCTCTACGATTTTTAAATTATTCTCGAAACTTAAATACGCCTTATACAAGTTTGATTTCTCCTGCAATTCGGATGCTTGCAGGCGTAAATTATCAGAAGCTATCTGAATAGTTTGATTCCTGATTGCGGTGCGCGTGGTAAGGTTATTAAGTATAGTCCATGAAAAAATAAACCCTCCGTTGTACCCATAATTTTGATTTAATCGCTGTAACCCAATGTCTTGTGAAGCCCACTGATAAGTATAGTTTCCGGTAATACCAATTTTAGGCATAGCGTTGGCTTTAAATTCTTTTAAGGCCAAGCCGTCAATTTCCATGGTCTTTCTTCCCATTAAAATTGTGTTGTTATTTTTATCAGTGTTGTCTAAAGCGCTTGCATATTCTGGTTTATTTTGGATGACAATTGTATCCGGAACGCTGAACTCAACATCGGGTGATTGTTTCAAAACAGTATTCAAATTAATACGCTGTTCATTTAATAAATTCTGCTGCTGCGTGATTTGTACCTGAATGTTATTGTAATCGATTTGAGTTTGTAAAACATCCACAGCGGATCCAATGCCGGCCTTTAGCTTTTCCGCTGCCAGCTTTTTTTGATCTTCTCCTAAAATCAAGGATGCTTTTAACGCCTTGATAAATTGCTCTATACTTATCATTTGATAATAAGTAGTAAGTGCTGTTAGTAAAGTGGTTTCAACTGTTAACCGATACTGCAAATTGCTTAATTCCTCAGCGCGGCCTAATTTCTTTTTTGTGGCAAACATCTTTAACCCGTCGAAAAAGTACCATGTGACGACCAGTGAGGGACTATAGCTAACTGAATTAAGCGTTTGCTTGTCCACGTTTAGTGTAGGATTGGAATATTTGAGTGTGCTTGTTGTTTGACCAATCCCCAGCGGGCTTTGCGGGCTGCCCGCTGCTATGGAAATCTGTGGCAACATACCGGTAGTTCCTCCTGATACTGTGCCTCCGGTAGACTGGCCGCCACCCACTAAGCCTATGTTATTATTGTTTTTTGCTACCTGTATATTATTCTTGGCGATATTAACATCAAAGTTGTTTTCAATAGTTATTTTAATAACCTCTTCTACGGTTAGTAAATCCTGGCCCTTAACGGAAGATGCGATTAAAAGTAGTATTGAGAGGGTAATGAGTTTATACATGTTTTTCATAGGCAACATTTCCTTTTATAAGTTCTGATTCATAAGTGTTTGACTTTTTCTATGTGGAGCGGATAAGCGGAAATACAAGGCAAGGAATTACAAACAGGCTGACTACCAATCAGTACTATGCTCTCTGTCGTCACCTCTTGCTGTGCGAAGGAAAAACTTAAAATAGAAACGAAAAATAAAAACGAGGGGTAAAACTTACGGTTCATAGACTAACTCCTTGTGTTTTTCGGTTGCTGCAGGGGCATCGAGTTCAGCCAGCTCCGCATCGATGTGTTTTCTCTTTCTTGACAAATACGAATACATCGCCGGGATAACAAAAAGCGTTAGGATCAACGAAAACATGATCCCACCTACAATCACTACGCCTAACGGGATGCGACTTGTACTGGCATCGCCAAGCGACAACGCCAACGGCAACGAACCGAGGGCCATCGCCAAACTGGTCATTAAAATGGGGCGTAACCGCAGCCGCGAAGCTTCCAATACTGCCGTTATTTTGTCAAGTCCCTCTTCACGCTTTTGGTTGGCAAACTCAACAATCAAAATACCATTTTTGGTTACCAGCCCGATAAGCATAATCATACCAATTTGTGAGAAAATATTGATCGTTTGGTTGAATATCCATAAAGAGATAAATGCTCCACTGATGGCAAGAGGCACTGTCACCATAATGGTAAGTGGATCAATGAAGCTTTCGAATTGTGCTGCAAGCACCAAATAGATAAGAGCAAGCGCCAGAATGAAAGCAAACGAAGTGTTGCCTGAGCTTTCGGCAAAATCGCGCGATGAACCAGAGAGTGAAGTGGTGAACGTGTCATCCAGCAACGGCTTTACAATTGATTCCATCGCTGCGATGCCATCGCCAATGGTTTTGCCCGGTGCCAAACCCGCAGAAATTGTGGCTGACTTGTAGCGGTTAAAATGGTAAAGAGCCGGAGGTGTTGCCGATTCTTCAATAGAAACTACGTTATCAATAGAAACCAGTTGACCTGAGGTTGTGCGCACAAATAATTTCTTCAAATCTTCAGGGTCATCTCTATTCAGGCGTGTCACCTGACCGATCACCTGGTATTGTTTCCCTTCTCTTGTAAAATAACCGAATCGCAAGTTGCTATACGCTAATTGCAACGTCATCGAAACATCTTGTACGCTTATACCAAGCTGAGTCGCTTTCAGTCTATTAATTTTTTACCCGTACCTCAGGTTTATTTCTGGCTAAAAACATTCAATCCGAGTTGGCACCGATGGAAGACCGCAACCAGTTCCGGTTGAGTATTTCGGCTCCCGAGGGAACTTCCTATGACTACATGGATGCCTACGTTGACAACCTTATTCAATTTACAGA
>Ga0206902_10159_pt1 | contig 17955 bp, 18 predicted proteins | sample Alteio_BWOrgHeat_44_FD_153242 | JGI IMG/M metagenome (GOLD analysis project Ga0206902, IMG submission 153242) | Enriched cells from forest soil in Barre Woods Harvard Forest LTER site, Petersham, Massachusetts, United States -... | ecosystem: Environmental > Terrestrial > Soil > Temperate forest >... | reverse complement strand
GAGGCTATTCGCATGGCTCGAAAACTTGATATTAGAATTTCGGCCGATATTAATTATAGGCGGAACCTTTGGAACTACGGAAAGAAGGCGATCGACATAATGCCAAAGCTCATAGCAGAATCAAATGTTGTAATTGGTGGACTGATTGATTTTGAAAATTGCATAGGCATCCAGTCAACTAATTTTGAAGACGCTTGCAAGAAGGTTCAAAAGACTTTCCCAAATGTTCAGAAGATTGCCAATACTTTACGGGAATCTGTAAGCACATCTCATCAAAAGATGTCGGCCGAATTATGGAGTGATAATAGGCTGTTAAGATCTAAGAATTATGAACTGACAAACATCATAGATCGGGTTGGATCGGGCGATGCGTTTATGGCCGGCCTGATTTATGGATTCAATTCGGCATTGACCGATAAAGACACTCTCGAATTTGCTACTGCCGCCAGTGTACTCAAACATACAATACCAGGCGATGTTAATTGTGCTACCGTGCAAGAAATTAATAGTTTGGTTAATGGAGAGAATGTTGGGAAACTTTTGCGGTAATGAAATTCTCGAATGAACATATCTTAAATGAAATGAACCGCACGGGAATCATTCCGGTGTTCTACAATTCTGAAATTGAAATTGCTAAAGCCGTAATTGAATCTTGTTACAAAGGAGGCGTCCGCGTATTTGAATTCACCAACCGCGGAGCAAATGCCCTCAAAGTATTCGCTGAGTTGGTAAAATTTGTAGAAAAGTTTCCGGATCTCATTCTAGGTATGGGTACGATACTTAACAGTGCTGACACGGAGAAATTTATTAAGGCAGGAGCCAACTTTATCGTTTCCCCGATTCTTAAAGTGGAGATGGCAAGTATTTGCCACACTCATAATTTGCTTTGGATTCCAGGTTGCGGTACCCTTACCGAAATTGTTACTGCCAAGGAAGAAGGAGCAGAGCTAATCAAAATTTTCCCCGGCTCGGTGCTGGGACCAAAGTTTGTTTCTGCCGCACTCTCTGTTCAGCCCGATCTCAAACTGATGCCAACAGGAGGAGTTGAGCCCACCAATGAGAATTTGAAAGCATGGTTTGATGCCGGAGTTTTTTGCGTAGGTATGGGATCGCAGTTAATTACAAATTCAATCCTTGAGAACAGGCAATGGAGTGAATTAGAATTGAAAACTTCCAAGGCAATTACAGCCAGAAATCATTTAAGATAAGGCAATTGAGCGAGAAGACATTCTGAAAAATGAAAACAGTATTACTTTCAATTCTTCTCTGCATTTACTCTTTTACGTATAGCCAAATCCGTTTACCGAAACTTATTAGTGACGGCATGATATTGCAGCGCGATGTATCCACAAAGCTTTGGGGATGGGCAGCACCAGATGAGAGAGTGACACTTGAGTTTAATAAAAAAGAGTTCAATACAATTGCCGATAAAGATGGGCGATGGACTATCCAATTACCATCTCAGCCTGCTGGTGGTCCACACCAAATGATTTTCTTTGCTTCAAATAAAATTATATTAACCAACATTCTCTTTGGCGATGTATGGGTTTGCAGTGGCCAGTCTAATATGGAACTTGGCATGGACAGGGTTAAGGACAAGTATGCCGATATTGTTGCAACTGTAAATAATCCTGAGATCAGACAGTTTCTCGTTCCCGATAAATATGATTTTGAAAAGCCGCGCGAAGATGTAGAATCAGGCCAGTGGCTCGAAGCAAAGCCTGAAAATATCTTGAAGTTTTCTGCGGTAGCTTACTTCTTTGCAAGCGATCTTTATCAGAAATATAAAATTCCGATTGGTTTAATAAACGCCGCGTTAGGAGGTTCGCCAGCACAGTCGTGGATGAGCGAAGAAGCTTTAAAAAAATTTCCCGATTACTATAACGAGTTGCAAAGATTCAAAAGCAGGGATTTGATTTCTAAAATCGAGTCTCACGATAAGAAGGCAAATGACGCATGGTATTCTCTTTTGAATAAAACTGATAACGGTTTGAAAAATCACTGGTCCCAGGCTCGCTTGGATGACAGTGACTGGCCGCAGATGAACATTCCCGGTTATTGGGCAGACGCAGATGCGGGAAATGTTAACGGCGCTGTATGGTTTAGAAATGAAGTTGAAGTCCCTGCCAAAATGATTGGCAAGCCAGCTAAACTTTTAATGGGAAGGATTGTGGATGCTGATTCGGTTTTTGTTAACGGTAGTTTTGTTGGGACAACAAGCTATTTGTATCCACCGAGAAGATATGAGATACAACCTAAAGTTTTAAAAGAAGGAAAAAATAGTATCGCAGTTCGTGTAATCAATAGTTCTGGAAAGGGCGGATTTGTTTTGGATAAACCATATTATTTGATTGCCGGGGATGACTCGATCAACTTGAGCGGCAGCTGGAAATATAAAGTAGGAACGAAGATGGATACATTAACCAGGTCTACAGTTATTCGCTGGAAACCAGGTGGATTATATAATGCGATGATCCATCCCTTGCTCAACTATTCTGTTAAAGGCACGATCTGGTATCAGGGAGAGTCGAACACAAAGAAACCTTCAGAGTATTTAGCGCTGATGACAACACTCATCGCGGATTGGCGTGTGCACTGGCATCAGCGTAATATGCCTTTTTTGTTCGTTCAGCTTACAAATTTTATGGATACGCATACAACGCCTTCAGAGAGTAGCTGGGCGGAATTAAGAATGGCGCAACTTAAAATTTTGGATGTGCAAAATACCGGCATGGCTGTGTCTATCGATCTGGGAGAATGGAATGATATTCATCCGTTGAACAAACGTGACGTAGGTAGTCGACTTGCGTTACAAGCGATGAGGGTAGCTTACGGAGATAAAAAGGTTATTGCTTCAGGACCATTATTTAAATCGATTGAACGACGAGGAAATAAACTTATACTTTCATTTTCAAATACCGGTAATGGTTTGATCTCTCGGGGAGGAAATCCATTAAACTATTTTTCAATTGCCGGTGCCGACAAAAAGTTTGTTTGGGCTAAGGCTGAAATCAAAGGAGAACAAGTGATCGTATGGAATGAGGCGATTCCTGACCCTTCTTTTGTACGATATGCGTGGGCTGATAATCCGCAAGGCGCCAACCTCTACAATCAGGAGCACTTACCAGCTTCGCCATTTGAAGCCACACTCCAAAACCCATCAATTACCACGCCTCGCAATTGATCCATATCAAAATCACTTTATTGGGTTGTCACAATTTTCCCGTGTAGGACAACCTTTTTACCTATCGTCATTCAATCGGGTTTGCTAATTTGATTTTTCTTTATATTCATGCCGATTTCAGCTCGATAAAATCTGATTAATGCTTTTTCTCCTAAGGTAGGATACACCTAAAAACTCATTCGGCTATGATGTGGATTGTGAGATTGGCCCTCAACAGGCCATACACTTTTGTAGTGATGTCATTTCTAATATTACTCATGGGAGTATTTTCGGTTATTCGTACCCCAGTCGATATTTTCCCCACGATAGATATTCCGGTGGTAACCGTGATTTATCAGTACAACGGGATCTCTGCAGAAGAGATGGAACGAAGAATAGTAACCGTAGCGGAACGTACTTTCAGTAGTTATGTGAATGACATCGAGCACATGGAGTCGCAGTCGCTGAAAGGAATCGCGCTTATCAAAATATTCTTTCACCCCGAAGCCAAGGTAGAAGCCGCTGTCGCACAGCTGGCGGCTATAAGTGCAACCATACTTCGAATTATGCCGCCGGGCATGACAGCTCCAAACATTATTCGCTACAGCGCTTCAAATGTTCCTATCCTTCAATTGAGTCTCAGCAGTGATTCGCTTTCTGAACAAGATATTAATGACCAGGCCAATAATTTTCTGCGCGTAGGTTTGGCTAGTGCCCAAGGCGCAACGGTACCTTCTCCTTACGGTGGAAAGATTGCACAAGTAATGGTTGATCTCGATCCGGAAGCACTCTATGCCAAGGGCCTTACTCCTGTAGATGTAAGCAATGCCATCAATGCCCAAAATCTTATCCAGCCGGCAGGGTCAATTAAGATGGGCGACAAAGAGTACGATGTAAAATTGAATAGCAGTGAGGAAGTTGTACAGACGATAAATGATATTCCGATAAAGGAAGTCAGGGGTGCTACCGTATTTATGAAGGATGTTGCCACGGTGCATAACGGATACGCGATTCAATCTAACCTTGTACGGCAAGACGGTAAGCGTGGAGCGTTTCTCACCGTTTTAAAAAATGGTGGAGCCTCAACATTAGATGTTGTTAAAAGGATAAAAAAGATATTACCTAAAGTAGAGGCCACACTTCCTACATCACTAAAGGTCGAACCTTTATTTGACCAGTCCATTTTTGTTGATGCCTCTATTGACGGAGTAGTGCGCGAAGGCATTATTGCAGCCTGCCTTACGGCTTTTATGATACTTGTTTTCCTGGGAAGCTGGCGGAGTACAATTATCGTTGCTGTCTCCATTCCGCTTTCTATTGTTGTCTCGATTGTTATTTTCAGTATGATGGGGCAGACGATCAACATCATGTCGCTTGGTGGGTTGGCGTTGGCGGTTGGGATATTGGTGGATGATGCAACTGTTGAAATTGAAAATGTTCACCGGAATATGGGTATGGACAAGCCGATGATTCAGGCGATCCTAGATGGTGCTTCTCAGATTGCTACTCCGGCATTTGTATCAACACTGGCAATCTGTATTGTTTTCGTCCCGATATTTTTTCTTACGGGTGTAACCAAGTTCCTTTTTGCTCCGCTGGCAACAGCGGTGATCTTTGCAATGCTCGCTTCTTACTTCTTGTCGCGCACACTTGTACCCACTATGGTGAGATACATGTTGTCTAGCGAAATACACATTTACAAAGCCATGGCCAATGGAGAACACGTGGATGCCGGTATCTTCTGGAAAATACATAACGGGTTTAATGTTTACTTTGAAAAGTTCAGGGATTCCTACAAAAAGCTTTTGTCTTTTAATTTAAAGCATCGTGGTATCGTTACTATTGTCTTCATTGTTACTGTGGGCTTGTCGTTATTCATTTTACCTTTTGTTGGCAGAGATTTTTTTCCTGCAGTGGATGCAGGTCAGTTTAGAATGCATGTACGCGCACCTTCGGGCACACGGATTGAGGAGACTGAAGTAATTTTTGAAAAAATAGAAAATATTATCCGGCAAGTTGTTCCAAAAGAGGAGATGGGACTTATTCTGGATAACATTGGATTGTCAGGATCGAATGTTGCGTATTCCGACAATTCAAGTATTGGCCCGTTTGAAGGCGAGATAAATGTTTCACTCAAGCCAAACCATAAACCCACCGATAAATACAAACAGGAAATACGCAAGGCTGTTAATCGGGCGTTTCCCGACGTTGTGATTTTCTATCAGGCTGCCGACATGGTTACCCAGATATTGAATTTTGGTCTGCCCGCACCGATCAACGTACAGGTAGTAGGTAAAAACAAAGTGGATAACTTCAAAATAGCGCAGGATATTAAAACACGTATTGCCGCAATTCCAGGAGCTGTGGATGTACATGTTCAACAAGTATTGGATGTTCCACAGATAAAAGTAGATGTAGACCGGGTGAGGGCGCAGCATGCGGGGCTTTACCAGCGCGATGTAGCCAATAACTTATTGATCTCGCTAACATCAAGCGGACAAACAGCTCCCAACTTTTGGCTCAACCCAAAGAATGGAGTCAGTTATCCGATTGCTGTACAAACACCGCCATATAAACTCTCTACAATTGCCGAACTCGAAGCGACTCCCTTGATATCTCCTTCCATGCAATCACAACTGCTAAGTAATTTTGTGACAACAAGCCGCAGCATTACTCCGGGCGTAGTTACTCATTATAATATAGCACCTGTAATTGAAGTGTACGCTAATGTTGAAAATAGCGACCTGGGAAGTGTGGCGGACAAAGTTGATGATATTGTTAAAAGCTATAAAGACAAATTGCCCCGCGGAACCTCTTTGCAAGTGCGCGGACAAATTCAAAGTATGAACGACTCTTTTTCTGGTCTCGGAATCGGGCTTGCTTGTGCCATCATCCTTGTCTACCTTCTGATGGTGGTTAACTTTCAGTCGTGGATGGATCCGCTAATCATTATTTCAGCACTTCCCGGCGCATTGTCAGGGGTGCTACTGATGTTGTTTCTCACCAATACAACATTTAGCGTTCCTTCACTAATGGGAGCGATGATGTGCATCGGTGTGGCTACTTCAAATAGTATTTTATTAATAACCTTTGCCAACGATGAGCGCATTGCCGGCAAGAGTGCGCTTGAGGCAGCACTTAGTGCAGGTTATGTTCGTTTGCGTCCGGTGATCATGACAGCGCTGGCAATGATTATAGGTATGCTCCCTATGTCGCTCGGGCTTGGTGAGGGCGGTGAGCAGAATGCACCTTTGGGACGGGCTGTGATCGGAGGGTTACTTCTTGCCACATTTACCACGTTGCTTTTTGTCCCTTTGGTTTATAGCTATTTTAGAAAGAATACAGTGCCCATTTACGAAGATGTTGCTTAATTAATAATTACTATTTCACATGAGCGAAAATACGAGTCACACAGATGCTTCAAAGAAACCATCCTATCTCATTTATATTGTCCTCGCAGTTATTATAGTTGGTGCCTTCTTCTATTTCTTGTACATCTCCATTCAAAAGAGAAAGGAGACAGCTGACGAAGCCAAGCAAGCATCGGCAACACAGACGATCAGAGTGCGTGTTGCCAAATCTTTTCTCGCCCCCGATACTTCTGTGCTTTTGTTGCCCGGAAATGTACAGGGCTTTCGCGAAACGTATTTGTATGCGCGTGTCAGTGGGTACATTAAAAACTGGTATGTAGATATTGGCGATCATGTAAAAGAAGGTCAACTGCTAGCCGCACTCGAAACTCCTGAACTTGATCAGCAGTTGGCGCAAGCCAGAGCAAATCTTGAGCTGGCAAAATCAAGCTTAGAGCGTGTGAACAGTGTCAATATTGAAGGAGCCGTATCGATTCAGCAAAAAGCGGACAGAGACGGTGCTTACAAAGCGGCCTTTGCGTTGGTCAGCCAGCTCGAGGCACAGAAATCCTTCAAGCAGGTATTGGCTCCCTTTACAGGTGTAATCACTTCGAGAAATATCGATATTGGTACTCTTGTCAATGCCGGAAGCAGCGCGAGTCAGCAACTGTTTACAATTGCCCAGGTCAATAAGCTCAGAATTTTTGTGAATGTTCCTCAATCTTTTGTAACGAATATTACAGTAGGCACAGAAGCAAAAATCATTGTGCAAGAAATACCCGGCAAGCCTATTGTTGGAAAAGTGACTCGCACGGCCGGAGCACTTGATGCAACTACCCGTACATTATTAGTCCAGGTTGAATTTGATAACCCTAAGCATGTGTATTTGCCTGGAATGTACGCCAACGTAAAATTTGTTGTAAAGCGAACAATGCGTACGCTTATTATTCCTGCGAGCACGCTCGTCATCCGTACCGAAGGCACGCAGGTAGTTACAGTTACACCACAAGGCACTATCGCCATAAAAAATGTCTTAATCAATAAAGACAACGGAGCGACAATTGAAATAGCAGGAGGCCTGAAGGGAGATGAACTTCTGGTAACAAACCCGAGCCTTGATCTTACCGAAGGATTGAAAGTCTCCCTTGCTCAGAAATCGTCCGCAGAATAAAATCATAACAAATCCCGGAACCAGATACTAAGATGATGAGAACAGGTTTGATATATTTTTTACTGATTGTCGTTGCCCTGTCAGCATGTAAAGTAGGACCACACTATTCGCGGCCCACCGTAGTGGATAATTCATGGGCTTGGAAGAATCAAGTTGTGCGCGATACATTGCTGCCAAATCAGGGTAACGCATCGAAGATGGTTATACCCGATCCGGCTGCTCCAACCAACTCAAAAGATACTTTCAAACTCGACACGCAATGGTGGCACATGTTTGAAGACGAGGTGCTCACTGATTTGATTCAGAAAGCTTTTGCCAATAACCCCAGTCTGAATACGGCTGCCTATCGCATTATGGAATCGCGCGGGTTGCTCAATACAGCCAAAGCCAATTTCTATCCGATCATCACAATAGATCCAAGCGCCAATAAAAACTTACTGTCAGGCGACAGGCCCAGTCAGGTAAGTAGCAACAAACTTCCGGTATTGACACTTACTACGATCACGCTTCCGTTGGACATGAGTTATGAACTAGATGTGTGGGGAAAGTTCAGACGCGGTGTCGAATCTTCCAAGGCGACTATGCTGGCATCTGTGGCCGACCAACAGGTTATTAAATTAGGTCTTGCCTCTGATGTAGCTTCCAACTATTTCAACTTGTGCTTGATCGATAATCAGATTCAGCTTTATGCCGATGCACTGAAACTCAGATATGAGAATTTGAATCTTACTCAAAGCCAGTATGCAGCCGGCATTACTACCAAACTCGATGTAGTGCAGGCAGAGATAGAAGCAGCTACCGTTGAAGCTCAGATTATTGATGCACGAAGAAGTAGAGCTCTCGCTGAAAACGCGATTGCTGTTTTGTGTGGTATTCCTGCTATGAACCTGCAAATACCAACACATCAGGGGCTGCCCATAGTGCCCTTCATTCCGCTGGAGGTTCCTTCTGATCTTCTTGAAAGGAGACCGGATATTATAGAAGCCGAGCAACAGATCGTTTCTGCCAATGCACAGATCGGTGTAGCTAAGGCTGCCTTTTTCCCGACAGTGAAAATCAGTGCCGCATCATATGGGTTCCTGAGCTCAACTTTCGATAACCTTTTTGCAACACAAAGCCAGACATGGATTGGCGGTGTGGGCATTTCTATACCATTATTTACTGGTGGAAGAAACATTGCGCAGAGAGATGTAGCAGAAGCCCGCTTGAAAGAATCAGAATCTATCTATAAGCAAGTTGTGCAAAATGCCTTTCGCGAGGTGCAGGATGCACTGGCTAATATCGAGTACCGGGCGCAACAATCAGATGTGCAACAGAGAGCATTAGTATCAGCACATTCTTCTGCGGATATGTCGAAGGAACTTTACAAGAAAGGACTTACTACTTATATTAATGTAATTGTTGCAGACAGAACTGTGTTGGATGCTGAGACTACATACATAGGTATTACCGGTCAGCGATTGCTGTATTCTATTTCCCTGATTAAGGCTTTGGGAGGAGGATGGGACGGAGCAGCCTTGAAAGAGGAGAGCAGGAAAGCTCAGCAGAAATAATTAACTTTTGTTTGAATAACCCATCAATCCCTATTCCAATGAAAACTACTTCAAGAAACCTGTCTGTGGCAATTAGCTTACTGGTCGCATTTTCCCTTGTATCAACTTACGCACAAGAAAGAGTGCCTTTTCCTATTGAAGGACGATGGGATATTGTTATGAGCAAAGGCGGTAAAGAAATTCCATCATGGCTTGAGGTCCGTCATTCGGGAAACCACACACTAGTAGGCCGGTTTGTTTATGCTTTTGGAAGCGCGCGGCCGGTATCTGAGGTTAAGTTTAAAGACGGCAAATTCAGTTTCGCTATTCCACCACAGTGGGAGCAGGGAAATACTAACATGGAATTTGAGGGCACAGTAAAAGGCGATAGCCTGAAGGGCACTATGATTTATACCGATGGCAAATCATACACTTGGGTGGCGTCTCGTGCTCCCGCACTTATTCACAACATGAATCCTTCGTGGGGCAAATCAGTTACACTTTTTAATGGCACTGATTTAGCCGGATGGCATGCCATGGGTACGAATCAATGGATTATCGAATCGGGAGTTTTGAAAAGCCCCAAGTCCGGTGCAAATCTTGTTACCGATAATACCTTTATGGATTTCAAGCTGCACATTGAATTTCGTTATCCCAAAGGCAGCAACAGTGGCGTATATCTTCGTGGTCGCTATGAAGTACAGATTACCGATAGCAAAGGCATGGAACCGTACGATGATCAGTTCAGCGGAGTGTATGGATTTCTTCCGCCCAATGAGATGGTTGCAAAGGATGCTGGCGAATGGCAGTCGTATGACATTACGTTGATCGGTAGGAGAGTAACTGTAGTTGCCAATGGTGCTACGGTTATTAATGATCAGGTGATTCCAGGTATCACCGGAGGTGCGATCAACAGCAAAGAAGGGGAGCCCGGTCCTTTTTTGATCCAGGGAGATCACGGACCGATTGAGTTCCGCAACATTGTTGTGACTCCTGCAAAATAGATTTTCAATTCTAAAATCTTTGATGGGCCATGATTTGTGTCAACACGAATTATTGCAAGAAGGCGGCATGTCGCTGGCGAGGCGCGCGCGCCACCGGGCTGTACGCTATACTCCTCGCTCCACTGCACATGCTCCGCAGCTGCGGGGTGCCGCTTACATCCCTTGCCGGAGCATTGAGCAGTTCTTAAATCTTCATCCCAAAATCTTTATTCTTAATTCAATTCGATTTAAGAATGAAGATTAATGAAATAAGATTTTTGAAATGTGCTTCTTCCGCCTTCCATTCACTCCTCACACCCCAAATTGTCTCAAATGATGATCGCTATGTTTATAAATAAACTGTCCTAGTTGAGCTTTTGTCATGTTGCCAAAAAACCAGTGTATGAAGTTTTCATTCTCAAACGTCTCGTACTTCTCAATTAACGATATCCATTTACCCTTCCACGCCTCAAAGTCCTGAATATCTTCTGTTACAGTGAGCTGTGATGGCGAAGTTGAGTTCTGTCTAAGCAGTACTTTATCATTCTTAAGTATGGCTTTGAGAGCAATTCTACCCAATACCCGCCCAAGCAACGACCTATCAACTTTAATTTTTCCGTAATAATATTCCTCGCACAAAGAACAATGTTTCAACATCTGTGTTACGGTCATTTTTCCCCATTGAGATTTATTCTCAGCTGTTAATAAACGAATTCTCTTTATGGTTTCATTCCTGACTTCCCGGTCGAATACTGATTTCATATTAAGAATTAGCTTGGGATAATGAAAACCAATTACCTGAGTCATCTGTAAACAAAGCCTCCATACCGTAGAACTCTTTTGTGGGTGGCTTTTTGAACACAACGCCCTTCGCTTTTAATTCTTCATAAGTTGCCAGTAAATCCTTGCAAGTGAATACTGCCGCCCCGAATGTTCCTTTCTTGATTAATGCCGTCATCGTGCTTACAGTTTCTTTGTTGAACATGGCACCTTCAGCGATGAGAAATAACGTGATCTCTAATTCCGGTTGCTCAGGAGGGGTGACAGTCAGCCATCTTGCGCCTTCGCCCATCGGTGCATCTGTGTGAACCTTGAAGCCAAGTTTATTCACATAAAAATCATATGCGCTATCCTGATTAAGCACATAAATACAGGTGTGTGTAATCTTTGTGATCATAAGTATTTTGTTTTATGTAAAAATGGAAGTTTAAAATCCTTTCGCCCTCTCGAAAATTGCTATTTTATCCAGCCGTTGGTTTCGGCATAGCAGTTGGGTACGAAGAGGAAGGGATTCTGATTGATCGCAGCGTTTCTCATTTTCGCATCCTTCTGAAATTCGGAAGGCGTTTTTCGCACAAGTTTTTTGAATACTGCCGTAAAAGAGGTGGGGCTGTCAAAGCCAATGGCCATACTTGTTTCAAGGACTGATACGTCTGCGGAGAGCAATAATTTAGCTTTGTCTATTCTGACTTTGATAAGGTAGTTATGTGGCGTCTTGCCGTAAATCGATTTAAATAACCTTATAAAATGATATTTAGAGAAACTGGCTTGGTCTGCGATATTATCAATATCGATATTCTCAGCATAGTGATCGTCTATAAAGAGCTTCGCACGAACTATGCGTTTGTATAAATATAATTTTTCGTACTGCTCCATTTCTTTGTCAGTTCAAATCATTTGTTGACTGCTGCTTATGTAAAGATGACTATACTACTTTACTTTAATCGGATGTTTCTTGTTCCGTTTAACATCCCTTCCTTATCCCTTATCAACATGACTATTGGTGAGAAATTGCCCAGTGATTCAAATCTCTTTTTCTCTGAGTCCTTGATGAGCGTATCTCCGGTAAACCAAAAATCGTCAATATAATTTTCAGGTAAGTCTTTATTGAAGAGGTGAACGTGAATGTGAGCTGGCGTAGTCAACTTCGGATAGGGAGCCGGTTTGATCGTTGTAAACTTATAATGCCCGTCTGCACCAGTCTTTACCCAACCCTTTAATCTTGGGTCATTAGGGTCGTCTTCATTATTATAATGTCCGGTGGCGTCAGTATGATAGAAAAAAAGAATTATGCCACTTGCCGGAGTTTTCCCATCTGCCTTGTAAACAGTCCCCGATATTGTCAAGGGTTCTCCTTTTTCTCCAATGCTGATTGTCGTCTCTGAAGCAATGTTTGAAGGTTGTTCACAAGAACCACAAGGGATAAATCCTTGTCCGCTTGGGTTTTTAAGTTTTGGCATTTTCTTATGCTGGCCAAACGAAACAATGCTTAGAAATAGTAGAAAGACGATGAAAACGAATCTCGTTTCAAATGAATTGTGATTTGAGATTTTCATAGAAGTAATGTTTAGTAAGATTTAATGCGCCACTATCTTATTTAGTTTTGGCTGAAGTGTCCAAATTCCAATAAATGAAACAGCTATTTGTCCATACTCTCTTCTGGATTCTATGTCTGTTGCTATTCGCCCTAGTTCTATGGTTTTAATTGCCCTGCCAGCGAAGCGGCAACCATATAAAATGCCAAACAATGAAATGATGTGAATAGGAATTAACGCAACTGAAAATAAGATAGTCTCGAGGAATTTTAAGGAATCAGGGAACAATAGAAAAAGGTTAATCCCCATAATGTAAATTATGGGGACAGAGAATATCAATTTAAACCGATTAATGTTAAGTTGGTCTTCTTTTGGAGTAAGCTTGCTGAGTTCTGTCGAGATCGCCCAAATCCATCCAAGAAGTGTTATGGAAAAAACTGTCATTATCAGAGGGAATAGCTTTATTAACAACCCGGGATTTGAAAATGAATAAATGTCGATAGCTATTGGAATCCCCCAGGTCAAAAAGAATAGCTGCCAATGCTTAAGTCGTAATAAGAATCTCATCAGATTAGTTGTTTTCCTTGCCCAAGGAGTTTACTCACCATGGATGCGTTTTCTTGCTTTGAACAATCCATCTCTATTCCTTCCTCACTTCATACCACATTTCCACCATTCCGTTTTTGTAAGCTGTCACGTCTTTCAGGTTCAGCGCCTGTTCTTGTCCTACGTGGTCAAAGAATAATGTCCCTTCGCCTAATATAATAGGCAAAACAGATACCCGTATGTCGTCAGCTAATTTTAAACGAATGAAATCTTTAGCCAGCACTGCACCACCCACAAGCCAAACATTCTTGTAGTTTGGTTTTAGCCGTTCGTTTACAAGTTTGTGCAGGTCGCCCGAATAAAATTCTATGTTCTCTCGATCAACCGGCAGGTTTCTGCTGGTTACTACAATTGTCGGCTTGTCTCCATAAGCCCACCCATACGATTTTGAAAGTTCCAAAGCGAGTTCGTAAGTACGCGAACCCATGATGTAACAATCTATTGTCTTCAGAAATTCTTCTGGATCCTGACCGGAAACACCTTTCTCGTAGTTGCTTGTTGTCTCAAACCACGAAACACTATTGTCTTTTTTGGCAATAATGCCATCAAGACTTGAAACCATGTGTATCGTGACTTTAAATGTATCGGCCATCATTGTATTGTGATATTCACTGCTTCTAAAATCTTGTATTGAATTCCTTGTACTTAGATCAAATTCCCGAAATCAATTCGGATTCTTTCAAATCAAATTAGCAATTTCATGAAAGTTGTTGGCCATGCGACCACCAACAACTAAATAGATCAACAAAATAGCCAATGAGTCACTAGTAAGCTTAATCGTACTGAAGTTCGCTCAACGGCTTTTTAGGGAAGTGGCCTACAATCTCTTTGTCTACTAAATAAACTTTGGGATAATCTTCGCAAGAATTGCAAGTAAATATGCTCACCTGCGGTGCATCTCCCTGACCTTGTCTGAAATTCACACTGAATTTTAACGTGGTTGTGTCTTGCGTGCTCTGAAGGTCGATGTCGTAATACAGCATCTGCCCATCGTCGGCTCGTTTGCAGTTTTTGATTACGTAAGTACCCGGATGGAAAAAGCCCGAATTAATCATCTGCCAGTCGTTTCCATTTTGTTTAATGATGATACTACCCACCGGTGAACTACTGCTATCCACAGGGATAACGTATTGGCGGACCGTAGAATCAGGTGACGAAATATCTTCCACGAGCGTCCACTCTTTGGGAAAATCTTTAAGACCTGTAATATCAGCAGGCTGATCTGCTGGTTGCTTTTTGCCTGTACACGATATCAAAGCAGCCATCAATGTAAAAAACAAAAGATGGTTTGAGGAAAAGGGGCGGAAAGGTTTCATTGGGGTTGGTTTTGGTTCTATTTGCAAATTAAAAATTCTTTGTCAGCCGGCAGGTATAAAATGATACTTGAATCTTATTATTTCGCGACTTACCTTAATAGCAGATATCCTTCAAAAGACAATTTACAAGCATGACGAAAGCATTTTTACTGACTTTATCAAGGGGCATGCCAGCTGTTGGTCAATTCAACCGTACAGCAGAATACTAAGTTCTACCGGCGATGGCAATGTATTCGATATACCTCCAGAGGTGATGATTAACCCTCCCGCGAATATTTTCGGAAAAGGAGGGACTTCACGCAATACAAATTATAAGATGAATATCAGCGGTAACAATGCCTGGGTTTGTCATGATGAGGAATCAACTGCAATAGACGGCAAAAAGACTTTCACAACCGAATTCAGAATACTGGAGAAGATCAACGGCAGTTGGAAATTAGTAGCACAATCAATTCACGCCCGCAAGCCGTAACGCATAGTATAAGATTCCTAAACCTGGTATTTCACTAATACCGCCCTCCAATAGTTGCTGATGGCATAGACTTTTGAATAACAGCCAGATCGGAGTTAGTTAATTCCACCTTAAATGCTCCTAAATTCTCTTCGAGACGGTCAATTTTTCTTGTACCCGGAATAGATACGATTTCATCATTTTGACTAAGCACCCAGGCAAGAGCAACCTGTGCTTTGGAGACTCCTTTACTTTGTGCAATGCTATCAATAACCTCGACAAACTTTAAATTCTCTTTTATCGCTTCATCTGTGAAGCGTGGGAGAGTAAGACGCCAATCATTTGTTTCTAAGTCTGCCCTGCTTTTAATCGCTCCAGTTAAGAACCCTCTCCCCAAAGGACTGTATGCCACAAAGGTGATACCGAGCTCGTTACAAACATCAAAAATCTCCTTTTCCGGTTCTCGACTCCATAACGAATATTCGGTTTGAAGTGCTGTGATAGGGTGAACTGCATGTGCCCGGCGAAGCGTTTCTGCATCAACTTCAGAAAGACCTAAGTGTTTTACCTTTCCTTGCTTGACCAGATCACTCATAGCACCAACAATTTCTTCAATTTCCACTTCGGGATCTTGGCGGTGCATGTAATACAAATCAATGGTATCCACACCCAAATTTTGAAGACTTTGGTCGCAAGCTTGCCTGATGTATTCCGGCTTACCGTTAAGTCCGAGAAACTCACCATTGGGCCCTCTCATCACGGCAAATTTGGTTGCTAAAATCACACTAGCTCTTCGGCCTTTAAATGCCTTTCCTAATAGCCGTTCATTTGCTCCCCAGCCATACATATCAGCTGTGTCAAAAAAATTGACTCCTAAGTCGATGGCTTTATGTATTGTTTTGATGGATTCTTCTTCATTAAAGGATCCGTAAAACTCCGACATACCCATACAACCCAGACCTATTCTATTCACTTTTAGTGTACTGTGTCCTAATGTTGTTGTTTGCTTCATTGTGCCTGTATTTAAAATTTCAATACAAAGTTGCAGCATAGAGGGAAAAATGGAGCAACCATAATCAAACGAGAGATGACCAATTTCAAAGATTGGCTTATGATTTATTCGATTTCCGGAATGTGTTTGGCGAAAGCCCGGTGTGTTTTTTAAAGAATCTACTAAAATGAGTAGACTCGCTAAAGCCCAATTTATAAGCGATCTCTTTGGAAGAGTAAGGTGCATTTAGTAAAAGAGATTTGGCAACAGAGAGCGTTCGTTTCGAAATCCAATCATTCACCGTTGTTCCTGTTTTGCTTTTTATTACTGAGTTCAGATAATTGGGGTGCAAGTTCAATTTTTTGGCAAAATAGTAGGCCCGCAATTTGCCATCATTATGATTACTCCTTGTAACTTCCTTAAACTCTGTTTCTAAAAGGTTCTTAAATGATTTAACAATTTGTGAACCTCTTCTGCCTTCTTCCATTGGATTGTAGGCTGACCAAAATCTTTCTTTTATTTTGAGAAGCATCACCATAAAAAGATTTCCAAGAATTTTGTTTTTGTACCTGGACTCCTTTTTAAATTCTTTAAAGATTTGACTGTACAATGTTTCAAATTCATCAAAATCATTTTGTGCTAATTTCTTAGGTGGAACTATTTCGGCTAATAAAAACGGGAATTCTCCGTAAATCTCCTGATGAACATTTTCTCGCAGAAACTTTTCAGATAAGGTTATTATAAAAGCATCCTTTGATTCATTTAGTTCATACGATTTCAGGTGCCCCGGATTCGTAAAATAAATGGTTTGCGAATCGAAAGGGAATTTGTTGTCATCAAGCCAATAAACTCCAGATCCTTCCTTTGTCAAAATGAACGAGAAATAATCAGCTCTTAAAATGGGCGACTTAAATGGAATTTGTGGATGAATAGCGGGTATGGAGAGAATGGTAAAATCTATCTCCTGGTCAAAAGGCAAGCCAAGTGTTTTATATAAATCAGATATTTTGTGATGAACAATTATTTCCATTCAACTTGTACTAGCTTGTGCGCAAAGTTTGAGTTTATGACTAGGAGCATTGTTAATGGCAACAAATTACAACCGCGACTAGCTCAAAGTGTCTACCGTGGCAAAATATTTTCTGCACAGCGCCCCGAGACAGTGACTCTATAGCTACCTTTTATTTTTTGTTGTCACCATACCAGTACTCAGCTGTCACACCACCATCCATAAGGACGTCACTGCCTGTTATAAATGCACCGTCTTGCCCCATTAATAAATTAGCAACATTTCCAACTTCGTCTGGCGTCCCAGCACGACCAACGGCACAAGAGTTTATCATTTTTCTGTAGCCGTCACCCCGAGGTCCATTTAGTTCGTCTTTTGCAAGCGGTGTAATTATAATTCCGGGACTAATCGTATTTATTCTTGCGCCTCGTTTGCCCCAACGAACAGCCTCTGCCATAACTCGCAATGAATTTCCTCTTTTTGAAAGCTGATAGGCATGAAGCGAGTCTCTCACATTATTTAATTGAAGCATTGGCAAAGCAAGCAACTCCTCAGTTGGAGTTGTCGCAAGAGCTTTGTTTTGCTCTGTTGATAAAGGCTCTAAACGATGCCCGGATTGAGAAGCAATAACAACTCCTGAGCCACCTTCAGAAATTATATTTCCAAATTCTTCGAGAACAATTGCAGTTCCATATAAATCTACTTTCAAGATTGTTTCGGGAGATGCTTGAGATGGTGAAACTCCGGCGGTGTGAATTAGCCCTGCAACATCACCGAGTCTCTGTGCAACTTTAATCATAGTGAGAACAGATGGCCTTGAAGACACATCTACTTTTGTCGTGCTAACTGTAAAACCGGCCTCGCTCAGAACTACCTAAGCCTTATCTGCATTAGCCTGGTTTATGTCTGCAAGCAAAATGTGTTTACCTGCTCCAATTCTTCTTACAATTGCCTGCCCGATTGAGCCAGCTCCTATTACAACTATTACTTTTGTATTCATTTGTAGTGCAATGTTTACTGGTCAACTGGTACTCAACCCATAGCGTATAGCCGCTTCAAGTATATCGA
>Ga0206902_10158_pt1 | contig 17970 bp, 9 predicted proteins | sample Alteio_BWOrgHeat_44_FD_153242 | JGI IMG/M metagenome (GOLD analysis project Ga0206902, IMG submission 153242) | Enriched cells from forest soil in Barre Woods Harvard Forest LTER site, Petersham, Massachusetts, United States -... | ecosystem: Environmental > Terrestrial > Soil > Temperate forest >... | reverse complement strand
GCACCACTGCCGCGGCACACGTAACTTATCAAGGGAGGTCTATTATTCGCGAGCTTGGAAAAGTTTTTGGATTGCCCAAAGAAGAGATTGATAACCTGGTTGATAACCCGTTGAAAAACAGAAACAAAGATCATATCACAGAACTGATATTCAGCTATGCCGAAAAAATGCAGGAGATGCCTTCTAATCTGTCTATTCATGCCGGTGGCGTGCTAATCACTGAGAAGCCGATTTATCACTATACGGCTACCAACCTCCCACCCAAGGATTATCCGGTCTCCCATTTTGAAATGCACAACGCGGAAGACATCGGCATTTTTAAATTAGATATCCTAAGCCAGCGGGGGCTCGGCCATTTGAAGGATGCTGTTCAGCTGGTAAAGCAAAATCAAGGCATTGATGTAGACATCACCAGGTTTGATGAGTTTAAGAAAGATGAGAAAGTGAAAAAGCTGCTTTATAGTAGTCGCGCCATGGGATGTTTTTATGTAGAGTCTCCGGCCATGCGCATGCTGCTTGGAAAGTTACAGTGTGAAGATTACCTCACGTTGGTGGCGGCCAGTTCAATTATCCGTCCAGGTGTGGCAAGTTCGGGGATGATGCGTTCTTATATCGAGCGGTTTCATGCAGTACGTAACGGGAAGACGTATGAATCTATTCACCCTAAAATGGACGAACTGATGAGCGAAACCTTTGGAGTAATGGTGTATCAGGAAGACGTGATAAAAGTAGCTCATCATTTTGCCGGTCTCACACTCACGGAAGCAGATGTGCTTCGCAGAGGGATGTCGGGAAAATATCGTTCACGAAAGGAATTTGAACGGGTGCATGATCGGTTTTTTGAAAATTGTAAGGCGTTAGGGTATTCTCAGGAAGTCACCGATCGTGTGTGGTTTGAGATTGAAAGCTTTTCAGGTTATTCGTTTGCCAAAGGTCACTCAGCCAGTTATGCTGTAGAGAGTTATCAAAGCCTTTACCTCAAGGCGTATTACCCTCTGGAGTTTATGGTTGGTGTGATCAACAACTTCGGTGGCTTTTATAAAACTGAATTTTATTTTCATGAAGCACGCATGAGTGGAGCTGTCATCGAAGCGCCCTGTGTGAACAACAGCGAATACACAACAAGTATCATCGGAAAGCAAGTTTACATTGGCTTTGTTCACCTTAAAAGTCTGAATACAAGCGTGGGACATCAGATTGTTTTGGAACGGAAGCAAAACGGCAGTTATAAGAGCCTGAACAACTTCTTAAGCAGAGTGCCACTCGGACTGGAGCAGGTAAGGATACTGATTCGTATTGGTGCATTCCGGTTTGCAAACAAAAATAAGCAGCGCCTGTTATGGGAAGCGATGCTTTATTTCAGTCAGGTGAAAGTGCGTATACCATCAACTGCGAACTTGTTTGACACCGAGCCGAAAGAATATCCTTTACCTGCATTTCAGCGCGATGAAATTGAAGACTCGTTTGATGAAATTGAATTGCTCGGATTTCCTCTATGTGACCCGTTTGAATTATTAGCCACCAACGAACGAGGAGATACAACAGCTTTGGATCTATTAAGCAAAGTGAAGAAGAACATCTCCATTGTGGGTTATTTGGTCACTACCAAAGACGCACGTACCAAGGGCGGGCACCAGATGCACTTTGGAACATTCTACGATTGCCAAGGTTATGTATTTGATACAGTACATTTTCCAGATATCGCTTCCAAGTTTCCTTTTCGGGGCCGCGGGTTTTATGAAATCAGGGGAAAAGTGGTAGAAGACTTTGGTGTAGCAATGATTGAAGTAAATTGGATGGATAAGCTGGCTTTAGTAAATAAGAAGCAACTGGCTATCGCCTAAATCAATTCTGTAACGCCTCATATTCGGCTTTAGCATCTTCATCTTCGGGGTCGAGTTCGGCAGCTTTGCCAAATTCTTTTTTTGCTTCGGCCGTTTTACCCAGCTCAAAAAAAAGCAGGCCTAGATTATAATGCGCCCGTGAGTTTTCGGGGTCAATAGAAATTGCTTTCTGATAAAATTTCTCTGACTTGTCATTCTTGTTTTGCTGACCGTACAAGTTGCCAAGATTAATGTAGGCAAGCACATCGCTTTGATCAAGATGAATGGCTTTTGTGAGTACATCTTCCGCTTCGTCCAGTCGCCCCACGCTTGCTAAAAAAGCTCCGTAACAGTTGAGCGTTGCCACCTGGTGCTTCTCAGAGCCTTTTCCTTTTTGAAAATGCAACAGAAATTGAAAATCAACATCCGCCAGCCCTTCCGGCGGTTTATTGCCCCAAGCCGGGTCACTGCCAATGCGATTTACTTTAGCACTTAATCTTTTCATTTCTATATCAAGACGCTTCTGTTCTGAAAGCTCAAATGCTTTGGCATAAGCTTCTTCGGCTATTTCATACTTCTCTTCTTCAAAAAATTCGTTGCCCAGATTTTCATATTGCTCAATCACCTTGCGGGCCTGGTAGCGATCCCATTGATCCTGAATGGACGGAATGAAGAAAGCAAGTATCATCACCGATGCTCCGCCCATACTTGCGAGATAAGGCCAAATTTTTTTTAGCAGTTGCATTTTCTGTTCCATCTAACGTCAATTAGCTTTTAAAATTACAAAAAAGCAGCAAGGATGAATGTAAAACGGTTAGTTGCTTTTTCTATTTTTACGTCCATGGAAGCGATCGGATTTTACCTCACCTACCCATTCATTTACTTGGTGGCTTCGCTCCCGTTTTGGGCGCTCTACAAACTTTCGGATATTTTCTACTACATCTTTCGCATCAGTGGGTATCGAAGAAGCGTTGTGCTGGAGAATCTGCGAAATTCATTTCCTGAAAAAAGCGAAGCTGAAATCAGTACTTTATGTAATAGCTATTTCCGCTATCTCTGCGACCTTACATTAGAAACCCTGAAGACTCTGCATATGACCGAGCAAGAGGCAAAAGATCGGTGTGTTTTTCACCCGCCCTCGTGGCTACTTAAAATGTGCGATGAGAAGCGGAGTATTTCTATTGTGATGGGCCACTATGGTAATTGGGAATGGGCAGGACCAAGTTTCACTCTTAATACCAAATTTCAATTGGTAGTTATCTACCGGCCGTTATCGAATCGCTATTTTGAGGAAATGATGACGCGCATGCGTACGAAGTTTGGCACACGGATTACTCCTGTAAATCAAACCCTGCGCGACATGGTAGCCAACAGAAAACAGCTGACTGCCACTGCATTCATCGCCGATCAGGCCGCGTCAAATGCGAATTCCTATTGGACTACATTCCTTCACCAGGAGACTTCCGTTTTTAACGGCCCCGAAAAACTTTCGAAGAGATTTAATTACCCGGTGGTATATGTGAACGTAAAGCGTGTGCGCCGGGGATATTACGAGCTTGTCCCCGATCTACTCTTTGATAATCCAGCCGACACCTCCGATGGTAAAATCTCAGAAGCCTTTACAAGGCGGCTCGAAAAAGAGATTATACTTGACCCGGTGATCTGGCTGTGGTCACATCGTCGCTGGAAGTACAAACGCCAAAATAACGCCTAGGGAATAGGGCCGATTTTAGGTACCTTTGAAGGTTGATATAAAACCTTATCCCATTTTTTTCATGCGCACAGGCAAAGAATTGATTAATGCAAGCAAGCAGTTCTGCTTCGAAGACCGTTTTAGGAGCTGGATTGAATTAACCACCACCCTTTTGTTGGTTAGTCTTTTTTTTACTGGCACTCTGCTTGATTCTGTTCCCTTACTCGTTCGCATTTTGTCCAGCCTGATTTGCGGGCTGCTGTACGTCCGCATGTTTGTAATCTATCATGATTTCCAGCATCGAGCTATTCTTCAGAATTCCCGTCTGGCTCATTGGATTATGATTGGCATTGGAATTTTTATGCTCGCCCCTGAAACCATCTGGAAGCGGTCGCACGATTACCATCACAACCATAATTCAAAGCTAACGCTCAGCGGTGTTGGCTCCTATCCTACGGTGAGTAAAGAGAGGTTTTTGAAACTTACCCGCGGGGAACGGTTGCTTTATCTAATCAACAGGCATCCGCTGACTGTGGCGTTCGGATATTTTACACTTTTCATTTACTGGCTTAATATCAAATCATTCGTCCAGAGTTTTAAAAAGCATTTCGACTCACTCATCGCTATAGTATTCCATTTCGCGGTCGGTATTCTGATGCTGGTTTATTTTGGCTTTGTTACATTCCTTCTTGCCTGGTTTTGCCCTTTCCTCCTCGCCTTTGCAATAGGAGCATATCTTTTTTACTGTCAGCACAATTTTCCGGGGGCTCAGTTTAGAGAGAACCAGGATTGGGCTTATGACCAGGCTGCGCTTACCTCTACAAGTTATATGGTAATGAGCCCGGTGATGCAATGGTTTACCGGTAATATCGGCTATCATCATGTTCATCATTTGAATTCCAGGATTCCTTTTTACCGGTTGAAAGAAGCGATGAACAGTATGCCTGAATTAAAAAACGTTCCTACAACTTCCTGGCATCCGATGGAAGTAATTCGTTGCCTGAATCTTAAGCTTTGGGATGCCGAGAATAAAAAAATGATTACCCTTCGCCAGCTCTAGTTTCAAAAAAAATTGAATGCCATCAGAAAGATAGTCGGCAATCTGGCCTTTCAGGTTTTGGTGGCTATCCTTGCCGGCGTTGCGTTGGGGCACTTCTTCCCTGCCACCGGTGTGAAAATGGAAATCATCGGGAAGAGCTTCGTTGATATCTTAAAGCTTTTTATTGCCCCGATTATTTTTTTGACCATTACCCTGGGTATTGGAAATATTGCTGACCTTAAGAAAGTCGGCCGGGTTGGAGTCAAAGCGCTAATCTATTTTGAAGTGGTCACTACATTCGCCTTGGCCATAGGTATTTTGGTGGCCTATGTATTTAAACCAGGACAGATCGATATAAAAGGGCTCCGCATTGAAGACGCTTCGAAGTACACCAGCCAAAGCGGGCATGCATTTAATTGGGGTAATTTCTTCCTTTCAAATTTTACATTACAGGTTTTAGTAATTGCAATTGTCACAGGCATTGCCCTGAACTTATTCAAGCACAAAGAAGCAGCTATCGTCAAGCTCGAGAAAGTCTCTAAACTAATTTACAAGCTTCTCAGGTATGTAATGTACCTCGCTCCTCTTGGCGCATTTGGCGGAATTGCATTTGCCGTCGGAAAGTTTGGTCTTCAATCGCTGATACCTTTGGGCAAACTTATGCTCTGCGTTTATTTCACCATGTTTCTGTTTGTTACTTTAATCCTCGGGTTGGTTATGCGGTATTTTCATTTCAGCATTTGGAAATATCTTAAACATATTAAAGAAGAAATCCTGATTGTACTGGCGACTTCTTCATCTGAAGCGGCTTTGCCACCTCTCATGAACAAGCTGGAAAAAATGGGCTGCAGTAAATCTGTGGTCGGGCTAGTTGTGCCCACCGGTTATTCCTTCAATCTCGACGGCACATCCATTTACTTATCAATGGCTGTGGTGTTTATAGCGCAATTGTATGGTATTCACTTAAGTTTGGGCGAACTGCTGGGTATCCTTGGCATCTTGATGATCACTTCCAAAGGAGCTGCCGGTGTAACGGGAAGCGGATTCATTGTTCTTGCCTCAACCCTCACCGCCATTCACAAAATCCCTGTTGAAGGACTCGCATTTTTATTAGGCATTGACAAGTTTATGAGCGAAGCCAGGGCAATCACCAACATTATTGGAAATGGAGTAGCTACCCTGGCTATTGCTAAAAGTGAAAATGAATTTAATCCGACAACCGAAGTTTTATAAACCCGAAGAGGTATCAGGCTACTTTCACGCCCAGGTTTTCGCCCAGCAGTTTGAACTGATCCAGCCATTCGGAATCGCTTGTCTTCTTGTCCGACTGTTCTTCCTTTGAGATTTCAAAATACAGATTTTGACTTTTATGAAGATTGGGCTCGAGGTTAAATTTTTTAAGCAAAGGAAACATCCGGCTTAACCGCTGTATACGCTTCACGTTCTCACGCTCACTGCTGATACGCCTGAGCTCCCTGTAAATACTCTCCCCTGCCAGCCGTGAAAGTTTTCCAAGGTCTTCGATTTTCAAAGTCCACCGTTCCAATTCGGAGGCGATCCTCTCCATTTCTTTGATGTTGATTTTTTCAGACTTAAAGCAGTTGACCAAATCAGCATTCAAAACATATTCAAAAGTAGCCTTGTAGGTGTTTGGTATCGGAATGCCATTATTAGCGAGTGCCGTTATAAGCGGGTAGTCGCTATTGTAGCTTTTCCTTAAGGTATTTACCAGTTCAGCCATACTCTCTTGCGTAATCAAATCAAGGATTTTCCTCTTCTCATCGCTGAATAATTGCCAGATGGTATATTTCTCAGGGCCAAAGTACATTTGCATCGTACCAATAACATCTCCCAGCCTTCCTTCTTCGAAAGCCTTAACCATTCGAAACTGCATACCCGCAAATTTATCCGGCTCCATGTCAAGCGATATGTTACCGATGATGTTGTGCTTGCCCAAATAAATTACAGCAAATGCAAACTTCTTTTCCGAACGAGTTACCAGTGATTTTACATTCGTGATTGCCAACACCAGTTTTTGTTCACCTGCTTCTTTCTTGATAAAGAACTCGTTTGACGTGCTATAGTTAAAAATTGTGAGTGACTCAGGTTCGTCTTCAAAAATAGAAGACACCGCCACATGCATGCCCACTCGTTTCAGGTTGGTGCGAGATGGTAGCACGAATTTTTTATATACCTCTCCGGCATTTTTATGCGAAGGGATGTTGCTGGGCGCTAGTTCAAGGCGTTTTAGAAACTCATCTTCAAGTTCTACCTCTCCTATCTGGTTAGCCAATTGTATTACGCGGCAAGCGTACTGCATTACTTGTGTAGTCTCAATGCCAGAAACTTCATCAAAAAACCAACCGCAACTGGTGTACATCAGCATGGCATGTCGTTGCATCTCCATCAACCGCAATACTCGTGTAGACGATGTTTCTTCCAGAACATGCGACTTTAGAAATTTCTTTATGGTCTCATCGCTTCTTTTAAGAACTACACTAATGTAATCGTTGCGGGCAGTCCATGAGTTACGCAAAATTTTCTCGCCCTCCTTTTCAAAAATAACAGCTACTGTGTCGCGTAGCCAGTCTAATGCTTCTCGGAGCGGCTGTCTCCATTTTTGATTCCATCCGGCATGGCCGCCCGAATTACAGCCACAATCGCTCCTCCATCGCTCTATACCATGAACACAGCTCCATGAACTGTCTTCGATAATTTGCGCTTCGTAAACTGGCTGAACCAATGACAGAAATTGGGCATAATTGGTAAGTGTTGCCCGCGTATCTTTTTCAATGTAATCAAGACAAAAAGCCAACGCCATATCACCAAGCTTATGATGATGACCATAAGTTTCACCATCAGTAGCCACGTGCATTAACTGAGCGTTCTTGTCTGCTGAAAGTGCATTTAGTAAGGTTTCCGCAAATAGCTTTCCGTCATTGAGCAATCCGTTGAACGCAATTGACTGCGATATATCTCCATTGTAGAAAAAAAGATAAATAGATTTTCCGGAAGGAAGATTGCAACGATAGGCCTGCCCTGTATTTACAGATCGATCATTTACGGTATCCCATTTTTCGTCACCAATTTTCCTAACTGCCTTGGCCTGACGAGGAGCAAGCACCGTAAACTTAATATCATGCTCTGCCAATACTTCCAGTGTAGCTGTGTCGGCAGCTGTTTCAGCAAGCCACATGCCTTCTGGCTTTCGGCCAAAGCGCATTTCAAAATCCCGAATACCCCACACAACCTGGGTTTCTTTGTCGTGCGCATTGGCCAGCGGCATAATCATGTGATTATACACTTGTGCCATAGCAGAGCCATGCCCGCCAAAACGTATTATACTCTCTCTGTCTGCCTCAAGAATAGCATCGTAGGTTTCTTTAGCATTGAGCTCCATCCACGAAAGCAACGTAGGACCGAAATTAAAGCTCACCCTGGAGTAGTTATTTACTATATCGCGGATCACACGGTTTTCATCGAGGATGCGCGAGGTCGCATTAGGCTCGTAGCACTCAGCAGTTATCCGTTCGTTCCAGTCGTGGTAAGGATATGCGGAGTCTTGCACTTCAATCACTTCCAGCCATGCATTTTCACGAGGGGGCTGATAAAAGTGACCATGTATACAGATGAACTTATTATTAATGGAAGACATGAAAGACAAACAAAGTGTTAATGGTGGTTTTTATATTCGAAATGGACTCACAAGATAACCAAAAATAGAAGGCGTGAGTTTCTTTTAGCTTGCAATTTTAACCTAACACTTGTTTTATCATTTACTCTAGTTCAAACTCAGCTAATTCCTGGTTAAGTTTAAAAACCGAAATCGCGAGCGGAGGAATAGTGATAGATAGAGAATAATCCTTTCCATGAAATTTTACAGGCGAAGTTGCCTGCAAATTACTATTAAGTTGGCCACTACCACCGTATTTCAGGTCATCTGAATTGAATACCTCTTTCCATGTACCCCGGAAGGGAACGCCAATACGATATTGCATCCTCACCTCGGGGGTAAAGTTGCATACTACAATTAACGACTCTTTACGGGATTCACTCTTGCGCATAAAAACAATTACGCTGTTCTCACTGTCGGAATAATCAATCCATTCGAACCCTTTATCTGTAAACTGAAATTGGTATAATGCAGTCTCCGATTTATAAAGCGCATTAAGATCCTGTATCACTCTCAGCACTCCCTTGTGCAGATCATGGTCCAATAAATACCAACTCAAGCTGCTATCATGATTCCACTCTGATGTCTGACCAAATTCTGCACCCATGAATAAAAGTTTCGTGCAAGGATGCATGAACATATAGGTGTACATGAGTCGGAGGTTGGCAAAACGTTTCCATTCATCACCAGGCATACGCCCGATAAGTGAGCCTTTGCCGTGAACAACTTCATCATGCGAAAGCGGAAGCATGAAACTTTCCGTGAAGGCGTACATAATGCTGAATGTGATCGCATTTTGATGATACTTGCGATGAATCGGATCATCTTTGAAATAATGAAGCGTATCGTGCATCCAACCCATCATCCATTTTTGCCCGAATCCAAGGCCACCGAGGTAAGTTGGCCGTGACACTCCTGGCCACGCAGTCGACTCCTCGGCTATAGTCACAACATCGGGAAATGTACCATAAACTATTTCATTGAATTCCTTGAGAAAGTTGATCGCCTCTAGATTTTCATTACCACCATATTGATTTGGCTCCCACTCTCCCGCTTTGCGCGAATAATCCAGATACAGCATTGAGGCAACAGCGTCAACACGAAGGCCATCAATATGAAAATGTTCAAGCCAGAATAATGCATTGCTGATCAGGAACGAACGCACTTCGTTGCGTCCATAGTTGTAAATGTAACTGCTCCAATCGGGGTGAAAACCCTTGCGAGGATCTGCGTGCTCGTATAAATTGGTGCCATCAAATTTGTAAAGCCCATGTGCATCGCCGGGAAAATGTGAAGGGACCCAATCCAGAATTACTCCGACTCCGGCTTTATGAAATGCGTCGACCAACTCCATAAACTCTTGCGGGGTTCCAAACCGACTGGTAGGTGCAAAGTAGCCTGTAATCTGATATCCCCACGAGCCAAAAAAGGGATGCTCCATCACCGGTAGAAATTCAACATGAGTGAACCCCGCCTCCTTTACGTATGAGACCAGTTCTGTCGTCATCTCCTTATAGCTCAGCGATCGATTGCCATCTTCATGCCGCCTGCGCCAGCTTCCCAAATGGACTTCGTAAACAGAATACGGTTTCGCTTTAGCAGCATCACGTTTCCTCTGACTCATCCATTCGTTATCGTTCCACGAATAGTCGTGGTCCCAAACGATGGACGCTGTCTTTGGAGCTACCTCAGCATAAAATGCAAACGGATCGGCCTTTTCCAGATACTCACCTGTGTTTGAATGAATAGCAAACTTGTAATGCTCGCCTTTTTTAAATTCCTCAAAAAAACCTTCCCAAATACCAGACTCATCCCAACGAGCCGTAAGGTTATGTTGGCCGCTTTTCCAATGATTGAAATTACCAATTACTGAAACCGATTTCGCGTTGGGTGCCCACACGGCAAAGTAGGTGCCTTGCTTTCCATTAAAGCTTGATGCGTGCGCACCTAACTTTTGATGAAGTTTGTAATGCTTCCCGCTTCTGAAAAGGTGGATATCAAAATCAGTAAGCAAGCTGAAGCTCTCCGTTTTGCTTTCGTTTGAGGAAGTCTTTGCCATTTGGTTTCTTTTGAACTGCCTATTTCTTTGTTTCCCGCTCCATTGCAAACCTGTTGAGTTGATACTGAATTCCACGCAGCGGAATGATTACCCAATCCGGCCGGCCATTAAGTTCATATCCAAGTTCGTAAATCGCTTTTTCCAACAAGTACACACGCATCAATGTGTCATCTCCTTCAGACAGGCTCTTGCCCATTCCGGCTCGCTCCATGTAAGCGCCCATATAAAAACGACTAACATAGTGTTGCCATTGTTCAGCCCAATGTCCCAGGAACTCAAGGTCTTTCTCGCGGTAGTTCTCATTTAATAAGATTTTTCCGAAGGCTGCATAATGAAACGATCTCATCATACCGGCAACATCTTTGAGCGGGTTCTTCTTTAGCCTTCGTTCACTAAAACTAAAGCCAGGCTCGCCTTCAAAATCTATAATCACAAAATCTTTTCCTGTAAAGAGGACCTGACCCAAATGAAAGTCGCCGTGAATCCGAGTTTTTATTGAAGTTAGGCGCACTTTATAAACTTCAGCGAAGTAGTCGAGAATCTCATCCTCTTTGCCTAAAATTTCCTTTGCCAAAATCTGTGTTTGATGATGCAGCTTTGGCAACGATTGCTCTAAAAGCTTGAGCCTGTCTCGTACCAACTTGCGAAGCGCTGAATACAATGAGCGCTGATAATTGGCAGAAAAATATTCCGGCGCAAAAGCCGGGTCTGTTTTGTCGGAAGCAAGTGCCAGATGCATCTCGGCAGTACGTTGGCCAAGCCGTACCACACGTTCGTAAAACCCGCGCCCTATAAATTCCTGAATCAATTCGGGTGCTTCTTCGAACGTGATCGCCGATTTATTGACAAGCTTAGGGAGTTTTTCTTTTTTGGCTTTCATCATCACGCGCTCATAAAAACGCCCGACCGAATCAGTAGTCATTATCCAGCTATCACCCTGATTTTCTACTTTCTCTTGTAGCAATCCAAACACGATCACGTTTCCTTCGTTGTCCTTATATTCAATACTGCCGGCGTATTTTGGTGAGTTGCTAAAGCTGGTGTTCTCAGAAAGAAACCGAACGATCTCCAAGTCGGGGTTAATCTCTGTTTCTACTTTGCGGTAGAATTTGAAAAAATATTGGTCGTTGTAAATAATGGCTGTGTTACTCTGATCCGCTTTTAAGATTTTCGAATCTACTTCCTTAGCATTAAGCTTTACATAGATGCTTGAATTAAACTCAAGGGTTCCATCGTCATCTTTCACTCGCACCTTTTTTTCCATGGCACGGAATAGGAAATCACGGAAGTCGCGGTCATAATTACTATCGATCAGGAATCCCGTCTTGCCCTGTAGCTCCGCCCTGCAAATCACGCTTTGAGCTGTGTATTCCACTTTATCGAAAAGTGTGTCGGAAGAAGCAAAGAAAATAGGAAGGAAATATAATTCAGGCAGTCGCTGAACATAATGCACTTCGATCACCGTAAGGTAATGTGTGTCCTCATCTGTTTTTAATGGAATGATCTTATGGATGCCGACTTTGCTGACCGTGCGTGCCTTTCCACCAAACCAACGGCACTTGCGCATAAAAGGCTGAAGCACTTTCCGCTCGAGGAATCGTACATTTTCATAATCTGAAAAAGTACGCTCCCAGGAGAGATCAGATTGAAATAAAGCCAACTCGCCCGAAGAAGAGATTGCTTCTTTCTTCTCCGATGCATCTACCTGAAACCAGAAATAGCCGTAAGGCCCGATAGTAATAGGGTATTCACCATCAGTCACACTATTGAATCGATTCTGACTAAAGACTTCGGTGACATCACAGTCCTTAAATGCAGAAAAATCTAATGTGGTGGCCTGTGAAAACTGAGAGAGATTGGCAACAACGACCACCTTTTGATTTTTGTGCCCTCTCGCAAAGCATAAGACCTTAGCATTTGAACTTTCAATGAATGTTAAATCACCACGCCCAAAAATATTGAGCCTTTTGCGCATAGCCAAAACATTCTTGAGCCACCACATTAAAGAAGACGGGTTCTCTTCCTGCATCGCCACGTTCACCGACTCAAATCGATAGACAGGATCGGTTATAATCGGTAAGAAAAGTTTCTGAGGATTGGCCGTAGAAAAACCCGAGTTGATGTTCATGTTCCACTGCATCGGTGTACGTACGCCAAATCGATCGCCCAAATAAATATTATCACCCATCCCGATCTCATCTCCATAGTACAACACAGGCGTACCAGGAAGTGAGAACAGTAATGAATAGAGTAACTCCATTTTTCTCCTGTCATTGTTCAAGAGCGGAGCAAGCCTCCGGCGAATGCCCAGGTTATGCTTCATGTTAGGATCGATAGCATAAGCCTTGAACAGATAATCCTTTTCTTCCTCAGTTACCATCTCCAACCCAATCTCATCATGGTTGCGCAAAAAGATTGCCCATTGACTGTTAAGCGGAGTATCCGGAGTTTGATCAAAAATATCGATGATCGGATAACTGTCTTCCGTCCTGAGCCCGAGAAATAACCTTGGCATCAGCGGATAATTAAAGCACATGTGACACTCCTGCCCTTTTCCGAAATATTCTGCAGCATCTTCTGGCCATAGGTTGGCTTCGGCTATCAGAATACGATCATTGTAATGTTTGTCAATATGGGTGCGCAATTTTTTAATGAAGGCGTGAGTCTGTGGTAGATTTTCGCAATTCGTTCCTTCTTCTTCAAATAGAAATGGCACCGACGCCAGTCTGAATCCATCCACACCAATCTTCATCCAGAAATCGATCACCTTGATCATCTCCAATTGAACTTCGGGGTTTTCAAAATTGAGTTCGGGCTGGTGTCTGTAAAACCGATGCCAGTAATAGGCCTTCGCACCAACATCCCAAGCCCAGTTATCCTGGTTAGCTGCAAAAATTACACGCGCTTCTTTGTAGCGCTCGGTATTGTTATTCCATACATAGTAATCCTTGTATCGCGAACCTGGCCTTGCTTTTCTTGATTTTTGAAACCATGGGTGCTGATCTGAAGTATGATTTAATACAAGCTCGGTGATCACCTTCAGGCCACGGTTATGAGCATCTTTCAGAAATTCCTTGAAGTCGGAAAGTGTTCCGTAATCGGGATGAATATCGCAATACTCTGCTACATCAAATCCATCATCTTTTAGAGGAGAAGGAAAAAAAGGCATGAGCCAAATGGTATTCACACCCAAGTCCTCAAGGTAATCCAGTTTTGAAATCAGACCCTGAAAGTCGCCTATACCGTCGCCATTACTGTCGCAAAATGCGCGTACACTTACTTCATAAATGACAGCGTCTTTAAACCATAACGGATCTCCTTTTGTTTTTGCAGCCATTACATATTGGATTCTTGAACCGTTAATTTAAACAAATGGAAAGGCATTTTGTTCGGATTGACTTCAACAAAATTCCACTCCTGTGCCCAGGTGTAGTTCTCTTCCGTAATAAGATCGGTCAATTTAACATTGATTTTATCGCTTAACTTCAATTTTACTTTCGGCAATTGAACATATCCCGATTGCGAAGAGTCAGGATCAAGGTTAACAACCGTAAGGATTATATTGGACAAATCATCAGTGCACTTGAGGTACGCAATTAAATTACTGTTCTCTATCGTACAGAACTGAATATTCCATGTGGATTGCAAGGCTTTGTTCTCTTTGCGTGCCTTGTTAATCATCGTCATAATATCCGTCATTCGGTTGGTGCGCTTCCAATCGTAATGACGTATCTCATATTTCTCAGAATCGACAAACTCTTCTTTGTCAGTGATCGGCTTATTCTCATAAAACTCGTAAGCTGCTCCATACACGCCATAGTTTGAACTTAATGTAGCGGCCAAGGCAAAGCGCAGAATGAAGCTATTTTCCCCTTTATATTGAAGGTGGTATGGTAAAATATCGGGAGTGGTTGGCCAGAAGTTAGGCCTGAAATAATTTCTTGAAGGACTGGTTATCAACTCGTCCATGTAGGTAATCAACTCTGGCTTTGTAACTCGCCAAGTGAAATAAGTGTACGATTGTGTGAAACCGATTTTCGCCAAGGACGCCATGATCTTTGGCCGAGTGAATGCTTCCGACAGAAAGATAACGTCAGGGGCTTTTTTCTTCACTTCTGCAATTACCCACTCCCAAAAGGGAATCGGTTTGGTGTGAGGATTATCTACTCGAAAAATTTTCACACCCTGATCAACCCAGTAAAGAAAGACTGACTTAAGTTCTTCCCATAATGACTCCCAACTTTCTGATTCAAAATTGAAGGGATAAATATCCTGATATTTCTTAGGAGGGTTTTCGGCATACTGAATGGATCCGTCGGGCCGCTGCATGAACCACTCCGGATGTGCTTTTACATACGGATGATCTGGAGCACACTGAAACGCAATGTCCATGGCAATATCAATATTCAGCTTCTTAGCTTCGGCAATCAGTTTTTTGAAATCGTCCAGACTACCGAGAGCCGGCAATAAAGATTTATGCCCGCCTTCATCACTTCCAATAGCCCAAGGCGAACCTGGCTCTTCAGAGGTTGCACGCACATTATTGTTCTTTCCCTTGCGATGTATCTTTCCGATTGGATGAATTGGGGGAAAATAAATAACATCAAAACCCATGGAGGCAATTCGAGGCAATAGCCTCTGACAATCTTTGAAGGTACCATGCTTGCCGGGCTCGAGAGAGGCCGACCGGGGAAAGAATTCGTACCATGCACTAAAGTTGGCCTTTACCGGCTCTACTATTATTGAATACTCAGCTCCATGCTCTGTAACAATCTCTTTTAACGGGTTTGCGCTTACAAGGGCAGTGAAATTTTCATCTTTGACCAGGTCAATAGCTTGAGCGTATTTTGCTTCCTCCAATTTTCGCGTTACTGAAATCAGCTCAGGGTTATTTTTGCTCAATTTTTTTAGAATGACAACGCCCTCCAGTAATTCAACCTTTAGGTCCAGTTTAGCTTCCGATTTTTTTATGAAGCCATCGTGCCATGTCTCAAAGTGATCAACCCATGCTTGTAGTGTAAAAAAATATTCTCCTTTTTCATTCAGATAGAAAGACGCAATCCATTCATCGTTGGATGTGTGTTTCATGGCCACCTCTGTCCATTTCCCTTCTTTTCCTTTTTTATACATCACGGCAGCCCGAATGTGGTCGTGACCATCACTGAAAATAGCCGCTGTGACATCAACGCGCTCGCCAATAGTGCGCTTTGCAGGATGAAGACCGTTATCCACAATAGGCTGAACATTTTCAATTATTGCGCGGTATCTACCGTTAGTTGTCATTTCGTGATGGTTTGGGGCTTTATGATCAGAAGCAGTTGATGCAGCAATTTAAATTCAGGTCTTGAAGTTTGCTCCGGTTCTAAAATTAACAAAGTTTTGCAGCTGCCTCGTTAAGGAATGGATAACGAAGATATTCTTTTTTCAAAACAGATGGGATAACCTGACTGAATTGAACAGACTTATGGCATTAGATTCTAAAGCGGCTTTTTAAAGTACACGCTCGAGTGCACCTGACTATGAAACTAAAAAAGCAGCTTAATAGCTGCTTTTTGTAGATGAGCCCCCTGCCGGAATCGAACCAGCGACCTACTGATTACAAGTCCGATCCGGTACTTTCTTTTATTTTCTTATGTTTTCAAAAACCTCATTTAGCGAACAAAAATGCAGATTTCATTTCATATTGTCGCCGTTATATTCCTATTTTAGGATCAATTGTATGTATGTTGTATGTATAGACTAAAGGCAGAATGATATGATTGGAGTTACCACGGCCATAGTTCTTGACACTAGAATTACGCGAAAGGACGGCACGTTCTCTGTAAAACTTCGGATCACCTATAATAGGGAGCAGAGGTATTATCCGGTAAATATATTTTTGACGAAAGAAGATTGGCAAAAGACTCAATTAGAAAAGCCACGGAACAAATTCAAAGAACACAAACTGTATTTCAACAAGCTGGAAGACCGAGCAATAGAAATCATCAAAACCTTGAATGGCTTTTCATTTGCATCCTTCGAAAAGCAATTCGATAACAGAAAGACACAGACAAAAGATGTGCTCTCTTATTTTGACGATTATATGGCGAAGCTAAATGAGGAAGGCAGGTCTGGCACATCGGAAAGTTACAAATGTGCGTCCAAATCCTTTGCAAAATTTTTAAAAACTAAGAAAACAAAAGCTCTCCATTTTTCAGAGGTAACAAATGAGTGGCTGACTGAGTACGAAAACTGGATGGTTAATGAACAAAACTCTCCTACTACCATTGGAATTTACCTTAGATGCCTAAGAACTATATTTAACATCTCGATAGACAATGGTACTTTAGCTCGTGACCTGTACCCTTTCGGGAAAAGAAAGTTTGTGATACCGGCCAGCCGAAATATAAAAAAGGCCTTACGTCTTTCCGACATTAAGCAAATTGTAAACTATCAAACATCGTCTGACGGTGAGACAAGAGCCCGGGATCTCTGGATTTTTAGCTATCTCAGCAACGGAGCCAATATGAAAGACATAGCTAAGCTTCAATACAAGAACATAAGCCAGACTTCAATATCATTTTATCGTCAAAAGACAAAAAGAACTTCAAAACAGGATTCGAAACCGGTAATTGTTATGATGATTCCTGAAATAAAAGAAATCATTTCAAAGTGGGGTGTAAAGCCAGTACGTAGCGACTCTTATGTCTTTGGATTTTTGAACTCGACCGATGAGGGTTTAATTGAGCTTCGGAAAATTCAACAAATGACTAAAACCATAAATAAGTATATGAAACGTGTTGGGGAGGGCTTGAAAATTGAAATCCCCCTAACAACCTACACTGCCAGGCATTCGTTTGCCACGATTTTAAAACGAGCCGGTGCTCCAATTGAATTTATTAGCGAAAGCCTGGGGCATAAAGACATCAGAACAACAGAGAATTATCTAGATAGCTTTGAAAACGACACCAAACTCGCCTTCCAAAAACAATTACTAAACTTTTAGACGCAGCATGTCTTAGGTATTTTTGCGGTTGCATTCAAATATACCTCACAAGCATGAAAAAGAAAGGTAAGAATAAGAAAAACTGGGTCGTTAGAAATAAGGTCTACTTCAACCTGGTATTCACGGCAGTGCTGACGGGTTCTACTGCTTTCTCTCTTTGGGATAATCACTTCATACAAAAGAGGCTCATCGAGATAAGTGAAATTCCGTACAAGCCTGATTTTAGAGTCAAAAATCTGCATACTGATACCGTGAACCGTGAAGGAAAAAAAGAAAAACTGTTCATTGTGCAAATTATTAATGAAGGCTATAAGGTTGAGATCAATCACATCAGCACAAACCCCTTCTTAAAGATTTTTAGAATAGACACGACCAAAATTATTCCAATAGCAGAGGGCTACTATGGTTATGACTCTGATCTAAGGACGGGCGTAATAAGAAGCTACAGAATGAGGGATATTTTTGAAATATTTAAGCAGAATAAGGAAAGAACGGTAAAAAAAATTGAAGGACTTTTTAGTGAAGATCAGCCGATATACGGTGCTGAAATAAAGTACATCGCAAAAATTTCTTTCAAAGACTACCTATCTAACGAGTCAAAGGAGGTCTTTTTTGAAATTGATGCTCACTCTTGCAATCAGATTACATCTGAAGAAGCTGAAAGATATTTTGTTGCCTCAAAGCGAACTAGGGGTGCA
>Ga0206902_10157_pt1 | contig 18031 bp, 22 predicted proteins | sample Alteio_BWOrgHeat_44_FD_153242 | JGI IMG/M metagenome (GOLD analysis project Ga0206902, IMG submission 153242) | Enriched cells from forest soil in Barre Woods Harvard Forest LTER site, Petersham, Massachusetts, United States -... | ecosystem: Environmental > Terrestrial > Soil > Temperate forest >... | reverse complement strand
CAATCATTAGCGCGATAGCGGTTTTTTCATTGACCACTTTCTTTTGAGCAGCTTCATCCAACTGACGCCATGTAGTGCCGCGTTTGTTCACCAGGCTTTCCCAGCCCACTTGCTTGCACCACTCGCCGAGTTTGGCAGCTGTGATTCCCGATTTTTTATAATCATGGAACTCAAATTCAACCTTATTTTTATTCAACCAATCAAGGGCTGATTTTACAGTGTTGCAGTTTTTGATGCCGTAGACTATCATCGTTTTTTCTTAACAATTTAGAAAAATAAGAGAATTAAACCTTAAGCCAACCTGGTAACATAAGGCATTGTTCGCTCGTCTTTGGCTAAGAAAAAACTTAGCAACTTGAAAAACACAAAAGAGCCAAACAATAAGTTCATCTGGGGAACAGGAATTCTTTTAGTTCTAATTGGAATAGTTATTATTATCAGGCGTACGCTATTCCTAGTGCCTGTTTTGCAGGGTACTTACCAGCCATCCCCACCAAGTCAGGGGGTGCCTTCATTTCCCGACGAGGGATTTATCAATAATCCCGGCTTGACAATGATCCATATATTGCCGGCGCTGTTGTTTGCAGTATCAGGTCTCCTGCAATTTGTAAAACGTATTCGTACCAAGTGGCCGCAGTTTCATCGTTGGAACGGAAGACTTGTGCTTTTCTCCGGAATCATAGTTGGCATTAGCGGTATCATCATGGGCTTCAGGATGGCTATAAGTGGAGTAGGCGAAACCGCAGCGACTACTCTCTTCGGAATCCTCTTTCTGTTTTCTCTCTCAAAGGCATATGTACATATTCGCAGGCGTCAGTTTGCACTGCACCGCGAGTGGATGATTCGCGCCTATGCTATAGGCATGGCCGTTACGACTACTCGCCCGATTGTAGGAATCTTCTTTGCAACAAGCGCACTTACCGGCCTTGGCCCGCGCGACTTTTTTGGTACTGCACTCTGGCTCGGATTTACAATTCAACTAATTGCAGCGGAGGCCTGGATAAACCGCACACGCTGATTGGATTCAGTTATTTTATTTCCTTGTAATGTGAACCTTGGAATTATCCTGTGCAAAAAGGGAATAGGCTTCGTCATTAACAGAACTCAATTTCTTGGTTGCAGCATAAGTGTTAATGTCAGAAAGAGAAAAAAACTTAGCGTAGGTTTTTAACATGGCTTGCAGCGCACCTCCGTCAGCAGATAAATTAAAAATCACGCCCTGCGAACTGTTGTTCTTAGAAAAGCCTTCAATGTCGTGTGAAATGGTTTCCAGGTAGACGCTTTTCGAGTTGGCGTACAACTTGCGCGTGACTGCTCCTACTTCATGGTTTTTATATTGTTCTACAGTTACAACATTGTAGATCACGTCAACTTGTGTTGGCGAGACAATCAATAGAATGTAGAAATAAAGAATGTCGCTCATAAGAATGGGTTTGTTTCAAATAAATATCGCTTTAATAGTCGATTTCTCTTTAGCAAAATAATATAACCGGATCAATGGCCATGCCAATGCCACGTTTGCTGTATGCCATAGAGGTAATCTGACATGGCCGGGGAGATGTAAATTTTACTTGTTATCAATCGGGCATCATCACCAAAATTGTCTTCGATAAAGGATGTGGAATTACGACTCATCCTGCAATAAGCATTGCCGTATTCATACACTGCTTTTGCTGCTGCATACAGTGATTCAAGAATTACCTCATCCTGCTGAGTAAGTTTAAATTTTAGTTGGCCGTTCGAGCCCATATAAAGTAGTATTGAATCACTGTAAGGCTTCGGTTCGTTTCCAAACTCAAGGGCGTTGATGTCTCCTTCGATCAAGCCATGCATTCGGTTTTCAAAATCAAGGAGGGTTCTTAATTTGAGAATGTCACCGCCAATTTTTTCGATTAGCTTATTTTTATAATTCACACAATTCTCCTTGCTAAGTTTGTCTTGCTCAAATCCTTTCTGACATTCAACAATTGCACTTTTAATATTCTCGATTGAAGCTTCCATAGTTATCTGCTGGTAGAAAATTAAGCCGTAAACTTCTGTTAGTTATAGAAAAGTATTGTATCATTTCAATAATAAAGGCCAATTCCTCACTTCAGAAACCATAAACATTGTGAATTTAACGCCTCAATTTGTCATATTTACCCCCTTACAATGTCGCAATCGCATACCCTGAATGCTGATATTACAGGCCACCTTTACATTTAAAACGTACCTCAATGAAACAAAAAATTCCTTTTCACTTGTCCAAGAGCCTGCGGTTTCTACCCGCTCTCATTATTATAATCATCTCCAGCCAGTGTTTAGCGCAAAAGCTCGAAAAGATGCCAGTAGATCTGGAGACAGACTTTGCTCTTAGCTCAATGCCTCCGCATGTCCGCGGTGGAGCCACTGTTTATTTGTTAGATCCCGACAAAGGCTACTATATAGGGCGGCAGGGAACAAATGGTTTTATTTGTTTCGTGTTGCGCACCGACTGGGAGTTTGGCGAATTCCGTACCGACGTTGCAACTCCCATCAGCTATGATGCCGAAGGCGCTAAAACAATTTGGCCCAGCTATGCCGATGTAGAAGAAATGCGTGCATCGGGAAAGTACTCAGGCCCACAGATTAAAGACATCATGACAGACCGCTTCAAAAATGGCTACTACAAAGTACCGTCGCGGCCCGGCATTTCATATATGATAGCGCCTATCATGCGCTCCTACGATGGATCCTCGCCACATGTTATTACTATGAGCATCCCACATTATATGTTTTATGCGCCATATGCGAGGGAGGCAGACATCGGCGGAAACTCACACGATGGCGGGCCACTGGTTCTTGGCGAGGGAAAACCAGAGGCATATATTATTATACCGGCAGGCGTAACAGAAAAGGCAAAAATTTTGGAAGAGAGTAAAGACCTGCTCAAACGCCTTACCGACTACCGCGCCTATTTTAAAGTTGAGCCAAAAGGAAGTCATCATTGAGGTAGTAATGGCCTAAATCTTATTTCCCGCCAGAGTCCGAGATGTGACTCTGGCGTAATCACAATAATAGAACGAAGTCAGAGTCTCGTCTCACATCTTAATCATTCGCAGTTTTCTCTACTCCCTTTCGCCTGGCTATAAAAGTAAAGACTGCGCCAAAAAAAGCAACGAATAAAAATAACAGCGTTACAACAGAGGCAGCGATCCAAAGCTCGTTTGCATCAAATAGCTCCTTGAAAAAGTCAGTTTCATTAAGAAAATTATTTGGGATAATTAAAGCAAGAATCAGAGACCCCAACCCATGGATATAGGTCAAAGTCTTCTTTGTGTTCTCAGAAATCTTACACCTCAAGTACCCAACAGTATACCCCTTTGTTAATTTATTTAGTATGTACCCAATTCCTACGATGAATAGAATGACAACGGCAGCCCAGAATCTGGTCGCAGACCTGTACGCTAGGAGTATGCTGAAATTCATTTATTGCTATTTGAGTGTAGGATTTATGAACCGTCAAATATGCCAAACTTTTTAAGAAGAAATAGATAATCAACCCATACTCCTTATTCTCGCCAGAGTCACGCCTCGTACTCCGGTGTTTCATTTTGAGCTTAAGATTTGCTCAAGTATGACTGATCGAAGGACTTTACCCGGGGAGAAACTCTTCATAGAGTACCACTTCTTATTTGTTCTTTAAATAATAAGAGAGGCCCAAAAATAGAGAGCCTGCATTAAAGATAAAATTCTTAACAGTTTGCCTTTCAGAATTGGAAGGGTTGTAAACTAACTGGTTGAAACCGATAGACCCAACACCGGCTTCAATTCCCCAATGAGTTGAGGGGAAGAAAATTAAAACCGGCTTGGAGGTAATAGAAACTGCCGACCAGTTTGTGTTTGCACTTACAAACACATTTGAATTGGGAATAGTGTAATTGTTTCCTACCGTTGCTTTTCCAACTCCAGCACTTAATTCAGTGTGAAGTGCTAAAAAAACAGAACTCGAAATTGGCAAGTAGTACCTGAAGAATGGCGCTATTGAATAAAAGTTGCTGTGGTTTTTTCCGTTCGGGTTAACGGGGTCAAGATAATATTGAAAGTTGTTATAGTCATACGCGTACCCTAAACCAACACCAACAGCAATTCTCGGATTTACAACGTAACCGTAAGATGGCCGAATAGAAAAACTATTGTCCGTTGTTTTGCTCGCATTAGCCTTATTTACATTTGTATAAAAAGAGGCATTGGCAGTTCCGCCAACAAAAGTATTGCCCTTAAAGAATTGAGCCATTAGAGGAGTAGCACAAATAAAGCCAAAGACTAATCCAATCAAAATTGTTTTCATAGAGGTTTATAGGATCAACGAGTGCTTTAATGAAAATATTGCTGCTTTTTAGAAATGAACGTGGCTAAAGCTAATCAACAAACACCTTCCTCGAAGCACAAAAACCGGGAAAATGAACTGTTAACCCTTCTTTCTACACTTTTGTGTACCGCCCGATGACCAAGTGGATTCACCCATGCTGTTGAAGCTAACTGATGGCCGGTGGACTTAACGTGTTGTCAGGTCTTTCAACCTGACACTTTGATAAAATTCGCTTCTAGCTTCTTTGAGCGAGAATCATAGATCAATAGCCAGTCAACTTCTTTGAGTAACTGTACGGAATATTAAAACTCGCACTCATAAAGTAATTTCTTGCGTTGATAAAGTAATCTGAAGCGTTGGTAAAACAGGTTGGAGCATTGTAAAAGTAAAACTCGTGTTGATAAGTAGTTTCTTGCGTTGGTAAAGTAATATGGAGCTTTGGTAAAGTAGTTTGGAGCATCGTAAAAGTAAAAACTCGCGTTGGTAAAGTAGTTTCTTGCGTTGATAAAGTAAATTGTAAACGTGTTGTCAGGTCTTTCGACCTGACACTGTGATAAAATTCGCTTCTAACTTCTTTGAGCTAAAATCCATAGATCAATAACCAGCAGTCACCTTCTTTGAGTAACTGTACGGAATGTTAAAACTCGCACTCATAAAGTAATTTCTTGTGTTGATAAAGTAATCTGAAGCCTTGATAAAATAGGTTGGAGCATCGTAAAAGTAAAAACTCGCGTTGGTAAAGTAGTTTCTTGCGTTGATAAAGTAAATTGGAGCTTTGGTAAAGTAATTTCTTGCGTTGGTAAAGTAAATTGGAGCTTTGGTAAAGTAGTTTCTTGCGTTGATAAAGTAAATTGGAGCTTTGGTAAAGTAGTTTCTTGCGTTGATAAAGTAATATGGAGCCTTGATAAAGTAGTTTCTTGCGTTGGTAAAGTAGATTGACGCTTTGATAAAGTAAATTGACACATCTGTAAGGATAGTTGGAGGGTATAGAAAGTTAAAACTCGCGGCCGTAAAGTAATTTGGCGCCTTGGTAAAGTAACTTGGAGTGATTGGAAAATAGTTTTGAGCGTTGGTAAAGTAATTTGGAGCGTATAGAACGTCAGTAGCGGCCAGTTTGCGACTAGAACTTCCAAATCGAAGCATCGCAAGCCCATCAAATGGTCACCACCTAACAACCATCTACTAACAACCAACAACCATTAACTTTTAACTATTTTTGCGCCTCGAATTTTTTAATAATGACTTTAGAACAGGAAATAGCCAAGCGCAGGACTTTTGGGATCATCTCTCACCCCGATGCGGGCAAGACTACACTCACCGAGAAATTGCTGCTCTTTGGCGGTGCTATACAGAAGGCAGGGGCTGTGAAAAGCTCCAAGATCAAAGACCACGCTCGCAGCGACTGGATGGAGATAGAAAAGCAACGCGGTATATCCGTAGCCACTTCGGTGATGGGCTTCAACTACAAAGACATAAAGATCAACCTGCTTGATACTCCCGGTCACCAGGACTTTGCCGAAGATACCTACCGCACACTTACCGCGGTAGACAGCGTAATTATGGTGGTCGATTGTGTTAAGGGCGTGGAGATGCAAACCGAAAAACTGATGGAAGTATGCCGCATGCGCAATACACCAGTTCTGTGTTTCATCAACAAACTTGACCGCGAAGGACAAGATCCTTTTGATCTGCTCGATGAGATTGAAGCCAAGCTGAAGATAAAAGTACATCCGTTGAGCTGGCCCATCAGCATGGGTAAGACGTTCAAAGGCGTGTACAGCCTGTATGAAAAGAGCTTGAAGCTTTTTACTCCGAGCAAGACCACCATAGAGGAGGCAATTGAAATCTCAGACATCAATTCTCCCGAACTGGATAAATACATAGGTGAAAATTATGCCATCAAACTGCGCGAAGATGTGGAGCTATTGAATGGCGTTTATCCAGAGCTGGATGTACAAGACTACCTCGACGGAAAAGTTGCTCCGGTATTCTTTGGTAGTGCCGTAAACAACTTTGGTGTAAAAGAATTGCTCGACACATTTATAAGACTCGCGCCACCACCATTAGTACGCGAGACTACTGTGCGCGAAGTAAAACCCGACGAACAGAAATTCACTGGCTTCATTTTTAAGATTCACGCCAATATGGACCCGAAGCACAGAAACCGGATTGCGTTTTTGCGCGTGTGCTCGGGAAAGTTTGAGCGCGGAAGTAACTACCTGCACGTACGCAATGATAAATCCATTCGCTTTTCAAATGCTACTGCATTTATGGCGCAAGATCGCGAAACCGTAGATGAAGCATGGCCCGGTGATATTGTCGGTTTGTTTGATACAGGAAATTTAAAAATCGGTGACACACTCACAGAAGGAGAGAAGATGGTGTACACGGGCATCCCGAGTTTTTCTCCCGAGATATTTAAAGAAGTGATCAACAAAGATGCGATGAAGACCAAGCAGTTGGAGAAAGGTCTTTTGCAGTTGATGGAAGAAGGCGTAGCCCAGATGTTCACCTACGAACTCGGAAAGAGAAAAGTAGTGGGTACGGTGGGCGCGTTGCAGTTTGAGGTAATTCAATTTCGGTTAAAGAACGAATACAGCGCTACCGCGGAGTTTGCTCCTCAGAATATTTATAAAGCTTGCTGGATCAGCAGCACAGATGAAAAGAAATTGCAGGAATTCATCGCCTCCAAGCAGCGTCACATCGCGCTGGATAAGGATGGCAAGCTCGTGTTCATGGCCGAATCAAAGGCATGGCTGCAGATGGTGCAGGATAATTTCCCCGAGATCAATTTCCATTTTACAAGCGAGTTTAAGGATTGAGGTAGAATTTTAAAAAGTGTTAACTTTGATCATGGACTACAAAGAATATATTGAGATCAACCCCAATATCCGATTTGGTAAACCTTGCATTAAAGGAACAAGGATTTCTGTATACGATGTGTTGAGTTGGCTTGCGTCTGGCATGTCCTTCGAAGATATTCTGAGTGACTTTCCACAGCTTACTAAAGATCAAATCCTTGCCTGCCTTGGCTATTCAGCCGATAAAGAGAGAAAGGCAACAGTAGTAATATGAAGCCACTGCTTGATGAAAATATCTCTTTTCGTGTAATAAAATCTATAGAAACTTATTTTCCTGAAAGCGCTCATGTTATAAGTGTGAGTGAGAAACTCAGGGAGGATCGACAAATATTCGAATATGCTGCTGCAAATGGGTTTACAATTGTAACCTTTGATGAAGATTTTTATCAGATCCAGTTTCTAAAGGGATTTCCACCTAAAATAATCTGGCTTCGATTTGGAAACTCCAGCAATCTGAAAGTAACAAACAAGCTTCTGAGCAGGCGGCAGACAATTGCTTCATTTCTTGCTAATCCTGAATCAGGGCTTTTGGAGATTTATTAATGGGGAATTTTGCACCCATATCCTCTCTGATCCTTTTCGAAGACAATCACCTTCTGGCAATCAACAAATCTTCTGGCGAACTAGTACAAGGCGATGAAACAGGTGATGAACCGTTAGTTGAACGTTGCAAAAAATACATTAAAGAAAAATACAATAAGCCAGGAGAAGCCTTCCTTGGCGTTGTTCATCGTCTGGATCGACCGGTGAGTGGTGTTGTAATCTTTGCGCGTACCTCCAAAGCATTGGAGCGGATGAATGAACTATTCCGCGACAGGCAAACCAAAAAAGTGTATTGGGCTATTGTCGCAAACGAACCAAAAGAAGAATCGGGAACGCTGGTGCATTGGCTGGTGAAGAATGAGAAGAATAATAAAGTCACCGCATTCGCTAAAGAAAATAAAGACGGACAGCGTTCAGAACTGAGTTATCGAATACTGAAACACAAAGATGGCTTTTATTTATTGGAAGTGAATCCAGTTACCGGGCGGCCACATCAAATAAGAGTTCAATTGGCATCTATGGGCTGCGTGATTGCTGGTGATGTGAAATATGGATATGCCAAGCCGAATCCCGACAAAAGCATTTGCCTCCACGCCCGCCAATTATCGTTTATTCACCCTGTAAAAAAGGAAACAATTTCTATTGAAGCGCCCTTACCAAAGAATGAAGTTTGGAATCTTTTTAGTTAATTGAATCAACTTATGGGTTGGTTACAAAAACTTCAACACCGGTGGAAGGCAGGCAGTATCTGGCAAGTCTTTGCTATCCTGCTCACTTTTGCTTGTACCGGACTTACAGTGGTTTATCTGATGCGGCCCATTCTACATTACTTCTTTGGAAATGAAATCCCGGGTTGGGCGCGAGTGGTTTATTATATTTTCATCCTCCCCATTTACAACCTTATACTTCTGTTTTACGGATTCATCTTTGGACAATTCAAATTCTTCCTTGAGTTTGAGAAGAGGTTCTTTAGAAGGATCGGTTCGCTGTTGAAGAAGTAATTGGGACTTTCTTTGCGTCTTCGCGAGCAAAATCCTCACACCTAAGCCACCAAGCATTTGCTTGAAAAGTTCTCTGCTTTAAGAATTTTTAGGGTAATCAAGGGAATCCATCTGGCCGCAGCCGAATGAGATTTCTTTCCATGAATCAATATTCAAAGTAGCCGCAACTATTCCGCATGTTGGGATATTATCAATAGCCACGCCAAGAAGACTGTTGGCAAACTCGGTAATGCCGGGATTATGACCAAAGAGCAAGATAACCTCATCATCAGTTTCATATTCGGGAAGCGATTTCAATACTTCTAATATTATTTCAGGGCTTGCATGATAAAGCGTTGTTTCCTTTTTAATTTTTTTCTTGTCGAATTCCAGAGCTTTAGCAAATGCAATGCAGGTAGAAAGTGCGCGGTTCGCCGGGCTTGTGATCATTCGGTCGGGTACTACATTACGATGCTTTAATAGCTTGGCCATGTGCGGTGCATCTTTTTCCCCGCGCTCATTTAGCGGCCTGTCGAAGTCGTCCATTTCAACACTATCCCAACTCGATTTGGCATGACGAACCAGATACAATTTTTTCATTGATTCATGTTATATTTTTGGCAAGGTAAATAAATGGCAGCCCTTTAGAATAAGTGTGAGTAATCAAAACCCTTTAAATACTAAAATCTATGAAATCTTGATATATCTTTGAATTTTTCATCTATGGAAAAACGCCCGCTGCGCAAGGAAATAAAATACACGGCCCTTTATCTCTTTGTCCGCTTTTTAATTTTCTCTTCGAATATCGTTCCTCGAAAAGCATGGCTTTGGTATTGTGGAGTGCTTGGCAGGATAGCATGCATGTTTTCTCCCAAGCCTGCAGAGCGGATGGTTCGCCACCTGACAATCGCTTTTGGAAAGGAGAAGTCAGCGGATGAAATCAAAAAGCTTAGTAAAAAGACCTTTGAGATGCTCGGCAAAAACGCAGGAGATATTCTTCGTTCGCTAAGTGTGAAATCCTTGTCCGATCTGAATAAGTTTTTAGTTACTACTGGAATAGAAAACTATGAGACAGCTCATGCCAAAGGAAAGGGAGTAATGTTTCTCACTTGTCACCTGGGCGCATTCGATTTGCAGATCACCAACATGGCGCTACGCGGACTCAAGCCAAACATCATTGGCACTGCTTTATCCGACGAACGCCTCAATGAATTACTTTTAAAATACAGGAATGCGTACGGTGCGATTGCTATTGAGCGAGGTAAGGAAAGCGTACGCTTATTTAAAGCATTGAAGTCGGGCGGCTCGATTGCCATTCTTATAGATCAGGACACAAAAGTGAAAAGCCGCTTTGTTAACTTTTTTGGAAAACCGGCAGCAACACCCATTGGGGCAACGGTGCTGGCGCTGAAGTCAGGTTGCTCGGTTGTGCCTACGTATATTTTTCTGGATGAGAATTACAAACAACAAATGCGCATCCTGCCGGAAATACCTTTGGTTTATACAGGTGATGACGAACAGGATCTAATTATCAACACGCAAAACTTCACCGATTTTACAGAGCGGGTGGTGAGAGAACATCCTGAGCAGTGGGTGTGGATGCACGAGCGCTGGAAAACGAAGCCTGGAGAGGAGATAAAATAACCAATACCCAATTTCCTAATAAGGCCTATTGCCCAATTCCCAATTCCTATCCTCTATTAACCATTAACTATTAACATACTCCCTAATCCCATCTCCTATGGCTGTGAAAATCCTTGTCAACAGTGTTTCATCTTCTTCCAGCAATGTGACCCTGAACCCTTGAAGTTCGGAACTGAATGAAGAGATGGGTACCACACAAATTCCTTTCGCGCCAAGCAGGTAGTAAACAAATCTTTTATCGAGCGGAATATCCTGACTAACCCAACTTTCTACTTGTGCCTTGATTTCAGGATTTTCAATCTTCAAAGTTTGGTGTGGCTTCAGCATTCCCTCTCTGAAGATGATGGTATTGTAGAATGCACCATACGTTTCGTTGAACGTAACTTCCTTTACTTTTCCCAGAATAGAAGATATGATCTTGCTTCGCTTGCCGATGTTTTGGTTGGTCTCTTCACGATAAGGTTTAAACCGGGCATCTCCAATAATCTTAGAAAGCGCCAGTTGTGGAAGCTTCGTTGAGCACACTTCAATCATCTTTGCGTTGTCTATCGCCTGACAAAGCCTGTTGAAATCTTCGTCTTGCTCGCGGTTGTAGTACTCAACCCATCCGCATCTTGCGCCTGGCCATGGAAGTTCCTTTGAAATCCCTTTCATGGAAATCCCGGGAACCGTGCCGATAACTTCAGCCAGCGACCATGCCTTTGCGCCATTATATGTGATATTGATATAAATCTCATCGGCAATCAGAAACAGGTCGAACTCGCGTGCTATATCAACCATGAATTTCAAAGTCTCTTTCGGGTAAACCATACCCGTAGGATTATCCGGATTGATGATAAGAATGCCTACCACATTAGGATTATACTTTACTTTCTTATAGAGGTCGCCAAGGTCGGGGTACCAGTGATTGTTTGGATCAAGTTTGTAAGTCAACGGCTGATGATTGGCATGAGCAGCCTCTGCGCTGGAGTGAGTTGAGTAAGCAGGAGAGGGCCCAATGATCCGCGAAGTCTGATCGAGGAACTGATAAACTTTTGCGATGGCATCGCCAAGCCCATTAAAAAAGCAAATGTCTTCTGATGAGATTTGAGCTCCCTTGAGAGAATTAGTTTGAGTGGCCAGAAATTCCCGTGTTTCTAGTACGCCCTTTGAGGGGCAGTAGCTATAGACTTCATTCTGCATGGCCAGATCGGCAACTATCTCTTTGATCCATCGCGGAAGTGTATGATGTTTCTGAATCGGGTCGCCAATGTTTTCCCAATAAATGGTAAGGCCGGATTTCTTTAGTTGCTCCGCCTTTTTTACAATCTCACGGATTTCGTAACTCAGTTCTTTCGCTCCGTCTCCAAGCAGCTTCTGTCTCATCGTGTCTTATTTTTTAAAAATGAAATACACCGCGAGTATCAAAAACAGAAACCCGATGAAATGATTCAGGCGTAAGGTTTCATTCTTGAAGAAGATTACCGAAAAGACCACAAACACCGAAAGTGTTATTACCTCTTGAATTACTTTTAATTCTACCAGAGAGAAAGGTCCGCCATTTTCCTTAAACCCTATTCGGTTGGCTGGCACTTGCAAGGCATATTCAAACAATGCAATTCCCCAACTGATTAGGATGATGCTGGCGAGTCCTAGGTTCTGGCTCCAGTTCATATCCTTAAACTTCAAGTGACCATACCATGCAAAAGTCATGAAGGTGTTGGAGAGAATGAGAAGAATGATGGTGTAAACAGATTTCATAGATTTGAGTACTGAGTATTTAGTCTTTAGTATTGAGAATCTCCGGGGCAGAATTCTTTAATACTTGTTACTAACGACTCAATACTATTTGACTAGTTTCTTATACTTAATACGGTGTGGCTGGTCATCGCCCAAGCGCTTCTTGCGGTTCTCTTCGTATTCACTAAAGCCACCTTCAAACCAATAGGCTTGCGAGTCGCCCTCAAAGGCAAGAATGTGCGTACACACCCGATCCAAAAACCACCTGTCGTGAGAGATGATAACGGCACAGCCGCCAAAGTTCTCCAGCGCTTCTTCCAACGCCCGTAGTGTGTTTACGTCAAGGTCGTTCGTAGGCTCATCGAGTAACAACAAGTTTCCGCCTTGCTTGAGTGCGATTGCCAGGTGAGCGCGGTTGCGCATACCACCCGAGAGCTCTTTTACTTTTTTCTGCTGATCGGTGCCACTGAAATTAAACTTGCTCACATAGGCGCGCGAGTTTATCTCTTTGCCACCTACGATGATAAGGTCGTTGCCACCGGTGATAGCTTGAAAAACAGTGTCTTCGGGTTTAAGGTCATCGTGCTCCTGATCTACATACGCAATCTTCACAGTTTCGCCCACGGCAAAAGTTCCCGCATCGGGTTTCTCCTTGCCGGTGATCATTTTAAAGAGAGTAGTCTTTCCAGCTCCGTTCGGTCCGATGATCCCTACAATGCCCGCCGGCGGAAGTGTGAACGACAGGTTTTCATATAGAAGTTTGTCGCCGTAGCCTTTTGCCACTCCGGTTGCTTCAATCACTTTGTTACCCAGCCGTGGTCCAGGCGGAATGTACAACTCCAGTTTCTCCTCTTTCTCGCGTCCTTCTTGGCCAATTAATTTTTCATACGCATTCAAGCGCGCCTTGCCTTTCGCTTGTCTTCCTTTCGGATTCATGCGCACCCATTCAAGTTCACGTTCCAATGCCTTCTGCCGTTTGCTTTCGGATTTCTCTTCCTGCATTAACCGCTTTTGTTTTTGGTCGAGCCAGCTCGAATAGTTTCCCTTCCAAGGAATACCTTCACCGCGGTCAAGTTCCAAAATCCATCCTGCCACATTATCCAGGAAGTAGCGATCGTGCGTTACCGCGATGATCGTTCCTTTATATTGACGCAAATGTTCTTCCAGCCAGAGTACCGACTCTGCATCCAGGTGGTTGGTAGGTTCATCGAGCAATAAAACATCGGGCTCCTGAAGAAGCAATCGGCACAATGCAACTCTTCGTTTCTCACCACCCGATAAGTGCTCGATCTTTGTATCACCCGATGGCGTGCGCAACGCATCCATAGCTCGCTCCAGTTTATGATCAAGTTCCCACGCACCGATGGCATCCAGTTTCTCCTGAATTTCCCCTTGCTTGGCAATGAGCTTTTCCATCTTGTCAGGATTCTCCAGAATTTCCGGCTCACCAAATTTTTCATTGATGGCCTCAAACTCTTTGAGGAGCGCTACAGTTTCTTTCACGCCTTCTTCCACAATCTCTTTCACAGTCTTGGTTTTGTCGAGTTGCGGCTCTTGCTCCAGCAGGCCTACTGTAAAACTCAGATCAGAGACCACTTCGCCCTGAAATTCTTTATCGATACCCGCAATTATGCGCAGCAACGATGATTTTCCCGAACCATTGAGGCCGAGTACGCCAATTTTGGCGCCATAAAAGAAAGAGAGGTAAATGTTTTTGAGAACTTGCTTGCTGGGCGGGTAAATCTTGTTTACGCCCGACATCGAGAAAATAATTTTTTCGTCAGCCATGGAAATTAAAAGTCGGTTAGGTCGGCAAATATTGCCTTTTTAAGTCAATAGTCCATACAATTTGCCTTACAAGGCTTTCGCGTCTGCCGGTTACTTTTCCCAAAAGATAACTATCGACGGCTGGCTATTGACTATGCTGTAATTAATTCTATTTTTGCGGAAAATTAAAAGGGTACTATGTATTGGACATTGGAATTGGCTTCTTACTTGGAAGATGCGCCCTGGCCGGCAACAAAAGATGAATTGATCGACTTTTCTATCCGTTCGGGTGCGCCGCTGGAAGTAGTGGAGAACCTGCAGGAACTGGAAGACGATGGGCAGCCGTATGAAAGTATCGAGGAGATTTGGCCCGATTACCCCACGAAGGAAGATTTCTTCTTCAACGAAGACGAATATTAAAAATCAGCATCACTGATTTGGACTAAGGGCGGGCGACTGCCCTTCTTTATTTTTGTCATCGCCGATTTATTGCCACCACAGCAATCGATTGATTTTGAGATTTTATTATTTGGGCGGCCGCCGCGAGGCGCTGCGCCGGGCTTCCCGAAGCCTCGGGACGCTGCAAGTCCGGCCACGCACAAACCCACACACTTCGGGCTTTCCGCTACTATCCCTGCCGCGAGGCACGTACAAAGAGTTAAGGAGTTACTCATATCGATCACAGGAAGTCATTGTTATAGTCGCCCCGCCACTTTGAGTGGCCCAGCGACTACTATTCGACGGCCAACGTGTGGCACTTCAATGAGTTAAGCCTCCACTTTATGTGGTCCGAGATAATGCTATTCTTTAATTCGGAGTTTGTTACCGTCAATCACAGAAAATTTATCAATCATCTCACTATAGTTTCTTATCACAGTTTCTACAACTAGAGGGATTTTCTGTTGAGCATTCTCAATTTTTACCAGTAAAACGCCCGCATGTGGCATTCGCAATCGAAATACTAATTCACCGAAATCTTTATCTTCAGTAAGAAGGAGAGCACCGTTGTCATGCGCAAACTTCAATACAACCTCATCTTTAGAAGATGGAACTTGTTCTGAGATTGAATAAACCTGTAGTCCTCTTTCTCGAAGCTGAGTTACAATTCTAAAATCGACACTTTCGTCAGCTACAATTTGGACTTTCATTATGCCACGGCAAGAGTTTTTTCATGCTTGGTATTTTCAGCAGCAAACCACAAGCATGCTTGAATATCAGCCATTGTTATTTTTGGGTAAGCCTGAAGCAAATCATCAGAGGTATGCCCGATAGCCAATTTTTCTAGAATAAGTTCTACGGGAATGCGTGTGTCTTTGATCACCATCTTCCCAAACATCACGGCCGGATCGGAGGATAAATGCTCTTTCCAATTCATAAGAAAACGTTTTATACAAAGTTACCTAATCGGCAAGACTTTCGCTTGGGTGGCCTTCAGCCAGCTCTGTGTTTCGGCTTAGAGCTAATAGATTTCAAAAGCGTCTCCACAACAATCAAATCCTCCGCAGTAGTAATCTTGATATTTTCATACCTTCCTTCAAACAATGAAATCTTGTGGCCGGCTTTCTCTGCAACGCTAGCGTCATCGGTAAGACTCATGTCTTCTTTCATTTGATATGCTTTTTTGATGAGCTGCACGTCAAATGTCTGCGGCGTTTGAATCAGTCTGAATTTTGAACGATCTACAGCAGTTGTATTATCCTGATCCGTCATCCGAATGGATTCCTTTAATCTTACGGAGGCAATGGCTGAGCCCTGAACAGCTGCAAGCCTGAAAGAAGCACCGATTAAATCAGCACTCACCAATGGCCTCACGCCATCATGGATAGCCACTAACCCATCGCCTTCAATTTTATCCAATCCATTCTTTACGGATTGAAAACGTGTCTCTCCACCTTTCTGTAAGATAACTGGCTTTGTAAAGTTGAACTTCTTGCAGATCACTCCCCAGATTTTGAAATCTTCCTCAGGCAGTACCAGCACAACAGAAATTTCGCCGGAATAATTATAGAAAGCCTCCAGTGTGTGAAGCAATACCGGCTTGCCATTCAGTTCAATAAACTGTTTGGGCAAATTGCTTTTGATGCGCGTGCCCTTACCGCCCGCCACAATCAAAGCATATTCTCTTTGGTTCATACGGTTAGCGAAGCCGGCTAAGAATATTTCTATTCCTTTCCTGCCTGTTAATAATTGGCCCGGATGGAGTTAAGATAAGATTTTCGCCTGCCCGAAGAGACGTAAACGGCGAAGGTGGTTTGCCAGGGTCATTCACATCATATATGATTACCTGGTTATTAATGCGAAACAAAACATTGCCGCCTTCGGTCATCAGGCTTCCATAATCGCGCCACGGCCCTACAGGATACGCTCTAAAATATTTTAGTTTGCCGTCTTGTGGTGACAGTGTGGCAAAAACAACGTTGTCAATTTTATGATCAACCCGGGTATTAATTCCAGCATAACCTCCTATAGTTGCTGCCAATAAAATACTTGCAGCCGAGGTTACTACTGCGCGGGTAGCATCAGGCCTCCAGCTTTCGCCAATCAATACGAGATTTCCTTCCTGGTCGAAGACGCTTCCCATCAGGTGCAATCGCTTGGTTGATAGGCGCGCAGCAGAATCGACTTCGTCAAATATCTTTTCGCCGTAGAGGTTAAACAAAGACATAAAGAACCTGCCATTTTTTGTGCTGCCATTTTCAAATTCACTTCCTGCAACCAACAATTCACGGCCGTTTGAGGTGAAGACTGAAACGCTGCGATAGTGCTGGCCTTTATTCGAAAGGGATATTGTCTTGAGGAGTTTTCCGGAGGACTTATCAACGTAATGAATTTGATAGATTGGCGTTTGATTTACGGTCGAGGAGGTCATTCCTATTAGCAAACTGTCCGTACATTGAATGCTGGATAAAAAGGGCGCGTTAGATGCCCAAAGTTCTCTCCCGTCTTCTGCGCGCACCGAATACATTGGGCCACGATATACTGCAGAGCCTCTTACCAAATAGGGTTGAATCAATATCATTCCGGGGCTCCCGTTATTTGGCAAGAAAGAAAGCCGAACATCTTTTAACTTCTTTACAGGCTTTTGAAAATAGGGTGCAAAGTCAGCGACTGTCTTATAGAAAGTGGACTGAACTCTTCCCAACTTATCCGTAACGATGAAAACGATTTTTTCCTGAGGAGCGGCCTTCAGATAAAATGCATGAAAAGAATACTTTTCATCGCTTCCCGATGCTATCAAATCTGCCTGACCATCGATCGAATACTCAATGGAGTCTGTTGAATGTAGTTCATCGTTTAGAAAGACCTTTCGGAAAACGGAAACCGGAGCTTTCTTTTCACTTACTCTGAATAGGCAAACAAGGCGATTACCCTCCGTCAGGATTTCAAAATGGTCGTATTGACTTATCGTTTTAAAAGAATAGGTTTGAGAGACCCCTATAACCTGATAGCACAACAAGACAATAAGTAATGAGAGTCTTTTCATCGATGGCTGAATTTACTAATGCTGCCTCAGAAAACGCCTTTCAGGCCTTCAACCCACTACACAATCAACAAGGCGTCTCCGTAAGTAAGGAACTTGTATTTCTCTTTTTTGGCCAATTCGTACGCCTTCATCACCTGATCATAACCACCGAAGGCAGCTGCCATCATTAACAAAGTTGACTCTGGTTGCTGGAAATTGGTGACCATAGCGCTGCAAATTTTGAAGTCGTATGGCGGAAAAATAAACCGGTCAGTCCAGCCTTCACGTTCTTTCAAGCGGTTATTAGCCGAAACAGCCGATTCCAGTGCACGCATTGCAGTAGTACCAACGGCACAGACTCTATTTTTATTATCAAGCGCCGTGTTTACGCGGTTCACAGTTTCTGTTCCGACAATGAAATTTTCGGAGTCCATCTTGTGCTTGGTAAGATCTTCCACATCCACAGCGCGGAAAGTACCCAATCCGATATGCAACGTCACGTAAGACATGTCTACACCTTTTAGCTGAAGACGCTTCACCAATTGCTTGGTATAGTGCATGCCTGCGGTAGGAGCTGAGACAGCGCCTTTATTCTTGGCGAAGATTGTCTGGAATCTTTCCTTATCTGCTGGTTCTACCTTTCTTTTAATGTATTTGGGAAGTGGTGTTTCACCCAGAGTTTCTACCACCTTATCAAAAGCAACCGAATCTCCATCGAATAAGA
>Ga0206902_10147_pt1 | contig 18041 bp, 20 predicted proteins | sample Alteio_BWOrgHeat_44_FD_153242 | JGI IMG/M metagenome (GOLD analysis project Ga0206902, IMG submission 153242) | Enriched cells from forest soil in Barre Woods Harvard Forest LTER site, Petersham, Massachusetts, United States -... | ecosystem: Environmental > Terrestrial > Soil > Temperate forest >... | reverse complement strand
AGCCCAGTATGCGTCATGGCGAGTGTGCTGGGGTGCTTCCGGGGTTCGTACCGTCAGCATGCAACCAAAGGATTTCATGGGAACAAGGGAGAGCCGTCAGGCTCAAGCCTGGCTTGTAGGGTCCGACAAGCTGAACAGCGAGGAAGATCCGAAGGCCTGACGGAAGTCAGACTGCCTGGTAGTACTTCGAGGTCGGGAGAGCCGGCTACATGGGGAAGCGGGCAGCGGAAGTTGAATTGTTCGTGGGAAACATGAGCTCCATCCAAAGGGAGGATTCGGCCTTCTATGCAAAGAGAAGATCAGCCAGTCATGACAACAGGACTCGAACAAATAGCAGTCAAAGCTCGATGTGAACCGAAGCTTCGGTTTACGTCGCTGGCCCATCACATCACAAAGGAGCGGGTTTGGGAGAATCTCAATCAGATACCTGCCAAGTCTGCGGCCGGAGTGGATGGACAGACCGTAACTGAAGCGAAAGAGGGTTATGAGGAATGGGTTGCAGCCATGCTGCAATCTGTGCACCGTGAAGGATACCGCGCGCCAGATATACGGCGTGTCTATATCCCGAAGCCCGGAAAGCAGGAGATGCGCCCTCTCGGGGTGCCGACTGTTGCGGACCGGGCACTCCAACGAAGCGTCTCTCAGGTACTATCTGCCATCTATGAGCAGGATTTTCTACCCTGCTCGTTCGGTGGACGTGCCGGAAGAGGTGCCCACCAAGCGCTTGCAACGCTCCACGAGAGAATTGCGGGCGGGAAAATCGAGTGGGTGTTGGAGGCGGATCTCAAGAACTTTTTCGGGAGCCTAAGTCACGAGTGGATGCTCCGCTTCGTGGAACATCGAGTGGGAGATCAGCGCCTGATTAGTTTAATCCGGCGCTGGCTGAAGGCAGGCGTTTTCGAGAATGGAGAGGTTCATCCAAGCGAAGAGGGGACCCCGCAGGGAGGTTCGGTCAGCGTACTGCTGAGTAATGTATATCTCCACTATGTGCTCGATCTGTGGTTCGAGCGAGTGGTCAAGCCACGTCTTCGTGGTGAGGCCTGCATGGTGCGATATATCGATGACTTCGTGCTGTGTTTCCAATTTCGTTCGGATGCTCTCCGCGCTCAGGAGGCGCTCGCCAAGAGGCTGAGTAAATTCAGTCTGACCTTGGAGCCGAAGAAGACCAAGCTCGTTGAATTTGGTCGGTACGCGCATCGACACGCGAGCAAGCGTGGTCGTAAACGCCCGGAAACGATTTACTTCCTGGGCTTTACTCTGTACTGCACTCGCAATCAGAAAGGGAACTTTCGAATTGGAATGCTTACGGAAAAGTCACGACTGCGACGCGCGCTCATGCGCTTGCAGGACCAGATGCGGCGGATGCGGCACTTGTCGCTGCGAGAACAGGTGAAATATCTCAATCAGATGCTCCGTGGTCACTATGCATACTACGGCGTTGCCGGAAATCTTCGGGCACTGCTGCGGGTCCATAGGGCTGTGGAGCATTACTGGCGCAAAATGTTGAGCAGTCGGAGCTGGCACGGCACGGTCCGGTGGGAGCAATTTCAGCGGATCAAGCAACAGTTCCCGCTGCTTCGGCCAAAGCTGCATTACTCCTATAAAGAGCTGCAGGCTATCGCCATACTGTGAATCAACGTCTGAAGAGCCCAGTGCGGGAAATCTGCACGCTGGGTTCTGTGGGAGCCGGGGGTGGGTGACTGCCTCCGGCCACCCAGTGGGCGGCCTGTGAAGGCCGTTCCTACCGCGACCGGAACCCCGCTCCGGTCGCTCGGGTGTTTTCGCTGCGGTCATCACACTGCCGCAACACGAGGATCAAGGACTCGTCGGCGGATCGAAAGCACACCGGCGGCTATTTTATGTGCAATACTGTTTGCGTGAATCGGAGCATTCGTCGAATGGACATGCATTGGTTGGAACTGACCGGAGTGCCAATTAATTACTGCTTGTGGGTTGTCGTTCTTGCCCTTCCAGCAATCGCCCTTGTAGTGTGTACCGTTGCGCTGGAGAACGAATTCATCAATCCTGTGCGAAATCGGAATCGCCAAAAAAGCAAGGCTCGGGCTGACAAGCCTTGAGGTTCTGTTCATCTGCTCTCCTCATCCCAGCCATCTTAGGCTGCGGGCGAACAGAGCCTCCACTTAACCCCCTGTCTGAATTTGCGGAACCAGCTCTCGGCAAACCGCGCAAGAAATGCCCTGTTTTCAAGGGCTGTCAATTTCTGGGATGAGAAAATTCCCGAAGGTGACAGTCGCTGGAGCAGTCGGAGTTGTTCCCATCGCAGCCCTTCTCTTGTGCCAAGTAGTGCATAATGTTTCCCGGAAGGCGAAGGAGTTGAACTCCAATCCTGCCAGGGACATTCGCGGACATAAAGCCGCTTGGGAGCACCGGCTCAGGTCTCCCCAGTCCTGAACATACGTTTTCTCGTATGTTTCGTCAAGGTGACGACTAAAGTGGTATACGAAAAATATGATACCGTGGTATTGTGGCGCTTGAAGCAATACGTTTCTCCAATAGGAAATCCTTCGATTTCGGATTGGCGCAATGGATTTCCAACAGCTCGACGTAAGGGTGACTTTGACATTTTCCTGAAGCTTCAAGTGACGTTGAAGAATTGGGTCTACCCCCAGTTTCAAGCATTGTCGGGGAAGCATCTGAAGGGACTTTACGAATTGCGTTGGAAGAGTGACGGGATTCCCCACCGGATCGGAGGATACCTGGGTGCTCCTAATGAATTCGTTATGCTGATTGGATTCACGCATAACGCCAAAAAATATGATCCGCCCACTGCCCTCGAAATCATCCTAAAAAGGAAGAAACAAGTAGCAAACGGAGAGGCACATCTGAATGAATTCCAAGTCGTCGTTGGTCAAAGAACTTCAGGACAAGGACTACCGCCACGCATTTGTTAGATCTCAAGTGAGTATCGGTTTGCCCCTCCAATGCCGTGCGCTAAGGGAGAGCCGCGAGTGGACTCAACCGCAACTTGCAGAGGCCGCAGGAATGTCTCAACCGCGCATCTCAGAAATCGAGAGACCTGGAGAAAGAAAGCTGAACCTTGAAACACTTTTCCGTTTGGCGGAGGCATTTGATGTGGCCCTCCAAGTCAGGTTTGTCACATTTCGCGATTTTGTGGATTCCACTGATGGCGTACGGCTAGAGCACTTCTCTATCAAGCCATTTGAGGAAGACCTGAAGGACCTAGAGAATGAGGAGATTTGGGGAAGAGCGAAAGCGGCGCTTTCCGCTACGCCCAATCAAAGCGGTGGAATTCTATCTGCCGAAGACCCTGTCAGATTCATTAAGGGCACACCGATTGAAATGGCTAAAGGTATCGGTGTTCAAGGTGCTCTTATGGGGGGCGGGAGTCAAGAATCGAGGGTGGCGGGACTATGAGATTGACGGCTATTACAAAAGCTAGGGCCCTCGCCATAGTCGAAATGGATGAGCTTAACGTAGGTGGTAAGGTGCGCTTTATTGACTGCGTTAAACCCATCGTTGAGCGATACAATTTTGCCGTGTTTCCTCAAAAGAGCGAAGACTTTGACTTAGCCGATAAAGGAATTAGATTTGAGTCCGGCAAAGCAGGGGAACTGACAATAGACACCCTACTTATTTACAGCGGCGCAATTGTCTTAGATACCTTTTCTTCGACGGCCGATTCCAAAAAAATTCTCACGGAGATGTTGGAGTGGGGGAGCGATGCCTTGGGTCTTACCTATTCACCGGGGATCATTCGAAAGTGGGGCTACATAAGTCAAGTTGTCTTCCACACTGACTTTCCGCTCTTAGCCTCGATGAGTTCTCCCGTTCAGAAGCTTGCCCAAAAGACTTCCCGTGTTACGGAAGAATTGTGGGACGGTCTCAAATACCAGCCTACAAACCTCAGCATAGGCCACGACCCTACTGTCAGAAAGAACGCAATTGCGAGCCTGTTCATCCAACATAGGGTTAACACATCAGTTTCGGAGAACAAGTATTTTTCAGAGGCACCTCTTCCGACCGATCTTCACATCAAGTTTCTTGAAGAGTTCGAAACCGACATTTTAGAATCGCTCAAATGAAGGTTGACAAAGACAACATCGATACGCTCCTCGGTCGTCAAATTGATGTGCCCATTGGGGCACTTGAATTCCAAGAGCGGTATCTTGATCCTTTCAGCTTGCTTTCTGATCGAGGGTCGCAAACCCCCGAATCAGTTCCCGGTCCGTCCGCGCAGCTTCCGTTGCGCTGGTGATTGCTCAGATCGGAGTAGAGGCATGTCCTTCTCTCTAAGAGATCTTAACCATCTGTTCCGCGTTTTTGCCAAAAGTCCGGGATTTACCTTTTCGGCCATCGCAGCCTTGGCATTGGGAATTGGATCGACCACAGCGATTTTCTCGGTAGTTGATGCCGTTCTGCTTAAGCCGCTTCAGGTATCCGATCCAGAGCGCTTGGTCATGCTAATGACCACTGGCGTGTCGGACTCAGGAGAGCGTGTTTGGGACTCCGATGCTTCGCCGGTTAAGTTTGGACTTTGGCGGACACAGACAAGTGTAATTCAAGATGTTTCTGCCTTCATTCCCGGTGTGATGAATTACACAGGCACCAACATTCTGGAACAAATACGGTCGATGCGTGTGTCGTCCGATTTCTTTCGTTGTTTGGGGATAAACATCACGCGAGGACGGGCATTCGTGGCAGGGGAAGACATTCCAAACGGACCGCGGGTGGTGATAATTGGCGAAGGGCTCTGGAGAGGGAAATTTGGGGCCGAGACGGGAATTCTTGGTAAAACCATCGTATTAAGCGGCGAGCCATACGATGTAATTGGAGTCGCCGCAGGGAATCCTGGGTTGCGTGAGTTCGGCTCAGTTCCTGACGTATATGTACCATTCCAAATCGATGCCAACTCGCGCGATGAAGGTAACTACTTTAAGGTAGTGGCACGCCTGACGCCAGGCGTTACGATTGAACAGGCCAAAGATCGGCTGCAAGCCCTTGCCAACGAAAATCGGTCTAAATACCCAAATTCGATTGGAAACGACGGTGGTTTTACCGTCACGCCTCTCCGCAATGCGCTGATAGGTGATGTTCGTCCATTGCTCAGGATATTGGTCTGCGCAGTAGGTCTTGTCTTGCTTATAGCATGTGCCAACGTCGCGAACCTATTGCTGGTGCAAGCAACTAAGCGACGAGGCGAGATCGCCATTCGAGTCGCGCTCGGCGCGAGCCGAGGAAGATTGATTCGTCAGTTCCTCGCGGAGAGTGTACTGCTTTCCGTTCTTGGAGGCGGATTGGGGTCGATGCTTGGTTATGTTGGCATCCGAGCATTGCTCGCGGGGAGCACAGCAGATTTGCCGTTGGTTGGGCAGAACGGATCGGCGGTTACGATCGACTGGCGCTTGTTGGGTTTTGCGCTCGCAATGTCAATAGTCACGGGAATTGCTTTCGGCATCTTTCCAGCTTTGCAGGCTTCACGGTTAGACGTGAATTCGACTCTGAAGGGCACCGCTCGTTCGGGCACCGGATTCCGGCAGAACAAAACTCGCTCTATCTTTGTGATCAGCCAATCATGTCTGGCAGTCATCTTGTTGATCGGTGCAGCACTGTTAATTCGTTCCTTCGTCGCGATCTATAGCGTGGATCGGGGATTCGCAACAAATGGGGTCATAACTATGCGCACGTTGTTGACTGGCCCCAAGTATGCAAAAACGGGGACTGTAGCAAGCACTATTCGCCTTGGCCTCGACCAAATTCGGTCGCTCCCGGGCGTGGAAGCAGCTGGTGCCGGCTGCTCCTTGCCCCTGCATGACTTTTACGGCCTGCCGTTCAAAATCCTGGGGCCGTTGCACAGTGAAAATGGTGCTCCGGATGGGGTATGGTCCGCTGTGTCCCCAGGCTTCTTAGAGGTATTCAGCATCCCAGTGAAACGAGGACGAACCTTCACCAATCAGGACGAGGCCAACTCACCTCCTGTAGTTGTGATCAGCGAGCGGCTTGCGAAAACCTATTGGGGAGACCGCGATCCGCTACTAGACCGAATCGTTATTGGAGACGGTTCCATGGAGGAGTTCAAGAACGAGCCCCCGCGCCAGGTGATCGGGATTGTAGGTGATGTCCGAAATGCAGGGCTGCACACGGATCCTACGGTCGATCGCGTGATGTACGTTCCCCAGTCGCAACTTCCTAATTCCGAAAACGAATGGTTGGTGCGAAATGGGACCATGGCTTGGGCAGTACGCACGCGCGCTGAGCCGTTGGGAATGGTCGCCGCAATTCGGGAGAGATTAGAACGCTCGACGGGCCTGCCCGTTTCGAACATTTTATCGATGAATGAGGTAATGTCTCTTTCAATGGCGAGGCAGCGCTTCAACATGCTCTTAATGACGGTATTCGGATGTACGGCGCTATTGCTCGCGGCGATTGGAATCTATGGACTGATGGCGTTTACCGTCGAGCAACGGATGCGCGAAATCGGAATCCGGCTAGCACTGGGGGCTGACCATACTCAAGTAAGGAACATGGTCATATTCCAGGGCATGCGGCTGGCGGCGATTGGTGTCGCGATCGGGATAGGAATTGCATGGGGCCTGTCGCACTTTATCGAGAGCCTTCTGTTCGGAGTCAAAGCGAGGGATATCACTGTTTTCCTTACAGTTCCACTGCTCCTAGGTCTGGTGGCTCTAGTGTCAGTTTGGCTCCCAGCTAGCCGGGCGAGGGCTGCAAATCCGATTGATTGTCTGCGAAGTGAGTAAATGAAAAATGCCAGATCGTAACTTCTCTAGTCGGTAGAGAAGTTACGATCTGGCTACGCATTTTATGCGATGCACCAGTGCGGTTCACGTATCGCTCACGATGGTTCACGGAATCCCCCTTCAAAACAGCGCAATCTGATCGAGCGCCGGCACCACGCGCGGCGCATCAAACAAAGGCTCAACATCATCGGGCAATTCCCGGGCGCTCAATTCTTCGAGCCGTGCCCAGGCTTCATCGTTGTCATAGTCGCCAGCCGCATCGATAGCTGCGAGCAAGGCGGTGCGCGAGGCCTCCGCATCCACGCCCAACTGGGCGCAACATTCAGGGAAACTCAGATACCGGCGCACCCGCCCATCGGCCGGGCTTTCGGAGCGCGCGATCCAATCGCGGGCCAGGAGCGCATCATCGGTGGGCCGCATGGCCGGATCAGCGCCAGGCAGAGGCAGCGCCACTAATGCCCCATGAGCCACCGGGGCGATGGCCAGGGCGCACTTGCAATCGATCAGCGCCACATTGATCACCCGCGCGAAGAACTGCATTGCGGCACAGTAATTCCATTGCCGCATGCCATCCGGTGTGTTGCCGTTCATGTTTCCCCGTTCCATCTTTCATCCCCTCGCTTTCGTGCCCTTATAGGTTGGAAACCGCCGGAGCAATTCCGCCTCATCGTTGCCGGTTTCCTTCATCCACTCCGCGGCCCAGGCCCAGAATTCATTGGTGCGCTCTTCGCGTTCGCGGGCGGCGCGCCGCTCTTAGTTGCGCCGATTCCGCATGCACTTCAGTGGCTCGATCAGTTCACCCAGTTCCGGCCAGGCTTTCTGCCCTTCACCGCGGCGGCGGCGGGCCACTTGATCCACCACCGCGCGCACGTCCTGAGAACAGAGGTGCAACGAGCGGCATCATCATCATGGGGGGTTCTGGTGGTAGAGGGTTGACTGGTTTGGCTGGATAAAAGGTTGTGGTTCCCTTTCTTGAAGGTCGCTGACTGCTCGAAGCTTGCTGGCCCAGAAGTGACGACGCGAGGAGAGCGAGCGAGAGGAGGGGAATGCACTGCACGTTCATGTCTGTTCCTTCCAACGGGCTAATTTCTCGGTCCGTTATGCTGTGTTGGAGAGATTTGCACACTTTTCCGCCTGTCATAACGAATTGCTTCGCTATCGATCTCTTTGTTCGAGGTAGCTCTGGACTTTGAGCCAGACCTTCTTGGCGATCAATCTGCCTAGAGCACGGCCGTCATGATCGGCGTCTTTGAAATGAGTCCCGCCGATGCGCCGCGACAGACCGGCTTAGGAAATGCGATGCTCGACTCGAGCGTCGCGTGTTCGGATAATAAGCGCGCATTCGATTCAGAGCGACCGATAACCGCAATTCACTTTCTATATTCCGGGGTTCAAATTCGAGGTTGGGCTGGCCCCTACCTTGGTACACAACTGATCGATGCGCTGATTGGTTGCCTTATCAAGAATCCACTGTAGTAACGCCGGCTTTTCCCGAATTTCTCTCGGGCCACAGCACATTCAGCGCGGCGTGCAGAAGGTCTAAGACTCTGGACCGGTCGGCGGCTTCGCGAAAGGTGCGCCACCGAAGGATCACGTCGTGGCGCGGAGTTTGCCCGGGTTCAATGACGGAACTGCAAGCAGGCGCCGTATAGGAGTTTCCAAAGTCGTCTCTACAGTGGGGGTTAGTCACACCCTTTGCTCTGGAGTCTGGTTCGGGGCTGCGCTCCGCAGCTGGCCCGCTCGTTACGAAGAGGACCACGAGCAATATATAGAGCAGGCCGACCAGATCATCGCATCAGGCGCAGGCTTGACAGACAAGCAAAAGATGATCGCGGAGTATTGGGCACTAGGGCCAGGTTCGGTCACCCCTCCCGGACGTTGGTTCGAATTCGCACAATATATATCGGAACGCGACCATCACACGCTCGACGATGACGTCAAACTGTTCTTCATCCTGTGTAGCCGAAAGTATCCCAAAGGTCGAGTTTGCTACTCCCGCGAAGGTTGTCGATCTCCCCCGCGCGGATCCACTGGTCTCAGCCGGCAACGCCAGTCACCCTACTGCTTTGCAAATGCCCGGTATGGGTCGCAACAAACCCGTATTCTGCACAGATCGGCGCGGCGGTTGTGAAGCAGGATATGGAATCGGTTCGCGCGCCGGGTTGATGTACGGCTTAGGTAAGACGGAGATTCAAGCGTTTCTGACTTGCCGGCACGGCCAGAGTGACCATGCGCGTTTTTACGCGCACGGATTGGTGGACTCAATTCGAGGGCAGATAAGAGTGAGCTTGCAGTGCAGCGCGGGCCTCAACGGGGTCGGTAGAGCTGCCGATTCCCTGTCCTCGAAGTAAATCGCAGATTCCGAAGATCTTTTCTTTACCCAACCCCGGCTTTGCGCAAAAACTAGATTGTTGACTGACTTGCTGGGCAAGAAGCGGAGTTTTTGGCAGGAAGTCGACGTTTCGACTTTTTGGGCAAGAGGCGGAATTTCGCTAGGCGGGATCCCTGGCTGTTGCCTAAATACACCGATTTCGCGGGGCCAGTCAGGCTCGTTCTTCGGCGAAGAAAAGCGGACCCGATCTCAATCCGATCCCTTCTTTATTCTGCTCGCAAAGCTTCCATTGGATCGACCCCAGCCGCCCGACGGGCCGGCACAAGCGCCGCGACCAGGCCACCCAGAAGCATCAGCAGTGCAGCGGCACTCATCGACCACGGGTCACTCGCTTTAACGCCATAGAGCAACGCCCGCAATGCCGCCGTCGCGAGATACGCTATAGCGAGTCCGATGCCCAGTCCGGCAACCAGCATCCATGCCGCCTGCCTCAGGATCAAGCTCATCACATTCCATCGCTGCGCGCCAAGAGCGATCCGCAACCCCATCTCACGCCGTCGCTGCGCCACCATGTATACCAGTAGGCCATAGATGCCTGTCAGACAGAGAAGGAGCCCCGAGCAGCCAAAGATTTCAAGCAGTTCCGCGGCCAGATTCTGGCCACCAAACGAATCTTCGACGATTCGATCCATGGTGCTGAAACCACTGGAGCCCAGATCCGGGCTGGCTGCCCGCAATATGTCACGCAACTCCGGAATCATGGTCGCAGGGCTCCGGTCGGTTCGTACCGCGACATCCATGGCCCTGCCTTCCGCAAAGTTGTAAAACATGCTCACCGGCGTAACCTGCGGAAGACATACTTCCATTTCCGGCTGCGATGGTTCAGCCACATTGACCTGCCGTTCATCGGCAAGAACCCCAATCACGACTGCCGGGCGGCCCTTTTCAAGGCTAAAGAGGCTCTGGCCGAGGATCTTCCCGGGGTCTCTGTCGTCGCCGTAATACTCCTTGATGAAGGCGCGATTCACCACGACGACTGCCTGCGAGCTGGCCGTATCGCCCTCATTGAAGAACCTTCCGTGGAGCATCCGGAATCCAAACACCTTCTGCATCTCCGGACCGACGGCACGAAACTGCGCCCGCATCGCACCCCTCCGGATGGCGCTCGAGCTGTCGCCGGAGACGTCAAACGAGAAAATCATCTGAAATGTTTTCCCCAATGGGACCTCGGTCAGCAGCGTCGCGCTTTCAACCCCGGGCAAGTGCTTTACGCGGTCCACCAGGGGTTGATACAGCGTCGTGGTCATATCGCGCCCAGCGTATTTATAGGACGGGATCGTCATGTTTGCCACCAGGATATGCTCCGTACGAAAACCGAGCTGCACATGCCTCAGTGCGTAGATGGTTCGCAGCAGCAGACCACACCCAACGAGTAGCGTGAACGACAGCGCAATTTGAGTGACAACCAGCACGGTACGCACTCGATGCTGGGCACTTCCCATTCCCTGCTGAGGAGCGCCCTGCCGCAACGCCGGTTCGATCGAGGCGCGCGTGCCTCCCCACGCGGGCCACAGTGACGTGATAAGGGTGCTGGCCACGGTTAACAACAGCAATGCGCCCACCACCGCCAGATTGGGCGTGAAGCTTTCATGCAGGTTGAACTGCGTCTCGAGTCCATGCTGAAAGAGCCTGAGCAGCCCGATCACCAGGCCGAGGCCCACGAGTGACGCGCATCCGCTCAGCAGCACGCCTTCCATCAGCAACTGTTTCACGATCTCCCATCGGCCGGCCCCCAATGCTCTCCGTACCGCAATCTCCCGCTGTCGCGCCGTGGCCCGCGCCAGCATCAGGCTGGTCACATTGAGGCATGCAATCAGCCAAAGCAACCCCGACGCAGCCAACAGCGCCACAAGCGTGATGCGGACATTCCCCCGGAGTGGCGTGTCCGCGTAGCGTCGCAGGTTGACCAAAGCTGCATTTTCGCGGTCACGCGGATCTGCGTAGGTCTCCGCTATCGTGGGCTGGATCGCGTTCAGTTCGGCCTCTGCCGAAGCCAGCGTCGCGCTCTCTTGCAATCGTGCCAGACACTGATACGTGGGAGCTTGATGATGGCCGCGCAAAGCGTCTGCCGGTGTCAGGACGATGGGCTGCCAGACGATCGGCAGCCCCGTCGAATTCATCCCTTCATAGGGAAACGTGAACCCCCTGGGCATGACTCCGATCACCGTGTCACGCTCTCCATTCAGTTCGACTGTTTTTCCCACGATCGCCTCATCGGCACCATAACGCGTCCGCCACGCCGCATCGCTCAGCAGAATCGAGTGCACATCGGTTGGCGCGACCGATCCCCCGCTGTCACCCACAACAAAGCCCCGTCCCAGCACAGGATGTACTCCGAGCATCGGAAGCAGGTTGGCGCTCACCGAAGCGCTGCTCACGTGCATCGCATCGCCGTTTCCACCCAGAAACCAGACCCTGCTGTTGTTTGAGCCGAAGAAGGCGATCTCACGCAGCGTTCGGTTGCGGTCCTGCCATCGATGAATGTCAAGAAAGGGGCTGGGATAGAATGCGCTTTCCCCTTTGGGGGTCTCACCAATCTCGACAAGCCGGTCCGCTTCACCAAACGGCACCGGCCGCAGCAGCACGCGATCCACCACCGTGAACATCGCGCAAGCTGCTGACACTCCCACCGCAAGCGTGGCTATCACAGTGATTGAAAATCCGGGCGAGCGGCGAAGCCCCCGAAGCGCATATCTGAAGTTCGCGGTGTGATTCATCTCGGCGTCTCCCGCACGTCATCATTTTGCCATGACGATTCTTCGTCTGGCCTGTCGCGAGACTCGCAAACAGGATTCAATTCGAGATTTGCGGCTTATTTGCGGTTCAGGTCGGATTGTGGGCATTTTCGGGCTACTTCCCGGTGGACGGTTATACGCCCAGAATCCGCTCTTGGCGAACACTGATGGACCCAGGTGCTTTCCCGCTTAGTCAATGTGTACAATTCCCACGTTATGCGAAAGGTCATTCTGATCGGAGCGTGTTGGCTATTTCTCCCGATGCCTGCTTTCGCGCAGGGAACTTCTGCTGGCGCACAGCCTAAAGGCACGCAAGGCGCAAGCGAAAAGGTTCATTCCTACGAGATCGTCTCGATCAAACAAAACAAAACTGTGAATGACCCGGCCGGAATGCGGAGCCTGCCGGACGGCTTTGAGTGGACCAATATACCGTTAGAGTCGCTGGTTCGCGGCACTTACGGAATCATCATGGACAGTCAGGTTTCGGGATTGCCGGACTGGGCAAGACGGGAAAACTACGACATTGTGGCGAAGGTGGATGCGGACACGGCGGAAAGGTGGAAGAAGCTTTCAGCTAAAGAAAGAGGGGAAGAGGAACTGCCAATGATGCGATCGATTTTGGCGGATCGATGTCAGTTCAAAGCCCATCAGGAGACCAAGGAACTGCCTGTGTATGACCTCGTGATTGCCGGAGGCGGGTTGAAGATGAAAGAGGCGCCAGCCAATGAGGTACCAACGGAGACGATGAACGGCGATCAGATGACCGTTCACGCGATGACCATCGATACGATTGTGCTTGCGTTTCCATACACGGTGGGCCGCGTGATCGTGGACAAGACTGGACTCGGAGACAAGAAGTTCGACTTTGAGCTGAAGTGGGCGCCGGATGATCGTCCCTCATCGGATGATGCGGCACCACCGCTTTTGACCGCTTTGGAAGAGCAGCTTGGATTGAAACTCGTGCCCGCGAGAGGCCCGGTGGAGATGCTAATAATCGGACATTTGGAGCGGCCTTCGCCGAATTGATCGAGTCAGTCGAATCTGCCTCCGGCTTCAGCGCAATGGTACTACCGGTCTCCGAATCTCGCCGCTCAACGATGGGGTTCGATTCCGATCTGATCATTCACCGCCGATCGGATCCGCTGGGCTCGAATCAGCGGATCCGGTTTGCAGTCAACGATCGCATCGGCATTGAGCCCAAAACGCTCGATTCGACGGCCTTCAGCTAGAATCGATGGCAATGAAACACCTTACCAGGTTGGCGGAGCCATCGGGTGCTACGAATCTACCTACCCTTCTCCGCGCGAGGCGACGGATCAAAATGGCATCTCACTCGGGTCGTTCCCCATCGCAAGTACTCGATCCATAACATTCGCGAGCTTTTGCCAGTGCTGTGCGGCTTTTGCGAGTTGTTGGCGACCAGCTCCAGTAATCGAATAAAACTTGGCCTTGCGATTGTTGTCAGAGGTACCCCAGCTCGACTTGATCCAACCTCGCCGGTCCAATCGCACGAGGGACGCATGCATCGTGCCTTGGTTCAGACGCACTTCGTTCCTGCTTAGACGCTCGATGCGACGGGCACAGCCGTAGCCGTGCATCGGTCCCATGGCGGCGAGGGTTTTCAACACCATCACATCCAAAGTGCCTTGTAGCAAATCGACCTTGCAAGGTTCCATTTGTCCCCCTGCGTGATCACCAGTTGTCTTTAGCCGATTCTTCCTAGATCGCCACAAGGTCAAATCATTTACAGCTCCCTATTATGACGAAAGATTTCGTTGACAGTGACGAAAACATTCGTCAATGATGCACCGTGAGACTGAGTCAGCGCAAGCCAACAGTAGGAGAGCTGGAAATACTCCAGGTCCTATGGGAATTTGGGCCCCGTTCAGTACGTGAGATCCAGCGCATCCTCAACGACGCCAAACCGACTGGGTATACGACAGTCCTGAAACTTCTTCAGATCATGACCGAGAAAGGCTTGGTCAATCGCGATGAGAAGAAGCGACCCCAGATCTACCGTGCGCATTATGCGCGCGAGCACACTCAACGCCAGCTATTACACGATCTTGTGCAGCGTGCTTTCGGCGGTTCGGTGAAGGGCCTTGTCCTTCAGGCCTTGGCTGGCCGGAAGTCATCCGAGCAGGAACTGGAAGAAATGGAAAGACTTTTGGACCGGATGGAGGAAGGAGGAATCAAATGACCGTCCTCACTCATGCGATCACCTCGGCTCTCCTCCAACTCGTATGGCAGGGGCTACTGGTCGCGATTCTTTTGCGCATCACACTCGAGACTTTGCGAGCGGTTTCTGCCCAAATCCGGTACTTAGTTAGTTGCGTGGCTTTGGCCATCATGGTCGCACTGCCGGTGATCACGGTATGGCTCGTGTACCGGTCGGCAACGCCTATAAACGTCTTAGCTACCCATAGTGTTGATATCCCCAATTTCGTTGGAAAGGCGACATTGCCCGTACCCTCAACGCTGCGACTCGAGACACGGGCACTCCAGCTCTGGTTTGTCGGCGTCCTCGTATTTGCCGTACGCCTTATGTTAATTTCCAGACACGTTGTCAGACTTAAGCGCGAGGGCGATCCGGCGGAAGCCTCCCTCATGAGGGCCGTGTCAGGTATGGCGCTCCGAATGAACATCAACCGCCCAATACGCGTCCTTATTTCGAGACTCACTGATACCCCCAGTGTGGCCGGTTGGCTGCGGCCGGTTGTTCTGCTGCCGGCCGCCACACTGCTGAGTCTCAGTTCGGAGCAGTTAGAGGCCGTGCTAGTTCACGAACTTGCACATATCCGACGTCACGATTATCTGTTCAACGTACTGCAGATTCTCGCTGAAACACTCTTCTTTTATCAGCCCGCAGTCTGGTGGGTTTCGTCACGCATTCGCAGCGAACGCGAAATATGCTGCGATGATTTGGTTGTCAGAATATGCGGTGACCCTGTTGACTATGCGCGTGCACTCGCGAAGCTTGAGCGATTGCGTGTCTTGTCACCCGAACTGGAGATGAGGAGCACCGCTGGACCACTGCTCTATCGAATACGCAGGCTCACTGGCGAAACTGAGGTGCAAACATCGTCCAACGTACCCGCCGCCCTCGCGCTCTTCGTTGCTCTCAGTTGCCTGCTTTCGAACCTGCACTCAGCACAATCTCAGCCGCAGAAGGCTGAAGAACCGGCCATGCGTCGCGACGCGATAAGGACCGACTCCGTAAGGTTGGGCGAAATGCGGACCGTCGTGCGTGCACCCGGAACCCTTAACACCCCGGGCGTGGCGCAATTGGAAGTCGCCGCCTCCCAGTCCAGTGTTGTTAACACTGGCCAGTCCGCTTCAATCGAACTGCGCCACGACATGACGATCGCGGGAACGGTATCAAGGGCCGATCCCATCACTCGGGACGGAAGGAACTTGGTTGAGATCGACCTCCAGACGCCCGCATCGGATTTGGTAGGCCAACCAATTGACGGCCTCATCCTCGTCAGAACACTTAAGGACGTGATCTATGTCAGCCGTCCCGCGGTTTTCCAACCGAACGCCGAAGGCACTATCTTCAAATTCGAATCTGATGGTGCTCACGTCAAGCGTGTAAAAGTTCGCTTTGGGGTGTCTTCCGTCACCAGCGTGCAGATCCTCGTCGGCCTCATGCCCGGCGATCAGGTAATTCTGAACGATATGACCAACTACTGCGGTTATGATCGCGTCCGGCTCGAATAATGGTACTTCTCTTCGTGCGATTGTTGCGCCAATCGCCGCCCTCTAAGCCGCGCTTCTGCCTGCATTGATTGAAGAGCCTTTGGCTTGGCTCCGACGTGATGCCAGTCGATGAATCTCGATCAAACAAACGAGGATTGCGAAAGAGGAGTGGATTGAATATAGCCAGGCTTGAGTTCTTTAGGGGCACGCTTGATGTGCTGATCCTCAAGGCTCTTGCTTTTGGACCCCTCCATGCGTACGCGATCACGGATCTAATCCGGCGCCATAGTGACCACGTTCTACTGCTCCAGGAGGGAACGCTTTATCCCGCCGTGGGGCGGCTTGAAAGCAAGGGTCTTCTAGCGGCAACGTGGGGACTATCCGAGAATAACCGAAAGGCCAAGTTCTATCGGTTAACTCTCGAGGGCCGGCGTCAACTACGCCACGAAGTGAAGACGTGGAAGGCGTACGCATCGGCTGTGGCAAAGGTACTCGGTGCGCGGCGCAACTCGGTCAGCTAATGCCAAGGGGGGCCTGAACTGGACCCCTGAATTCACCCGATCTGTAGTACTAACGGGATTCCTTGAGCCGGTTTTCTGTACCAATCCACTGGCTGCCGGGGCGTGATCCGGCTCACGCGAAGTTTCCGCATCGCCCACAATTCACTCGGAACTCGCCTGCCGTGACACAATTGCTTCTTTCTCGCTTGCCCCACTCGCAGAGTGCAATGTCTGCGGCGATGAAATCGCGGATGCAGTGGACCGCGCTCTCGGCGCATATAATCCCTTGCATCTGCACGTGTGCCGCTGCCGCGGAGGTGAAAGATGCGTTTATTCAAATCCGTTGGGTTGCTCAGTCTGGCATGTCTCTTCGTCGGGATCAGCTCAAAGATACAGGCGCAAGTCGGCATCGGTGCCAACATTGGCCCCGAGCCGGTCCGTCCTTACGAGCATTCGAGCGAACCACTGCCAGCGCGGGAACAACTCAATTCTCGATTCGCTGCTGGATTGTCGATACCTTTGTCAACGCAATGTGGGACAAGGCCTGGGTTCCGCATCTGGAATTCGTTGACGAGTTCATGCGCGACCGTGACATCACTTTCTAATCTCCCTAAATTGTTTCCAATCACGGCCGTCGAGCAGCGCGCCAGCGGCTTTCTTGCCCACCCCCACGGCTCATCAGTGGCCAAGATTCTGCGTTGTGCCGCCGTCAGACCGAGCCGGCAGGCACTCGCCCCACTGCTTGAAGAAGAACGGCACGCCGGCGGCATGGCACTGGTCGCGCAGCGATCGCGCCCAATCCGGATGCATGGGCCGCGCGCCTGGCCCACTCTCCCCGCCGCAGATCACCCAGTCGAGCTTCGTGACGCCATCAACCGCAGCGGCGACGATGCCCATCGCAGACCAAATGTCTCGCCCCTTCGATTTCTCTGCGCTCGGTTGCGATATAGTTGCTGCGTGAAATTGGGGGTACGTTTCTCATGCCCAAGACGACGGAAAGCTTCAGACCAGCGCTCTACTACTCGTACATCCACATTCGAAGCGAGGACTGGCTTAAGGCAACGCTCCTGTGCGTACCCGTCGTTAAGCGCCTGATCCGCGAAAGCTATGACCCTGAAGATACCGGTGACATTGCTCCATACTCGAAAATCGCTGGTCCCTATGGCGAACTATTGCAGCGAGCACCTGCCTATAACGTCGCTGCAGATCAGGCACAACAGGAGCTTTTCAGCAAAATTCGCGATAACCTTGACACGATAAAGAGGCATACGGCAGGACAAAATCACCCGCGGTAGACGAGTACTGGATTAACGATGCTTTGCGCAGGACAACAGCTTTGCTTGCCCCCTCTTGCCCCGCTCGGACTATGAGACGGGTCGTCCGAAGGGGCAGTTCCGGCGTAATATCGCTTGGTAGTCGAGAACGCAGGTGCAGCTTCCGCTTCCTTCGATCAGAAGATTAGTCTAGGCTAAGGTGGGAACATGCGTAGGTTGATTCTTCTCTTGTCTTTTGTACAAATGGTGGTTCCGACGCTGTCAGCACAACGCTCGACGATTAATCAGTTGCAGCAGAGGCTCGCCGCGTGCCAAGCTGCAAAAGATTCCGATGCCACCGTCGCGGGACAGCTTCGCTCAATGGAACTCACTGAGCAGTTGACTGAACCTACACTACGCCAGCTGGTCGCCTCCTTTAAGCCGGGCCCAGACACTCTTCTGGCTTTGAACCTGCTTGCAGATTATTCCGCTTTTCTAGAGCCGCCTGCGGGAGAACTACCTGAGATGGCCCCTCCCTCAGCCGCAGAGCAGCAATCCATGATGAAGTCTGCGCTAAACTTCGTGGCGGTCACTCTGGGGCAATTACCAAACCTGATGGCGACTCGAGTCACGCGTAGTTTCGATGACATCACGCCAAGGGACACTCGCGGTACCGGAGTACCTCAGAGCATTCATTTGCATCCGGCGGGAATTTTTACTCAGGA
>Ga0206902_10156_pt1 | contig 18091 bp, 10 predicted proteins | sample Alteio_BWOrgHeat_44_FD_153242 | JGI IMG/M metagenome (GOLD analysis project Ga0206902, IMG submission 153242) | Enriched cells from forest soil in Barre Woods Harvard Forest LTER site, Petersham, Massachusetts, United States -... | ecosystem: Environmental > Terrestrial > Soil > Temperate forest >... | reverse complement strand
CGCGGCGGTTGGGATTTATGTCCCGCCCACGATTGTTAAAGCCACTCCATCGGGCAATTCGTACGTCTGCCTTTTCAACGGCGGCAGCGGAATTAATATGCCGGTCGCGGCGGTCGCCGTTTGCGCGAATGCGCAATGACGGCGCTCGTGAGAAAACAAATCGGAACGAAAGAAAGGCCCGGCTTGCGCCGGGCCTCTGATTTGCTGCACTGTTTTTCGTGAACGCCGCCTGGACGGCAAGTCCTATTCGGCGGCCATCTCTTCCGCTTCGCCTTCCTGGCGCATGAGCTCCAGTTCGCGCTCGGCTGCTTCGATTTCGGCCGATACTTCCTGCTGGACGCGGGCTGCCGCTTCCTCCAACTCAGGACTGAGCTGGACGTTGCGGTAGTACTCGAGGCCCGTGCCGGCGGGGATGAGGCGGCCGACGATCACGTTCTCCTTGAGGCCGCGCAGGTTGTCGATAGCGCCGTTGATGCTGGCTTCGGTCAGCACGCGGGTCGTCTCCTGGAAGCTGGCCGCGGAGATGAAGCTGTCGGTCGAGAGCGAGGCCTTGGTAATGCCCAGCAGCAGCGGACGTCCGGTGGACGGACGGCCTCCGTGCAACTGCACCCGATCGTTCTCTTCGCGGAAGCGGAACCGGTCGACCTGCTGCTCGAGCAGGAAGTTCGAATCGCCCACTTCGTCGATACGCACCCAGCGCAGCATCTGGCGGACAATCACCTCGATGTGCTTGTCGGAGATGGCCACGCCCTGCAGGCGGTACACTTCCTGGATTTCGTTCACCAGGTAGCCCTGCAGTTCCTTCTCGCCCAGGACGTCGAGAATGTCGTGCGGGTTGAGCGGTCCATCCATGAGAGGATCGCCGGCCCGCAGACGCTCGCCTTCCTGAACATTGACGTGGATGCCGCGGGGCACCGAGTATTCCTTCTCCTCGCCGTTGTCCGATGTGATGTAGATCTTGCGCTGGCCCTTCTGCACTTCGCCAAAGCGGACTATACCATCGATCTCGCTGATGATGGCCGTCTCGCGAGGCTTGCGGGCTTCGAACAATTCAACAACACGCGGCAGACCGCCGGTGATGTCCTTGGTACGGGTGCTCTCCTTGGGAATCTTGGCGAGCACGTCGCCCGGACCGACTTCGTCTCCGTCCTGGATCATCAAGTGAGCGCCGCGGGGCAGCAAATACCGCTTGTGCGCCTTGGCGTTCTTGACCACGAAGGCAGGCTGGCGCTTCTCATCGGGTGAGTCGGCAACGACCCAGCGCGAAAGGCCGGTGACTTCGTCGACTTCTTCGTTGAGGGTGATGCCCTCCTGCAGATCCTTGAACTGCACGGTCCCGCCGATTTCGGTCAAGATCGAGTAGGTGTAAGGATCCCACTCGGCGAGCAACTGGCCGAGCTTCACTACCTCGCCATCCTTCACGCGCAGGCGAGCGCCGTAGACCACCTGGTAGCGTTCCTTCTCGCGGCCACGCTCGTCAACGATGGCAATCGAACCGGAGCGGTTCATCGCCACCAGCGCGCCGTCCTTGCTCTCGACGGTGTTGAGGTTAATAAAGCGCACCGAGCCGTTGTTCTTGGCGTCGAGGCGCGACTGGTCGGCCACGCGGCTGGCGGTACCGCCCACGTGGAAGGTACGCATGGTGAGCTGCGTGCCGGGCTCGCCGATGGACTGCGCGGCAATGACGCCGACGGTTTCGCCCAGTTCAACCATGCGGCCGGAGCCGAGGTTGCGTCCGTAGCAGAGCGCGCAGACGCCGCGACGCGATTCGCAGGTGAGCACGGAGCGGATCTTCACCTTCTCCACGCCGGCACCCTGAATGGCCGAAGCGATATCTTCGTCGATCTGCTGGTTCACTTCGACCACCACGTTGCCGTCGTAGTCCTTGATGCGCTCGAGCGAGACGCGGCCGATGATGCGGTCGCGCAACGGTTCGATGATCTCACCGGACTCAACGATCGAGCCGACATAGATGCCTTCCACCGTGCCGCAGTCGCGCTCGGTCACGATCACGTCCTGGGCCACGTCGACGAGGCGGCGGGTCAGGTAGCCCGAGTCGGCGGTCTTGAGCGCCGTATCGGCCAGGCCCTTGCGCGCGCCGTGGGTCGAGATGAAGTATTCGAGCACCGTGAGGCCTTCGCGGAAGTTCGCGGTAATGGGCGTTTCGATGACTTCGCCGGACGGCTTGGCCATCAGTCCGCGCATACCCGAGAGCTGGCGAATCTGCTGCTTCGAACCGCGGGCGCCGGAGTCGGCCATGATATAGATCGGGTTCATGGCGCCTTCTTCGTCCGCGCGCTTCATGTTGCCGAACATCTCGTCGGCCACCTTGTCGGTAACCGCCGACCACATCTGGATGACCTTGTTGGAGCGCTCGCCGTTGGTGATGGCGCCGTCCATGTACTGCTTCTGGACTTCGATCACCTTCCGGTCCGCCTCTTCAACCACGGTGTACTTGCTGGCCGGGATGACCATGTCATCGAGGCCGACCGAAAGCCCGGATTTGGTGGCGTAGTTGAAGCCCAGTTCCTTGATGCGGTCGAGCATGCGGACCGTGACTTCGAGGCCCAGGTTCTGGTTGCAATAGTTGACCAGTTGGCCGATGCCCTTTTTCTTGAGCAGGCCGTTGATGAACGGCATACCCGAAGGCAGCGCATCGTTGAGGATCACGCGGCCCACGGTGGTGGAGATGTACTCCTTGTTGAAGTCGACGGGCTCGGTGTGGGTCAGATCCTGGTCGTCGTAGGCCGTGGTCATGTCGAGCACCTTGCCGGTGTACCGCAGGCGGATCGGCGACAGGGTTTCGAGCTCTTTGGCTTCGACCGCCATCAGGACTTCTTCGACGTTGGCAAACACGCGGCCTTCGCCCTTGGCGCCCTTCTTGGCCTTGGTCAGGTAGTAGAGGCCAAGCACCATGTCCTGCGTGGGCACGGTGATGGGCTGGCCCGACGCCGGCGACAGAATGTTGTGCGAAGCAAGCATGAGCACGCTGGCTTCAATCTGCGCTTCAGGCGACAGCGGAATGTGCACGGCCATCTGGTCGCCGTCGAAGTCGGCGTTGAAGGCGGTGCAGACCAGGGGGTGAATCTTGATGGCCTTGCCTTCGACGAGCACGGGTTCGAACGCTTGAATGCCCAGGCGGTGCAGCGTTGGGGCGCGGTTCAAGAGGACCGGATGATCCTTGATGACTTCTTCAAGGATGTCCCATACCACGGGCTCCTGCATCTCCACCATTTCCTTGGCTTGCTTGATGGTGGTGCAATGGCCGGTCTGCTCCAGGCGGTGATAGATGAACGGCTTGAACAGCTCGAGCGCCATCTTCTTGGGCAGGCCGCACTGGTGCAGCTTGAGTTCGGGGCCTACGACAATCACAGACCGGCCGGAGTAATCGACTCTCTTGCCAAGCAGGTTCTGGCGGAAGCGGCCCTGCTTGCCCTTGAGAGTATCGGAGAGGGACTTGAGCGGGCGGTTGTTGGCGCCGCGCAGCACGCGGCCGCGGCGGCCGTTGTCAAACAGCGCATCGACGGCTTCCTGAAGCATGCGCTTTTCGTTGCGCACGATCACTTCAGGAGCGTGGAGGTCCATCAGCTTCTTCAACCGGTTGTTGCGGTTGATGACGCGGCGATAGAGATCGTTGAGATCCGACGTGGCAAAGCGGCCGCCGTCGAGCGGCACCAGGGGACGCAGTTCCGGAGGAATGACCGGCAGCACGTCGAGAATCATCCACTGGGGTTTGTTGGAGCTCTTGCGGAAAGCCTCGACGACCTTGAGGCGCTTGGCATACTTGATCTTCTTCTGCGCCGAGGTCTCGGTCTTCATGCGCTCGCGCAGCTCGATGGCCAGTTCGTCGACCTGGACGCGCTTGAGCAGTTCCTTGATGGCTTCGGCGCCCATCATGGCCTTGAAGCCGGAGGGGCGGAACTGCTGGTCGAGTTCGCGGAACTTGTTTTCGTCCTTGATGATCTCGCGCTCACGCACCGGCGCGTCGCCTGGATCGACGACGACATAGGACTCGAAGTAGAGAATGCTCTCGAGGTCGCGCAGGGAGATATCGAGCAGGTGGCCAATACGCGACGGAAGGCCCTTGAAGAACCACACGTGAGAGCAGGGCGAAGCCAGCTCGATGTGGCCCATGCGCTCGCGGCGCACTTTGCTGACGGTCACTTCCACGCCGCACTTGTCGCAGATGACGCCGCGGTGCTTCATGCGCTTGTATTTGCCGCACAGGCACTCCCAGTCGGTGACGGGTCCAAAGATGCGGGCGCAGAACAGGCCGTCCCGCTCCGGCTTGAAGGTGCGGTAGTTGATGGTTTCCGGCTTGGTTACCTCGCCATGCGACCAGCTGCGGATCTTCTCCGGGGAAGCAAGCATGATACGGATGGCGTCAAAGTCGGTAATAGGGCTGGTGAGCTCAAATGGATTCGAACGGAACAAGGCGTCCCTCCTTGGCAGGCCTTTTGGACTGCCGCGGCTTTTCCCGGGATTCCTAGAGGATCCTTCCTTCCCGGGAGGCGGCGGTTACCGCTTTCAGGAAGGACCCTGAACAAACTCTGTGCGTCCGACGATGCTTTAGGTGCCCCAGGTCTCGATTCTGAGACCTGGGATTCCGCAAACACTAGTCGGCTACGGCAGCAACTTCGGGCACGGGGACCTTCTTAATCAGGTCAGCGCGCTTGATCAGTTCCACATCAAGGCAAAGCGACTGCAACTCACGAATGAGCACGTTGAACGATTCCGGCACGCCGGGCTCGATCGCCGCCTCTCCCTTGACGATGGCCTCGTAGATCTTGGTACGGCCATAGACGTCGTCGGACTTGGCGGTGAGCAGTTCCTGCAGGATGTAGGCGGCGCCATATGCCTCGAGCGCCCACACTTCCATTTCGCCGAAGCGCTGTCCGCCGAACTGCGCCTTGCCGCCCAGCGGCTGCTGGGTGATGAGCGAGTACGGCCCGATGGAACGAGCGTGAATCTTGTCGTCCACCAAGTGCGACAGCTTGAGCATGTAAATGTAGCCCACGGTGACCGGCTGCTCGAACTGCTCACCGGTCATGCCGTCATAGAGCGTGGTTTTGCCAGAGCTGGGAAGGCCGGCAGCGGCAAGCAGCGCCTTGATTTCGCTTTCCTGTGCGCCGTCGAACACCGCAGTGCCGAACCAGATGCCGCGTTCCATGCCCGCCGCAACGCGCAGCAGCATTTCGTCGTCGAGTTCCTCGAGCTGGCGCAACGTCGCGGTCCCGGCGAACTCTTTCCTCATCAGTGCGCGGGTGGTCTCGACATCGCTGTTGGCGCGGACCATGGTGGCGATCCTCTTGCCCAATCCGTGCGCGGCCCAGCCGAGGTGGGTTTCGAGAATCTGGCCCACGTTCATACGAGACGGCACGCCGAGGGGATTGAGAACAATCTCGACGGGTGTACCGTCGGGTAGATACGGCATGTCTTCCTCGGGAAGAATGCGCGCGATCACACCCTTGTTGCCGTGGCGCCCGGCCATCTTGTCGCCGACCGACAGCTTGCGCTTCATGGCCACGTAGACCTTGACCAGCTTGATGACGCCGGGAGGCAGTTCGTCGCCCTTCTGCAGCTTGCCGATCTTCTCATTGGTGATCTTGCGCAGCACTTCGATCTGGCGCGAAGTCATCTCCTCGATCTCATCGATCTGCTCGTTGACGCGGGGGTCCTTGTCGGCATAGCGGATACGCTTGAGGTTCTTGGTGGAGATGCGCTCGATGGTCTCGCGATCGAGCAGCGCGCCCTTGGTCAACAGGCGCTTGTTGGTGCGCTCGTCGTGCAGGTCGGCAAGCACTTCCTTGTTTCCGAGGATGCCGTCGAGACGCTTCAAACGCTCGTCGGTCAGAATGCGAATTTCGTCGCCGAGGTTCTTTTCGAGCTTGGCGACGTACTCCGCTTCGATCAGCTTTGCGCGCTCGTCCTTCTCCTGGCCCTTGCGGCTGAAGATGCGCACATCGACCACCGTGCCCTCGATCCCAGGAGGGCAGGTGAGCGAAGCGTCGCGCACGTCGCCGGCCTTTTCGCCGAAGATGGCGCGCAGCAGCTTCTCTTCCGGAGTCAGCTGGGTTTCGCCCTTGGGCGTCACTTTGCCGACCAGGATGTCGCCGTGCTTGATCTGGGCGCCGATGCGGATCACGCCGCTCTCGTCCAGATCGCGCAGCGCGTGCTCGGAGACGTTGGGAATGTCGCGCGTGATTTCCTCGGGCCCGAGCTTGGTGTCGCGGGCTTCGATTTCGAATTCCTCAATGTGCACCGAGGTGTAGTAATCCTCGCGCACCAGCTTTTCGCTGATGAGGATGGCGTCTTCGAAGTTGTAACCGCGCCACGGCATGAAGGCGACGAGAACGTTGCGCCCCAGGGCCAGCTCCCCCTTGTTCCGTGCACGGGCCGTCGGCGATGACCTGTCCCTTCACGACGCGGTCGCCTTCGCGCACAACCGGCTTCTGGTTGATGCACGTGTTCTGGTTGGAGCGCTTGAACTTGATCAGCGTGTAAATGTCCGAACCGACTTCACGCGACAGCTGCGTGGGATGATGTTCGCCTTCGACGCGCACGATGATGCGCTCCGAGTCGACCGAGTCCACAATGCCATTGCGCTTGGCCAGCACCACGGCGCCGGAGTCGCGGGCCGTCACGCCTTCCATGCCGGTGCCCACCAGAGGAGCCTCGGCCACCAGCAGCGGCACCGACTGGCGCTGCATGTTGGCGCCCATCAGAGCGCGGTTGGCGTCGTCGTGCTCAAGGAAGGGCACCAGCGACGCGGCCACCGAAACAAGTTGCTTCGGCGAGACGTCGATGTAGTCCACTTCAGCCTTGTTGACCAGCACGAAGTTGCCCTGCCGCCGCGCATTCACCAGGTCTTCGGTAATCACGCCTTCAGCATTGAACTCGATGTTGGCCTGGGCGATGGTGTGCTTGTCCTCTTCCCATGCCGACAGGTAGAAGCTGAACGGAATGTGATCGATTGCCCGCTTGCCGGCCTTGGCCAACTGGGCGTTGAGGCGTCCCGATTCTTCCTTCTCGATGTGATCCCCCACGCGCAGGCCGCTGTCGCCGGCATTGGTGATCTCAACGTAATCCAGGATACGCGCGTCTTTCACCTTGCGGTACGGCGACTCGATGAATCCGTATTCATTGATGCGGGCAAAGCAGCTCAGCGAGCTGATGAGCCCGATGTTCGGACCTTCCGGCGTCTCGATGGGGCAGATGCGGCCGTAGTGCGTGGGGTGCACGTCGCGCACTTCGAACCCCGCCCGCTCACGGGACAAACCGCCCGGCCCAAGGGCCGACAGGCGGCGCTTGTGGGTGATTTCCGAAAGCGGGTTGGTCTGATCCATGAACTGGGAAAGCTGCGAGGAGCCGAAGAACTCGCGGATCGCAGCCATCACCGGCTTGGCGTTGATCAGGTCGTGCGGCATGGCCGTCGAGAGTTCCTGATAGACGCTCATCTTTTCCTTGATGGCGCGCTCCATGCGCACCAGGCCGATGCGGAACTGGTTCTCCATCAGTTCGCCGACGGCCCTGACCCGGCGGTTGCCGAGGTGATCGATGTCGTCGACGATGCCGATGTTCCTGCGCAGCTTGAGCAGGTAGCGGATGGTCGCGTAGAAATCTTCAGGCGTCAGCGTACGGTGATCGAGGTGCGTGGCGTCCTGGTTTTCGTACAGCTTGATGTTGAACTTCAGGCGGCCAACGCGGGAGAAGTCGTACTTGCGCGCGTCGAAGAACATGCCTTCGAACAGCGCGGTCGCCGTGTCCAGGGTGGGCGGATCGCCCGGCCGCAGCTTGCGGTAGATTTCGATCAGCGCCTCTTCAGGCTTGCGGATCGAGTCGCGGCGCAGCGTGTTGGTGATGATGTTGCCCACGTCGTCGCGCTCCGGGAAGAAGACCTCGAAGGTCGTGGCGCCCGAAGACAGCACCTTGTGCAGGCGATCGGCGGTAAGCTCAACATTGGCTTCCACGATCACTTCACCGGTGGCGGTATCCACTATGTCGGCAGCGGTGATCGCGCCGTCGAGTTCTGCCGTCTCCACCTCAACGCGGTCAATTCCAGCGCCCCGCAGAGCTTTCATCGTGTGCGCCGTGACCTTGCGGCCGGAGTGCGCGATCTCTTCCCCGTTGTGCAGCACGGCGTGAGCCGGCTTGGAACCAACCAGGTGAGTGGGCGTCTTCGGGTCCGAAGGAATGCTCCAGAACAGCTTGCTGTCCGCGATGTGCAGGCGGTCGACCGTGTAAAAGGTCTTGAGAATCTCCTCATCGCTGCGCAGGCCGAGGGCGCGCAGAAAGATCGTCCCCAGGAACTTGCGCTTGCGGTCGATGCGCACGTACAGGGTGTTCTTCTGGTCGTACTCGAACTCCACCCACGATCCGCGATAGGGAATGATCTTGCCCAGGAAGTAGGTGCGGTTGTTGGCGGTCTCAAAGAACACGCCAGGCGAGCGGTGGAGCTGCGACACGATGACGCGCTCGGTGCCGTTCACGATGAAGGTGCCGTTAGGCGTCATCAGCGGAATGTCGCCGAAGAACACTTCCTGCTCTTTAATGTCGCGAATGGTCTTGTTGCCGGTCTCGGGATCCTTGTCGTAAATGGTGAGGCGCACCGTGACCTTGAGCGGCGCGGAAAACGTCATGCCGCGCTCTTCGCATTCCTGCTGGTCGTACTTCAGCTGCAGGCTGACCGGATCGCCGCACTTGTTGCAGAAGTCGGGCGTGTTCTTGTTGTAGTGGCCGCACTTGGGGCAGAGCACATCGCCGGGCAGGAAGGGATCTGTGATCACCATCGACCCGCAGTTGACGCAGGCGGTGCGCAGGTGATGGAGGCCCTTCAAGTGGCCGCACTTGCACTCCCAGTTGCCGATAGAGAAGTCAACGAAGTCCAGCTGCGAGATACCGCGGAAATCGGTGATCGGAAAAACGGAAACAAAAACGGACTGCAGCCCCGAGTCATCTCGCTCGTTGGGCAGCTTGTCCATCTGCAGGAAACGTTCGTAGGAACGGCGCTGGACTTCGATCAGGTTAGGGATTTGGGTTGCCGTTGGAATCTTGGAAAAATCAAGCCGGCTCCGAACCGCGCGTTTCTCGTTGGGCATGCTTCACTCCTGAGGCTCAAGTACCGGGCGCATGGCCGTGGACGGGGCCCCGCAGTCCGGGCCGACACCCGAGTCTCGAGGCGCCGGCAAATTTACGGTAAGAAATCGATATCTGCGATTGGCCCACCGCGAGGAGCCAATCTCAACCCAATGCGCCGGCCTGCCTTGCGCAAACCGCTAGCATCGCGGGCCATTCATGCCAAGCAGCGGTTCATGAATTCGCGTCGAAATTTGACCTGGAGCATTGCCGAGGCCTTGGGAAGTGCGCTAGACTGCGCACAATTGAGACTAAGGAACACGCAGGTGCAAAAAACTTGCATGGATAATCCTGCGCGTAAAGACGCAATTTAAGCCTGAAAGGCTAGTTCGCCGTCACAGGGAGACACGAAAAGCCCGCAAGGACGCAATGCCTCACGAGCGTGGCCTGTTGCCAATGCTCCCATCCGAATTCTCAATACCTGCTCTCGCCGATCCCAAAGGTCGCTTCTGCCGCTCTCGCCCGCCAGGTGAACGCCACCGTCAACGAATTCCGCCTAACCCGTTGACTCTAAGGCACTTCATATTCGACCGACGCCCGCCGCCGGAGTGCTTGGCCTGACTCCGGCCAACTAAGGCCTGTGTGCCAACCGCCATTTCAATGCAAATGCGCAGCCCGAACCCGCTCAGTTCCCTCAGGAAATGCGGAACTGGTTGGAAAGACGCGCAACTGACATAGTAACGCGTCCCGCCCGGGCTTGCAAGTGCAGGGCCGTTTCGGCCCAATCGATTGCTCGGAACCTATTTGATTTCGACCGTCGCCACGCCTTCGAACTTCTTCTTGATGGCCTCGGCCTCGTCCTTTGTCGCGTTTTCCTTGAGAGCCTTGGGAGCGCCATCGACCAGGTCCTTGGCCTCCTTCAGGCCGAGCGAGGTGACTTCGCGCACCGCCTTGATGGTGTTGATCTTGTTCGCGCCCGCATCCTTGAGGATGACCTGGAACTCGGTCTTCTCCTCGACCACGGGAGCTGCCGCCGCTCCGCCGCCGCCCGCCACTGCCACCGGCGCCGCCGCTGCGGCCGAAACGCCAAGCCGCTCTTCGAGCTTCTTCACCAGAGCCGCCGCTTCCAGCAGGCTCAGGCTGACAATCTGTTCTTCCAACTGCGCGAGATCCGCCATTTGTTTTCTCCAATCGAAACCGTTGAATTGATGTAATCCGGCCGCAAACTCAAGCTGGAAGTTTCCGATGCGCCCAGACCAGCGCCCTTCCGGCCCGTTTTACCGCCAAAACCTTGACTTAAACTTCGCTGCCAGCCGCAGGCGCTTCGCCTGCCGGTGCCGACTCTTCGCTCCCGGCTGTGACCGCGGAAGCTTCTTCGCTTACCGCAGCGGACGCCGAAACAGGAACTTCGCTCACCGGTGCAGCCGGAGCAACTTCGCTCGTAGCCGCAGGAGCCGCGCTTGCTGCCGGCGCCGCAGCAGCGCTCGCCGCGGGCCCTGCCCCAAACTTTTCCTTTTCCACGCCCTGGCCCAGAACCACGGCCAGATCGCGGCCGGTGGCATTGAGGACCGTGACGAGGCGCTGCGCCGGCGCGTTGATCAGGAACAGCAGCTTGGCAAAGATCTCTTCCTTGCCCGGCATGGTGGCCAGCGACTTGACCTCTTCGACATTCAGCACCTTGCCGTCGACAATGCCTAGCTTGAACTGGAATTCGGCGTTTTCGCTGACCCACTTGGAAAAGCCCTTGGCCAGCGTGACCGGGTCGCCGGATGTAAAGGCGACTGCGCTGACACCCTTAAGGCCCTTCAGCGCGCCTTCCACCTTGGTGCCCTCGCCGGCAATCGCGGCCAGCTTGTTCTTTATCACGCGATACTTGCCGCCCGATTCGCGGATGACCTTGCGCAGCGCAAAATCCTGCGCCACCGTCAGCTTGGCAAAGGTACCGATAATCGCCGTCGTGGAAGTCTCCAGCTCCTTGGCCAGCAGCTGAACCTTCTCGTGTTTCTTTCCTCGTGAAATCGCCATTGTCTTCGCTCCGCTACGACAGGGAACAGGGACCAGGGAACAGGGATCAGAAAACCAATCCACTTTTCCCCTTTTCCCAACTCCCTCCGCGCCAAATCATTGACACCGCTGCAAATCTTTCTTCAAAACTTTCAGACCGGAGCACAGGGTAATGAGGCGACCAGATAGCTGATCCCTGATCCCTGATCCCTGCTTCTTAGTGCTTGCCCGCCGCGTCGGCGACTGCCGAATCCAGCGGTACCCCCGGGCCCATCGTCGAGCTCAAGGTGAGGCTCTTGATGTACTTGCCCTTGGCGGCCGAAGGCTTGGCGCGCACGATGGATGTAATCACCGTGGTCGCGTTATCCACCAGCTTCTGCGGGGGGGAAGCTCAGCTTGCCCACCGGCACGTGCACCAGGCTGGTTTTGTCGGCCCGGAACTCCACCTTGCCGGCCTTGATTTCCTTCACTGCTGAAGCCACATCCAGGGTTACGGTTCCGGTCTTGGGGTTCGGCATCAGGCCCTTGGGGCCCAGGATCTTGCCCAGCCGGCCGACCACTTTCATCATGTCGGGCGTGGCGATCAGGGCGTCGAAGGCGGTCCAGTTTTCCTTCTGGATCTTCTCCACCATCTCCTCGCCGCCGACAAAATCCGCTCCTGCTTCCTGGGCTTCCTTCTGGCGGTCGCCGGTAGCGATCACAGCTACCGTCTTCGATTTGCCCAGGCCGTGCGGCAGAACCACCGTCCCGCGGACCATCTGGTCGGCGTGACGCGTGTCGACCCCCAGACGCAGGGTCAGATCGACCGTTTCATCAAACTTGGCGTACTTGACTTTCTGCAGGAGGCTGACTGCGTCCGGCAGCGGATAGGCCGGCTGCGTGACAGCAGCGCGCGCCTTCGCAATATTCTTGCTGAGTTTTCTCATCCATCCCTCGTCTCCCACCGCATGTTGCCAGCCCCTTTGCGGGGAACCACCTTCGGTTTGGGGGCAACTTTTCCGGTTGCCGCTTCCGAGCCGCGTGGCTCAACAGCCGTGGTGCTATTGACAGTCCGGGTACTCGTCCGGACACATCTTTGGATCATACCGGAGTGGCAACGGAAATGCAAAGAGCCTGGCTGCCCCGGGCGCAGCTCAAGGCGCTGATTTGACTGGGTACTTACGTTAGATGTTCAACGCCCTCAAAAAGTTACATTCAATTCGCCGACCCCAACGTCGGCAAAAAAAGCGCAACAAATCCGGACCCCTTGTGTCCAAGAAGTTGTGGAACGAGGCGCTGCGGCGGCCAGACAGCCGAGCCCGGACAGATGCCTCAAAGGAGCACTAAAACATGAAGAACGCAGCATTCGCAATGAGTCTGGTTGCCGGGGCCCTGATGGTGGCGGCGCCGGCTTTTGCCGCCAATGAAAGCAGCGAAGGCCACGGTCAGGCGGTGATCACCGTCCTGCCCGCCCACGACAAGGAGGCGACACCCGCCAACCTGTCGCAACAGGATATTTCCATCAAGGTCAACGGCAAGGATTCAACCATCACCAACTGGATTCCTCTGCGCGGTGAGAATGACCGGTTGGAGGTAGTGGTGCTGATCGACGGCTCGGCCCGCACCAGTCTCGCCACCCAGAATACCGATATCGCTAAATTTGTGAATACTTTGCCCGCGAACGCAAAAGTGGCGGTCGCGTACATGCAGAATGGAACAGCCGCGCTCACCAGCCCGCTGACTACCGATCACGCGCAGGCCGCGAAGGGGCTACACATCCCAGGCGGAATCCCCGGATCGAGCGCCAGCCCGTACTTTTGCCTCTCCAGCCTCGCGCAGCACTGGCCGTCGAACGACCGCGGCGCGCGCCGTGTGGTCGTCATGATTACGGACGGCGTGGACTACTACAACCCTCGCTACGATCCGGAGGACCCGTACATGCAGGCTTCGATCACCGATTCGGTCCGCGCCGGCCTGGTGGTTTATTCCATCTACTGGCAGAACCAGGGACGCTTTGATCGAAGCGGTTATGCCACCAATGCGGGCCAGAACCTGCTTTTGAACGTCACCCAGGCCACAGGCGGCAACAGCTATTGGGAAGGCTACGGCAACCCGGTTTCGTTCCAGCCTTACTTCAAGGACCTCGACCGGCGCCTGCAGAACCAGTATGAGGTCAGCTTTACGGCTCCCGTAAAAGGCAAGTCTCAGGTGGAGACCATCAAGCTGAAGGCCAACGGCCTGTCCGGCAAGATCGATGCCCCGCAGCAGGTGTACGTCGCCCCGTCGGGCCTGTAAGAAGAATTCATTTATCCGCACCAAAATGCGCACCGCCTCCCCAGGTGGCGCGCATTTTGTTTTGGCCCCCTTGGGCCGACTGATCCACCGAATGAGTCCGGGAGCCAGGCCGCCGCGGCGACAGCCGTCAAAGATGCCTGAGCGCGCCGCTCTGCTAGACTGGGCGGCGATGAAAACATTCCTCCTTCGAACTCTTTGCGTGCTGGTGTTCCTGGCGAACCACGGAGCTGCCCAGGATGTCATTCCTCTCTACCCCGGCATCCCGCCTGGCTCGTCGCAGGAGACCTATCCGGAGAAGGAGTATTTCTCGAAGACCTGGAACACCGAAGTCGTCACCAACGTGACTAAACCGACCCTGACCGTTTATCGGCCGTCTCCGGAGTTGAAGAACGGCACGGCGATCGTGATTTGTCCGGGAGGCGGTTTTATGGCCCTCTCCATCACCAGCGAAGGCAGCGATGTCGCCAAATACCTGGCCGCCAGGGGTGTAACGGCGTTCGTGTTGAAGTATCGCCTCGCGCACACCGGCGAGGACGCGACCCAGGAATTCGGTCCGCTCTTCGCAGACCCGGAGAAATTTCACGAGATGCTGGCAAAGATCCTGCCCCTGTCGGTCGCTGATGGATTGGCGGCGGTGACCCACGTTCGTCAGCACGCGGCGGAATGGGGAGTCTCTCCGGACCGCGTCGGCATCATCGGGTTCTCGGCGGGCGGATCGGTCACTGTTGGCGTTGCCTTCAAATACGCGCCGGAAGGCCGTCCTGCTTTCGTCGCCCCAATTTATGCCGGTGGGCCGCCGAAAGATGCTCCGGTTCCGGCGGATGCGCCGTCGATGTTTATTGCGGCCGCCACCGATGATAACCTCGGCCTCGCGCCGGAGAGCATTGCTTTGTACCAGAAGTGGACGGAGGCTCACAAATCAGCCGAGCTGCACATGTACGCGAAGGGTGGCCACGGATTTGGAATGCACAAACAGAACATTCCTACGGATCAGTGGATCGATCGATTCGCTGACTGGCTGGAGTTGCAAGGGTTCTTGAAGAAGTAGCCACCGCGGCACGGAGCATTTATTTCTTTTCAACCTGCGCCGGGATCTGGAGCGGAGCCGTTCCTCCAGGCCCTTCCTGCACGCCAACATTTTAAATCCCGCCGCTTCGCGCATGTTAACGTGTTGCTATTCGCTCACGTTCCTGGCGACGATTTCCGTTCCGAAGAGAATCCTTTGACATTGATACCTATGCGACCCTCGAAGCTGGTTCTTGCTTTATTCGGCGCGGCATTGTTCGCGCACGGCCAGACGCTGAACAGCAACTACGCCCGCGATCCTAACCAGCCGATAGATCAGCAATACACAGACCACATCAAGAAGTACACCACCGATCCATCATTCATCTCGCCGCTGGTTAACTATCTGCCCGCATCGAAGACCGTGCCCACGCCGGCTAAAGTCCTGGGCGATGTGTCCGGCGCGCCAGACATGCTGCCCTACGCCGAAGACGTCTACAAGTACTTCCGCATGCTGCAAGACAGCAGCCCCCGAGTGAAGGTGTACAGCATCGGACACACCGAGGAAGGCCGCGAGATGATCGCCGCCGCCATTGCCGATCCCGAGTTGCTCGCCGGCGCGAAGGAGAATAAGGCGCGGCTGGCACAACTGGCAGACCCGCGCACCATCAACTTCGACGACGCGAAGGCGCGCGACTTGATCGATCATTCCTACCCTGTTTACTACATCACGGGCACCATCCACTCACCCGAAACGGGCGCGCCGACAGCGCTGATGGAGCTCGCCTACCGCCTCGCCGTCGATGATGCGCCCTACATCAAGTTCATTCGCTCGCACATGATCGTACTCATCACCCCGGTGGTTGAAGTGGACGGCCGCGACCGCATGGTCGACATCTACAAGTGGCACAAGGCGAATCCCGGCAAGGACTGGCCTCGGCTGCTCTACTGGGGCCACTACGTCGCGCACGACAACAACCGCGACGCGATGGCCATGACCCTCGACCTCACCCGCAACGTGCTCGATACCTACCTCGACTGGCACGCGCAGGTGCTGCACGACCTGCATGAATCCGTCCCATTCCTCTACGACAACACTGTGGGCGACGGTCCATACAACGCGTGGGTCGATCCGGCACTCGCAGACGAGTGGGCCGAGCTGGGCTGGAACAACGTGGCCCAGATGCAGAGCTTCGGCATGCCCGGCGTGTTCACTCATGGCGACTTCGATACGTGGAGTCCCGGCTACCTGATGTTTCTTGCCGGCATGCACAACGGAATCAGCCGCCTGTATGAAACCTTCGGCAACGGCGGAGCCGATACCGAGAAACGCATCCTGACGCCGGAGGAATATTCGCGCACCTGGTACCGTCAGAATCCGCCGTTGCCGGTGGTGACATGGTCGCAGCGCAATAACAACAACTACGAACAAAGCGCCCTGCTCACAACGATTTCCTACTTCTCGCGCAACACGCATCACTTCCTCGAGAATTTTTATGTCAAGAGCAAGCGGACCATTCAGAAGCCCGCGCTGGAGGGACCGGCCGCGTACGTGATCGCCAATGACGAAGCCCACGCCAACCGCATCGTCGAACTGGTAAAGGCGTTGAAGCGGCAGCATGTCGAGATACAGCAGCTTTCGTCGGCGGCCACTTGCACGGTCCCCGGCGAGAAGCGCGCCGACAAGCCCAAACCGGAGAATTTCGCTGCCGGCAGCCTGGTAGTACGCATGGATCAGCCCTACGCGCGCGTGGCCGATGCACTGCTCGACCGCCAGTTCTGGGCGCCCGACGATCCGCAGAAGCACCCCTACGACGACACGGGCTGGTCGTTCAGCGAGTTGTTCAATCTGAAGGTAACGCGCGTACCCGATACGGCCATCCTGAAGGCCGACATGAAACCGGTGGACGATCCGGCATCGCTGGCGGGCAAACTGGAAGGCTCCGGCTCCCTGGTCGGAGTCGCGAACACGGGGCAGACCACTCTCTTGGCCCTGGTGTACAAGCTGAAGGGCGCGAACATTCAGACTGTTGACAAGCCCTTCGATGCCGGCGACAAGCATTTTGCACCGGGGTCGCTGATGATTAGCGGCGTTCCCGAAGAGACTCTCAAGACCGCGCTGCGCGATTTGTCACTCGATGGCGTCAGCCTGAGCGTTACGCCAACCGTGCCGGCGCACCCCGTCAACGCGCCCCGCATCGCTTTCATGCACACATGGCTGGCCACGCAGACCGAGGGCTGGTGGCGCTACGCCTTCGACACTGCGGGCGTCCCGTACGACTACATCAGCACTCAGACTGTAGCGAAGCAGGACGACCTGCGCTCGAAATACGACGTGATTGTCTTTGCCCCGGTGAGCCGCGCGTCGGCCTCGGACATCATTAACGGCACGCCCACCTGGAACAACGCCATGCCCTGGCAGAAGACCGACCTGACGCCCAACCTGGGCCGCATCGACTCAACCGACGACATCCGTCCGGGACTCGGCTATGATGGGCTCGCGCATCTCAAGAAATTTGTGGAGCAAGGCGGCCTGCTGATTACCTGCGAAGATACCGCGCAATTCGCCATCGACACAGGTCTGGCGCCCGGGGTCAGCATTGCTCCGGCGGGAGACGCGCGCGTGGTCGGAACCGTGCTCAACACGGTGTTCGTAGCTCGCGAGCATCCCGTGGCCAACGGCTACGACCTCAACCTGCCCGTGATGAGCGCGAACGGCATGGCGTTCAACGTGAGCAATACGGTGGGCCGCTCCGGCGGCCGGGTGCTGATGGATCCCTACGCGGAGCGTCCCACCGGCCGCGGCAGCGCGGAAGAGAACGATGAGCCGCAGGGCCGCAGAATCACGGAGGCAGAGCCGCTTCAGAAGCAGCAGGCGTGGGAGGCGCGCAAGCTCAATGAGGAGCAAATGCGCAATAATCCATCGGTCATCCCGCCCCAGTACCGGCCGGAGGTGATTCTGCGCTTTGCTGACGCGAAGACCATGCTGCTTTCCGGTCTGCTCGATAAGGCCTCGTCGATCGCCGAGCACGCAGTCGTAGTCGACGCCCACCTCGGGCAGGGGAACGTGCTCCTGTTCGGCAACAACCCCATTTACCGCGGCGAAACCATCGGCACCTACGGCCTGGTCTTCAATGCAATCCTGAACTTCGACAATCTTGCTCCCAGGGCTGGCGCTCCGGAAAAGAAGTAATAGCCGTCGAGGGTTCTACGTCCCCTTAAGGCCTCGTTTCTTCTTTGCCCAGGCCCGCATTTTGTGTCATGCTTGGACGCATGGGAAACAAAGATAAAGGCAAAAAGGAAGTCAAGAAGGCTCCGAAGCCAAAGCCCAAACCAGAACCCCGGCGCAGACCGGATGTGTTCACCCCGGCCCCGCCGAAATAATTTCGCAAAAAGAGCCGCTCGCAATCGGGCGGCTCTTCTGCGTTCGGACGCCTTGGAGTTTGCGCCGAAAGCCCCGCTGCGTTTTCTTACTGCCTGCGATAGATGTCGTATCCGCCGAGGCGTCGGTAGAGCGCGTACTCCGCGTCGATCAGTTCCATACTTTGCGCCCGTTCCGGCATCGGGTTCTCATTGATTTGCTGCACCCGCTTCACAATCACCCACCGCACATCACGCCGGCGGGCTTCGGCGAGCAGTTCCGGCGCCGAATACGGATCGGTTGTGGGATCGAACAGCGTCACCGGGAATTGCGGTCTGCGGCCAGTCGCGTAGTAGAAGGGGTCTTCTCCGG
>Ga0206902_10154_pt1 | contig 18157 bp, 16 predicted proteins | sample Alteio_BWOrgHeat_44_FD_153242 | JGI IMG/M metagenome (GOLD analysis project Ga0206902, IMG submission 153242) | Enriched cells from forest soil in Barre Woods Harvard Forest LTER site, Petersham, Massachusetts, United States -... | ecosystem: Environmental > Terrestrial > Soil > Temperate forest >... | reverse complement strand
GAGCAGTTTCAGCCGGTGCGGAGCGAGCATTTTTTGTTTGGGCGGGGCTCTTGCGACATGAAGGGAGGGATTGTGGCGATGCTGTATGCGATTCGCGCCTTACGAGAATGCAATGTGGAATTGAATGGCAAGATTGCGATCACTTTGGTTCCCGACGAAGAAACAGGAGGAGCGCGCGGTTCGGCGTGGCTTGCCGCGCGGGGGCTGCTGGGTCGCGATGGAATCGGCATGCTGCTGGCGGAGCCGACCAGCGGGGTGGTGTGGAACGCGAATCGCGGTGCCATTTCTTTGCGCGTTAGGGTGATGGGTAAATCCGCGCATGTTGGTTTGCAGCATCGAGGCGAGAATGCGTTTGAACAGATGGTGCGGGTGGTGGAACGGCTGCAGGAATTGAAGCGCGAAGTGGAGCAGCAAGAGACGGGCTGCTCGATCGGGGCCGAGCAGAGGCGCAATTCGATTTTGATGCTGGGAGGGGAGAGCGGCGGCGGGACGAATTTTAATGTGGTTCCGGAGGAATGCTGGTTTACGGTCGACCGGCGAATCAACCCAGAAGAAGACTTTGACGCGGAGAAAGGGCGGCTGATCGAGGCGCTGGAGCTGTGCCGACGTGACGGAATTCGCCTGGAGTGGGAGATTTTCCAGGAGGGTCGAGCACCAGCTTGCTCGGAGAACGAGGAACTTGCCAGCGTGCTTGCGGAGAGCGTGAAGACGATTACGGGCGAAGCGCCCCGGTTTGAGATTTGCCCGGGGCTATTGGAAATTCGCTTTTATGGGGCGTTAGGAATCCCCGCTTATGCTTATGGCCCTGGGTTGCTGTCGGTCGCGCACGGACCACATGAGTATGTGGATTTGCGCAAAGCGCGGGAATGCGCGGCGATTTACGCGCTAACGGCGATCGGGATGCTAGGGGCTTGAGGCGAGCGAAGACAACGGAAAGCGATTTCACCACAAAGTTCACAGAGGGCGCAGAGTCAGAGCAGAGTTCGGGCCAGGAAATACCTGACCGCCACTCACGAGTCTACGGTAGGCCGAAGGTGAAGAGGGCGGAACCGGCGGCTACCGCGATGTATTCTTTTCCGTCGACTGCGTAAGCCATCGGCGATGAGTAGACGGATGCGCCGGCTTGGAAATGCCATAGCGGCTTGCCGGTGGCGGCGTCGAGGGCGATGAAATTTCCTTCGGCGTCGCCGGTGAAGACGAGGCCGCCGGCGGTAGAGAGGACTCCGGACCAGGTTGGCGACGGATGCTTCCACTCCCACTTGATTCTGCCAGTGGCGGGATCGAGCGCGCGCAAGGCGCCCCAAAACGGCGCGGTGTCGTCGTTGGGGAAATACGCGCTGCCATAATAGGCGTGGCCGGCTTGATAAGGCTGCGGCGCGGTGCTGAAAATGTCGCATTGCTCGCGGGCGGTGACATAGAACAGCCCGGTTTGCGGGTCGAAGGTGGGCGACATCCAATTTGTGGCGCCCGCGGCACCGGGGCAGACGCGACTGCCGTCCGGCGTGGGGCTCGCTTCCTTGCTGGCGACGGGGCGTCCTTCGGAATCTTTGCTGTTGCTCCAGGTGACTTTCGCAAATGCGCTGGAGGAGATTAATTTGCCGGTGGTGCGGTCGAGGACGTAGAAGAAACCGTTGCGATTGGCCTGAACAAGCAAGTGCTTGCCATCGCGCTCGAGGAGAACGGGAACTTGCGTGGCGTCGTAATCGTGTTCGTCGTGCTTGGTGAACTGGAAATACCACTTGAGTTTGCCGGTATCGGGGTCGAGGGCCAGGAGTGAATTGCTGTAGAGGTTGTCGCCCGCGCGGCCTTCGCCGCGATTTGAGGGAGAAGGATTGCCGGTGGTCCAGAATGTCGTGTTGGTTGCGGGATCGTAGGAGCCAGTGATCCATGCAGGAGCGCCGCCGATCTTCCAGGAGTCGCCTTCCCAGCTATCGTGACCGGGTTCACCGGGACCGGGAACGGTGAAGAAGCGCCATTTGCGCTCGCCGGTGTTGGCATCGTAGGCGTCGATGAAACCGCGAATGCCGTATTCGCCGCCGCTGAGGCCGACGATCACGAGATTCTTTACAGCGAGAGGCGCGAGGGTGATGCTGTACCCTTTGCTGTAATCGAAAGTGGTGACATCCCAAACGACATTGCCGGTTTTGGCGTCGAGGGCGATAAGGTGTGAATCGAGGGTACCCAGGAAAACCTTGTCGCCCAAGATGGCCACGCCACGATTGACGCGACCGCAGCAGGGCCGAATATCGGCGGGCAAGGCACGCTGATACTGCCAGATGGGTCTGCCGCTCCGTGCGTCGAGGGCGAACGCGCGATTGTCTTGACCAGTGCCATAGAGCACGCCGTCGACGACGAGTGGCGTGGTCTCGAATTTTCCGCCGGCCATAGTCTGGTAGGCCCACTTGGGCACGAGCGCATGCGCGTTGCCGGTATTGATCTGATCGAGGGCGCTGAAGCGATGGCCAGCGTAGTCGCCGGAATAGGTGAGCCAGTTCTGCGGCTCTTTCGCGGAATCGAGGAGCCGTTGCGGAGTCACCTGGGCCGGCAAACAGCAGGAGAATGAGCCGCAAATCACGAGCGTAAGCGTCACGCGAATCGTGTGCTTCATCACCGGCCTTGCCTGCACATCATCTCGAACAAAGGTTCGCAGCACACTAGACTCCTTCTACCAAAACGATGTCTGTCCTTGCGGACGCTTGTCTGGCCGCCTTCATGTCTTTGTATTCTTCGCAGTCATACCATTTTTTGGCTTGCTCCATAGTTGGGAATTCCATCATTACGACACGAGTTGGCTGCCAGTTTCCTTCGACGACTTCGAATTTGCCGCCGCGAACGATGTAGCGGCCGCCATACTTGGCCAGTGTGCCAGGCACACTTTCCAGGTATTCGCGCATGCCTGCGGGATCGTGAACATCGATATCGACGATGAAGTAGGCCGCCATCTTCGCCTCCACATTCAAAACTCACTGGACGGAATTGCCGGCACCCAGACTCAGCAAATAGGCCACGATGTCCTGCAGATCTTTGTCCGGAAGCATTTTTTCATCGTAGCGCGGCATCAGGGATTCGCGGGTCTTCTCGAACGAGCGCAACTTGTCTTTTTCGAAAAGGTGAAGCTGTTCGCGGGTATCGAGCATTTGCACGGTGAAATTGTCTTCGTTCAAGACCACACCCTGAAATTTCTGGCCACGTTCGTCGGTGACGGCCACCGTTTCGTATTCCTGGGAGAATTCCTTCATGGTTTCCGAAATTCCTTGCGCGAGTCGGCGGCTGGGATTGCGGATGGAATCGACAAGATAGTCCGTCGAGCGCGCGGTGCCCGCGGCGGTCAGGTCCGGACCGAGGCGGCCACCTTTACCATCGATCATGTGGCATGTCGCGCAGGCGGCCGAACCGGTGAAAAGCTCCTTGCCGTGCGCGGCATTTCCCGACTGCTGCGCGGAAGTTTTCACCTGCACGCTGCGAATGTAAGAGATCACCTGCCAGATTTCCTCTTCGGTCATGCCCACGCCCTGCTGGGTGGCGCCGTTGGGAGGCATGGCCGTGCCGGGAACGCCTTCGTTGATGGTGCGAAAGAGGTCGGCATCGGAATTTCCGTGCTTCTTTCGCGTGCGCGTCAGGTCGGGGCCGCGGCCGCCGCCACGCGCGCCCAGGCCGTGGCAGAAGGCGCAGTTGGCGCGGAACTCGAATTCGCCCAGCTTCGCGGCCGCGGGATCGTTGGCGAGCGGATTTTTATCCTGAGCACTGGCCGGAACTACTGTAACGGCGAAAAGCAATATCGCGTGGGCGGCGAGAGCACCAATAAGCTGTCGCGGAATATTTGAAACACAAACTTCCATACACCCTCCCAGACGGGAATGGACCCACCAATGCAGCAAAAATTTCTTGGCACTATACCACCGAGCGACGCGAATGGCCTTGGCGCTTACAGATTTTAGTCAGGGTAAGAGGCAGGACTCGAAAAGTCTTGAGCACCCGCAGGGACGCAAGTGCTGGCTTCTTAGTCGCGGAGGATGCGGGCTGGGTCGGTGCGCGTGGCGCGCCAAGCGGGCACGAAGCAAGCTGCTATCGCAGCAGTAGTCATAACCACTAAGGCCAAGCCGAAGGCTAGCGGGTCGCGAGGACTGACCTTGTACAGCAGGTTGCCTAAGAGGCGCGTGAGCAGCAGCGCGATGCCGGCGCCGAGCACCACGCCGGCCCCGGTGAGTGCGAGTCCGCGCGAGAGCACCAGGCGCAGCAGGTTCGAGGCGCCCGCGCCGAGGGCCATGCGCAGGCCGAGTTCACGCGTGCTCTGCGAGACTGCATACGACATCACGCCATAGAGTCCGATGGCGGAGAGCAGCAGCGCCAAGCCGCCGAGAACGCCAACGAGAGTTACCGCGACCATTTGTGGCGACGTGGAGCGCGCGAGCTGCTCCTGCATGGTGATGAGTTCGTACGGGGCGATGTTGGGGTCGAGCGCGTGCACTTCGCGGGCGAGCGCTGTGGCCATGGTTTGCGGCGCGAGCGGCGTGCGGATGTTCAAGACGCCGCCGCGCAGGTTGTTTTGGCGCAGCGCAATAAAGAAAAACGGCGTGGGCTTCTCGCGCACGCTGGAATATTTCGAGTCCTTGGCGATGCCGACGACCTGCAGCCAACGGCCCTTGAGCTGGAGGCGCTGGCCCAGCGGGTTGCGGCCGTTCCAGTAGCGCTGAGCCATGGTTTCGTTGACCACAGCGGCGAGCGCGGCTTTGTCGTCGTCGCCGCGGGTGAATTCGCGGCCGGCGACGAGCGGAATGCCCATGGTGGCGAAATAGTCCTGGCCGACTTCATTGTAGTCAACGGTGGGCGATTCCTCCGGCGGCGGGGTGTAGCCATCGACGACGACGGGCGCGGTAGCAGAGCTGACGTAGCTGAGCGGAACCATGCGTGAGAAGGCTGCGGACTCCACGCCGGGGAGGGAGCCGACACGCTCGAGCAGTTCGTCCTGGAAGCTCTGCGCGCGCGCGGGAGTGTAGCCGACGGAAACGAGGTCAATGCCCGTGTACTGCACGCCGCGGGCATTGAAGCCGGGGCTGGTGCTGCGAATCGTCAGCAAGCTCTGCATCAGCAGGCCCGTGCCAACGAGCAAAATGAAGCTGAGGGAGACTTGAACTAGCACTAAGCCGGAGCGCACCCAGGCGCGGCCGTGACCACCGACGACCCCGGCGGCTTCCATTTTCATGGAGCTGGCGAGATCTATTTTGCGCGTTTGCAGCGCGGGGACGAGGCCCATCAACAGCGTAGTGGCAAGGCACACAGCGGCGCTGAGTGCGAGCACGCGCCAATCGAGTTCGCCGGGGAGATACATCTGCACGCCGCCGCGCGCGGGGAAAAGCAGGACCAGCGCGTGCCGGCACCAGTATGCGACGAGGAGGCCGCCGGCGGCTCCAAAGAGGGACAGCACCAGGCCTTCCGTGAGCAACTGCTGCCACAGGCGCGCGGCGTCCGCGCCGATGGCCAGGCGCACGCTCATTTCGTGGCGGCGGGCGAAAGAGCGGACGAGGAGCAAGTTGCCAACGTTGGCGCACGCGATGAATAGGACGCACACGACGACGACGAGCATGGTTTCCAACGTGGGGAGCAGGGTCGCGGCGTTGTTGAACGGCGTTTGCCACAAGGGCCAGGGCTTGATGCCGCGGCCGCGATTGGTGGCGGGGTAGGTGGCTTCCAGCCGCTGCGAGATCGCGGCGAACTCTTGCTGCGCCTGCTGCTGGGTGACGCCGGGCTTGAGCCGCGCGTAAGATTCTATCCAGCGCGCACCGCGATCTTCGAGCTTGTAGCCTCCACCCTCGAAGGTGTCTTCCATGGAAACGGGCACCCAAAAGTTCATGCGCCAGCCGACAAAGGTGCCGTAAAAACCCTCGGGCGCAACGCCGACGATCGTGTGCAGGACGCCGTCGAGGCGTTCCGTCTTGCCGATGATTTGCGGGTCGCCACGGAAGCGGCCTTGCCAAAGCTGGTAGCTGATCACCGTGACGGGATGCGCGCTTTGTCCCTGATCTTCCCCGGGGAGGAACCCGCGGCCGAGCATAGGGGGAACGCCGATGGCGTCGAAATAATTGGCGGACACGATGCTGCCGGTGGTACGTTCGGCGCGATCGCCGATGCTGAGGGTGGTACCGGTAATTTTACTCACAAAGGCCGTTTCGCAAAGCGTGCACCTTCGTTGCAGATCCTGGAAGTCCGGCCAGGAAAGCGAGGTGCCTCGGGGTTCGTCGCGTGCGGTGCCGCCGACGGCAACGAGGCGCTCCTGATGCGCGACGAGGGGATACGGGCGAAAGAGGATGCCTTCGATCCAGCTGAAAACCGCGGCGTTGGCGCCAATTCCTAGCGTGAGGCAGAGGATTGCGAGGAGCGAGAAGCCTGGACTGCGCCGTAGCATGCGGAAACCGACGCGGACGTCTTGTAACACGCTGTCCAGGCGCAGCGGAAACCAAACGGCGCGCGCGTCTTCGCGAGCGAGCGAGGACGCGCCCATGCGACGGTTGGCGGCGTAACGGTCCCCAGATTCTTGCTCGATCATTTGGCGGTGAAATTCCATCTCTTCTTTCAATTCGGCTTCTTCGCGGCGCTGGCCAAAGAAATAAAGAATGCGGCGAATCAGGCGCATGACATCACCTTTTGGATGGCGACAATCATCCGGTCAAACTCGCGATTCTCGGCGGCAAGTTGTTTGCGGCCCGCAGCGGTCAGCTTGTAATAGCGGGCGCGGCGATTATTTTCGGATGCGCCCCATTCCGCAGTGACCCAGCCGTTGAGCAGCAAACGCTGCAGCGCGGGATACAGGGAGCTTTCGCCGACGTCGAGCACGTCTTCGGAAATCTCCTTCAGGTGTTGGGCGATGCCGTAGCCGTGTCGTTCACCGCGGGTGAGCGAACTGAGGATGAGCATGTCGAGAGTCCCGGGAAGGAGGTCGTTTCCCATCGTTTATCGATGGAAGCACGATGCGAGGGACGTGTCAAGGATTTTCCATCGCTGGTCGATGGGAGCTGAGTCAGACGCGCGAATTGCGGGCGGAATTGTAGATGGCTCCTACAAGAGCCAAACTACGGCGGCCCTCGCGACCGTTGCAGATTGGCTGGATATTGTTCGCGATGGCGTGGAGAAAGTCTTCGAGGATGGCTTTATGCCCGCTGATATCGGTGACCGCTGCGGAGGAGGCACTTTGGTTGGAGTCGCCCGTCGTGATGCTAGCAAAGTCCTGCGGAGGATTGCGAAGATCGGCGGCGATAATGCGATCATGCTCGAGAATTACGGTGCCGTGTGTGCCGGTGATTTCGAGGCGGCGCGGGTAGCCGGGATAGGCCGCTGTAGTGGCAAGAAACGTGCCGACGGCGCCGCTGGCGAATTCGAGAGTTGCGAAAGCCGTGTCCTCGGCTTCGATTTTGTGGAGGACGGTCGCGGTGCGTGCATCTACCCGAGCGACATCACCGAGTAGCCAAACGAGGAGATCCACGGTGTGGATGGCTTGGTTTATGAGTGCGCCGCCGCCATCGAGTGCGAAGGTGCCGCGCCATCTGGAGCCGCTGTAGTACTCGGGCGGGCGATACCACTTCACGCGCGCGTCGACGAGGAGCACTTTGCCGAGGAGGCCGCGGTCTAGCCATTTCTTTAGGAGCTGAATATTCGGCTTCAGGCGATCTTGAAAGATTACGCCGAGCTTTACGTTCGCTTTGTCGGCGGCGGCGATGAGCGCGTCGGCGTTTTTTGTGGTGATGTCGATGGGCTTTTCGGTGAGGACGTGCAGGCCGCACTGGGCCGCGGCGATTCCTTGCTCGGCGTGAAGGCCGGAGGGAGTGCCGAGCATGACCAGGTCCAGAGGCTTATGTGCGAGAAAGGCGGCAAGATCACTGTAGGGCTTGGCGTGGTGTTCGGAAGCGAGCCGGGCCACGGCTTCGGCGTTGGTGCCAAAAATAGCGGCGACTTGCACGTCCGGGATCGCGCGCGCAGCGCGTGCATGCGTTTGCGTGATATTGCCCGAGCCGATAAGGCCGATGTGCGTGGTCATTGAAATCGAACGCCGAATCTAAAATGTTTCGTCAGGAATGAGCTCCGGCGCTGATACAATACATGCAAATCGCCCTATATTGCGGCTCGCGGTGAGGTGTAGCTGGCGGAGGGTGTTATGGCGACGACTACCTACCTTGAGGCTGGCTCCATCCAGGAAGCGAGTCGGCCGGATGCAGCGCGGTTCTCTTTGCTGGTTCGCATCACGCATTGGCTAAACACAATCAGCTTCGTTGCGTTAGTGGTGAGCGGATTCGGAATTCTGCTCGCGCACCCGCGGTTTTATTGGGGCGAGACCGGCGGGCTTGGGACGCCTTCGATTTTGGATTTGCCGCTGCCGTTCATGCTGGGCGGGCCGTCGGGCTGGGGGCGGTACATGCACTTTCAGGCGGCGTGGCTGTGTGTGCTGACGGGATTGCTGTATGCGATTTCGGGACTCGTGTCGCAGCATTTCCGGAGGAATTTGTTGCCAGCGAAGGGACAACTTTCGGTGAGTTCGCTCAAGAGCGACCTTTGGAATCATCTGCGCTTTAAGAAGCCGGCGGCGGAAGAGGCGTACAGCTACAACATCCTGCAGAGACTCTCCTACCTGGCAGTCGTTTTCATTTTGTTTCCGCTAATGATTTGGACAGGAATCGCGATGTCACCGGCGGTGACATCGGTATTTCCGTTTTTCGTGAGGTCGAGCGGAGGTTATGAGACGGCGCGAACGATCCACTTTTTCGCGGCGAATTTGCTGGTGCTGTTCGTGCTGATACACGTGGCGATGGTGTGCCTGGCGGGATTCGTCCAACGAACCGGGGCTATGATCACGGGCCGAGTGAGCGGCGGGAGGGTGCGGCCATGAGCGCGCATGTTTCGCGGCGGAAATTGATCACGACGGGATTGACGGCCGCAGCGGGCGTGACCGGGCTGGGAGTTGCGGCGAAGATTGCGGACCACTGCGGACTTATCCCACCCGACTGGGGCGGAATTTGGGGGCCGGGCGAAACGCTGACGTACGCGACGCAGCGGCTGCTGATGGCGAGCGGTTCGCTGGCGCGGGAGTTCAACCGGAGCGAGGTTTCCAAAGTCGTTCCGGTGAGCGGGCCGCAGCCGAAGACCGATCCTTATCAACGGCTCCGGGCCGGGGGATTTGCTGACTGGCGGCTGACGATTGATGGGCTGGTGGCAAGGCCGTCGGCGTTTTCACTGGCTGAGATCAAGCGCATGCCGGCGAAGACGCAGATCACACACCAGGCATGCGAAGAGGGCTGGTCCTTTATTGCTGAATGGACGGGCGTGCCGTTGTCCTACGTGATGAATCTGGTCGGCGTTTCACCGAAGGCGAAGTTTGTGGTGTTCTGGCCGTTCGACGAGTCGTGGGACAGCCTGGACTTGCCGGATGCGTATCATGCGCAGACATTTCTGGCGTACAACTTGAACGGAGAGGATTTGCCTGCGGACCATGGAGCGCCGTTGCGTGTGCGGGTGGCAAGGCAGCTCGGGTATAAGAGCGTAAAGTATTTGCACAAATTGACGTTTGTGGATTCGTTGAAGAATGTTGGCGATGGGCGCGGGTCAGCGTCGCCTGCGGCCGGATACTCCTGGTTTGCAGGGATTTGAATTGTCGGCTTTGGGTGAGGGATTAGTGCGGCTGACGCCGCCGCTCGGATGCGCTAAAGCACACCCCTACAACGCCCGGGCGTTTCCCTTCGCTGCGGCGTCGGACAGTTTGGCGCGCGTGGTTGCTACGATGTCGAGGAATTTGCGGGCCGTTTCCACGATCAATTCAGGCTTGTTGGACCTTAGCGCCTCAACTTGTACCAATTCGCCGCCTATTCCGAGGGCGGCGGCTCCTGCTTCTATGAATTCGGCTGCAGTGCTGAGATTGACACCACCGGTGGGTACGAGCGGGACTTGAGGCAGCGGTCCTTTCAGGGCTTTGATGTATTTCGCGCCGCCGACCTGACCGCACGGAAACACTTTCACCAAATCCGAACCGGCGGTCCAGGCCTCGATGATTTCCGTAGGCGTCAAGGCGCCCGCTAAGATCAGCTTCGACTCGCGCGCGGCAAATTCCACGGTCGCGCGGTTGAAGCCAGGAGTGACGAGAAACTCCGCGCCGGCGTCGAGGCAGCGCCGCGCGTCATCCGCATTCAGCACCGTTCCCGCGCCGATGAGAACTTCGTGGCCGCAGCTTTTCGAGAGTTCGCGAATGACTCCGATTGCTCCGGGGACGGTCATGGTGATTTCGACGATGGGGATTCCGCCCTTGCAGACCGCTTCGGCTGCGACGCATGCTTCTCGCGACGAGGAGGCACGGACTACGGGGACGATTCCAATTTCTTCGATGCGACGCCGAACCTTTTGCTTCTCCAATTACGGTTCCTCGTTTGCTCGCTTAGCTCTTAACGCGCGATGCGCGCGCCCACGCCCTTCATCACTTGCACGACTTCTTGAAGCGTGACCATCGAAGTGTCGCCCGGGGTGGTCATGGCCAGAGCGCCATGCGCAGCGCCACATTCGACGCACCACTGCGGATCTTGCCCGGCGAGAAAGCCATATATGAGGCCTGAGGCGAAGGAGTCACCGCCGCCGACACGATCGAAGATCTCCAGATTTTCGCGATTCTTGGCTTGATAGAACTTGCCATCGTAGTAGCAGATGGCGCCCCAAGCGTTCAGCGTCGCGGTCTTCGCCTTGCGCAAAGTGGTGGCGACGACTTGGAACGGGTAGTCCTTCACAACTTTAGCAATCACTTGCTTGAACGAGTCGGCTTCGAAGGCGGAGAGATGCTCGTCCATGCCGGGAACTTCGTAGCCGAGAGCGGCGGAAAAATCTTCTTCGTTGCCGAGCATTACGTCCACTTGCGGCGCGATGCGGCGGTTTACTTCCTGCGCTTGTTTTTTGCCGCCGAGGGATTTCCAGAGCGATGCGCGATAGTTCAGATCGTACGAGACAATAACGCCGTGACGCTTGGCCGATTGCATGGCCTCGATGGCGACGCCCGGTGTGGTGGAAGAAAGCGCGCAGAAGATGCCGCCAGTATGAAACCAACGTGCGCCCTGCTTGCCGAAAATTTGATCCCAGTCGACGTCGCCCTTTTTCAGATTAGAGACCGCGGTATGGCCGCGGTCGTAGGAACCAAGGGCGGCGCGCACGCCGAACCCGCGTTCGGTGAAATTGAGTCCATTGCGTGCGGCGCGACCGACACCATCGTGCTCGACCCAACGAATGAGCGAGGGATCGACGCCTCCTTGATAAACAAGATCCTGCAGCAGGCGGCCGACGGGGTCATCGGCGAACGCAGTGACCACCGCGGTATCCAACCCGAAGCAGCGTTTCAGTCCGCGCGCCACGTTGTATTCGCCGCCGCCTTCGAAAACGTCGAACGAGCGCGTGGTGGCAATGCGCTTTTCGCCGGGATCGAACCGAACCATGATTTCACCGAGGCTGATTAGGTCCCAGCGGCATTGCTGTTTCGATTTGATCTGCAGCGTCACGCGCCCTCTCCCGCCCTCTCAAGAATGCGTCTCAGGTGATTCTGGCCGGCTCCAGCTTAGGCGCCAAAACGTGAATCAGGAATAGCGCGAGGAGGTAGGCGCTTCCGGCCATCACGAACGGAATCATGTAGCTGCCAGTCCACTGCAGAGCATGACCAACTACCTCTGCGATCATCATTCCGCCGATGGCGCCGGCCATGCCGCCGATGCCGACTACGGAGGCGACGGCGCGCGCGGGGAACATGTCGGAGGTTAGCGTATAGAGGTTCGCGGAAAATCCTTGATGCGCGGCTGCGGCGAGGCCGATCAGCAGAACGGCGCCCCACAGGCTTTCAATGCGATAGGCAAAAATAATGGGAGTGACGCAAAGCGCGCAAATGAGCATGGTAACTTTGCGGGCTGCGTTCACGCTGCTGCCGTGTTGAATCAGCCGCGAGGAGAGCCAGCCACCCGCAACGCTGCCCACGTCGGAAATCACATAAATGACCATGATAGGAATGCCGATATTCATTAGCGCCAGGCCGTGTTTGCGCTGCAAGAAATCCGGCACCCAGAAAAGATAAAACCACCAGATGGGATCAGTGAGGAATTTGCCAACCACGAAAGTGTACGTTTGGCGGTGCGGGAGGAGCGCAGACCAGCTAATTTTTCCAATGGGTTCGGAAGGATCGCAACGGATGTAGGCGAGCTCTGCTTTTGAAACACGCGGATGTTCTTCGGGCTTGCGGTAAATCAAAAACCAAAAGATCAGCCAGACAAACCCGAGCGCGCCGGTGAGAAGGAACGCCGAGCGCCAACCCCAATGCAACGCGATCCATGGCACGACCAGCGGCGTGACGATGGCCCCGGCGTTCGTGCCCGCGTTGAAGATTCCCGTGGCGAGTGCGCGCTCTTTTTTTGGAAACCATTCGGCGACAGACTTGATGCTGGCGGGAAAAACGCCAGCCTCGCCGAATCCGAGCGCGAAGCGCGCCCCAGCAAATGTCGCGAAGGAACCCGCGGCAGCATGAGCCATGGACGCAAGGCTCCAGAAAGTCATGGCTACTGCGTAGCCCACGCGCGTGCCGAGACGATCGATGAGGCGGCCCATCAGCAGCATGCCCGCCGCATAGGCCATCTGAAAATAGGAAACGAGATGGCCGTACTGGACTTCGTTCCAGCCGAAATCGTGCTGCAGCGTTCCCTTGAGCACGCCGAGCACCTGGCGGTCGATGTAGTTCTTCGTTACGCCGAAGAGAAGCAGCGCGCAAATCACCCAGCGGAAATAACCGGCGCGCGGAACCGCAGCGCCTTGAAGCTCACCCCCTGCGGAATCGATTGCGGCCTTGGCCAAAAGGTCTGAGGGTGCAATGGGTCGGGAATCCATTTGACAGGGAAGAAGCTACTTCTTGCGGCCAGCTTGTCCGGCTTCGAGTCCCGTCGGTCCCTGATTGAAGCCGGGCTGCACGTTGACGACTCCGAACTGGCGATCCTCGACTTCGCGATGCGCGGCCATGGCCCAGAGAAAGCAGATGCGATGGCCGGGAACGGAAACGTTGGGATGGTAGCCGCTGGGAATGAGCACGGCGTCGCCATCGCGCACGACGGTGACGACCTCGGGGTTCTGTGTGTCGTTGTAAACGAGCTGAACGCCGTATGCCGGCTCGGGCATATCGAAATAAACGTAAATCTCTTCGAGCATCGCGGCGTGCTCGTGGGGTGGCCAACTGGTCCAGTTGCCGGGATCGGCTTGCGTGATTCCAGCGATGAGGCGTCCGGCCTGGATATTTTTCGCCAGCAGCATCTGCAAGTGACGCGTGCATCCAGGGGTGCCCGTAGTGAATTGCAGTCCGGCATCTTTGGCGATTTCGGATGCGCGCACAACCTGTAACGGGTAACGGTTGGCTACGTCACAGGAAAATTCGGCGAGGTCGGCGGAAGTTTTTGTGGCGATTTTCACGGTGGAATCGCGCGGAATGTACATGGCGTCGCGCTGAGCAAGCGTTATTTCCTTGCCGTCGACCGAAACAATGCCTTCGCCAGATAAGCAAATGAGCCCCGTTTCGCGCTCGCCGGTGGAAAACGATTCGGCGGGCTTCGAAGTATTCAGAATGATGCGGCTATAGGCGAGATGACGCATGGAACTGTTCCCAGGCGAAATGCAAACGCGGCGGCCGTCATGCGCGTTGGTTTTGCGGAAGATATTTTTTTCGGTAGCGGCCAACACTGGAGCGCTCATCGGGTACTCCTCCCGGGCCTTCGCAACGGCATCGCTGACTATAGAAACGGGTCACGCTGCTGTCAAACGGGAAATCTGAAACCAAGGCTCGAGGAAGGCTACGCAGCTTCCTCGCTTCGCTCGGACCGGGTCGCGCTGAAGCGCAGCCCCTACAACTCCGCGCCGTACAACATCGAGTTGCTACCAACTATGCATCGTGCCGTCGAGCTTTCGATTGATGGGCAGGTACGCGCGGCGGTATGGATACTTGGATGCGAGCTGCTCGTCAATGTCCACGCCAAGTCCGGGTGCGTCGCCGGGATGCATCATTCCGTCGGCGAAGGTGTACGAGTGCGAGAACACGCGATCCGTTTCGGCGGAGTGGTGCATATATTCCTGAATGCCGAAATTGGGAACGCTGAGATCGAAATGCAGAGCGGCGGCCATGCACACGGGACTCATATCCGTAGCGCCGTGACATCCGGTGCGGACTTGATATATGTCCGCGAGGCTGGCGATTTTTCGAAGATGCGAAATGCCGCCGGCGTGGACGACGGCCGCGCGGATATAGTCGATCAATTGCTCCTGAATGAGTTGCTGGCAATCGTAGATGGAGTTGAAAACCTCGCCGACAGCAAGGGGTGTCGTCGTATGCCTGCGGATCAAGCGAAAACTTTCCTGCAGCTCGGCGGGCGTGGGATCTTCGAGCCAAAACAGATGGTAGGGCTCGAGCTCTTTGCCGAGGCGGCCGGCTTCGATCGGTGTAAGCCGGTGATGCGCGTCGTGAAGAAGATGCAAGTCGGAGCCAAATTCCTTGCGCAGGCGCTCGAACAAGCGAGGAACAAAATTGAGGTAGAGCTCGGAGCTCCACAAGTCTTCGACGGGAGCATCTTTTTCCGCGGGCTCGTAATACATCTTGCCCTTGCCAACGCCATAGGTGCTCTGCAGGCCGGGGATTCCGCTCTGCGCGCGAATCGCTTTGTAGCCGAGTTTGGCGTACTCGGCGACGGCCGCGACAGTATCTTCTATATCTTTGCCACTGGCGTGGCCGTAGACCAGGATCGCATCGCGGCTGGCGCCCCCAATCAATTGATACACAGGCACGTTCAGCGTTTTACCCTTGATGTCCCAAAGCGCGGTATCGACCGCGGAAATCGAGGCCATGGTGACTGGGCCGCGGCGCCAGTACGCGCCCTTGTAGAGATATTGCCAAGTATCTTCGATGCGGCGCGCATCGCGGCCGATGAGAAGCGGGAGGATGTGATCGGTCAGATAGCTGGCCACGGCGAGCTCGCGGCCATTGAGCGTGGCGTCACCGAGACCATGAAGGCCATCCTCGGTAGTGATTTTCAGCGTGACGAAGGTTCGGCCCGGACTGCAAATGATTACTTTGGCCTCGGTTATGCGCATCGCGGATTAAATCCCCTCCCTGGATCTCATTTGCAGGCAAGCTCACACATTATTGCGGGGCCGTTCGCGCCGCACAAAATCGGTGTCCTGCAGCGGCTCGGACTCGCACTCAATGGCAATCGTGGTGACCGGATGATCCGGCGCTTCGTTGGGCAAGCCCATGAAGCGTACGCGAAAGCGATCCTGCTGAAATTTGATTTGCTGGCCGCTGGCTAGAAACCGCGCCGACTTTACGCCAGTTTTGAAACCGGCGAGCGCGACCGTTTCTCCGGGCCAGAAATAAATGTGCATATAGAGAGTATTTCCCTTGCGCGTGAACGCCGCGTAATTCGAGTGATGCGGCTGGCAGCGGTCCTGCGTGTGGATAGATTCGCCGTTACGCGAAGTCCAGTGGCCCACCTCGGTCAGGATGCGCACAGACTCTTCCGGAATGGAGCCGTCAGGCTTGGGGCCGATATTCAGCAGATAGTTTCCCGCGTCATGCGCGCAATAGACGAGGTTGCGCACGATCATCTTCGAATTTTTCCAGGCGTCGTCCGCGTGATGATATCCCCAGCTTTCATTCAGTGTCATGCAGGATTCCCATGCGCGGCCGCGTTGGTCGGCTACAATCTCCTGCTCGGGCGTCGAGAAGTCGCCGGGGAGCGCGTTACGATTGTTCACGATGATGTCGGGCTGAAGCTCGAAAACCATTTTGTTCATGCGCTCGGATTCCCAGCCGCGCGCGTCCAGCGGCCACGAGACGTCGTACCACAACACGTCAACTTTCCCGTAATTGGTCATTAACTCGCGAATCAGTCCGTGCGTGTATTCGACAAAACGTTTGCGGGCATCTTCGTTGGTCGCGCAGCGCGCGCCGTCGGGATGATGCCAATCCATCAAGGAGTAGTAAAAACCGAAACGCAAACCTTCCGCGCGCGCTGCTTCGACGTATTCATGAACGAGGTCACGGCCGGGGCCTTGCTTTGGCGCGCAGTAGTTGGTGAGCTTCGTATCAAAATTGCAGAAACCTTCGTGATGCTTGGAAGTCATCACCATGTACTTCTGTCCAGCCTGCTTGGCGAGTTTGGCCCACGCGCGTGCGGCGTTTGGCTTCGGCTGAAATCGTTTGGCGAGTTGCTCGTAGTCGGCTACAGGAATGCCTTCGTTTTCCATCACCCATTCGTGGCGGCCGAGCACGCTGTAAAGCCCCCAATGAACGAACATGCCGAATCGCGCTTCATGCCACCACTGCATGCGCCGGGCGCGGCTCGCGTCCTCCGCGTCGGAGCTTTTCTGCGCATGCGGCTGCGCGGACGCTGCCACTGTTTTCGCGGAGGTGGCTAACGTAAGAAGGGAAGCCCCTGTGCCGACCAGCCAGTCACGCCGTGCGATGCGATTCGATTGCATGAGCAACAGTCCTCCTGTTTGCTTAATTAAATTGCGCTTACGGTTCCAGCTTGAAAATTCGTTCCATCAGCAACCACTTTTCTCCTGGCATGGCTTCCTGCAGCGGCTTCTGGAATTTCCACATCAATTCTTCCCATTCGCGCACTTTGCGGTTCGCGCGGTCCGCTTTGGCTTTGGCGTCGAACGAAAATCGCTCGTCCACTTCCATGATCATGAACATGCGTGCGCCAAGCAGATAAATTTCCATGTCGACGATACCGGATTCTTTGATGCTGCCGGTAATTTCCGGCCAGATTTTATGGTGATAGCGGCGATATTCCGCGATCAGCGCCGGATCATCTTTGAGGTCCAGAGTGAGGCAATATCGTCTGTTCATCATGATTTCACGAAGCAGCCGCCCATCCCATTTTCATGTCAGCGCGCGATCCAAATGAACGTAGCCGCCGTCCACCAGCACATGCTGGCCAGTTACGTGCCCCGCTTGCGCTGACATTAGAAACAAAGCCATGGCGGCAATTTCGTCGGGCTCAGTCATGCGCTTGCCCAGCGGAATTTTCGCCGTGATGTGCTTGAGTTTCTCCCCCGGGTCCGGAAAGGTGCCGAGCCACTGCTTGTACAGCGGCGTCATCACTTCCGCAGGAAGCAAAGCGTTCACGCGAATCCCGTAAGGCAGCAACTCCGCCGCCCACTCTCGCGTAAGCGCAAGAATCGCGCCCTTAGCTGCGGCATACCCGGAAGTGCCTCCCTGACCGGTCATCGCAACCTTGGAAGCGATATTAATGATGCAGCCTTGTGATTTCTTCAAAGCCGGCAAGGCGTAATGCGCCATGTCGTAGTAATGAAGCAGGTTCAGTTCCAGCGAACGTAGAAATTTCTGCGGACTGCCGTGCTCCAGCCCGGCATTATCGTTAATCCCGGCATTGTTGACCAGCACGTCGAGCCTTCCGAAATCGCGCAGCGTTCCCGCAATAGCTGCAGAGCAGTTTCCGGCTGGCAACAAGTCCGTGCAAATCAGGCCGCAAGGCAGGCCGGATTTCTGCAAGTCCGCTTGCAACTGCTTTCCAGCTTCGCCATCCTTGTCCACCAACACAGGACTCGCGCCTTCCCGCGCACAACCGCGGGCGATTGCTGCGCCGATGCCCTTCGCGCCGCCGGTGACCAGCACCACCTTGCCTTTAAGCTGCAAGTCCATGTTGCGCCGTTTTCAACTTGTAAAAGCGAGCAGCATTGCCGCCGAAAATCTTATCTTTGTCGGCCACAGAAAATCCCTTCGCGTAATCCTGTATTAGCTGCATTACCTGACGATACGTCCCGGCCAGAAGGCAGACCGGCCAATCGGACCCAAACATTAGCCGCTCCGCCCCGAACGCGTCAAAGACCACATCCAGGTAAGGTTTGAAATCGTCAGCTTTCCAATGCTTCCAATCCGCTTCCGTGACTAGCCCCGAAACTTTGCAAAATACATTTCTATTTTGCGCAATTTCTTTTATGTGTGTGGCCCAAGGCAAGATCTTGCCAGACTTGACCTCCGGCTTTGCGCAGTGATCGATCACAAAATTCTGCTCAGGAAGTCGCGTCACGAGTTCGATCGCCGCCGGCAATTGCCGCGGATAAATGAGAATGTCGTATGTGAAGCCGACTGCGCGCA
>Ga0206902_10131_pt1 | contig 18198 bp, 19 predicted proteins | sample Alteio_BWOrgHeat_44_FD_153242 | JGI IMG/M metagenome (GOLD analysis project Ga0206902, IMG submission 153242) | Enriched cells from forest soil in Barre Woods Harvard Forest LTER site, Petersham, Massachusetts, United States -... | ecosystem: Environmental > Terrestrial > Soil > Temperate forest >... | reverse complement strand
GGTCTGAGCCGACAAATAAATCAGCAGTGACCCTGTTGCGGCTAGCGTCGCTTCTGGTTTGTCGAGATAAGCCACGGCGAAACCGCTCCCGGCTACGCCCAACCAAACGAGTTTTTCCGTCTTCAAATGCCGCAACAAACCCCACAAGACCAGGAGGAGACCGAGGAAGCTGTAGGTGGCCTGTGAAACATACGGGGCGATGAAGTTATAATTGGCCACCAACACATAATTGCCGAATGCGGAGACGCTCAAGAATAGAATCGAAATAAGCCAGCGCGACCAGCGGTTGCCGATGGAGCCAAAAATGGCGCGTAACAAGAGCAGCACCACCGCAGTCAAGACGATGTTGGTGCAGGCCATGGTGTCGATGCCAACGCCAAAAATCTTGAAAGCCGCGCCCTGGACGAGATTCGCCAGTGGCCCATACCAGGTGGAGATCTTCTGATAAAGCAGGTCACCTTCGCTCACGCGCCAGGCGATATATAAGTCCCGCGGGAAATCAATCAACGGATCTGACCAACGCAACCAGGTCTTCCAGAGTAAATAGACAAACAGTGCCACTACCGACAACGGCTCCGCGATGGCGAAGGTGCGCTTCAACCATGGACTCATTCCGCTGTCTATCGTTATTGGAGCCTTCACCCCGGTTAGAGGCTCGTTGCTGGGCAGGGGCATATCTGGATGCTAAAGAGTTTTACAGAGTTCCTACTCTTCCAGCATCCCGCCCAGAAACGGCTCCCACACTTCCACCCGGTCTGCCGAATTGACGGCGTAGGCAAATGGGCGCCACTTGGGTTTCGTCGGTTTTTTTAACAAATGCATCCCGGCCTGATGGGGCATCCGGTTCGCTTTGCGCGAATTGCATCGCACGCAGGAAGTGACCACGTTTTCCCACGAGGTACGCCCGCCGTGCATGCGCGGGATGACGTGGTCAAGATTCAGTTCCCGCGCCGCATATACTTTACCGCAATACTGGCAGCAGTAGCCGTCGCGCTCGAAAAGGTTTTGCCGGTTGAATTTCACTTCCTTCGCTGGCACGCGGTCGTAGTAGCGGAGCAGGATGACGGACGGCAGCCGCAGGCGCAGGCGCACGGTGTGGATGCAGTTGCGATCGTCTTCGGGCGGATGGGCGACGGAGTAGGCGATCCAGCCTTCCGCATTGAGCACTTCGATGGCGTTAGTGTCTGGCTGGACGACTTGGGCGTGATCCATCATCAACAGGCTGAAGGCGCGCTTGACGCCGATGATGTTCACCGCCTGCCACAAACGGTTGAGCACCAACACGCGCTGGTTCAGACGTTCGACGGCCATAATGAGAAGGCATTTATAACGTTACCTCACGCATTGTCAATAACCCCGGTGCGATGGTGGGTTTTGGGGCAACGACGAATTGACACCACTTTTCTACATTTCGATCGTTTTATGTCGAACAATACGGACAATTTTTGCCACAATAAAATCATTCATTTAGCTTATCTGGAAAAATAACCATTTGAAAACGAATGAAATAGAAATGTAAGATTTAAGCTGGCACAGCGTCTGATAGAAGAAACTTATGAATTTGCTTCTCGAAACCCCCATGACAGCCGTACCCGTCGTTAAAGAATTGCCCCCGGTTGTCATTGTGCATGGCATTTTCCGCGATCACCGCCTGATGATGCGCTTGGGCAAGGCTTTTGAGTTGGCTGGACGGCGGGTCTTTATTCCCGATCTCAAGCCCAACAATGGTTCCATGGGCATTAATGAGCTGGCGCGGCAATTGGGAGGATTTTTGGAGCAGAACCTTGCGACAGGCGAACGCTGCGACGTGATTGGCCACAGCATGGGTGCGATGGTCGCGCGTAGCTATCTCCAGCGTCATGGTGGGCGGGTTCGCGTGCGCAAATTGGTCACGCTCGCGGCACCGCACCACGGCACGCTCACGGCCTGGCTTTGGCCCGGGCGCGGTGTGAGGGACTTGCGGCCCGGCAGTGCGTTCTTGCACGACCTCGCCCGCGATCTGGACCGGCTTGAAGGTGTGCTCGTGGCATCATATTGGACACCGTTCGACCTTATCATCGTGCCGGCGCGCAGTTCAGTAATTCCCATCGGGCGCAACGTGCGGGTCAACTTGCCGCACCATCAGGCGCTCGTCACCAACCGCCGCCTGGCGCGGGAATTGGTGGAAATGCTTGGCGAGGTCTAATCAATCCTGCTTAGTCCTGCGTTGCCGCACGGCTTCAAAAAGCGCCAGGGTGGCGGCGGCGGCAACGTTGAGTGAATCTGACTGTCCGGCCATCGGGATGCTTGCTTTCTGGTCTGCGGCATCGAGCCAAAATGGAGTCAGTCCGTCTTTTTCCCCGCCAACAACGATGGCCGACGGCCCACGCAAATTGACTTCCCAATAATCGAGCTTGGACGAAGGCGTGGTGGCAAAGATGGAGATTTTTTTGGCACGGAGAAATTCAAGTGTTTCTGCAGGTGTTGCCACCGCCACCGGCACGCTAAAGAGCGCACCTTGTGAATTACGCACCACATGGGGATTGAACAAGTCCGTCACCGGGTCGCACACGATAACGGCATTGGCCCCCGCAGCATCGGCTGAACGCAGCAATGCGCCGAGGTTGCCTGGCTTTTCTACCGCTTCGGCAACCAGCAGCAGCGGCGTTGCGGGGAGCATTAAATCCTTCAAGGCGGTTTTCCATGCTCGCGCGACGCCCAGCAGGCCATCCGGTCCTTCCCGCAGGGAAACTTTGTCAAAGGCTGGAGGCGCCAGCCGGCAGGTTTCGACTCCGGATTTCGTCGCTTGGTCGAGCAAGGCCTGGCTGGTTTGGTCGCGAAAATGTTCCGGGCAAAAATATATTTCCTGAACGATTTCGCGGGCTAGTGCGCGTTCGAGTTCACGGTGGCCTTCGACGAGGAAGCGTTGTTGTTCGTCGCGGTGAGCGCGTTCACGCAAGCGCGCGAGGTTTTGCACGCGCGGGTTCTGGCGGCTCTGGACAAATTCCGGTTCCATGATGGCGCAGTCAGAATACAGGTGACGCCACGGGAGGAAAGCGCCAAGTGGCGACCGCGCTTGCCCCCTGCTTAAAAATCAGCCAGCATCACCCGTTCCGCTCCATGAATTCTATTCCGGCCAATTTCAACGCGAAGCCGTTTGCGTATCACCAGGAAATCACCCTGGAGATTGAGACACTGACCAACCTCGGCATCGGGCTGGGCCGGGTGGACGGCTGGGTGGTGATGGCGCCATTTGCGCTGCCGGGCGAGACGGTGCGTGCGCGGGTCTTCCGCAATCGGGCCAATTATTCGGAGGCGGACGTGGTCGAAGTAATTAAACCGTCGCCCCTGCGCGTAAAGCCCGAGTGCCCCTTGTTTGGTGTATGCGGCGGCTGCCAGTATCAAAATCTGGCTTATTCCGAACAATTGGTATGGAAGCAGCGGCAGGTACGCGAAGCCTTGGCGCGGATTGGTGGACTGCCCGAGGCGGAGGTGCGCCCAACCCATCCTTCGCCGAAGCCCTATCATTATCGCTCCAAGCTCACCCCGCATTATGAGCCACCGCGCCGTGACGGCGCGTTCTCAATCGGATTTTTGCGTGCAGGCAGCAAGCGTGCGCTGCTGGATGTGCCTCAATGCCCGATTGCCACGAAAGCCATCAATGTGGCGTTGCCGGGCGTACGTGCGGAACTTGCGGCTCGCGCCGCAAAATTGAAACGCGGGGGAACGCTCTTGCTGCGTGAGACGCATGAGGGCATTGTCACCGACCCAGCCAATCTGGTTTCGGCCAAAATTGGTGAAACAAATTTCCAATTCACTGCGGGAGATTTTTTTCAAAACAACCCATTCATCTTGCCGGAATTGGTGGAATACGCGCTGGGCGAGGCCGTGGCCGGCGGTGCACGCAACCTGCTCGATGTTTATTGCGGGGTGGGGGTATTTGCGTTGTGCGGGCGGAAAAAATTTGAGCGCTGCCTGGGCATCGAGGTCAACGCTGACGCCGTGCGGCGTGCTCAGGCCAACGCGGCCTTGAATCATGCAGTCAACTGCGAATTTCGCGCAGGTGCGGCCGAGGCAATTTTTGCCGGGGCAACCTTTCCGGCCAGCCAGACTGCGGCCATTCTCGACCCGCCACGCGCGGGCTGCGACGAGGCATTTTTGGCGCAGCTGATTAACTACGGCCCGGCGCGGGTAGTGTATGTTTCCTGCGACCCAGCAACGCAGGCCCGCGACCTCAAAATTCTTGTGGCTGGGGGTTACCGTTTCTTGCATGCGCAGCCCTTTGATTTCTTTCCGCAAACGCGCCATATCGAGGACGTGGTCACACTGTCCAGCAGCGCGATTTGAACTTGTTAACGATTGAGAACCTGCTTGAGATTATTTTTGATTTTCTTAGTCTTGCGTTTTTTATGGACAAGCCAGCCAAAGTCCCAGGTTATTTTTTACTGGGCATGGGATTGCTGATGGCGCTTTCGTCGCTGGCTACTTTGTGGGTGACGCGCAATGGTGTCGGTCTGCATCCAGATTCAGCTTATTATTTTTGTGCGGCCCGCACATTTCTTGATCAGGGAATCATGCTTATGCCGGATAAACATGGCGGGCTGACTGGGCTTAATACGTGGCCGCCCGGCTATCCCGCGATGTTGGCCGCAGTTTCCAAGCTGACAGGCGACGTGGCCGTAAGCGCGCGGTGGCTGGGGGTTATCTTGTTTCCACTAAACACCCTGCTGCTCGCCGTGTTGTCCTTGCGCGTCACGCGGTCACGGCTGGCCGCGCTGGTTTTCGCCGCGCTGTTTGTGTTGTCTCCGCTGGAGCTTTACATCCATGCCCAGGCCCTGTCCGAGGCTCCGTGCCTTGCATTTTGGTTGGCGGGCTTGTACTTCCTCCTACGCCATCACGAGACACCATCGTGGAAGTTTCTGATTACAGCGGCAGTCCTGGCGGCGGTGGCGTGGTTATGCCGCATGGTGGGTGTGGTGCAGGTTGTGGCGGGTGTGATGTTTCTTTTTGCCTGTTTGCGCGGCAACTTGGTGGAAAAATTTAAAAACGCCGTGGTCTATGCTTTGATTGCTGCTGCGCCGATGATGGTTTGGCAGCTGACTCGGCAGCATAGCCCGACGGATGTAAATTATGAATATGGCTGGTTTGGCACGGGCATGCACCATGCGTTCGGCTGGTATGGCCTGTCGACCGGCCAAATAAAACTGACGCTTGCCTCCATGGCCGAATGGCTGGTCCCGATGGACAAGTTTAATCTGCTAAAGGCGGGGGTTTTTGGTTTGTTCGCCTTGGGCTTGTTGTTCTTGGTTTATTCAGCGATCAAAAATAAGCGACAGTCTTCCGTGTTTAGCTTCTGGCTGTCTTTGGGCAGCGCGCCTGTGGTTTTGTTCCTGCTGACATTCCTGGGCTACAAAGCCATGTTTTACGCCACAGCGCTCCTGGTTGACCCGTTTGTCGATCTGGGCACGCGGATTGAGGGCATAGATTTCGCCTTTGTTTTGCTTTTCACCGCGGCGCTCGGGCGTCAGTTGCTGGATGCTTTGCCGGAGGCCGTTTTTGCCCGTGCCTGGCAGGCGACGCTGGCCTTTGGGGTTCTTTTGATCGCTGTATTCACTTTTTCTGGGGTGAACTGGTTGGCCCATGCGGGTGATCGCGACCTAGGTTTTGCCACCACCGATTGGCGGCATTCTCCGGGTATTTCCGCGATCAAACAACTGCCGACTAGTCGGCCGATTTACTCGAAGTGGGAGCAGCCCATTTATCTCCTTACCGGTCGCTACGACGTGCGCGAATTGCCGATGGTTTCCGCCGCGGGTGCGAAACCCAACCCCGACTTTGAAAAGGAAATGACGTCGATCATCCAGGAACTCGCCGCGAACCACGGCCTGATTGTCACCTTCCGGATTTTTCCCAATCGCGCTCCGCCCATCGAATGGCTCAAGGCCAATCCTTCCCTGCGGGTTTACCTCGACACTCCGGATGCGATTTTCTTTGAAGCTGCTCCCACCCCGGGCAAATTGAAGCCTTAGGATTGCTTCAGAGTTTGCAAATACAGCTTCTCGACTTCCTTGCGTGCCCACGGCGTGCGCCGCAGAAATTGCAGGCTCGATTTGATGCTCGGGTTATATTGAAAACACCGGATGTCCACCACACGCCCCATCTCCGGCCAGCCCACGCGTTCGACCAGTTGGTTCAGAATCGCTTCTAAAGTGACACCATGCAAGGGGTCGTTGGATTTTGTTGCTGTCATCCAATACTTTCACTTCTTTCCAAACTTCTTCTTCAACGCCTTCAGCACGTTGTCCGGCACGAATTTTTCAAGACGCGAGGAATCCACTTGGCAGACTTGCTTCACAATTTGCGAGCTGGTGTAGAAGAAGGTGTGGCTGGGCATGAGGAAAATAGTCTCAATCGAGTCGTCGAGGTGGCGGTTCATCTGCGCCATTTGGAATTCATATTCAAAGTCGGACACGGCGCGCAGACCGCGGATGAGGGCCACCGCACCGCGCTTTTTGGCGAAGTCTACAGTGAGTCCCTCGAGCTTTTCAACGCGGACGTTGGGCAGCGCCTTCAAATGCGGTTGAAGCAGCGCCAGACGCTCTTCAATGCTAAAGAGCGGTTCCTTGGCCTCATTCGCCGCCACGGCCACCAGTACCTCGTCAAAAAGCCGGCAGGCGCGCCGCAAAATATCAAGGTGCCCGTGGGTGACGGGGTCAAAGGTGCCAGGGTAAATGGCGAGTTTCGCGGGGGCGGGCATGGGCGGAAAGGACTGGCCAAGAACACAGCGGCCTGATTAAGTTTTCCCGTCTGGACGGGAGACGCAAGCCGATTCGCGGCCGCCACCATCCATGTCCTTGGCTTGCTTTGCTGTGAACTGGCCCAATCTCATCACCTTGTCGCGCGTGCCGGCGTTGTTTGCCGTCGTGGGTTTGATGTTTGCTGATTTTCGCGGGGCGGCCACGGCAGCGTTCGTGGTCTTTGTGCTGGGTGGGGCGTCGGACTGGCTCGATGGTTATCTCGCACGGCGCTACCATATCGTGTCCAATTTTGGTAAACTCATGGACGCATTAACCGACAAAGTTCTGGTCGTGGGTGTGATGATCGCAATGCTGGTGCCGCTGCCGGGCGCGCGCGGGGCGCTGTTGCAGGATTGGGCCTTATTTTTGGTACTCGTCATTTTTTCCCGCGAATTCCTGATCACGGGCCTGCGGCTGGTGGCGGCCAGCCAGGGTTTGGTGCTTGCGGCCGAGCGCACGGGAAAAATCAAAACCGTCTTGCAATTGGTGAGTGTGTCGGTGCTGTTGCTCGCCCATGCCTTGTTCGTGGATTTTAATCTCGCCGAAGCGGCGCACAATGCCCACATCACAGGTCTCTGGCTTTTCTCGGGAGCTGCGGCCTTGACGGCTTTTTCCGGCGTAGGCTACCTCCTCAAATACTGGAGCATGTTCACTGGGCGGCCCGGTTCCGGCCCGGAGAAGCCGTAATTTCGTGGCTACTTCTTCAAACCTGCCAAAAACTTCAACGCGGCAAAATAGCCTTCGATTCCAAGCCCGGAAACCATGCCGACGCACACACCTGCGGTGTAGGATTTGTGCCGGAATTCCTCGCGCTTGTAGATATTCGAGATATGCACCTCGATGCAGGGCAAGTTGCACCCGGCGAGGGCATCGCGCAGGGCCACGCTGGTATGAGTGAGTGCGCCGCCGTTAATGATCAATCCTGCGAAACCGGCATCCGCCCACTTGGCAATTTGTTCGATGAGTGCGCCTTCATGGTTGGACTGGAAGCATTCGAGTTTCACGCCCAGCTCTTTCGCCTCTTTACCGACTTGCGCCTCAAGGTCCTTGAGGGTGGCGCGGCCATAGATTTCGGTCTCGCGTTTGCCGAGCCGGTCGAGGTTGGGGCCGTGGAGCAGGCCGAAAGTTTTCATGCTGGGAAAACAATCAGAGTGGGCAGCCAGTGTCGAGAAATTCCCAAGGCACTTGGAAACGCTTGGAACATTCCTTGGCCAGGGCGCACACGCCAAAAACTTCGGTGGCGTAGTGTCCGCAGATATAAAGATTCAGGCCCGCTTCCTGCGCGGCGTTAAAGGCGGATTGCTTCAACTCGCCGGTAACCAAAGTGTCTACTCCTGCAGCGCGCAAATGGGCGATGCACGAGCTGCCACTGCCGCTTAAAATGGCCAATTTGCGCGGCTGCGCCGGGCCGAATTCAATCGCAGTGACGCCGCGCGGGAAAAGTTTTTTTAATTTCGAGTGCAATTGGATCCGTGCAGGAACGCGGTTCACGAACGCCGCAATGAGCGTGCCCTGATAGGGTATTCCCCAGCCGGAAATTTTCAACCCGAGGGCCAGGGCGATGAGCGCGTTATTGCCGATTTTGGGATGCGCATCCAGCGGCAGATGCGCCGAGTAAACCGCGCAATCGGCGTCGAGCAAAGTCTTGAGCCGTACGTGATTGGCGCCAGTAACCGATTGTGCGCCGTCCCAGAACATGCCGTGGTGGACGATGAGGAAGTCCACCCCCGCCTTGGCCGCCAGCGCAAAGGGAATCGTTCCGGCATCCACCGCCGCGCCGATTTTGGTGACGCGCCCGGAGTTGGCCACCTGCAAGCCATTGAGCGCGCCAGGAAAATCGGCGATTTCACGCACGCGCAGGCGCTGGTCGCAGTAAGCGACGATTTTGTCGAGGGTAGCCATCGCAGTAAAATTAACCGCAAAGGTGCACCGAACGCAAAGAGTTTTAGCGTCGATACTTTATCCTTTTGCCCTCCTCGCGGCTTTGCGGTTAAACGTGTCCGCAATGGATTTTCTGCATGATTGCGCCGCTTTCGTATTCGACATGGACGGCTTGCTCTTCGACACTGAGCGCCTCTCGCAACGCGCATTATATGCTGCGGCGGCGGAACTTCATGTCCCGATCGCTGAAGGCGCGTTCCTGGAACTCATCGGACGGCGCATGGGCGATATCCATCAACGGCTCGCCGTGCGCGTGGGTGGTGATGCGCTCGCAGCGCGGTTAATTGAGTGTTCGGAAAAACATTACGAAACATTTCTCGCGCAAGGTGTGCCAGTGAAGAAAGGGGCCGAGGATTTGCTGATGCTTTTGGCAGAGCGGGGGAAGCCTTGCGCCGTAGCCACCTCGACGCGCACCGTCAAGGCCCAGCGCAAGCTCGAGATGGCGGGCCTGCGCAAATATTTTCACAGCGTGGTTGGCGGTGACCAGGTGGAGCGCGGCAAACCGGCGCCCGATATTTATATTCGCGCAGCAGCGGGTCTGGGTGTCGCCCCGCAACACTGCGGGGTGTTTGAGGATTCGGAGCCGGGTCTGCGCGCTGCGCACTCGGCGGGCGCAAACGTAGTCTGGGTGCCGGACCTTGCGCCTGTGGATATGGAAACTCAAAAGTTGGCGCAAGCGCGGGCGGATTCGCTGCACGCCGTGCGAAATTTTTTAAAACGCCCCAGATAATTTTTGAGCTATTTTGCCGCGGGCTGCGCTATCAGCTTGTAAATTTTGCCGTCATCAAAGCTGAGGACGTAAAGATTGCCGTCGTCATCTGTGCCAAAAGAGATAATCCGTTCTGAGGGGACATTATGGTTATCCACGCGATGGGTTTCCCACACGCCGTCGGCGTTGCGGCGCATCGCGTAGAGGTGCGCGTTGCCCCAGTCGGAGAAGAAATAAATGCCCTGCCAGTCGGGGTATTCCTTGCCGCGATACACATAGCCGCCGGTGATGGAGGTGAAGCGCTGCGGCCCGGAATGGCCAAATTCGGCAACTGGGAAGGTGATGTCCGCGCTGGTCGGTTTCTTTTGCCCGCGATGCAGCCCTGGCGAGTCATTGTGTGTGCCTTCATAAATGCTCCAGCCATAATTTTCGCCGCCTTTGCTGCCTTTGGGGGCGAAATAAATTTGCTCCCAGAGATCCTGCCCAACGTTGCCGATGTACATTTCTCCCGTGGTGTAATCGAAACTAAAACGCCATGGATTGCGCACGCCAAAGGCCCAAATTTCCCCCAATGCGCCCGGAGTTTTAACGAATGGGTTATCCGAAGGGACATGGTAGGGTTTGCCTGTATCGGGTTTGCCTTCGACGTCGACACGAATTATTTTCGCAAGAAAGACCCCCAGGTTTTGGCCGTTGAGATTGGGGTCGTAAGCGGCGCCGCCGTCGCCAATGCCGAAATACAACATGCCATCCGGCCCGAATTGCAACTGGCCGCCGTTGTGGTTGGGGAACTGGCGGTGTTCCACGCGCAGGATTACTTCGGCGCTGTCGGCCAAGGCATGGTTGGGGTTTTTGGGATCTACTTTGTAGCGTTCAAGTAGCACGTCACCGATTCGATATTCGGTGCGATAGGTATAAAAATAGCCTTTGGTCTTGAAACCCGGTGGAAAAGCCAGACTAAGCAGGCCGTGTTCCTGATCCGTAGCTTGCGGGGTGATGTCGAGAAACGGCTCGGGCAGCAGCTTGCCGTCCTTCATAATGAGGATTTTGCCGAGACGCTCGGTCAGGAAGATGCGCCCGGAGCCATCACCTGCGCCGCGCATGTCGGTGAAAATGTCGCCGCTTTCCTGGCGAGTGTGGCCAAAGGTTGGGATGGAGACGCCGTCGAAGACTTCCTTGAAAGCCACCTGTGGCCAGGGTTTGTCGGCGGCTGCCGGCTCCAATTGCGGGCGCTGGGCGAAAGCGGCGGGGGCAATCAGGGCCAGGGCGAGGAGGGTAGTGGGTAGAAGGGAGGGTAAGTTCTTCATGGGGGGATGGGCCAGCCCGCCATCATCTCTACTCCCATCACTGAGGCAATACAGAACCGATAATTTGCAAGAGGTCGTTATTTATCTTCCGCCATTGCATTGAGTGGTGGTTTTTTGCAAGATGCGAGCCCCCTTAGTCCCCAAATCTATGAAAACCGCCTCAAAAATTTTCACCGCGTCATTGGGCGCGCTGTTTTTTCTGAATTATGGCTCCGGCGCGCTTCGCGCTGCGGATGCCCCCGCCACTGACGCGGCTCCGGCCAGCACAGCCCCGGCTGTGCAAGAAACACTCCACCCCGCACTCTTTCTCGTCGGTGATTCCATTACGAAAACCGGCACACCGCCCGGCGATCGTGGTCCATGGGGCATGGGCTACGAAGTCATTCCCCTTTTTGATTCTTCGAAAATTCACGTTTATAATGAAGGCGCGGGCGGGCGCAGCAGCCGCAGCTATTATTATGAGCAAGGCCAGTGGGACCGGGTTCTGACACGAATGCAGCCGGGCGATTTTGTCATCATGATGTTCGGCCACAATGATGCCGCCAATTCGGATAACTATCCGACTCGTACGACCATCACCGGAAGCGGCGATGAAACGCTCCAGGTCGGTTTTCGTGACACATTGCAAACCGTCCACACATACGGCTGGTATCTGCGCCAATATGTCAACGAGGCCAAGGCGAAGGGGGTGACCGTGATTGTTTGCTCACCCGTCCCGCGCAATCAATGGGCCAATGGTAAAATCAAACGCGGTTTTGACGGTTACGCCCAGTGGGCCGCCGACGCCGCCAAGGCCAGTGGTGCGCCCTTCCTTGATTTGAACACCATTTCCGCCAATAAATACGAAGCTCTTGGCCAGGATGCCACTCGCGCTTATTTTGCGGACCAGCAACACCCGACGAAGGCCGGCGCCAAGCTCAACGCCCAATCCGTTGTGGAAGGGCTGAAGCAATTGAAGGACGTGCCATTGGCCAAATACCTTTTGCCCGATGCTTCGCCTGCCCCGGCCAAATAGTTTGCTCTCAAAAGGAAACGCGAGGTTGGGCTTGAAGGCGTTGTTGTAAACCTTGCCTCGGGCGGGGTGGGGTGTCATCGTCCTCGTTTTCCATGAGCGGAAATCCACCAGAACAGTCCACCAAAAATACGCCAACGTCATCGGTGGCGGACGTGAGCAATGACTTGCGCGCAGTGCGGATGCTGCGCCTGCAGGAACTTCGCGCGCAGGGCCAGGACCCGTTTCAGAATAATTGGGCGCAGACGCACACTTCCAAGCAGGCGACTGAGGCGTTTGTCGAAGGGCAGGATCCCGGGCCGGAAGTCTCCGTCGCCGGACGCATCGTGATGCAAAACGACATGGGCAAATCCTGCTTCGTCAAGCTGCTCGACCGCGATGGCCGCATTCAAGCCTACGTGCGCAAGGATGTAATTGGCGATGAAGCCTACGCCGCCTTTAAGAAACTCGACTTGGGCGACATCGTGGGCGTGGCGGGGACGCTTTTCAAAACGAAATCGGGTGAAATCACCATACGGGCGCATCGTTATTCGCTGCTGGCCAAGTCCCTGCGCCCCTTGCCGGAAAAGTGGCACGGCCTCACCGACAGCGAACAAATTTACCGCCAACGCTACCTCGACCTCATCGTCAACGACGCTTCGCGCGAGCGCTTCCAGTTGCGCAGCAAAATTGTCCGCGCCGTGCGGGAATATCTCTGGAGCCGTGAATTCATCGAAGTCGAAACCCCGGTATTGCAAGGCATCGCCGGTGGTGCCGCAGCCCGGCCGTTCACGACGCACTTCAACGCGCTGTCGTGCGACTTTTATTTGCGCATTGCTCTTGAGTTGCACCTGAAGCGCCTGCTGGTCGGCGGGTTTGACCGCGTGTTCGAAATCGGGCGCGTTTTCCGCAATGAGGGCCTCTCCCGCCGCCACAACCCGGAATTTACCATGTTGGAGGTCTATCAGGCCTATTCGGATTTTCGTGGCATGATGATGCTTGTCCATGACCTCGTCCAATATATCTGCCGCACTGCGCTGGGCGGGCGCACCAGCATTCCCCGCCCCGAAGGCGGCGAGATCGAACTGGCCGGCAAATGGCGCGAGGCGAAATACCAGGATCTGATCATCGAAGCCACTGGAGACACAGGCTGGTTTACCCGAACACGAGAGCAAAAGCTCGCCGCCTGCGCCAAGCTGGGCATCGAAGTCAACCCTGCGCACCCGGATTTTGCGGTTACCCAGGATGTTTTCGAGAAGCTCATCGAACCCAAGCTCATTCAGCCAACATTTGTGACGCACATCCCCCGCGAACTATGTCCGCTCGCCAAGTTCACGCCGGGGGACGCGACCACCCTCGATGTTTTCGAACTCTGCATCAACGGCCAGGAAATCGCGCCCGCCTATTCGGAACAGAACGACCCGCTCCTCCAGCGCGAACAGTTTGAGAAACAAGTCGGCGATGATGTGCAGAAACTGGATGAAGATTTCCTCACCGCGCTCGAACACGGCATGCCGCCGGCGGGGGGCATGGGCATTGGCATCGACCGGCTCGTGATCCTGCTCACTGGCGCGGCCAATATTCGGGACACAATTTTGTTTCCGTCCTTGAAGCCTGAGGCCGGTGCGGATCGCTCATAATTTCCTCCCATGCCCTGGCCGGTTTATCTTGCGTATAAACATCTGTTCCCGACCGGACGACAGGGGGCAACTTTGCGGGCCACACTGCGTTTGGCGGTTTTTGTTTCTTTTGGCCTATTTATTATAATTTTGGGTTTGCTGTGGTCGAATCACGTGCTGGCTCGCCTGTGGGCCGACACTGATTCAAAAACCACGCTGGTGAAAGAGCTCGGGTTGGTGTGGCTGTGGGTGTTCGCGGGGGTGACGATTGTCGCGCTCATTTTCCGCAGCACGCCGTTTTTCAACGCCATGTCGATTTTCGGCATCACGCTGGGGGTGACGGTGCTCATCACCGTACAAAGCGTGATGAACGGCTTTGCGTATCAGTACGAACGGGTCTTTATCGAGACGCAGGGGCATCTGGCCGTCACTGCCGACGGGATAATCGAAAATCCGCAGGAAGTTATTCAAGCGATTAAACAAGTGCCGGGAGTCACCCTGGCCGAGCCCATCATGAGTGGCGTGGTCGGGTTGGTGTACCAAAACCTGCCCGCGTACCCTTTTGTGCGTAGCTTTGATGTCAACAGCCCGGACGCCAAGCTCGACCCGCTCGCCCGCGATGTGATTGAAGGTTCGTTCGATGATCTCGATGACCAAAGTGTCCTGGTCGGCGTCGGCCTGGCCGAACGCCTGCACATGCATGTCGGTGATTCTGTGGATATTTCTTATCCGCGCATGTTGGAGGAAGCCAAGCGCGACCATCTGCCCATGCCCAAGGAGCTCAAAGTGGTGGGCATTCTTGAATCGGGCTGGGTTGGCTTGGACGACAATACCGTGTTCCTCAGCCTGCGTCTGTTGCGTGAAATAAACGGCTTTACCAACGAAGCCCACCTCATCGAAGTGCGCCTCGCCAACGACGACCTCGGGCACACGCTCGACCTGCAGGAGGTTTTGCGAAAAGCGCTCCAACCATTAAGCGACCAGCGCGTGGCGGCGGGGGATAAATACGGCCGGTTGAATGTGGAAACCTGGCAGGAAATAAACCAGGATCAGATGCAAATTCTCTTTGTGGAAAAATCGGTCATGTTCTATATTATGATCGTCATCGTCATTGTCGCGGCGTTTTGTATTTTGTGCTCGCTCGCGACGTCCGTAGTGCGCAAGACGCGCGAGATTGGCGTCCTCGGCGCGCTGGGTGCTCGGCCCGCGCAAGTGGCGGCGGTGTTTTGCCTCCAAGGGATGTTCATTGGCTTGGTTGGCACGCTGCTTGGTGTAAGCCTTGGGGTTCTGTTGCTGCATTACCGGCAGGACATTATCGGTGCGTTTGTAGATCAGCGCCTGATTCTCAAATTTTATAAGTTTTACAGTTTTCCGGTGCAATACCGCGCCTGGGATTTTGTCAAAATCATTGGCTTCACTTTTCTCATCAGCACGCTCGCTGGAATCTTGCCTGCGTGGTGGGCCGCCCGGCTAAAACCGGCGGAATGCCTGCGTTTTGATTAAATTGTCGTTCGCAAACCATATAATCCATTTCCATGCCCGCCCCCATCCTTATCGCCGCCGGTTTGGCTAAAAGTTACCCGACTCCTTCGGGCGACCTGCCGATCCTGCGCGGGGTCGATTTGCAAGTCCTGCCGGGCGAAAGCGTCAGCATCCGTGGCGAATCCGGCTCAGGGAAGACAACACTCTTATACTGCCTGGCCGGGCTGGAGCCGGTGGATAGCGGTGAATTGCATTGGGACGGGTGTGCCGTCACGACGTTGGACGCCGGAGCGCGGGCGCGCAGCCGTGCCAAGTCACTCGGTTTCGTTTTCCAGTCTTACCATCTGACGCCGGAATTGGACGCTTATGAAAACGTGCTGTTGGCGCGTCGACTTGCGGGCAATGTCCGTCCAGAGGACAGGAGCCGCGCTCATGAACTGCTGGAAAGGGTGGGGCTGGGGAAGCGATTGCGCCACGTCCCGGGCAAACTTTCCGGAGGTGAAGCCCAGCGCGTTGCGGTGGCGCGGGCACTGCTCAACCGTCCGCGTTTGTTGCTGGCCGATGAACCGACGGGTAATCTTGATGAGCATACGGCCAAAGAAGTCATCACTCTTTTACTGCGTCTTTGCTCGGAGGAAAACACCGCGCTTGTGCTAGTAACTCACCATGCGGGGTTTGCCGCACTCACCCATCGCGCGCTGCGGCTCGAGCTCGGCGTACTGGCTGTCGCCGCATCCGTTTAAGCACCCGATTGGTTTTCTTAATAATCAAAAAATTCTGTTGATTTTCACAATCAAGAGAGTAGAAATCCCCGGATGTCCCCGAGTTTTAACCCCAAGTACCTTGCGTTGGCCGGTTTTTTATTGGCCACCGTCGCGTCGGCGGCTGATTCCCCCGCTGGCACAAGCGGCAAGCCTGCTAGTGCCCCAACTTCGGCGAACGAAGTGTCGACATCCGTGGTTTCTTTCCAGGGGATGCAGGATCAATATACCCGATCCACCTGGATGGTCATTCAGGTGGACTTTACCGCCTCCGCCAAGGCACCCGCACAGTTTCTTAACGATGTATCGGTGACGCTCAAGTTGGCTTGGGATAAACCGGGCGCGCAACCGCCGGTGGATTTGGTGCTTACTTCAACCGTCCGTCTTATCGCTGCCGCTTCCGGCAGGCGGAACACCGTGTTTTTCTTTGTTCCAGCGGAAACCCTGGCCCGTTCCTCCAGGGGCACGCCGTATGATGCCGGCCACGCGCCAAATTACTATGTGGTCGAATACAAAGTTGGCGAAAACACTCTTCCCCTGGCCCACAACGATTATTCCTCCGCCCTCTCACTTGATTTCGCCAAAAGTTTTTCCACCATGGCTGACAGCAACTCAAATAAAGGGCTGCTTTATTCCGAAGCCACCGTTCCGGCGTATATCCTTACTTCCGTGATGACGCGGATTGGTTCCAACTCCTTTCCCGCGTTTTATCCCGCAAGTTCTGATGCCGGGCATTGACACGCAGGCACAGTTCTGTAACATCACTCGTTTCCCCCAAACTTTCCCCCACTCCACTTAATCCGCTTACCCCTTTTCGGATGCCCTCGAAGACCCTCGTTATCAATTGCGGCGCCAGCCATGTGGCGGCCGCCGTATTTAGTGCCGCCAACGGGAAACTCACGTTGGAAAGTCTGGACACTCGCGACTTGCGTTACGATGTGGCCAAAGACGAGGCTTGGCTGCCCGCGCTTGCCGAAGGCTTGCGCGACCTCTCCCGCTCCAATTCCAAGTTTCGCGGCAAGGCCACCTTCATTCTGCCCGGTTACCAGCTCCTGATCAAGCCGATCAAGGTTCCCCATGTGGAAGCAGCCAAGCAGGCGCAAATTATTGCCTTTGAAGCCCAGAACAACATCCCTTTCCCGTTGACGGAAGCCGTTTGGGGCAGCCAGGTCATTGCTGACGACGGTATTGAGACGGAAGTCCTCCTTGCCGCGCAAAAAGCCGAGGCCGCCAACCGTTTTTGTGGTTTAATGTCCAGCATCGGCTTTCAGCCCGTTTCGCTGCAACCTAGTTCTCTTCTGGATTATAATGCTTACAAGCACGTTCATGGCGCCGACACGCAAGACACCCTGATGGTCAATATCGGTGCGCGCTCGACCAACCTTACTTTCATCAGCCCGGCGGGTTTGTTCATCCGCAACATCAGCCTCGGCGGCAATGCGCTGACCCAGGGAGTCGCTGATACCTTGGGTAAAAGCTTCACCCAGGCCGAAGAACTCAAAGTCTCTTTTTATTCCGGGCAGACAGCGTTTGAAGCGGACGACCCGGCGGTGGCTCCCCTCCAGGCCAAAGCGCAGGACTTCATGAAGCGCTTGAGCCAGCAGATTACCCAGTCCATTATTACTTACCGCCGCGCCAGCAATCGCGCCGCGCCTCAGCACATTCTTCTTACCGGCCGCGGCAGTCTGCTCTCCGGTTTGCCTGAATTTTTGAGCGAGATGCAAAAAGTCTCGGTGGACTATTACAACCCCTCGAGCACGGTTCGCTCCGGTTCGCGCCTCGGCCAGGGCGTGATGGATCAATACTATTACCAGATTAGCGAATGTGTTGGCGAGGCCGCCCGCCTGATCAAGTCCGATGCCATGGGCATCAATCTGCTTCCGCCGCTCATCCGCGCGCGGATGATTTTCAACCGCCAGAAGCCCTTCCTCGTTCTGTCGGCCCTGTGCCTCGCGCTGGCCCCCGTGCCGATGCTGGCTTATTATCAGCAGCAAAACGTCGTCTTAAAGAGCCAGAAGACCCAATTGGACGCGCAGAAAAAAACTCTGGCCGACTTCACCAGCAAAATTCAGCAGCAATCCGACGAAGCCACCGCCACGCGCAAGCAGATTGCCGATCTGGAAAACTTGATGAATTCCCGCTTCAACTGGATTCAGTTCTTCCAGAAGTTGCAGGAGGCTCTGGTGGACATCAAGGACGTGTGGTTGGATACCCTCAATGTCGAGCGTACTGTAGCCCCGGTTAAAGCTGCGGAGGACTCCGCTACGGCAAGCACCACTACCGCCAAACCGGGCTCCGCCGCTCCCACTCCCGCTACTCCAGCTGCGCCCGCTATTTCCTATAAGCTTTACGTCAAGGGCCGGTTGCTTCTGCACGCGGACAATCCCGACACTTCCGACAAGGCTGCATTAAATGCGCTTCGTGACGATGCCGTCGCCCGCTTGAGCACCCTCCAAAAAAGATTTGTGGGCATTCCCTTTGTCCAAGGCATCGAGCCGAACAGCTTGAAGCAATCATTGAATGATCCCAACTTGGTTCCTTTCGAGTTCACCGTTATCATCAACCCCGAAAGCCCGCTGTGATTCGCGCACACGCCTGGCTGTCCTTTCCTT
>Ga0206902_10153_pt1 | contig 18366 bp, 14 predicted proteins | sample Alteio_BWOrgHeat_44_FD_153242 | JGI IMG/M metagenome (GOLD analysis project Ga0206902, IMG submission 153242) | Enriched cells from forest soil in Barre Woods Harvard Forest LTER site, Petersham, Massachusetts, United States -... | ecosystem: Environmental > Terrestrial > Soil > Temperate forest >... | reverse complement strand
TTCAGACTCTTGGCTTTACCAACATAGATCAGAACGTCTTCCTCATTATAATAACGGTACACTCCCGGTGAATCGGGGAGATTGAAAACAATAGCTTTTAGTGATTCGTCAACTTTCAAAGTCGGGCAATTTACAACGGACTCGCGTTTTTTTATAGAACATCAAAATTAAACTATTTGTGGAGTGTAAAGTTTTCCATAAGAAACTTAAATTACATGGTTGATTCCTTCCATGCGTTACACATTTTCTTTCTTTCTGTTTATTTTTTTAGTAACGACGATTCAAATTGTCGCACAGACTCACGGCGATCGTTTGGTGCTATACTCACTCAGTGACCAGAACGGTTTATCCGACAATCGAGTTACCTGTTTTTTTCAAGACAGCAATGGGTTTATGTGGATCGGAACACAAGACGGGCTTAACCGGTATGACGGCTCGGTCATAAAAAAATATAGAAGCAAAAAGGATGATACCACAACACTTCGTAGCAATTATATCAGTGCCATAACTGAAGACGCAAATCACGATTATTGGATTGCTACACTTGATGGGCTGTCGAAATTTGATGCTGAGTTAAACACTTTTACTACTTATCACATTAAAACCAACAGAGGTAATGGCAACCTGATGTGGGATCTTCATGCCGACGCTATTGGGAATATCTGGTTGGCTTCCGAAGTAGGATTGCTTCAGTTCATAATTAAGGAGCATCGGTTTGTAATTCACTATAATGAAACACATGATGAATCCCCTTTGCGCAGAGCTGACAACCACATCGTTCAGGTTCATCAAGATAAGAAGGGGAGATTGTGGCTGTCTACTTTCAATGGTCTTTGGCAATTTCATTTCGGTGAAAATAAATTTGAACAAGTAACGGATCACGAAGCTTTTGATCTCATTAACACTATTGCCGAAGACCATACAGGCAACCTCTGGCTAGGATACTGGGGCAAGGGCATTCGCGTATATGACCCTGAAAAAAAAAACAACACGCGCTGTATCAGGTCAAAATGTTCCTTTGAATGTATATGGAATTGCAGAGGCAAAAAATCTCCGAGGCAAATTCAATATTTGGTGCTCAAACCTCGTGGCCATTGATGAAGAGGGAAATGCGAAGAGATATTTTCCTACAGTGGATGAAACCGAAAGTAATTTTATTCAGTCGAAATTATATGTTTCGCAAGATGGCCTGCTTTGGATAAGTGATTTACAGGGCGTGAAGATCATGGACCCTGGCAGACAATTCTTTATCCATCATTATCTTACTCCTAATAAAATTACCCCGCAAAGTATTGCATTGTTGCAAAAAGGAAAGCAATTGTATGTTGGTGGAAATGGTACTGAATTCCTTACTCTTTATGATTCTGCATTTAAGGTTATCAAAAAGACTGGAAGCGGGGTTGAGTCGATTGCCACACTGAATATTGTACGCGAAGACGCAACTCATATTTGGTTATGTACAGAATCAGGGCTCGTATTACTAAATGAAGTTACCGGAGAACAAAAAGATTTTCACCTTACACAAAAGGAAAGCAACACACCCGCGCGGAATTTTTTTACCAACATGTTCATTGATAGTCGCGGCAAGCATTGGGTGTTTCCATGGAGGAGCGGAATATGGCAAGTTGATATCAACGGGAAATTCAAAAAAATAATGGCAGGGTTTCCGACACGAGAAGAGGAAATCAAAAAACTTGTTGTTTCTAGTGCACTAGAAGATGAAGTTGGAAATGTTTGGTTTGCCGATCTTGACGAAGGATTGATCTTGTTTAATCGCTCGGACAGCACTTTTACAAAGCCGACAGCGCAACTGCTCGGCGCCGGATATCGGCTATTAAATATAGAATATGAGAAACCATACCTCTGGTTTGTAATCTCCGGCGAAGTAATTCGAATTCACACTACCACGAGAGCAATTGAACAATGGCATGTACCGGAAGAATTGAATAAAACGGTGTCCGGCTTTTGCAGCGATCTTCAGGGACGATTATGGATAACCACCAGCAGCGGTTTGTTATCATTCAATAAAAAGACCCATGAATTCAATCGTTTTACATCAAATGACGGATTGATAAACAATGACATGATGGATGGCGTAATTACTTGTCTTGGCACAGGAAAAATTCTATACGCTGATGAAAACTATATAACAGAATTTGATCCTACAGTGATGCTAAAATCAGCGATGACTCCAACAATAATCATCACCGAGCTGTTTTCGCAAAACAAAGAAATTCAGGTGCAACGCGGTGATGATGGAAAAAAATATATTTATCTCGATTATAGTTATAACAACTTTACATTTCACTGGGCATTGCTGAACTACAGTAATCCGTTACAAAACCATTACTATTGCAAACTCGACGAAGTAGATAAGGAATGGAGGTATGTTGGCAATACCGGCCAGGCGCAGTATGCAAGTTTAGCCCCGGGCCATTATGTTTTCAGAGCACGTGGCGCCACAAGTGATGGTGTTGCAAATAAATCAGATGACTTGCTTTTCATTACAATTCGCCCACCGTTTTGGAAGACTTGGTGGTTTGTTTTGCTTAGTTCGTTTGTAATCTCAGTGACAGTTTATATTGGGTATCGTTACCGACTGAATCAGGTACTTATGCAGGAGAGATTACGAAGTAAGATATCAACAGATTTGCATGATGATATCGGTTCTACACTCAGTTCTATTTCTATACTTGGTGACCTTGCCCTGCATCGGATGTCTCATCAAAATACTTCGGGTATGATAAGGGAGATACGCGACAATGCCCAGATGTTGATGGAAAAAATGGATGACATTGTTTGGGGTATTAACCCCGATAATGATTCTCTTGAAAAACTTTTGTTGAGGGTGAAGAGATTTGCCGCGCAGCTTTTTGAAGCGAAGAACATCGAATATTCGATCGATGTACAAAACAATATTCAGCAACTTACCTTAACGATGGAATACCGTCAGCATATTTTTTTGATTCTGAAAGAATCAATCAATAACATTATAAAGCATGCTGATTGCACTGTAGCCTCCATTGCTGTGAATTATGAACAAAACCATTTGAAGGTGATAATTACCGACAATGGAAAAGTTTTCGATCCCAATTTTTCGTATGAAGGCAACGGGTTGAGTAGCATGAAAAAAAGAGCAGAGTCAATGAAAGCGATCCTTAAAATAGAATCCGATCTAAAACACGGAAACTGTGTGTCACTACAAGTGAAAATCAAATAAACATCTGACAGAATAATCTCGACAGATTAAGCAACTTTACCCGAATAGATCATTATGCATGATTAAAGTGGCCATTGTTGAAGATAACACTGCATTGAGGAGCAGCTTGGCGAATTTATTGAACAATTCGGAGGGTATGCAATGCGTAGCGGTTATGGGAAATCTTCAGAATATTGTAAGTGAATTGAACAAAGCCAGGCCCGATATTATTTTGATGGATATTGGCTTACCCGAAATTTCGGGAATAGAAGGTGTGCGCACGGTGAAGTCCAATTTTCCTTTGATGCAGATTTTAATGTTTACTGTATTCGAAGATGACGAAAAAATATTTGAAGCCATTCGCAGCGGTGCATCCGGATATATTTTAAAAAAGACACCACCAACACAAATTATAGAAGCTGTGCGTGAACTCTCTGGCGGCGGAGCACCGATGAGTGATACTATTGCAAGAAAGATAATCCAGTCTTTTCAGTCAAAATCAGTCTCTCCTGTAGATGACTACTCACTTACCGTGCGAGAAAAGGAAATACTTTATTCTCTCGTTGATGGGTTGAGTTATAAAAAAATAGCCGACAAGTATTTCATCAGCATCTCTACGGTGCGCACCCACATTTCGAGCATTTACGAAAAGTTGCACGTGCACAGTAAAGCACAGGCTGTAGCAAAAGTGCTGCGAAAGAGTTAATCAGAACTATTCTCTATCCTATTAAAATCAGATATTCATCTGATGTGAAGAAGTGAGTTTAATGGGGAAATTTGATTAGCCTAAAATCAAACCCATGAAAGCTAAAACGAACTTCTGGATTTTTGTATTGCTTGTTGGTGCAATACATGCCAATGCAACTATTCGTACGGTGAGCAACGACCTCAACAAGCCCGCGCAATATCCCGACATCCCGCAGGCGATCGCTGCTGCAAGTGCAGGCGATACTATTTATGTGAATGGCACACAGTACACGTATTCGGATATCAACATCACCAAAAAGTTAGTATTGATTGGCGCTGGCTTCAGCGTAGCCAATCAGTTTAACCTGATCACTGCGGTAAATAATATTAATTTCTTTAAAGATGCTGGTGTGAATGACGGTTCAGGAACTGTGATCTCGGGATTCAAAGTCACAAATGTCGGGTTAACAAGCGGCTCCCTAAGCATAAACAATATCAAAATGTTCAGGAATCAAATCGGTCAGATTAACCTGCAAATGATTAATTGGGCAATTTATAACAATGTCATGACGGGTCAATTCCCCGGCGGGTCAATCAATGGAAATAACAATTCCAGCAATGTCGTCATCCAAAACAACCTTTTTTATACTTCAACTCAAAACTGTGTAAACAACTTCAATCAGCCCTCAGTAGTAATCGACCACAATCTGTTTATTAATTTAAATGGAAATAGCAACGGCGCGATAGGAGCTATTTCTTCTATCCAATTTGCAATCATCACCAACAATATTTTTACAAGCTCTTCTGGAACTATAGTTATGGGGAATATTACCCAGTGCACTTTTAATAATAATATTTCTGTTTCATCGAATATTAGTTCGGCAACGCCAACCAGTAGTTTTTTAGCTAACAATAATACGGGTGGCAATAATCAGGTTGGTGTCAACCCGTTGTTTACTAATGTTACTGATTTGAATAACTATAATGCCACTTTCAACTATAGACTTCAAACCGGATCAACGGGACACAATGCCGGCACAGACGGCACAGACATTGGCATTTATGGAGGTTCGTATCCATTTCCAAGCGGAGGCGCCATTGGCGGTGGGTATGACACGAGCCCGCTTCCGCCTATCCCACAAATTAACAGTGTAAATATCCAGAATGCCTCCGTGCTGCCGGGTACGCAGCTACAGGTAAATGTTTCTGCTACGGTGAATAACTGATCTGCTCAATTTTCCCAATGAGTCGGCTCGTCAGTGGTCAGTGGTCAATGGTCAATTGCAGATCGTCTGCAGCTTACATAGTATTTACTATTGACCATTGGCTGTTAACTATTCTATTGGTAATACTTTGTGCAACAGCTTCTGCTCAAACTTTGAAACGCGCTGAATATTTTTTTGACACAGATCCGGGCAAAGGCAATGGTACTTCGCTCAGCATCACTCAGGCAGCATCTATCAACCAGTCTTTTAACATCAATATCAGTTCACTGACAACGGGAACCCATACATTCAACATCCGTTTTGTAGACAGCAACGACCACTGGAGTTTGTTTGATTCGCGCACTTTTTTCGTGGTGAATACCGTCGCTGCACTAACCGCTTCAACAATAAAAAAAGTAGAGTACTTTTTTGACAACGACCCGGGAACTGGAAAAGCAACTGCAATCACTATCAGCGCAGCTGGCACCCAAAATAATACGTTCGTTATTGGCTTAGGTTCTCTTACTCAGGGATTTCACCAATTGGCTATTCGTTATCAGGATAACATTGGCCGCTGGTCTTTATTTACTAACCGAACATTTTACATTGTTCCACTGGCTGCCACTGCGAGTTCTACTACCTTAAAAAAGGTAGAATACTTTTTTGATACTGATCCGGGTGTTGGCCTGGCAAAGCCTTTGGCGATTACTGCGGCAAGTCCCGAAAATAATTTGTTTGCCATTGATATCAGTAGTCTCACTTCGGGGTTTCATCAACTCGCAGTGCGCTACCAGGATAATGTGGGTAAATGGTCTTTGTTTGCCAATCGTACTTTTTACATTGTACCAACACCCAGCGCTGCTCAATCTACGGCTTTAACGAAAGCAGAATATTTTTTTGATATCGACCCTGGAGTTGGCTTGGGCAAACCACTCACGATCTCATCTGCTGGTACACAAAATAATTTGTTCCAGATAGATATCAGCAGTTTATCAGCGGGCTTTCATCAGATTGCTATCCGTTATAAAGACAACAAGGAAAAGTGGTCGCTCTTCACTAACCGTACATTTTATATCGTACCAAATGCAAGTGCCACATTAGCTTCATCCATAAAAAGAGCTGAATATTTTTTTGATACCGATCCCGGAGTCGGCCAAGGCACGGCTTATCCCATTATTGCGGGCAACCCACAAAATGACGTATTCGCGATCAGTGTTAATACTATTTCATCTGGTTTTCATGAGCTCTGTCTGCGTGTTCAGGATAACCTGGGGCGGTGGTCCACTTTTACCAAGCGTACTTTTTATGTTGTTCCGGGAAGTGTAGTTTCAAAAACACTTCAACGAATTGAATATTTTGTCGATACCGATCCAGGCATTGGATCAGCAACAAGCCTGAGTTTTACACCGGCTGCTCAAATCAATCAACAGGTTAGTATTGACCTAACGGGAGTGTCCACTGGCAGTCATACACTTTATCTTCGCACAAAAGACTCCCAGGGATATTGGAGCACTGCACTTTCTGCTCCGTTCAGCGTCCTAAATTGTGTGCCGCCCACTGCACCAATTGGTTCCGGAGCAAGTAGATGCGGAACAGGCATTGTTACTTTGAATGCTACCGGCGCAACAGGCTCTCAGATTTATCGGTGGTATTCAGGAGTTTCAACGACCGGGGTTTTATCTACAGGAACTTCATTCACAACTTCTTCAATCACCAAGGACAGCACCTATTTTACCAGCTTGTTTGACCCTGCAACTGGTTGTGAAAGCAGCCGCACTGCGGTAACAGCCACCATTGTAAATATTCCAAAACCTACACTTAACCTGACAGGCTCTCTTGCAGTTTGTGCCGGCAATACCGAAGTACTTGCAGCACCAGCCGGCTTTGCCGGATACACATGGTCTAATGGGTTGACCACTGCTCAAATTACAGTTTCAACTTCCGATAGTTACTCCGTCACCGTAACCGATGGCACTTGCGTAAGTCCTGCATCAGATCCATTCGTATTTACTGTAAATCCATTGCCAGCGAAACCGGTAGTGAATGCTACCAATGGCGGAACTCTTTGCGGAGGCGGCACGGTGACGTTGTCTGGCCCGGTTGGCTTCCCGATTTATAGCTGGTCATCGGGGCAATCATCATCGTCTATTACAACAAATTCACCAGGAGATTTTTTTGTAAGCATAACGGATGCCAACGGATGTCAAAGTATTCCATCCGATGTTTTCTCCGTGAATACTTCATCACCCGCAAAACCAGTGATCAACGTTACAGGCAACACAACGCTTTGCAACAACAGCACGGTGAATTTGTCAGCACCAACAGGCTTCTCGGGTTACACATGGTCAAACGGTAGTACAAGTCAAACTATTACTGTGAGTTCCGCAGGAAATTATGCAGTGAATGTTTCTAATGGAAATTGCTCAAGCCCGCTTTCGGATTCTGTGAAAATTACAACAGCAGTAATCCCGGCTAAACCTTCTGTTCAGATCACCGGAAGTGCGGTGCTTTGCAATAATTCATTTGTAGGCTTATCGGCACCAACTGGATTTAGTTCTTATTTATGGTCGGATGGAGAAACATCAAAACAGATTGTTGTTTCTACAGCTGGAAACTATTCTGTTCAAGTTGGCAATACTGCTAATTGTTTGAGCGCAACTTCAGATCCGGTAAACGTAATACTGAGCGGGCAGCCTTGTGGCTCTACCACAATTGGCAACCCAACGAATACTCCACCGAGCTTTGCAACTACAACAATTGAAATACCGGTAGAGACCAAAGTGGTTTTTGATATAACAAGTCTGATTACCAAAGGCTCGGTTGGAATTGATTTCAGTACACTTCGCATTACACAGACACCGGCAAGAGGAAAGGCAATCATAGACGCTAACTACGCTCTGGAATTAGATTATACGTCACTCACTTTTATTGGCAAGGAAAGCGTGGGCTTGCAAGTGTGTGATTCGCTCAACAGCTGTACTCAGCAATCGCTGACACTCGATGTCGTTGGTGATGTAGAAGCATTCAATGCAGTCTCTCCATATCCCGATGGAAAAAATGATTTCTTCTATTTAAAATTCATCGACCAGATTGAAGAGACGAAAAGCAACAAGGTCACTATTGTCGATCGGTGGGGCAATGAAGTCTTTTCTATTTCAGATTATAATAATACAACTCGTGTTTTTAAAGGAATAGATAAAAACGGCAATGACTTGCCATCGGGTACTTATTATTATCGAATAGATTTTTCCAGTGGTCGTGCCACACAGACTGGTTTTATTTCTCTTAAACGCTAACGGCCTGAGTTATGAAAATGAAAAATACCAGGCCTCAGATTTTAAGCGATCAGCTTTTTGCGAGCCAAAGATTCTTTTTGTTTTTCATTCTGATGATTTCTGTGATTGCCTCTAATGCGCAACAAGATCCAACTTATTCTCAATACTTGAATAACCCATTCACTATCAACCCATCCTATGCGGGAATTAATAATCGATTCAATGCTAACATTCAATACCGATCGCAGTGGAGTGGTGTGCAAGGTCATCCGGAGACGTTCAACTTCAACAGCCACGTCTCGCTGGTGAATAACAAAGTGGGCTTTGGAGTTATGGCAATACAGGATAAACTTGGCGATAACGTTACCACCGAATTTTCAACGGCATATTCTTATAAAATTAAATTAGAGCACAATACTCTATTTTCATTTGGGATGCAGTTCGGACTGATGCGATTCACGAATAATTACTCTCAACTGAATTTTCAACAAACCAACGACCCTTACTTTTCAACTTATAATGTAACACGCTTCAACACAGGCGCTGGTGCAATGCTCAAGAGCGATCGTTATCTGATCGGCCTTTCGGCTCCACGACTTTTACCAGTGACTATTAATCAAGGCGGACAGAATATTCAGGTGTACGACCGCACTTTTTATCTGATGGGCTCCTACATGATTTACCTGAATGAGCGAGTGCGACTGCGACCGGCAACTTTGCTTCGTGCTTCTGATAAATCCCGAAGCGTTGACCTGAATATGAACCTTCAAATTGAAGACTTTTACTCGGCTGGTATCTTTACCCGCAACTTCAACACCTACGGGCTGCTCCTGCAAATGATTGTAAAACACTATCGATTTGGTTATGCCATTGAAGTGCCGGGTTCAAAAACCGCCATTCCGTTTACAACCAATGAATTTATGCTAGGCATTTCTTTGAGCGCTTTCCGTTTTCATGATCAATCTTTTTCTGTTTTTTAAAGAAAAATCAATCATTTTTGAGTACGAAAGGATTTCTACAAACTTCGTATTTAGCCAATGGTTGCCTTTATCCGATCAATTCTTTTATTAATAAGCCTGTTATTGGGCACTTGCCTTTATGGACAGACAACTGAGAAACCGCGCCAAGCACCGGTCAATCTGACTTTTTACTACAACATCAATTGGGAATTGACCACACCAGAGAAATCGTTCTTCAAAAGAGAGGCTTATTTCGATTTGGAAGAAATGATTTTCGACGGCATCTATAAAGATCATAACAGAGAAGGCAAATTGATAGCCGAGGGATTTTATACTCACGGAGTAAAACGCGGAATCCAAACTGAATATTTTGATGATCACTCCACCAAACTCACGGTTGAATACGCTGATAATGATTTTATAATCTGGCAGAAGGTTAAGCAAAACAAGGAATATGAAATAACAAGGGGTACGGGAAAGTTTACGATCAACTACTTCTATTTTTTCGATTGGACTGTAAAGCAGGGAACTTTGACCGGAGAATTTCGAAATGGAAAAAGGGTTGGCACGTGGGTTTACCATGACTTGAAGAAAGTAAAAACAGATGTAGAGTATTATCAAAGCGGCAAACTTCTGGAACGAGTTTATTATACAAAAACGGATTCTGTGGCACTTAACGAGAGAAAAGAGATATTCCTTTCACTTAATTCGTTCAATACAGAAACGTTAAGCTTCGACAAAGAAACGTTTGCTTCAGTCAATGATTTTTTTGAAAAGCAAATTACTTACCCTGCCTCTTTTCAAAGAGGAGTTGCCTATCCGGGAGGCTGGAAACATTTGCTTTCGCTATTGGCTTATGAGACACAAGTTCCGGAGCGGAATTTGGCTCTGGTTAAATTGAAAGTAAATGAACATGGCCAAGTTTTAAAATCGGACATGGCACGATCTGTAAATCAAAATATTGATAAGGCAGTGCTGAAGGCTATCGAATCTCATGGGGCGAGATTTCTTCCGGCTATTAAAGATGGCAAGCCATATCCGTCAACAATTTACATACCCATATCAGGAGGTGAAGACTGGATGAAAACCTTGGTCGAGATGCCAGTCAGTTGGTTGACCGACTTCCATAATTTTATTAATTAACCTCGGAGTTTAGTTCTTAATATCCCACGGCTCTTCGTCTTTCACCTTCACAGAGTCGGGCACATCTTTATGGCCGGGATCCAGCGATATGTCGAGGCCGGAGGCTGGTCGCTTGAATTGACCTTTAGTTATTCCGGTAGCTGGATCGGCATATACTTTCAACATAAAACTTGCCCATATCGGTCTTGCGGTCCTTGCGCCTTGTCCAAAATCCCACGAAGGAAAACGCACTCCGCGTTCATCGCCTCCTACCCACACACCTGCTACTAAATCGTGCGTGAGCCCCATGTACCAGCCGTCTGAAGCATCGTTAGTGGTTCCGGTTTTTCCGCCAATCTCATTATCTTTTTTCAATTCTAATGGAAGGCCAACGGATGAGCCACCGCTTTCTTCCACACCGCCCTTTAACATGAATACCATTTTATAGGCAGTCTGCTCATTGATTGCTTCTTTGGTCTTGGGTACAAAATTTTCGATGACATTACCATTTTTGTCTTCTATGCGGGTAATAAAAAATGGCTTGGTGTTGATACCACCATTCACGAAAGTGCAATAAGCCCCGACCATTTCATAAAGGGATACATCACTCGTGCCAAGGCAAAGTGACGGTACAGCGTCAAGTTTGCTATCAATGCCAACACGATGAGCGAATTCAACTACGTTTTCGGCTCCGAGAGTTTGCATCATTTGTGCAGTGATAGAATTAGTTGAGCGAGCCATAGCTTGACGAATCGTCATTTTCTCTCCACTGCCGCGGGTGCCATCCGAATTTAGAGGATACCAAGCGGGTTGACCTTTTATTTTAAATTGAGGCGATATATCACGCAATGTATAAAAGGGAGAATAATCCGATTCCATTGCCAAGCCGTAGATGAAAGGCTTGAATGTAGATCCAGGTTGTCGCTTGCCTTGACGCACATGATCGAATTTAAAATACTTGTGATCGATTCCGCCTACCCATGCTTTGATGTGTCCGCTAATCGGATCCATAGCCATCATGCCGGTGTGCAAAAATTGTTTATAGTAGTTGAGTGAATCATAACTGCTAAATAGCGTATCGCGCTCCCCTTTCCATGTGAAAATGGTCATAGGCTTTTTCTTGTGCAGCATGATTTTTAGCGAATCGGAATTCTCGCCATACCTGTCAGCGTATGCACGATAGGCTTCCGTTTGTTTTATTCTTTTGGCCAGAAAATCTTTAATCTCATGACCGTCTTCATCTACCCATGGGTTGCGGTTACGGTTTTTCCATTCCTTATAAAATTCCTCTTGCAACGGCTTCATTCTTTCTGCGACAGCTTCTTCGGCATAGCGCTGCAGGCGACTATCTAAGGTGGTATAGATTTTTAATCCCGAATTGTATAAATCGAGGCCTTTGCTATTACAGTAGTTAAGTAAATAGTTTCCAAGCACTGAGCGGAAATAAGTGGCCAGTCCCTGATTTTGATTTTGAACGCTATAACTCAAGTCAATAGGAAGGGCTTTGATTGAATCAAACTGCTCTTTGGTTTTGATTTTATAACCATGCTTATATATTTTATACAATACTTCGTTGCGTTTTTGAAGCGCATTGTTTGGATTCCGTTTTGGATTATAGAATGATGGAGCCTGCAACATTCCCACAAGGATTGCCGACTCTTGCAGGTTCAAGCTGTCAGGTTGCTTGTTAAAATAAGTTTCGGCCGCCACTTTTATACCGAAAGCATTGCTGCTGAAGTCACATGTATTCAGATACATCGCAATGATTTCTTCTTTGGTGAAATTCTCTTCAAGGTTTACAGCAATAACCCATTCTTTAGTTTTTTGAATAAGACGCCGGGGCATCCTGCCGAGCCTGCCCAGCGGACCATCAAGGTTGCGGTCGGTATTTTGAGTATAAAGATTTTTGGCCAATTGCTGTGTAAGTGTGCTGCCGCCACCCGAACTGCTGAATGTGAGAATGCCCTTGATCACACGGAAGTAAGCAGGCAAATCGAGACCTGAGTGCTGATAAAACCGATGATCCTCTGAAATCAAAAGTGTGTTGACCAGATCAGGAGAAAGTTCTGCGTAATGCACTTGGCTTCTGTTGTATCGAAAATACCGTCCCAGCGAAACACCATCAGAAGAAATGATTTCTGAAGACAGATCGTTTTCAGGATTCTCTACTTCATGAATACTCGGCATGCCACCATACAAACCAAACAAATTGATACTGACAGTGAATACATAAAGCGGTAGCCCAAGGATAAAAACCAAAAATACTATCCATAAGTATTTGATGGCACGTGGAATCCATGGCAACCGGATTTGCAGAAAGTTTCTGATTCTACTTTTGATAGTTTTTGTCAAAGAAGGTGAGGTACTCATCCAATGCTTTGTTTCGGTATAAAATCTGAAAATTGTCTTTGGTGATTACAAAATTATAGAAATTGTAATTGGAAAACGGTTTGCCCTTGGCAAGTTCATTAATGAATTTATAGTAATAAGCTATGGCCGACTCCCTGTTGGTAAATTCCACACACATCGTCATTGTCTTGTCATCGCTATATCCGAGGTTGCTGGTTGTAAGTTTCAGGCTTTTCCATTGTGAGGAATTGAATTTTTCCAACACATCAACCACTGGGTTTGTAATGCGATCAGCAGAATTATAAACAACAATAAATAAATGAGGCCCGGTCGTAGTACCAAACTGGATACCCTTGGCTTTTTCAATTTTCTCGAGTAGGGTTTTAGAAGATGCTACCAGTTGCTCAGCATAATTCTTCAAAGGATCTTTTGGATATTTTTTTATGAATTCGCTGAGGTCATATTGGTACCGTGTTACATCTTCTGTGCGGCCTACGATAAGAATTTTTAAAAGCTCCAACTGTGGTGTGAATTTAGTTTCTCCGGCTGTGAGAGCTTCATTCACCTTGTCCATGGCGGGCTTTAAATTGTTTTCCTGAAGATACCCGTACGCTTCTTTGTACATCAGCTTTTGCTTTTCAGCAAGGGCACTGGTTTCCTTCAGGTAATCGGGATTGATGAGGATGCGGGCAAACGTAGAATTAGGAAATTCACTTTGCAAAAGTTGAGCATAGTAGTCAGCCTTTGTATCATTCTTCTCTTTATAAATCAGATACAGTTTGTACAACACTTCGGGCTTGCGCTCTGACTTCGGAAACCGATCCAGTAATTTTTCATACGACTCAGATGCGTTGTCTTTCTCGTTAAGGTTGAAATAATACAAATCACCCAAATGAAAATAGGCATCTTCGATCTTGGCAAGAGCTTCCTTTTTTTGGCTGTCGGTGCGGGGCAGTTGAGCCATGAACTTAGCGGCCTCATCTACTTTCACCTCTTTTTTCAATTCAGGTTTCACCTCCTTTTTCGGTTGAGGTTTATCTACTGTTTGCTGCGCAATAGGAGTGGAGGCATCTGAAAGTGAGGCTGTACGGTTTGACCTGCGCCAGTTATCTTCCAGATTGATTGAGCCCCAGACTCGTTGAAACTCCGTTTGGCCCGTTGCCATCAGGTCAGGACTACCAAAATACCAATCGCCCGTATTTTTGTCATCTGTTGTACCAGAACTAAGTGAGGCAGATGGCGTTGGGCTGCTATCAGACCCAGAACTTCTTTTCTTTTTCTTTTTTGTAGAAGCCAATTTCTTGTCCTTGTTCGCCATCAATGAATCAAAACGATGTCTCACAGTTGCAGTGTCAAGAGAAGACCAGCGTAGCAAACTGTCATTGAGTGTAATGGCATCGGTGTACTTTACAAATTCGCCCAGAATAGTCTGGCGCTTCTTGATTGCATCGAGGTTTTCAAATTCTTTTGGTAATGCGCCCACGGCACTGTCGTAATAAGCTTTGGCAGACCGATATCTTTTCAAAGAATCAAAATCGATTTGCCCGATTCGTAAGAAAGACATGCCCTGTACTCGCTTATTTTTACCAGTATGAGCTGCAAGCCGGAATTCTTTTTTTGCTTCTGAAAGGTGGCCTTGCTTTTTTTCGAATTCACCAAGTTCAAAATAAATTTTATCCTTAAACTCTGCGTTCTTTGAGTCTTTCAACAATTTATCAAATTGATTGCGCACTAACCTGATGTCGCGCTTGTTTTCGAGCTGCGCTACCTGTGCCATGTTGAGGCGTGCATAAAAATCGATTTCATAATCAGGATTTGTTGTGAGGCATTTCTTGTAATAATTATACGCCTCTGAGTTGAATCCCAGTTTTTGATAAACCTGACCTATAATAAAATAGATTCTTCCCTTACGATCGCGCCTTGTGAGTAGCGAGTCAGCCTTCGAAAGATTGTTCACCATGTTATTATAATCGGTGCGGATCTGGTAGTAATTGGCTTTTTCGAGGTATAGTTTCTTTTGGTTGGACCGGTTCAGTTTTTCTTTTTCCAGAAAGTGAAAGGCTTCTTCAGCACGATCGTAATCGCCCATCTGGGTAAAAGTGCGTACTAAATTCAGCAATGCTGTGTGCCGTAAGTGAAGGTTCTGGCTTTTCGTATTAACATATTTAAAGGTAAGTATCGCATTTTGATAATCGCATGCATAAAGCCGTGCCAACCCCACCATTAAATAGTTGTCATTTACCCATCGGCTATTGGGATGCCGCTGGATGGAGATGGATGCCATCTTGATAATTTCTTCCGTATTTTTTTTATACGACTTGGCCAATACTGTATCAAGCTTGGGGTAAAGCAGCAGGATTTTATTGTGATCGTCATCCAGGCTTTTTAGGATCAGCGCTTCTACTTCGTGGGTACCCTCTTTGGCATAGAAATAACCATTGTAATGCGCAGTGAGGTTGTGAAAGAAATTGCTTGTAACGTTATTTTGTTCAATAGAGCACCCGGCCAAAAGGATCAGCAAGAGGGAAAAACCTTGGAATTTGTCAAATCGAAATACCACTCTCAAATATCTGGTAATTATTCTGAACGAACACAACCAAAAAGTATTGCTGGCCGGTAACAACGGCTTCCTGGCAAAGCCCAAAAAAGAGGTGAATAAAATCCCTAGCTTTGTGAAATTTTTGACGATTTGAAACCGAAAAAAACAATTTCAGAGCGGCTCACAGTTCGTTACCAGTTGGTAGTGCGTAATGAAGAGAATCTGGCTGAAAAAAGTACCATCTCCTTTACCTATGCCAAACTGTTGGTAATTTTATCGACCGTTTTTCTTTTCATTTTCGTCTCCAGTCTTTTTTTGTCGAAGACGCTGCTAGCCAAATGGTTTGACCCAAAGTACGAGATCGCAGCCCAGAAAAAGCAATTGATCTTTTTAGCCAAACGCCTTGACTCATTAGCTGTCGAAGAAAACCGCAAAGAACTATTTATACAAAACTTTCAACGGGTTCTTCGCGGGGATACCTCCAGCGGTTTTGTTGATCCTGCGAAAGTATTGAAAGCTTCCACCGAACCTGTGAAAACTATTGGCAACATGAAACTGGCGCCCGCTGATTCTCTCTTTAGAAAAGAATTTGAGCAGTCACAGTTTTCGTTTGTATCGCTCAATAGCAAATACCGCGAACTGCAAGACGTTTTTTTCTTTACACCCATCACCGGTTTTATCAGCGATAAATACGACAGCAAAAAAGGACACTTCGGGGTGGACATAGTTGCCAAAACTAATGAGCCGGTAAAGTGCGTAGCCGATGGTACAGTAGTAATGTCCAGTTGGACCCAGGATGCTGGCTACGTAATAGCGGTGCAGCATCACGGTAGTCTGGTGAGCGTGTACAAGCACAATGCCGGATTATTAAAAAAAGTTGGTAGCTTTGTTAACGCAGGAGACATCATCTCTATCGTTGGCAACAGTGGAGAAATGACCGATGGACCACACCTGCATTTTGAAATGTGGTACAACGGTAATTCTCTCAACCCGGAGGATTTTGTAACTTTTTAAACTACGACAGAATGCTAACATCGAAGGAACAAAAGCGTGCGGCAGATGAGATCAGCAACAGCAGCAACGTCATTGGCAAGGGCACTGTGCTGAATGGTAATATCGAAACGTATGGCAACATCCGCATCGAGGGCCGCATCAATGGTGATATTAAATCCAAATCCAAAATCGCGCTGGGTACCGGCAGCCACGTGGAGGGCAATATCAGCGCTCAAAATGCCGACATCGAAGGCGAAGTGAAGGGCAAAGTGGACATCGCGGAATTATTGGTATTGAAGTCTACTGCGATTGTGCATGGAGACATCATCACCGGAAAACTGGTAGTAGAACCTGGTGCTATGTTTAATGGCAGCTGTAAGATGGGTACGGTCAAAGACATTAAGCTTTCTGAAACTGGCAACGGCATGCGCCCTCAACAGCAGGAAGCCCGGATGAACTGAGCTTTCGTTTTCCTGTTTCTGTTCGGAAATTTAAGTCCGAATTTCCAGCGAAGAACCTTAAGGCTTAATTTACAATGCCCGATCCCCAGAACAATTTCCTAAAATACTCGGGCTTGGGGTTGCAATTATTGCTGGTAATCGGCACGTGTGCCTGGGTAGGATTGAAAATTGATCAATACCTTGGTTTTAAATTTCCCGTTTTTTTAATGTCGCTGATGCTACTTTCATTCATTGGCATGATGTATAAACTTTATCGTTCGTTGAATGAATAGGAATTTGCTCTCGTTCACCGGATCGCTGGCGGTACTTGCCTTGGTCATTGGCTGGTGCGCACACAGATTGGCTCAGCCATCCTTTCTATTTTTAATTTTATTGGTATTGGCCATAGCCACCTGGCTGGTCTATTTTTTTATTCAAAAGACGAACCCGGACGATTTTGTAAGAAATTACCTGCTCACCATTGTGCTGAAGTTGCTCGCAGGGGGGATTTTCATCTTTACCCTGCTTTATGCCGATAAATCTGGTGCCGACGCCAACGCTATTCTGTTTATGACTGCATACCTGTTATTTACAGGGCTGGAAGTAGGTTTTTTGTTTAGTAAACTGAAGTAAATAACTGATTGGCCGAATTTTTCCACAAACATTTTTTTGACTACGGATAATTTCTACTTTTGCAGTCGCATAAAAAACGACCTCCCCAAAAGTGATGAGAAAGCCTTCTTTTGTAGCATTTCCGGCCTTTTTAACCCTCTTTTTTGTCCTTGCATTTGGCTTTTCCGGCATGGCGCAGCATTCGGAGGAAAATCATCACAACGATACTATACAAACTCAAAATCATTCCGATTCTAGCATTGTTGAAGGTCATTCGGCTGATGAGGGAAAATTCAATGTTAATGAGATCATTATCGGACACGTTTTGGATGACCACCTGTGGCATTTTACGGATCACCTGGTTTTGCCTCTTCCCATCATTGTTTATTCATCCGAGAGAGGATTGGAGATGTTTTCATCTTCTCATTTCTATGAAGGACATCACAAGGTAGAATACAATGGATATAAGCTGGAAGGCCGGAATATCATTTTGACTGCTACAGGCGAGAAGGTTTTGGACTTATCGATAACCAAAAATGTGGCGATGCTTTTCATCAATGCTACAATTCTGCTGCTCGTTTTCTTAGCCGTTGCGAAATCGTATAAAAATAATGCCGGCAAAGCGCCAAAGGGGCTTCAGTCATTTATTGAGCCAATTGTGGTTTTTGTACGCGATGAAATCGTGAAACCTAACATTGGTCATCACTATCAAAAATACCTGCCGTACATCCTGACTTTATTTTTCTTTATTCTGTTTGGAAATCTTTTGGGGTTGCTTCCCGGGTCGGCTAACCTGACGGGAAACATAGTGATAACCGCAACATTGGCTGTTATCACTTTCCTGATTACCAACCTTAGTGGAAACAAGGCAAATACGTAGGCCTGAATACCGGCTACCAACAACTCAATCAGGTTAATAAACAAAACCACCAGCGAAGCTCCAATACCAACAAAATAGCTGTGAAAAATAAATGTCATACAAATCA
>Ga0206902_10152_pt1 | contig 18385 bp, 17 predicted proteins | sample Alteio_BWOrgHeat_44_FD_153242 | JGI IMG/M metagenome (GOLD analysis project Ga0206902, IMG submission 153242) | Enriched cells from forest soil in Barre Woods Harvard Forest LTER site, Petersham, Massachusetts, United States -... | ecosystem: Environmental > Terrestrial > Soil > Temperate forest >... | reverse complement strand
GCAACCAAGCCCAAGGTAGAAGCCGTCAACATTAACTCCAAACTCATGAAAATAACGAGTGTATTGCGGCGTAAAAGAACGCCAAAAAAACCCACGCTAAATAACAACCCAGCAACTAAAATAAACTGATTCAATGTTACATTTACCATAATTTAGCCCTTATTGATTGAGCGACCTCTGCCGCTTACAAATAACGATAATTCCTACCATAGCCACTAATAGTAAAAAACCAACTACTTGAAAGGGAAGCATATATTTTGTAAAAAGTCCATAACCAAACGACTTAGCGCTTGTCATAAAATCAAATGGTGTTGTTGTAGAAATCTCTGCATGCACAATCGGCGCTTTAAAAACAGGAAGTGCTCCCGAATATACACATAGATAAACCACACCTGCCACTAAAATCCCTAAAGCTATTATACTTGCAAGCATAGCAACTGCGTTTAGCTTAATTTTCAAACTAGCCCGGATATTTAAAAGCATAATCACAAATACAAAGAGCACCATAACAGCTCCTGCATAAACCAGCACCTGCAAAATCGCTAAAAAATAGGCTTCCAAAAGACCAAATAAGCATGCCACCCCAACTAAACTCGTGATCATATAGAGAGCGCTTTTAACTGTGTCCCTCGAAACAATCATCAGTATTCCTCCACTAAGCGTCACAACCGAAAATACATAAAAAAGAATCATTTTCATAATATTTTAATGATGGGGGTTTCCCTCTTGAGCTTCCCTCTTTTTCTTTTCCCACTTATAATAATGATCGGGAAACGTTCCACCGAGCTCCAGTAACTTTTCTTTTTTAAACACTAATTCCTCCCGGCTCAACCCATTCAAAGAATAAATATTCTGCAAAAATATAGCTTCCTCAGGACATACCTCTTGGCAATATCCACAATAAATACACCTGAGCATATCGATCTCAAACTCCTTCGGGATTTTTTCTACATTGGCATTACTCGCTTCACTCGGAATTTGCGAAGGAACAATCCGAATGGCTTTTGGAGGGCATACAAATTCACATAACTGACAAGCAACACATTTAATACGTCCATTTGGATCCTTCACCAAAGTCGGCATCCCTCGATAATTTTCAGGTAATACAGGGCGCTCTTCAGGGTATTGCAACGTTACCTTTGGCTTAAGCATATTGATCAGTGTCGTTTTTAAGCCAATCAATATTTGCGGTATATAGGTTCTTTCTGCCCAATTAAGGGGCTTGCGCTCTACAATCATTGCCATAAATTCTACCTATTTAACTTAAAGGCATTCCTTTTGTAAAGTGTATATAGTCAGAAGTTTTCGCAAAAATCTTCTCAATTCCACTTACTAAAATCATAAAAAAAGTAAAGCAATCACCTTAAGCGATCGTCTTTGCTTCTTAAAAAAACTTTTTCCTTTAGAGCTCCAGGTGAATTAACCGCTCGCATTCCTAATAAGCTTTCTCCGCTATTTCAAGCAACCGATTTAACGCTTCTTCATAACTCTGTTCTGTTCCACTACATATTTTCAATCTTTCAGCCATTTCTGCCTCTTGTTCAATTGACAAGCTTCTCGTTATTTCAAACACACCGCTTTTTTCCTTATCCACTTGCTTAATCCTCTGAGTCACCAAAACGCCAATGAGCAGTTTTTCTATTTCTAATAAATGTTCTCCTTTTAGTTTCATTATTTTGTTTACCGCAGCTATTATCCTTTGTTTATTCTCTTCAGTGACTCCATGTTTGCGATGATGATCAACTATTGTTTCTAAACAACAAGTCATTTCACCCTTATAAGTCTCCATAAAAGCACTATACGTACGAAACTTTACCCAGGTCACAAACTCCATGACTCATTACCAACCCACTCAAACTAAACACACTAACCACAAAATGTAATTTTATTTAACATAATTTTTATTCTTTTCTTTAATACTCATCTTCCAATAACTATTTTTAAGTTTTCTTGTTTTTTCACTCTGAATATATAGCTCCTATTTGGCGATCTTTATTAATACCGACTTGGAGTTTGTCTACCCTACTCGTTCTAAGGGCAAAATTATTGTGGATGCTTCTGCCTTAAAAAAGTGATCTTACCATTGAACTCAAAGAAGAGGACGCACGTAAAAAGGGATTCCTCAAAAAGCGCGTCGTTCTCAAGAACCAAACATACGAAAGTTCACTATAAATTTAATCTATAAATCCTCTTTTTCAATCTCTTGAATATCCACTACTATTTCCCAACATATTCCTTCATACAACACAGCTTCTGTTTTTAGGGAATAGGATTCGCCATTTTTCCCAAACTTAGGCAGCTTAATACTGTCATATGATTTCTCAAGTTTAAAGCTGCTTAATTTGCCACCATGGAGTAATACACGTGCGATAGAATTTGCGTTTCCGTACCCTATAAATTTTTCTTTTAAAGAAGTTTGACCATCTTCTTCATCCGTCGTTTTGTTCATTATATCAACCGTAAGACCCAAGTGCTGAGCAATTGCTTCTGAGCCATTGGTAAAAGAATATCTAACAGGCAGTTGAATAAATTTACTATCTTCTCTTTTATTCAAATCAATTGTTGATTGAACAGGTTCGACGGTTTTATCATCCTCTATCTGTTTAATATTTAAATGAATAACATCTGCATTTCTCTCATTGCGTTGATCTATCACTATTTTAATGGCATAATTTTTTCCAGCATACCTACATTCAAAATTAATTTCTCTCCACAGAAGTTCTTTATTATTAAATCTTTTGAATTCATGCCCATTAAGATCAAGGACCACTTCATAATTGTCGCCTGCATAGCCTAGAATTTCCATATCTTTCCTATCTTTTAGCAGATCAGTATCAATAAAGTTTTGATGAGATAAACATTTATCTAAAGAAACTTTTAAAGGTAAGTCTGGAGCGATATGCGGTTGTAAAGAACTGTAATAGATAGGTCTTGCAAAAGAAAGAATTGAATCGCTACGTTCATTTTTATTTTTATCTACTGCTAAATCATTTAAATTATGCGCTCTACATTGATCCTTTTCTTTATTATGTATATCTGCTTTAACAATGAAGCCTTTTGCACCCACAGTTTGATCGATAGTTACCACTATAGGATAATGTTTCCCCGCCACTTGATAAACGAAGGAGGTCGTACCTAATTGAAAAGGAATAGCAAATCTTTCTTCTCCATTTACAACAATGGCTAATTTTGCATATTCAGAAAAATATCCAATGAAGTTTTCTTCTGCTAGTAGATCAAATGTATTAAGGCCTCCTTTCACTAAAAAAGTGATTGTAAGTTGTTTATCTTTTGCTTCTAAAGGATAAGCGTAAACTGGTTTTTTTGTTAGGATGTCTTTCTTAGTCTTTTTTATAAAGTCTAAATCAATGCCTGTCCACTGGCTGAATGACCCATAACACGCTTTTTCTAACTCAACCTTTGGATCTTTTCTTATTTCTTGAAAGCAATATTGATTATGGGGGTTGCTTCTCAATGACTCAGGTATCTCTTCATAAAAAGAAAGTGACGGGGTTATTAACCTGATGGATTTTGCAACCCCAGCAAGCTTATATTCATTCCTCTCTTTAATAAGCAAACTACCCCCACTGTCCCCTTCTGTTACAACACCAATTGGATTATCCTCGAGGTTTTTATTTAGATCAGGCTTAAAATCTATAGACCGAAGGATAGCCTTACCTAATGTAGATTCAATGGTAGTATCAAATGCTTGACGTTCAGGGCTGTAAGGGAATTCATTAAGTAGCGAGCTTCCAAAAGCAACGCTGGTAACACTTTTACCAACCAAATTGCTTAATTCACCTGTATAAAAGGAATATTTTGGCTCATCTGATTGCTTATTATTAGTGAAAACGGCCAAATCTAATTCTGGATGTTTAATGTAATCAGTATCTACTGGTTGAAATATCTCTTTCCTCTCTTCTTTTGTATTCATCAATGATAAAAGGGCAGCCGCAGAGTTATTTTCCAACTGTCCCTTAATTTGAAGATCAATTTCAGGAACAATATTAGAGATAAATTCAGCTTTTGGCACACCTAACACTCTGGTTATTTCACTTTCGCTGAAGCTATTAAGGGATTGCTTAAGATATTTTTCAAGAATTTCTTCAGTTTTTATTTGATCTAAAGAAACAATTGATGAAAACCGATCAATCTCCTTCAAAGTTCTAATTAAGGCACTCTCTATAGCATGAGGTATAAAAACAGGATCAACACAATGCGCTGCTGTTATATAAAAATCAATGGGGTCCTTTTCGTCAATCTTTATTCTACTAGCAGAGCAATCTTTTATAGAAACACTTGCCTTAAACTCTGGTTTATCGGCATATTTATGTAAATGCTCATCTCTATGAGGTTCAGCCGCAAAGGATGCTTTAGCATAAGAAGTTCCTAATAAAGTTATAATAGAGAAGATGGCAAGAAATAAACTATTTTTAAATATAATTTTCATAAATATAAATTATTTTTTATTTTTTAATGAAAGTCAATATAAATAATTAACTAAAAGTGTTTAGGAGCTGAATTCAGATTTGAAGTTTTTCCAATTTTTTCCCCATTTATATTTATAATACCAAACCCCTTTTTTAAGTAAGCAAATAATTTTCATAATATAATTTATAACTTTCTTTTAATAAGCAACTTAAAAAAATTCTAAAACTATTTGTTCATTTAAAAAAAGGGATTAGTATAATTTACGCTCTTAATGAAAAAAACCTTGGACACTTCCTTCATAATCCATTTTGGTGAAAAGAACACAAGGCCTAACGGTCCATTATTCCAAAAAAAACAATGTAAAATAAAAGATTTCCTACACTGAGCGGTATCAAAACATTCCACCCCAGCTTCATCACTTGATCATACCGGAAACGAGGAAGCGTCCATCGTATCCACATAAAGAAAAATAAAACACAGAAAATCTTTAAGCAAAACCATATCACGCTACAGATGGTTCCCCACCCATTAGATGGCCATGGAGCTTCATAAAACGGTAAAAAATGCCAGCCTCCTAAAAATAAAACTGAAAATACCGCAGAACCAACAATCATATTAATGTATTCAGATAAAAGCAAAAACCCTAATTTAAAGCTCCCGTATTCTGTATGGTATCCGCCCACTAACTCCGTTTCCGTCTCTGGCATATCGAAAGGTAGCCGATTGGTCTCAGCAAATAATGCGACTAAAAAGACAAGTGCAGAAATTGGCTGCAAGAAAATAAGCCACAGCCCCTCCTGTGCTTTCACAATATTATATAACAGGAGTCCTCCCTCTTTCCCTGGTGCATTCACCCACATAAAAACAGGGAGTAGAGAAAGCCCAAGCGCTAACTCATACGAAATCATCTGAGCTGCCGAGCGAATCCCCCCAAAATACGAATACTTATTGTTCGATGACCACCCCGCAAGTACAATCCCATACACCCCCAGTGAACTAATCGCCACAATAAAAAGCATTCCAATATCAATATTGGCTAAAATCAAAGGATGCACATTTCCTTCCGCATCCCAGTATTCTCCAAAAGGAACCACAATTACCGTTATTAAAGCCGGCGCCAATGAAAGAAGTGGCGCTAGTATAAAATAAAACTTGTTCACATGCCCAGGAATCGGTTCTTCTTTTAAAAGAAATTTTAGCCCATCGGCAAGCGGCTGCCAAATTCCCAGTCTTTGCAACCACGGCCCAATAACCGGTATCGCTGTAATAAAAGGTACGCTTGTTCGATTAGGGCCCACCCGACCTTGTATCCAAGCTGACACTTTTCGTTCAGCCAAAACTCCATACGAAGCAAGCGTCATCAAAACTCCAATCATGATTAAACCATATACGACTCTCCAAACTATATCTATCCATTGCATGCTGTTCATTATCTATTTGCCGGATTAAAATGCAAACCCTTGCCTTCACAAAATTGTAAATGCTTAAAGGCGCTATTCTCTATAAGAATCCCTTCATCAGGAATACCCTTGAAGCTATTAACTTCTTTAAACTGAGGAATCTGCTCATGCATTTCCTTCCACAGAACTTCTATATGCACACCGTCGCTCTCCTTATCCGTTAATACCTCATGTAGAAGATCTATATCCGCACGTATTCCCTTAGGTTCAGGCACTGCTGGATGAAATTTTTGTAACCTAAATTGCTGGTTGATAAAGCTACCCGCCTTCTCAAATACCGTTAACAAGGGTAATAACAACGATGCTATCTTAGACGTTTCATTTTCATGCGTTCCAATAAAAATGATCCTCACTTTCCGAAGATCCTCCTCTGATAATCCAAGTTGCATCACATCTTCATGATAAACTACTAAGTTATCTACATCTTCAGAATGAATGCGTGTTAGCAATTCACTTAAATCTTGATCTGGCAACTTTTTTAATAAGCCAGTTACGAGCGCCCCACGCAGGTTAGGCCGAGCATCCGTTGATATCAACAAACCATCTCCTTTACGCTGGTGATAGACCCCGTACACAGGGCCACCATAATTATCCACCACTTTCTTAAACAAAAATTGTTCCTCAACACTCATGAGGCTTGATGCCACATAGGCAGTCCTCCCACCTCTCAACATTTCCTTAAAGCGTAAACATGCCTCTTTGAAAGAAATAGCGTCTTCCCCCCACCCGTAGCGTATTAAACGATCTTCTCTCTCCACTTCTTTATAAAGTTCTCGCCCACTATCCGGCATCCATGTATCATTTACTGCATCGTTGCGACGTGGCGTTATTCGGTAAACCTTCCCTTCCCTCGACCCTACAACTGTATTCACCCCTACACTACTTTCTGTACAGATACTGTTTGTTTTTTTCAAAAACCACACACGCATCTTAAACCGAAAGTCCGTACTCGTCAAAGCCCCTACAGGACATATATCCACCGTGTTGAGAGAATAATTATTATCTAATTGCTTATCAGGATAGCACATTAGCGTTGAGTAACTCCCCCTATCAGTAAATCCCAGTACATCGTCCTTTACTATTTCCTGACAAAAACGCACACAACGCGAACATAAAATACACCGCTCATCATCGAGGGTTACTCTTGGCCCTAACTGAACCCGCTTTGGTTTAACATTTTTTTGCTCAACAAATCGACTGTATCCTCTTCCATACTCCGTTGCAAATTCCTGCAGCGAACATTCTCCAGCCTGATCACAAATAGGGCAATCTAATGGATGATTAATTAGTAAAAATTCCATTACTCCCTTTTGACAATCTTTTACCAGAGGACTATCCGTCTTTATATACATACCTGCTGCCGCATTTGTTCCACATCCTATAGCTGGCTTAGGCGCCCATCCTATCTTTGGTTTTCCATTCTCATTCAATAAAATTTCTCCCGTCTGACGATCCTTCATCACCATTCCCATTTCGATAAGGCACATCCGGCAATTCCCTGCAACCGTTAGTTTCGGATGGTAACAATAATGCGGTATTTCTTTGCCCATTAAAGCCGCTGCTTCAATGATGTTCATCCCTGCAGGAACTTGGGTCTCTTTTCCATCAATATTGATCGTTACTAAATTATTTCCAGCGCTCATCTATGGTCTTTTAGTTCTATTTTCATTTCCAGGTTAATAAATTCCAGCCCCCACCACGAACTTACAATTACCAGGTACTTTCAAAAGGCTGGTGGCCACCTTTTCAGCGCATTTGGAAAAAAGCGAAGCTTTTGACAAATGCGCTGAAACAGATGGGGTTTGGGGACAAGTCCCCAAGCGGGTATTAGGGCTCGCAGCCCTAGAAAAAAACTCAAGAATTAAAAACCACTGGACACTCATTTCACGCTCCTTGCCTTCTGTATAAAATCTTCTCTAAATTTCCCCACAATACTCATCGTCGGCCACGCCGTTGCTTCCCCATGCGCGCAAATCGTCCGGCCATCGATTTGCTTTGCTATCGATAAAAGCAGATCTGCATCCTCTTCCCGTGCACCTCCTTTACACATGCGCTCCGTCACCTTCTTAAGCCATAAAGCCCCTTCTCGGCAAGGTGTGCATTGCCCACACGTTTCATGAGCGTAAAAAGCACTGATATTTCCCAAGACATCCACCATATTCCTTAAATCATCCAAAACAATCACCGCAGCTGATCCTGACATACTCCCTACCATTGTTAAGCTATCGAAATCTAGCGGAATATCTTCGAGCCCCCAATCGTAAGCTGTCCCATCTTTAAATTTTCCTGTAAACCGTTCCGCTGCACTGAGAACCTTTGCCGACGTCCCACCTGGTATAACCGCTTTTAACTTTCGCCCAGGTTCAAGCCCTCCACACACATCATAAATCAACTCTCCAAAAGTAAGTATACCACAAGGGAACTCATAATAACCAGGCTTACGCACATCGCCACTCACACTCCATATCCGCGTACCCGTATTGTTCGGCGTTCCAATGTTTGCATACTCTTTTCCGCCCATTTGGATAATATGCTTCACATGGCAAATGGTCTCCACATTGTTCACAATCGTTGGGCATTGGTATAACCCTAAAACAGCCGGGAAATAAGGTGGCTTAATACGTGGATAGGGACGCTTTCCTTCTAGAGATTCGATTAAACCTGTTTCTTCCCCGCAAATATAAGAGCCTGCTCCACGGTGAATCAATATCTCGCAACTATATCCACTTCCACCTACATTATTTCCAACAAAGCCTTTTTGTTTAGCTTCCTCAGTTGCTCTTTCTAAAATCCTTGCGCCCTCTTGCATCTCCCCTCGTATATAAATAAAAGCCAATTGAGCTTGTATTGCATACGCTGTAATCATCATCCCTTCAATAAGTTGATGAGGATCCTTATACATAATCTGCCGATCCTTAAACGTCCCTGGTTCCGATTCATCTGCATTGCAAATCAAATAAACCGGCTTTCCAGCCTTCTTATCAATAAAGCCCCACTTTACACCTGCAGGAAACCCTGCTCCTCCTCGACCCCGCACCTGTGAATCCTTAACCTCTTGACAAACTTCCTCCGGCTTCATCTTCAAAGCCTTCTTCAACATCTCATATCCACCATGCTTTAAATAACACCCTATAGAATTGTCATATCCAGGCTCGTCCACATGTCGCAAAATAATGCGTGTCTCTTTTTTTGACATATCCTACCGATTTAACATGAAGTATTATCCTTGTAAAGGGGATATGCCCAAAATCGCAAAAGGATTATGACATAAAAAATTCCTGAAAAGATGTTTCCCATAAAAAAACAAAAGTTAAACTGACTCTATCTCAACTCAGCTTTGATCTGTTCAGCTAACGCCATAGCCTTCTCTGGCGTCACTTCTTCATACAATGTCTCATTTACTTGTACCACAGGGGCTTTCCAACAATCTGCCAAACACTCAACAAATTCTATTGTTATATTCCCATCCGTCGTCGTCTCATTGAGTGGGCAATGGAGCGCCGTCTGCAATTTTTGGCACACCTCATGACTCCCTTTAAGGGCACAGGAAAGTGTTCTGCACACCTTAATATGCTTTTTTCCTACTTTTTTTTGATGGAGCATTGGGTAAAATGTCACCAACTCGTAAATATTAATCGGCTCTAATTCAAGCTTACGCGCAATCCATTCAATAGCTTCCTTAGAAATATAACCCTGATCTTCCTGAACCAAATGCAAAAGCGGCAATGCAGCGCTTCTTTTTTGAGGGTACTTTGGTATTACCTCTTCTATTTTTCGTAAAGTTTCTGGTTTTAGTTCCATCATAATTTAACTACCGGAAATATTTACCGGTCACATTCCCCCATCACAAAATCTAAACTCCCCAATATTACAGGTATGTCACTTGCCATATGACCTGGCATAATCTTTGGTAAAATCGACAAACTGCAAAAGCTTGGGCCCCGTATCTTTAACCGATAAGGCACTCCACCACCCTTCGACACAATATAAAACCCAAGCGCTCCCTTTGGATTCTCTCCCTCAAAGTAAACTTCCCCAGCTGGCATTTGCGGCCCTTCTGTTACCAACATAAAGTTTTGGATGAGTTCCTCCATGCTCGTCATGATCTTGGGTTTAGGTGGTACAAAGATTTTCTTTGCATCTTCTGCATACCACGGACCATCCGGCATCCTCTCAATCGCTTGACGCACAATCCGCTCGCTCTGCCGCACTTCTTCCATCCGCACAAGATACCGATCATAACAATCTCCCACTGTTCCAATAGGGACTTCAAAATCATACTGCTCATACCCGCTGTAAGGCATGCGCTTACGTAAATCAAAATCAATACCGGATGCTCTCAAGTTTGGACCCGTTAGCCCATATTGCATTGCATCTTCTTTAGAAATAACCCCTACATGCTCCGTCCGTTGTAAAAAAATCTTATTTCGCGTAAGAAGTGTATCAATTTCATCAATCACAGGTAACAAGCCGTCTAGAAAATTTTTCACTCTAGATAACCATCCCTCTGGAACATCACGCGCAACACCCCCTATCCGCGTATAACTAGTCGTAAATCGAGCGCCCGTCAGCTCTTCAAATAACGTATAGAGCTTTTCCCGCTCCGTAAAAGTATACAAAAAGACAGTCATTGCTCCCGTATCCATTCCATACACACCTATCCCTAGTAGATGAGAAGAAATCCTCGCTAGCTCACACACAATCACCCGAATCGCTTGACACCTTTGGGGAACTTCTAGGTTTGCCAGCTGCTCTACAGCAATAGCGTACGTCACATTATTGGCAAGCGGCGCTAAGTAGTCCAACCGGTCTGTATAAGGGACAAACTGATTGTACGTCATATTCTCCGCTATCTTCTCATCCCCTCGATGTAAATACCCAATTACCGGCTCGCATTTTTGAATAATATCTCCATCCAGTTCCAGTAAAAGCCTTAAAACACCATGCGTTGCCGGGTGCGAAGGACCCATGTTAAGCGTCATGATTTCACCTTTAAACTCTTCCTCTCTTTGAGAAAGATCGCTTGTCACATATTCACTTTTTTGATGCTTACTCATTAACTTCTGCTTCTGGTTTTGGTTGCTTTTCAGTCCAACTCTCATCCTTTCCTTCAGGCTCTGCCTCACTCATATAAGGACCGGGCTTCGAGCAAAAAGGGCCGCCCATCATCGGCGCTGCTATAACCTTTGCTTGCGTTTCTTCTGCAACATCGGCAGCTGGTAGTGATGTTTCAATCCCCGCAAGCGGAAACTCCTTGCGCAAAGGATAATATGAATACCCCTCCCACATCAAAATACGTTTTAAATTCGGATGCCCTATAAATTTTATCCCAAACATATCATACACTTCTCGCTCATGCCAGTTCGCTCCTCCCCATAAATGAACAATACTAGGCGCCTCCGGAACATCGTCATTTTCACAATTACACGCTACTCTTAAATAATGTCCCCGTTCTCTTGATAAAAAATGATAGATAACTGTAAACCGAGGCCGCTCTTTTTCCCAATCAACCGCTGTTACATCCATCAGCATATCAAAAGCATACTCATCTCTTAATTTTTTACATAGTTCCACTAATTGATGCGCAGATACATTGATAGCAGGCCAATCTAAGTTCGATCTTCTCTGTACAGAGTCAAACTTCAAACATAATTCCTTAATCAATGTCTCTCTGGGCATCTTCTATTCCTTCGCCTTAAATAATCCTTTAAAGGACTGTTCCCTGCTTATTTTTTCCTGCAGCCGCATCATTCCATCAAGTAACGCTTCTGGCCGCGGAGGACATCCGCTAATGTATACATCTACAGGTACCACTCGATCAACTCCCTGCATCACAGCATAAGATCGATACATCCCTCCCGTTGAGGCGCATGCCCCCATCGCCACTACCCACTTTGGCGCTGCCATTTGATCATAAATTCGACGCACCGCTTCCGCCATTTTATACGTAACGGTACCTGCTACAATCATACAATCGGATTGCCGGGGCGAAAACCGCATCACTTCCATCCCAAATCGACTGATGTCAAAGCGCGACGCCCCAGTTGCCATGAGTTCAATTGCACAGCACGCTAACCCCATAGGCATCGGCCAAACAGAATTTTTTCTCACCCAATTGATAACAGCATCCACCTTAGAGACAATGACCTCCCCTTCAATTTTACTGTTGTAACCATATTCTCGAGTCGTAGTCACCATAGGTTGCTTTTAGACCTAAGTACAGTAACATCTCCTAATCGATCGCTTCAAGCTGAAAAAATAGAAAAATCTTTTCTTGCGATTTAATTTGCATACCAACCTCATTAGTAATTAAACCTCATACTAAATTTATTCTAGCAACCACAGTAGAACACATCTCACTTTGCCCACTACAGCTTTAACAAAAAAGGAAGCAAACCTCATACTCTTAATAAATACCCACGTTCCACCCTTGGGTTTAAAGGTGTTTAAGCCCAACCCGCATAAGTTAAGATGTGTTTGGCTAAGAGGAGTACTAGGAGCCGAGGAACACAAAGCCCGAACGTATACTCATACGTGAGGGCTTGCGTACCGCAGCGACAACGTAATCCTCCAGCCAAACACATTTAAGTTGTCCGGTTAGATCCATATGGGCTTTTGCAAGACCCAAAACCTACACTCCTCACTCATTTCGAGCACATCCCTGCGCTCTCGCGCTATTTCCGAACGCCACTGATTAGATTCTATCTTAAACCCAACCCTTTCCGCCACATCTCTGATCTCGGCATCATCCGGTATATGTAAATATACTTTTCCATAGGGCGTATCTGTAAAAATATCTCCAAAATTATACAATAAACCACTTTGTTTACCCTTATACCACCGCTTCGTTTCTTCTATCCAGAAAAGTTTCCATCTTGGATTATTCCTATCATGCGTCGTAAAAACAAAATAACCCCCAGGCGCTAACACCCTATATGCTTCTCGCATGACCACTTCCCGTTCTTGCTTTTTAGGGATTTGCATGAGCCCATTGAACCCAAAGATGACCCCATCAAACTCCTTATTCTTGAACTCCTTCAAATCCCTTGCATCCCCTGCTCTGAAGCGCGCCTCCAGTCCCTTTTTCTGCCGTAAACGCTCCGCTTCAATAATCATATTAATCGCAAAATCAACCCCCGTAATGTGACCGTATCCCCTTGCTGCCAACCCTAACGCAATTCTTCCCGCGCCACATCCGAGCTCTAATAGCCGTTGATTTTTATTAAATACTTTTGTAAAAACCGCTTCCTCACTTTTCCATAACCCAATACGGTCCGCCGCCCCCACATATTCTTGCACAACCCCCTCTAAATTAAAGTGTTCCATCACATCATTTACATTCATAAAAATCTCTCCAAAAAATTAAAAAAATTCCTTGCAATTCATTTCAATACGCTATTAACTAGAGCCTTCCATGAAAGCAATTATAAAAATTCAAGGCAAACAACTTACAGTAGAAAAAGGCGATATTTTTTCCGTTAATCGCTTCCAAAATACAGAAGCAGGTAGTATCGTTACTGTTAACGACGTTCTAATGGTGGGCGAAGGCGCTAGTGCAAAAATTGGACATCCCACCGTTAAAGGCGCTTCTGTTACCGCCAAAATCCTCGAAAATAAACGTGGAGAAAAGGTGCATATTTTCAAGAAAAAACGCCGCAAAGGTTACGAAAGACGCCGTGGTCATCGTCAAGAACTTTCTGTTATCAAAGTAGAATCCATTAACGCTTAATTTTTTACTAACATGGCACATAAGAAAGGTCAGGGAACTTCAAAAAACGGTCGTGATAGCCAAAGTAAACGTCTTGGCGTCAAAAAATTTGGTGGCGAAATTGTTCGCGCTGGTAACATCCTAATGCGTCAACGTGGTACTAAAGTCCACCCTGGCGATAATGTCGGCATGGGCCGTGACTTCACCCTTTTCGCGCTTATAGACGGTATTGCAACATGGGATGCTGCACGCCGCAAAGTTTCGGTTGTTCCTGCTTAAAGCTTAAAGATCCCAAGAATATCTCATTAGAAAAATACTTAAGCCATTTAAGCTTACATATATAGAATTGCCAAAATTTAAGGCCAAGTTCAACAGCTGTGAGCTTAGCTCCTAAATAATGATAGTGCTAAAGATCATTTACTTTGATAGTAAATCGACTTACGAATAATTTATAACGTACCTCTATTTAAACTCCTCTTCTTCCCCCTAATAGAGATAAGCTACAATAAATAAAAAGAATCATTCCAAGTGCAAGATAGTTTCTAACAGGATTGTCTATCACACAATAACAAATATGCAAAAGGCCATATAAGACAAATGTTTGCAGTATCAGCTTACCACGAAGATGCATTGGTTCTCGCTGACCTCGTTGCACTTCACGATCGAAAATATATTTCTCATGCTTTTGAACAAGCTTATCAAAACATAGTTGAGCGTTTTCAGCATTAACTTTTTCAGGATTAAAAAAAGGATTTCCACTTTCAATGCCAATGTCATGGCACTTATCTACCAGACAGTTTGGGCAATAACCAGCATTATCTTTTATCTGAAAAATGAGGAATTTATTGTGTTCGTGTATATTTATATTCATAGGATATTTCCTTCCTTCTAGCTTTAAAGAGTAACATGTTAATACAATGTTCTATTTGATACAAGAAAAAATACATGACGAAATATTCTCATTCTCCCTCCATAAATATTTCTGCCTTGAACCCACAAAATCTTTCCCACATACTTTTTTCCTATGACGACCGTAACCGATGCTTCGCTAACGCCCATGATGCAGCAATATACAAGCATCCGCAAAGACCTCCCTAAAAACACACTCCTTCTCTTTCGTTTAGGTGATTTCTATGAGCTCTTTTCCGATGACGCTGAGCTCGCTTCCAGCCTCCTCGGCCTTACCCTCACTCGGCGTAATGGTACTCCTATGGCCGGTATCCCTCACCACGCTGCTGATTCCTACATTAACAAACTTCTACGTGCAGGGAAAAAAATCGCTATCTGCGATCAGATGGAACCTCCCACGCCTGGCAAACTCGTTAAACGTCAGCTCACCCGTATCCTTACCCCTGGTACTGCAATCGAAGACACTCAACTCGAAGCCAATGAAAACCATTACCTTCTCGCTATCCAACTAAAAAATGACACCTTAAACGCCGCCTGGCTCGATCTTACGACTGGTGACTTCACCATCGCTTCTGATGCTAATTCCCAGAACCTTCTTTCTACCCTGCATGCCATCTGTCCCAAAGAACTCATTGTTCCAGAAAATGATTCGAAGCTCTGGCAAAATAATCCTTACTGGAATGCTATTAAATTCCTCACAACTAATAAACCTGTAACTGAAGTCCCCGATTTTTTCTTCGATACGTCAACTAATTTCCGTAACCTGACCGAAGCTTTAAATGTCCTTACCCTTGAAGGCTTTGGCATCGAACAGGATCACCCTGCTATCTCTACCGCCTGCGCTCTTATCACCTATGCAACCGACACCCTTTGCAATAAACCTCGGAACATTACCCGTATTAAAAAACTGGAACCAACCCAGTGCCTTATCATTGATCCTGCTACTCTAAAAAATCTTGAAATCTTTGAGTCCATTCACAACACCCCTTCAAGAACCCTTATCGCAACCCTCAATAATACCGTTACTGCAGCCGGCGCCCGCCTTCTTGAAAAATACCTCATAACGCCACTCTTAGATGTTCCAGAAATCCACAGGCGCCAAAACTCTGTCGCTGCCTTTATCGAACAACCTTCGCCTCTAAATGCCCTTCGGCATGCTTTAAAACATACTCGCGACCTCACGCGCATTCTCTGCCGCCTCCAAAACGGCCTCCGCAACCCAAGAGAATTAGCCGCTATTCGCGAAACTCTTCTCCAGCTCCCTCATATCAAAACCACTCTCGTTAATTTCGAGCATTCTCTTATTACTGAACTCAATCAAAAAATTAACACCTTCGATGAATTGAAATTACTCCTTGCTGAAGCCTTAAATGATGAATTGCCCTCTAAATCCAATGAAGGTAGCATTATCCGCCAAGGGTTCGATGCTGAACTCGACCGTCTCCGTTCCTTAACTAGCAATAATCAATCCTGGATCGCTAACCTCGAGCGCTCTGAACAAGATACTACTACTATCAAGACTCTCAAAATTAAATACACTGATATCTTTGGCTACTTTATTGAAATCACCAAATCGAATCTCCATCTCGTTCCCTCCCATTATATTCGAAAGCAAACTCTCTCTAACGTTGAACGTTTCTATACACCTGAGCTCAAAATCAAAGAACAAGAAATTCTTCAAGCCCATCAAAAAGCCATGGCGCGCGAAGAAGAACTTTTTTTAAACCTTATCCAAAATATTTTGAGTCATAGTAGCAGTCTATACTCTACTGCAGAAGCTCTTGCACAAATCGATCTTTTCAGCGCCTGGGCTCACCTCGCTCTCGAACGCAATTACTGCCAGCCTTCTATCGATACGAGCGATATCATCGAAATCGAACAAGGCCGCCATCCAGTTATTGAACAAGTACTTCAAGAAGAAGCTACTACAAGTTTCGTTCCTAATGATACTTGGCTCAAATCCGATAACGACCAAATCATTCTCATCACAGGCCCTAATATGGCCGGTAAATCCACTTACATACGCCAAGTCGCCCTCATCACCCTCATGGCTCAGATCGGCTGTTGGGTCCCCGCTAAACGCTGCCATATCGGCATTGTCGATCGCATTTTCTCCCGCATCGGAGCTAATGATGAACTTTCCCGTGGATTTTCAACCTTCATGGTCGAAATGAAAGAAACCGCCAACATCCTTCATAACGCCACCTCCAAAAGTCTTATTATCCTTGATGAAATTGGTCGTGGCACCAGTACTTATGATGGACTCAGTATCGCGTGGTCCACTATCGAATACCTCCACGGCAACCTCCCCTCAGGACCTAAAACTCTCTTTGCAACACACTATCACGAACTCATCCAATTAGAAAACACCCTCCCACGCCTGCGTAATTACTCCGTAGCCGTCAAGGAATGGAACGACCAAATTATCTTCGTTCGCCAAGTGATTCCTGGCGCTGCAGATAAATCCTACGGCATACAAGTTGCTAGGCTCGCTGGCTTGCCACCGGCTGTTATTTCACGTGCTAAAGAAGTCCTCCATCAATTAGAAAACAATGGCCCAAGCCCTAATATTTCTTTACCTTCTCCTAAACATAAAAAAGCTTCTACTTCTACTAACTCCCAACTTTCTTTCTTCTAAATTTTCCATTGAAAATATCCCCATCTTTGATGAAATAGTAATTAATGCTCCCACATCCATTTTTCTCTAAATCTCAAAAAAAAATCCTTAGCGCCACTTTAACGTTCGCTGCCATTATTACCTTCGCCACTTTAATCATTCTTGTTTTTTTGGGGTTAGGAAGTGTGCTCCACCACTTCCGAAAAGTCATATGGCCTCTTGTAATTGCTTCCGTGCTGTGCCTTTTATTAAAACCTCTTGTCTCCATTATCAGTGAGCACACAAGGCTGTCCCTAAAAAATAGCGTTCTCCTCCTCTACGCGCTCTCAATTATTTTTCTCTCAGGCATTTTCTTTTTCTTAATCCCAGCCCTCATCAACCAAACAATCGAACTCGTTTATTTCATTTCACAACTTTCCAAAAGCATATGGCAATCCTTTGCTAGCTACTTCCCAACCACTCTCACTGCCATCCAGGACTTCCTTGGGATAGAAAACCTCGCCCAATACACGGAACAACTTTGGGTTCCTTTTCAACAGCTTCTCCTTCACACACTTTCCAATTTCATCAAACTTACCGCAGAAGTTTCCAACTTTTTCACCTGGATAGTAGCGCTCGCAGCCATTCCCATCTACCTCTTCTTTCTTCTCGGCACTCATTTTGATTTCACTGCCAAACTTCAAAAAGAATTATATTTTGTGAATGAACTATGGAAAAATAATTTCCTCGTCCTTTTTCAAGAATTTACTAGAATTCTTGTCGCCTTTTTTAGAGGCCAATTCCTAATTGCTATAGCCATGAGCTGTCTTTACACCATTGGCTTTTTTACCGTTGGTCTCCATTGCGCTCTCATACTTGGGATCACGATCGGTCTCCTCAGCATCGTCCCTTACCTTGGAACAATTATTGCTTTACTCCTCACACTCCCTATCGCCCTATTCCAAGACAACGGCGGTTGGCAACGTCTTCTGCTTACCCTCGGTGTTATTGCCGCTGTCCAACTGATTGAAAGCTATTTTTTAACCCCCAAAATTATGAGACAAAAAACGGGCCTTCACCCGATGATCATCATCCTTTCCATTTTCTTTTGGGGAACAGCCTTTAGCGGCGTCCTCGGTATGATTCTTGCTATTCCCCTTACCGCATTCTTCATCGCAGGTTGGCGCCTTGTTAAACAAACGGTTTTAGATGAAAGACCGCACGTGTAGTTTAGCTCTTCACTTAAAATAGAATTTAAGCAGCAGTCCTAAATAATTTCCC
>Ga0206902_10150_pt1 | contig 18521 bp, 14 predicted proteins | sample Alteio_BWOrgHeat_44_FD_153242 | JGI IMG/M metagenome (GOLD analysis project Ga0206902, IMG submission 153242) | Enriched cells from forest soil in Barre Woods Harvard Forest LTER site, Petersham, Massachusetts, United States -... | ecosystem: Environmental > Terrestrial > Soil > Temperate forest >... | reverse complement strand
GGCACCAGCTCCAATGGATTTTTCAAAAGGAGTGGTGTTCAAAGTCCAGATTGGCGCTTTCAAGAATAAAGACCTGACAAAGTATTTTGATAACAATCCCAATTTTGGTGGTGAAGCTACCGACAAAGGCGAGCAAAGATTTACAATCGGAGTTTTTCGCGATTATTGGGAAGCTGATAAATTCAAAAAGTACATGCGCGAAATGGGCGTGAAAGATGCATGGATAGTGCCGTTCAAGGATGGCCAACGCGTAGAAATAAAAGATGTACTCGAAGGTGTGGTCGCTGATAAAGCCGACAAGCCAGCCGGCAAATAAAATTGCTTAACTAATAATGAAGAGCCTCAACCTGATCGAGGCTCTTTTTATTTTATCTCTATTCAACTTTGTAGTTATTTTTGCCGGATGTTCAGAATCGTAGCGTTGATTTCCCTCCTTGTACTATTTGTTTCACTAAGCGAAGCACAGATTCGCGTCACTAAATTAGTTGTGGAGCCAAAAGAGCAATACCGAATTATGACCACTGATATAATGGTGGTGGATACGCTTGTCATGCGTGACTCTTCGTCAATTATTCTCAATCCTTTGAAGAAGGATAATTTCATTCATGCCAAATTCGCCTATATTGGCAGTGGCTGTACGATTACTGGTCATGGTAGAAACGGATTGCATGGCAAGCATGGTGAAAGCGGGCAAACTCAATCAGCCCCTTGTCGCAACGGACTGCCAGGAAAAGATGCGCTCCCCGGAGAGCACGGAAAAGATGCAGTCAACTTATCTTTTTATCTTACTAACTTAAGAATAAGCGGCTCCCTGGTTATCAACCTTAATGGTGGCGACGGCGGCAATGGTGGTGATGGCGGACGTGGTGGTGATGGCGGATCAGGTACTCGCGTTTGCCCGGCGGGCGATGGCGGTATCGGAGGAAATGGTGCGGCAGGTGGCGATGGTGGTCGTGGAGGAGTTGTCAATATAAATTGCAAGCAATGTTCGGATCTGCACCTGATTATGGGTAACAAACTGAGTGTAAAAAATTACGGTGGCTTTGGAGGACTGGGTGGCGATGCAGGAATGGGTGGTCAAGCCGGTCTCGGGCCTGTGCGTGACGGAAAAAACGGACAGCGAGGCAATGAAGGCCAGCGCGCCGCTCAAGGGAAAACCGGCACCGTCAACTTAAGCAGAGAATGAATGGAAAAACGCTGGACGTATAATGTAATCCCACCTACCGAAGAAGTTTCTGATTTTGGAAAAAAACTGAATATCAACTCGTACTTAACCACGGTGCTGCTTCAGCGTGGTGTCACGGATTTTGAATCTGCTAAGAATTTTTTCAGGCCTTCGCTGGATCATCTCCACGATCCATTCCTGATGAAAGATATGGAGAAAGCCGTAACAAGATTAAAAAGTGCGATCGACGGTGGTGAAAAAATTTTAATCTATGGCGATTATGATGTTGATGGTACTACGGCCGTATCTGTAGTTTATAGCTATCTCAAGAGTTTCTATCCGGCGTGTGATTTTTATATTCCCGACCGATATGCGGAAGGATACGGTGTGTCGCAGGCTGGCGTTGTTTGGGCTGCTGAAAATGGATTTACTTTAATCATTGCTTTAGATCTCGGTATTAAGGCATCGGACATGGTCACACTGGCCAATCTAAAAGGAATAGACTTTATTATTTGCGATCACCACCTTCCCGGCGGCGAAATTCCTAATGCAGTTGCGGTGCTTGATCCCAAGCGCAGTGATTGTGATTATCCGTTCAAAGAATTAAGCGGATGCGGCCTTGGATTTAAACTACTGCAGGCTTTCGCTAAAAGATATAGAAACGAACAGGAGATCTTCGAATACCTCGACCTCGTAGCCGTAAGCATTGCTGCAGACATTGTGCCTGTTGATGGTGAAAATCGGGCGCTCGCCTTTTTCGGTTTGCAAAAATTAAATCAAAACCCCAGTCCAGGATTACTCGCACTGAAAGAAATTGCGGCCATAAAAAATGACCTCGACATCTCAGGAGTTGTATTCACATTAGGACCTCGGATCAATGCCGCTGGGCGTGTAGCTCACGCCAAAGGTGCCGTAGAGTTGTTGATTTCCAAAACCGAAGAAGAGGCTAACGCGCTCGCAGAAAAGATCAATATCAAAAATGATCTGCGCCGTGAGTTTGACTTGAGCATTACCGAAGAGGCTGTAGCTATGATTGAAGGAGATGATAACTTGCGATCAGCTAAATCTACTGTTCTATTTAAAAACAATTGGCACAAAGGTGTGATCGGAATTGTTGCTGCCCGATGTGTCGAAAAATATTACAGACCCACAGTTATACTTACGGAATCTAACGACAAAGTCACCGGCTCGGCACGAAGTGTGAAAGACTTTGACCTTTATAAAGCACTGCACGACTGTAGTGACCTGCTCGAAAAATTTGGCGGACACAAATATGCAGCCGGTCTCACTCTGGATCGCAGCAATGTCGTAGCTTTTCAAAAAAGGTTTGAAGAAGTTGTTTCTGCTTCCATCACAGAAGAAATGCAAACACCTTTAATAGAGATTGATGTCGCAATTCCGTTAGACGCAATTACCAGTAAATTTATTGCTGTACTAAAACAAATGGCCCCTTTTGGGCCCGAAAATCAAAGACCCGTATTTGAGGCAAGGAATTTGTATGTATCCAATTCACTGTCGAGCTTTAAAGACAAGCACGTGCGGTTTTTGGTGGGACAAAGGGGAAGTGACAGTGTTTTTCAGGTTGTCGGTTTCGATTTGGTTGAGCGTTACGAGCGGTTGGCCTATGGCGATGATTTTAAAATGGCCTTTACGATAGAAGAAAATACTTATAATGGAATAACTTCCATTCAATTGAGAGCGAAGGACATCAAATTTGATTGACATGATTCTACGTGCCGAACATTTGGTTAAAAAATACAAGAAGCGCACGGTGGTGAATAATGTTTCTGTGCAGGTAGGGCAAGGTGAGATCGTCGGGCTTCTTGGCCCAAACGGTGCCGGAAAAACTACAAGCTTCTACATGATTGTGGGGCTTATCAAACCCAACGAAGGCAATATTTTCTTAGACGAAGAGAATATTACAAGTTTGCCAATGTACAGACGGGCAAAACTCGGTATCGGCTATTTGGCACAGGAGGCATCGGTATTCAGAAAACTGACCGTGGAAGAAAACATCATGGCTCCGCTAGAGATGCGCGACATGACTAAAAAGGAACGGAAAGAAAAAGTAGAAACACTGCTCGAAGAATTCAGCCTTGGGCATGTACGAAAAAACCTAGGGATGGTACTTTCCGGTGGAGAAAGGCGAAGAACAGAAATTGCCCGTGCGCTGGCCGTCAATCCCAATTTCGTCTTGCTGGATGAGCCTTTTGCTGGTGTTGATCCAATTGCCGTAGAAGAAATCCAAGGCATCGTTTCCAAGTTGAAAAAGAAAAATATCGGTATTCTCATCAGCGATCACAACGTGGACGAAACCCTCGCCATCACTGACAGGGCCTATTTGATGGTGGAGGGAAAACTTTTCAAGGCTGGCACAGCACAAGAGCTGGCCGACGATCCGCTTGTGCGCAAAGTCTATCTCGGACAAAATTTTAGGTTGCGAAGGGCCAATGTAGAAATCCAACCGTAAGTGCCTTTTTCTTCAGTTTGTCATTTTTTGAGTTTGGTGATTACTCTCTGTCTCTGCTATTTTTGATCCTATTTCGAAAATGCAACTCATCAACTCCATCCTCACTTGGGTAATGAAGAAGCGGATCCATCAGATTGAGCTCTTCATGAAATACCCTCATGAAGTGCAGGAAGAAGTATTGAAGAAATTGTTGGCAACCGCACGCTATACGGAATTTGGTCAGCATTATTCTTTTGAAGACCTCGTCAATTACGAAGATTTTAAAAAGCGAGTGCCCGTTCACACGTACGAGCAAATCTTTCCGTACATCGACCGGCTCATGCGCGGCGAGCAAAACATACTTTGGCCAAGTGAGATAAAATGGTTTGCCAAATCCAGTGGCACTACCAATGCGCGTAGCAAGTTTATTCCTGTCTCTTCTGAAGCGATTGAGGAATGTCACTTCAAGGGGGGCAAGGACCTGCTTTCCATTTATGTCAATAATTTTCCTGAGACGAAAATATTTGACGGCAAGGGGCTTGCTATCGGAGGAAGTTATCAGGTAAATGAATTTGATCCTACCGAGTCATCGCATTATGGAGATGTCTCCGCAGTCATTATGCAAAACCTGCCGCCGTGGGCAGAGTTTATCCGCACACCGAGTTTGGAAGTTGCCCTGATGGGAAACTGGGAAGAGAAGATTGACAAAATTGCGAGCGGTACCGCCAAAGTAAATGTGGCTCATCTTTCCGGTGTACCTACCTGGACGGTCTTGTTACTCCAACGTATTCTCGAACTCGAAAAGAAAAACAACATCCTTGAGGTGTGGCCCAATCTTGAAGTATTCTTTCATGGTGCCGTTGCATTCAAACCTTACAAAAATCTTTTCCGGTCATTGATACCTTCCGATCAAATGCGTTATTGGGAAACCTACAATGCCAGCGAAGGATTCTTCGGCATCCAAGATCAAAAAGATTCGGAAGAAATGCTGTTGATGCTTGACTACGGAGTATTCTATGAATTTATTCCGATCGAAGAGTGGGATAAAGAATATCCTGATGCAGTAAGTCTTGCCGATGTAGAACTTGGGAAAAACTATGCGGTAGTAATTACTACCAATGCCGGACTGTGGCGCTACAACATTGGAGATACGGTGAAGTTCACCAGCCTTACTCCTTATCGAATAAAAATTTCAGGACGCACCAAACACTTTATCAATGCTTTTGGTGAGGAAGTAATCATTGAAAATGCGGACACAGCCATTGCCTTTGCCTGCGAGCACACCAATGCCGTAATCGACAATTATACAGCAGCTCCGATTTATCTGGAGAAATCAAAACGCGGTGGTCATGAATGGATCATTGAGTTCAAAAAACTGCCCGACAGTCTGGAGCAATTTACGCTTGCGCTTGATGACAAGCTTCGCAAGATCAATTCAGATTACGATGCAAAGCGTTCGCACAACATTGCTTTAGTCGCGCCCAAAATCCATAGTGTAGCCGAAGGCACTTTTTATAACTGGATGAAAAAGCGAGGCAAGCTTGGAGGGCAAAATAAAGTGCCACGACTTAGCAACTCCAGAGAATACATTGACGACATTCTTGCAACAGTCGAGGCAGTAAACTAAAGTTCAATTAAATTTTTGGGCTTGTCCCACCCAATTGTCGCGTGCAATGCGCTGAGGAAAAAATTCTATTGCAGCACCAACACGTTCAACCAGCTCGGGCGTGAGCTCACTGAGTTGACGAAACGTGTAAATGCCAATCATGTTCAATCTTTTCTCAATGAATGGACCAATGCCCTTTATTTTTGTCAGATCATCCTTTTCTCCGAACTCAACTGGTCGCACAAAAGGGTGGTCAGAAACTTTTCCTTTAGCTCCGTGAAGGCTTTCTAGTTCCCGCTGAAGTTTATAATTCGTCTCCTCAAGTTCTTTGCTTTGAAATTCCAACTGTCTGATGCGGTAGCGCAAAGTTCCTGTTTCAGAATCTGTTTGTTGTAATTGCGTTTGTATAGCCAATATTTCCTCTCGGACACTCGAAGCCTCGTCTTCAGCCTCCGTCAATCGCCTCTGTAGTTTCGTTCTTTCAGAAGTTAACTCTTGTGCTTTCTGTTGGCTTGCTCCTATTTCACTTTGATGTTTTTCTTTCCATTGGTCATCCTGTCTTTTCAGCTCTTCACTCGCACGAAACAATACAATTTCTATTTTTTCCTCGCGTAGCCACCAGGCAATGGCATAGCCGAGTAGACAAGCCACCAGGAGCATAGCTAAAATTTCTATAATGGCAAGCAGCCTGATTTGTGGGTTGAAATATTTGGGGTCTGTGCTCATTACACCTTTCACACCAAACAAGTACCACAATGCACACACTACACACCAAATCATGAATAAGACGATAAACCAGTTTTGTTTCTTCATAAATCAAGATTGACCTCTACAATTTACAGTTTTTTCCACATGTCAAAAAGATACAGGGCCGTAAGCGCAACCTCTTGCCTTCCATTGGCGTCTTATACATAAGTGAATTAGGTATTTATGACTCATTCTGCTGAATTACTCAAGGGAACATTGCAAACGATCGTGCTAAAAGTGCTAAAAGACCACGGCAAAACATATGGCTACGAAATCACCCAGCGTGTAAAAGAACTCTCCGAAGGTAGCATTTTGCTAACGGAGGGTGCGCTCTACCCAACATTGCATAAACTGGAAGCCGAAGGGCTTTTAAAGACTGAAAAAGTAATGATGGGTAAACGGGTACGAAGATATTATCTGCTTACATCTGACGGAAAAGCCGAAGCGAGAGAGCGAGTAACCGAATTTGTAGAATTTATAAAAACGATGTCAAGTGTATTGCAAGTGCAAATGAATTAGAAAGTGGCGCTGACCAACGTTCATATTGATTTCATTATCAAAGATCTCCATAGCCGTGGTGTTGTGCTCGAAGATTTTCAGGACGAAGTGATTGACCATGTTTGTTCAGTAGTTGAGAAGGAGATGGATCTGGGAAAAAACTTCATCGATGCTTATCAGGGAGTCTTAAAATTATTTGGCCATACAGCAGGCCTGCGTCAAACGCAGCAGCAGACCTTATTACAGCAAAATCAAAACTCTAAAATTATGTTAAAGAATTATCTCACTATCGGCTTGCGGAATTTACGCAAGCAGGGTTTCTACTCGATCATTAATATTGTCGGACTGGCAGTCGGGGTTGCTGCTTGCTTAGTTATTGGGTTATTTATCCTCGACGAACTCAGCTTTGACAAATACAACGTGAAAGCCGGCCATATTTATAGGATAAACAATGAAATAAAATTTGGTGGTAACCACATGAAAATGACATACAGCAGCGCTCCTTTTGCGCATACGCTAAAACAGGATTACCCTGAGATTGAGTCCACGGTACGGTTTAGAAGTAACGGATCGTATTTGGTAAAGCCTGCAGAGGGAACTGAAAATATCAAAGAACAAAATGTAATATGGACAGACAGTACGTTCTTTAAAATATTTTCGGTGAATGTACTTGAAGGTAATCCCGCCACCGCTTTAAAGGAACCTGCAAGCGTAGCCATCAGCAAGAGCACCGCCGAAAAATATTTTCCCGGTAAAAGTGCTCTGGGACAATCATTAATTCTCGATAATAAATACAATGCTAAGGTCACCGCAGTTTATGAAAACATCCCAACGGCCTCTCATTTTCATTTTGATATTCTTATCTCAATGGTGGGCGACTGGCCCACTGCAAAAGAAGCTCAATCCACAGTTTATCTCAGTAACAATTTTCAGACTTATCTTTTACTGAAAGAAGGTACAAATGCCAAAGCGTTTGAATCGAAACTTCCAGGCTTTCTTGAAAAATATGTTGGCCCGCAAATCGCACAAGCTTTGGGTGGCGACTTTACAATGGAAAAATTCAGAGCCTCTGGAAACAAATACGAAATGACTCTTACACCGTTGCTGGACATTCATCTTCATTCAGACTTAAAAGGAGAATTTGAGCCTAATGGAAATATTACTTACGTGTATCTCTTTGGGCTTGTAGGAGCATTTATTTTGGCCATCGCTTGCATCAACTTCATGAATCTTTCTACAGCTCGATCCAGCAACCGCGCTAAAGAAGTAGGAGTGAGAAAAGTAATGGGCTCGCTGCGTTCTCATCTGGTCCGTCAGTTCTTAACCGAGTCAACACTCATCACCATTTTTGCTTTCACTGTCGCTGTAGGCATTGCTTACTTAATGCTTCCCTTCTTTAATGATCTCTCTCTAAAGAAACTTTCGATTCCATTTTTAGAGCCTTCTTTTTATGTCACTATGTTAATTGCTGCTTTGGCTGTAGGCGTTCTGGCAGGTGTATATCCATCATTTTTTCTTTCGGCATTCCGCCCGGCTAATGTACTGAAGGGCAACGTGTCTCTTGGAATGAAAAGTGGTCTTATTCGAAGTGCTCTGGTCGTTTTCCAATTTGTCATTTCTATCTTCTTAATTATTGGGGCAATAACTGTAAACAGGCAATTAAATTTCATTCAAAACAAAAAACTGGGCTTTCACAAAGACCAGGTGATCATCATACAAGATGCCTATGCTTTACGGCCGAAAATTCAATCCTTCAAGGAAGAGGCTCTTAAGATCAGCGCAATAGAAAGTGGTTCAATCTCAGGTTTTTTACCTGTTGAGGGCTCCGGCTCCTGGCGAAGTGACAATACCTATTGGAAAGAAGGCAATCAGCCTACTGCTGAAAATTTGGTGAGCTTGCAACAGTGGACTGTAGATAATGACTACGTCAAAACTTTTGGGATGAATATTAAAACCGGTCGTGGCTTTTCAAATGAATTTCCATCCGATTCCACAGCAGTGGTCCTCAACGAAGCCGCTGTTTTACAATTCGAATTAGGGAATGACCCAATTGGAAAAAAGATTACAACTTTTGATGGCAATATACCAGACGGTTCACCCGACCCAAAAAAATTAAAAGCGTGGACCGTAATTGGTGTAGTTGAAAATTTCCATTTCTCATCTTTGAAAGAAAATATTACCGGGCTTGGGCTTTTTCTCAACAAAAGCGATGGTTGTGTCAGTTTTCGTTTCAACGCAAAGAATGCTCAGGAAATAATCGTGTCATTAGAAAAAATATGGAAAGAACTAGCGCCTGGTCAGCCTTTTCAATATTCATTTCTTGATGAAGACTTTGGAAGAATGTATGCATCCGAACAACGGCTGGGAAAAATCTTTGCCTCATTTGCCGGCCTGGCAATAGTTATTGCGTGCCTGGGATTATTTGCGCTCACCGCATTTACAGCTGAGCAGCGAACGAAAGAAATCGGGATAAGAAAAGTAATGGGGGCATCGGTTAGTAGTATTGTGGTGTTACTTTCAAAAGAATTTGGGAAGCTAATCATTATCGCCTTTGTGGTCGCCGCTCCTGTTGCATGGTTTGCTGTAGACTGGTGGCTGAAAGGATATACTTACAAAACAGAAATTGGCGTAAGTGTTTATCTACTTGCGGGAGTTTCAGCATTTGCAATTGCCTGGCTAACGATGGGTTATCAGTCTGTAAAAGCCGCAATATCCAATCCAGTCAATTCTTTGCGAAGCGAATAATTTTAATTGTATCCAGCCTCGAAATCATTTGACTATGAATTTGCAACTTTGCTCTAATGCTACCGGAGGAAATACTACAGATTGCAAATGCGGATGTACAAGACTATTTATTTGCCAATACTGACGAAGACGAAAAAAAATTATTACTGGCTGGCAAAGAAATCTTTGGAATACGAGCACCATTAATTGCGCAGCAAATTGCGGCGAGAAAAAAGGCAGAAGCGAAGCTGCCTTTATTTTTTAATACCTCAGGGGTTGTTTACCCGCCTTCTCTAAACTTAGAGCAAACCTCATCGGAAGCCACGGGCAAATTCAAAGCTCAAATAGTTTCAAAAGAAACAAGCCAACAACAACTAACAATTGCGGACTTCACTGGCGGGTTCGGTGTTGACAGTTTCTTTTTAAGCACTATCGCGAAATCCCTTGATTATGTTGAGTCTGACGCTGAGTTGCTGAATATTGCCATGCACAATCATGCAGTCCTGGGTAATTCAACCATCGAGCATCATCACCAGACGGCCGAAGAGTTTCTAGACAAAATCAAAACGGGTTATGATCTTATTTATTTAGATCCTTCGAGAAGGGATTCCAACGCAAAAAAAATTTTCCGCTTAGCTGATTGTCAACCGAACGTCCAAACGCTATTGCCAAAAATATTTGATTATTCCAAACTGGTCTTGGTAAAAGCTTCGCCACTATTAGATATTCAGCAAGGATTGATCGAATTACGATTCGTAAAAAAAGTTTTCGTCGTTTCTGTAGGCAATGAATGCAAGGAACTTCTGTTTATGATGCTAAAAGGGTTTACGGGTGAGCCTTCTATTGAAACAATTAATTTAAATTCTGACGGAACCGTCAAACATATTTTCTCCTTTACTTTCAATGAAGAAAGAGAAACTAATTCTGTAATTAATACTCCACAAGCATATCTCTATGAACCCAACGCATCAATTTTAAAAGCGGGTGCATTTAAATCGATTGGGGAGAGGTTTGACTTGCAAAAAATTGCTACCAGTACACATCTTTATACATCAAACCTGTTACAAAGTGATTTCCAGGGAAGAGTTTTTAAAATTGAAAATCAGAAATTAGATGTAAAGGATTTGGTAGGGGAAAAAGCCAATATTATCACACGCAATTATCCCTTGAAACCTGAAGAAATAAAAAAGAAATTCAAAATAATAGACGGTGGCAATCAATACGTGATTGCTTTTTCCGGGGCATCAAAAAAATTTGTTGTGCTGGCTACACGGTTGGAATAAACCAAAGGCACCAATAAATCAAATAAAAAAAAATAGCTACTGCTCCGTAAACTTTAATCACCTTCTTCCGATTCTGTACGTCTTCCCACCAAAGCATTAGCCATGGCCTTAGCAATCCGATCAGAAGAAATAGGATTGAGGCAAGACTCAACAATAGACACATCAAGCGCGGGTAATACATAGTACAAATCTCCTTATTCTTTGCCAATTTATCCAACGCACGTTTTTAATCCTGATTTATCTTGCAAATCGTTTAATCCTGATAAATCCTGATCTATATTTGCCGCTCGTTTTTTAGAAGTTGAAGGCGCACGATTTTGTTTCTCTTTATCGCGCGGACAGTTTGATACAAACACTGGCCGAGGGGATTCGTGCGTCCGGACCGGATGCTCTCCATCTCAAAAATGTACACGGAAGCCTTGATGCAGTATTGTTTGCAGCCATCTTTAAAAGCAATTCGAATCATTTATTTATTCTTCACGATCGCGAAGAGGCGGCCTATTTTCTTAACGATTTACAAAATCTCTTAGGGAAAACTGACGCCCTACTTTTTCCTATGTCATACAAGCGGCCTTACGAGTATGATGAAATTGAGAATGCCAATGTTCTCATGCGGTCAGAAACACTCAATTTCATTAGCAATCATACGGCTGGCAATGTCATTGTTACCTATCCGGAAGCGCTTTCCGAAAAGGTTATTAACAAAAAATCGCTCGCTTCTAATACTTTTTTAGTCATGAAAGGAGAAAAGCTCGATCGGGAGTTTCTCGAAGAGTTTCTGCATTCGTACGATTTTGAGAAAACAGATTTTGTTTACGAGGCTGGTCAGTTTGCGGTGCGCGGAGGCATTATCGATGTCTATTCCTTTGCCAACGAATTGCCCTACCGTATTGAGCTTTTCGGTGATGAAGTTGATAGCATTCGCACGTTCGATCCGGGCTCGCAACTTTCGGTAGATACGCTGGAAAAAGTTAGCCTGATGCCGAATGTGCAGACACGATTGATACAAGAAGAACGCCAGTCATTTTTTGAATTTATTCCGGCAAATACAAAAGTCTGGATCAAAGACACCGAACTCACACGAGATGTAATCGCAAAAAGTTTTGAAAAGGCAGGTGGTAGTTTTGATAAAATCCTTCGCGAAAGCGGTCAGGTCAAAGTTGTTCTTGAGCCCAATCATCTTTTTGACACCGCTGACGATTTTGAAATTCACTTGAAGAAATTTACGCGGATAGAATTTGGTCAGCGGTTTTATTTTCAAACCGAAAAAAAGTTTGAGTTCAAATCTTCCGTTCAGCCATCGTTCAATAAAAACTTTGAGTTACTTGCGGCCGACCTCCTCAACCATCAGCAGCAAGGATTTGAAAACTTTGTTTCGGCCGAGCAGCCTAGGCAGGTCGAGCAGCTACAAGGCATTTTCGAAGAAATTCATCCCGAGTTGAAATTTCAGCCATTGGATTTCGCGTTGCGGCAGGGATTTGTAGATTCTCAACTGAAGGTAGTTTGCTATACCGACCACCAGATTTTTGAGCGCTATCATCGCTATCGCAGCAAAGAAAAGTTTTCGAAATCGAAGGCGCTCACATTTCGCGAGTTGCAGGCGATGCAGCCCGGTGATTTTGTCACACATATCGATTACGGTATCGGCAAATTTGCCGGCCTCGAAAAAAAAGATGTAAACGGTCGTGAGCAGGAAGCCATCCGACTGGTTTTTCGAGATGACGATCTTTTGTATGTAAGTATTCACGCGCTACACAAAATCTCAAAATACTCTGGCAAAGACGGCGCACAACCTGCTATTAGTAAACTCGGCTCGGGTGAATGGGAAAGTAAAAAAGCGAAAGCAAAGAAGAAGGTAAAAGACATTGCGAAAGAGTTGATCTCCTTGTATGCCAAACGCAAGCAAGCACCCGGATTTGCCTTCGCGCATGACAGTTTTCTCCAGGCCGAATTGGAAACCTCATTCATTTATGAAGACACACCTGATCAGGCCAAAGCAACCGAAGATGTAAAACGCGATATGCAGCAGCCACACCCGATGGATCGGCTGGTTTGTGGCGATGTTGGCTTTGGAAAAACAGAAGTGGCTATCCGCGCGGCATTCAAAGCGGCCACCGAAGGAAAACAAGTGGCCGTGCTTGTACCTACTACCATTTTGGCAATGCAGCACTGGCGGACTTTTTCAGAGCGGCTCGCGAATTTTCCGGTGAAAATAGAATACGTTTCTCGCTTTAAAACCGACAAAGAGATAAAACAAATATTAGCTGAGGTTAAAGAAGGAACTGTCAATATTATTATCGGGACACATCGTGTGGTCAGTAAAGATGTAGTGTTTAAAGATCTCGGCCTGCTCGTGATTGACGAAGAGCAAAAATTTGGTGTGAAAACTAAAGATCGCCTGAAAGAATTGAAAGTGAGTGTAGACGTTCTTACACTGACAGCAACACCAATTCCACGTACTTTGCATTTTTCGTTGATGGGTGCGCGCGACTTGAGTATTATATCCACGCCTCCCCCCAACCGGCAACCGGTTACAACTGAACTTCATACCCACGATGAAGCAAAAATACGTGACGCTGTCAGTTATGAATTGCGAAGGGGAGGGCAGGTTTTTTTTGTTCACAATCGCATCAGTGATATCGAACAAGTTGCTAATGTGGTTTTCAAGTTAGTTCCAGACTCAAGAATTGGAATTGCCCATGGTCAAATGGACGGTGACAAGCTAGAGAAGGTAATGGTCAAGTTTATTGAAGGTGAATACGATGTTTTGGTCTCTACCAACATCATTGAGTCAGGATTAGATATTCCAAATGCCAACACGATTATCATTAACAATGCGCACTTGTTTGGCCTCAGCGATTTGCATCAGATGCGCGGCCGCGTGGGCCGGTCCAACAAAAAGGCGTTCTGTTATTTACTTACTCCCCCTGCATCTGTTCTGCCTTCTGATTCACGAAAGCGTCTGGCAGCATTAGAGGAGTTTTCAGAATTGGGCGATGGTATTAAGGTGGCCATGCGAGATCTCGATATCCGAGGGGCCGGCAATTTATTGGGCGGAGAGCAGAGTGGCTTTATCACCGACCTGGGCTTTGATACATATCACAAGATTTTGGATGACGCAATCCAGGAATTGAAGGAGACGGAGTTCAAAGAACTTTTTGCAGAGGAGCTTTCAGAAAAAGCCAAGTTGATTGTGCCTGATTGTGTAATTGAAACAGATCTGGAAATTCTTATTCCGGATAATTACATCAGTAGCACGACCGAGCGATTGCAGCTTTATTCAACATTAGATAACATTCCTGACGAAGAAGGATTGGGGAAATTTAGCAAGTCATTAAAAGACCGGTTTGGTGTTTACCCTGTTCCGGTAGAGCAGTTGATTAACTCCGTGCGTTTGCGATGGCTCGGTGAATTGCTGGGCTTTGAAAAAATCAGTCTGAAGAATGGAAAACTCCGCCTTCATTTTATATCGGGAAATGAAGATTACTTTAAGAGCCCTGTTTTTGGAAAGATTCTCGCCTTCGTTCAGCAGCACTCTAAAACCTGCCGAATGAAAGATACTGCTGGCAAGCTGATACTGACGGTTGAGAATATCGGCTCCGTAGAAAGTGCGTTGGAAATCCTGCAGCCGCTAGCTTAGAATTTCAAATCGCTAAGCGAAACATTTTCAAGATAAGGTTCAAGACCTGAAACGTTATTAAATGCATTGATCATTAAGACCTTTTTATACTTTGGTGAATAGTACACCTCAATAAAAAAATCTCCTGCGTGGTACAGATAGACTTTTGCTTCTCCCAATTTACGGGCAACAAGGAAATTTGAATTGCCTGTAACCCAATCGCATTTTTTCTCAAACGATGCCCTCTGAAAATCTCTAAGCGTAGTCATAAAGCCATTTTTTCAGTTCAGTAATCGAAAGATTATGCCAAGGCTGTATTTCGCTGGTTTTCCATGTTATCGTTCATTCGTTAGCCCAAAGACGGAATCTTTTTCCCAAATTGAATATGAATAATAATTCATCTGGGCATGCGTTAATCCGACAATTCCACCTTCGACCTAAGGATTCAGCAAAAAAATCTTATCCTTTGGAAAACATGGATTTATCTTTTTATATTAGCGGTTACTTTTATTTATAACCAAAAGCAAATGAAGCATTTAAAGTCATTTTTGATCTTAGCCGGGCTTTCTTTGGTGGTTTCCTCTTGCTTCTTGCGCAAAGGCGGAAAACCTACTGCCCAAAATCCTGGAGCATTGAGTACTGCAACAGGTTTGAAATATACTCGAGACGCAGCCGAAGGATTTCCTGTGGATCCATACAACTCTCAACCCGATGCACCGAATATGGTGTTTATCGAAGGTGGCCGCGCTGTGCTTGGTTCATTTGAAGAAGATGTAATGGCTTATCGTGACAATATTGAAAGAACTGTTTCTGTTGCTTCGTTTTACATGGATGAAACTGAAATCGCTAATATTCACTGGCTGGAATACTTATACCATCTTACGACAGACTCAACTAAAGTTGACGGAGGCAGAGCTTACAGCGCAGCACTTCCAGACACCATGGTTTGGAGATCAAACCTCGCATTCAATGACCCTTATGTTGATCATTATTTAAGATATCCAGGGTTCAGATATTTTCCAGTTGTAGGTATCAAATGGAAACAGGCTAACGAATACGCTAAATGGCGTACCGCTGTTGTTAATACTGATTTAGCAGAAAAAGCAGGTGAGAGTATTCCTGAAACCGGTGGAGGAAGAATTCCTATTGAGAAGGGCTTCACCATTCCAAATTATCGTCTTCCTACTGAGGCAGAATGGGAATATGCTGCGCAGGCTTTGATCGGTACGCAGTGGCTCGAAGAAATGCAAACTCATCAGCGGATTTATCCTTGGGATGGTCATGCTCTTCGTAATCCTTACGGAAAACAAATGGGTTATTTCTTGGCCAACTTTAAACGCGGCCGTGGTGACTATGCTGGTATTGCCGGCCGTCTGAATGATGGTGCTCTTATTACTTCATATATCTACGAGTATCCTCCAAATGACTACGGATTGTACAATATGGCGGGTAATGTAAGCGAGTGGGTGATGGACGTTTACAGACCATTGTCTCATCAGGATTTTGATGACCTTAACCCTATTCGCCGAGATGATTTTATTGATAGCCACAGTGCCTATAGAAACAGGTACACTAAAACGGCTAAAGATTCAGTAGTCACTTTGCCCAACGGAACTCAAAAATCCATGCGTACTTATGAGTACACTAAAAACCCACAGGGCTTTATTTCTCTAATCTCTGATAAAGTTCGTGTTTACAAAGGTGGTTCATGGAAAGATGTGGCTTACTGGATGTCACCAGGTACACGCCGGTTTTTGGATGAAGATTCAGCTACTGCAACTATCGGTTTCCGCTGTGCAATGATTCGCGCTGGCTCGAACTATTAAAATATTTTACAGAACTAAAAAAGGCAGCCCAAAAGGGTTGCCTTTTTTTATTGGGCTTCGGCTATACAGGCAATACTTAATTCTTTGCATCCGCTTTCAAGTAATTGTTGGCCGCAAGCTTCAAGAGTAGCGCCTGTAGTAATTATATCATCTACCAGCAAAACCCGTTTTCCTTTAATCACTTCACCGTCTTTTATATCAAAGGCCTGACTTACATTATCCCATCGCTCGGTTTTATTCTTTTTTGTTTGCGTCTGAGTATTATTCCGTCTAACGCTAATGCCTTCATTGAATGGTACGTTAAGCGATGCTCCCAATCCTTCTGAGAATTTAGCGCTTTGATTATACCCCCGTGTCCTTAGTCGGGCAGGGTGCAGCGGCACAGGAATAATCAAGTCAAATTCATTTTTACCAGAATCGTTCAATTCCTTTCCAAATAATTTCCCCAGCCGTATCCCTACTTCCGGTTGATTATTATATTTTAATTGATGAAGCAAGTGCTGAACCATGCCAGTCTTTCTAAATTTCAAAAAAGCCCACGCATGTTTTACCGGCAGCCTTCCAATAAATTTCTCAGCTACGGGATTACTATCGGCAAGATGGTAGCCTGTGCGGGGCATATCCAAAATACACCCGGTACATAAAATATCTTCTCCTTGGACGAGGCTGGAGGAACAACCAAGGCAAAATTCCGGAAAAAATAAAGAGTTAAAGTCTGAGAATATTTTCACCCAACCCAACCCATTTGATTTGACTCGTAACAAACTCATCTTTGCATAATAGAAATTATAACGACAACAACCATGAGTTTAGTTGAGCAATTCAATGAATACCGCAGCAGGATGAATGAGAAAATTCTTGCAGCCGACAATCTGATTATTAAACGTATTTTCAACCTCGACACCAACGCCTATCAGGAAGGTGTTCTGGATGTTAAAGCAAAGGAGCTCATCGGCCTTACTTGCTCGCTCGTTTTGCGATGCGACGACTGCGTAAAGTATCATTTAGAAAAATGTAAGGATGTGGGGTTTACAACTGCCGAAGTTCATGAGGCAATGGGCGTAGCAACTCTGGTGGGTGGAACGATTGTTATCCCGCACTTGCGCAGAGCTTTTGAGTTTTGGGACGAATTAACAAAATCCTGATGTTCAAGCGAGACCTGGATCTGGATATTCATTGGCAGGCTTTGCTGGGTCAACTGGAAATGACGCTGGGTAAGAAACCAAAAGACATAAATGGTGTTCTGTTTATCATTGGTGTCCAGGAGCTGGGTCGTGGCGCAATAAATTTCTCTAAAGAAGAGAAGCAAGACCTTATGCACATCGCTATTTGCAAAGTGCTGAGCTTGTCTGGCTACTACGAGCTTGAGGGCACAGATAGTCAAGGGTGGCCGCATTGGAAATTGGTGAAAAAACTACCCCATTTTGACCTTCTCGAACAAGAGAAACTCTTGAAAATGCACGTGCTGGAATATTTTGAAAAAGAGTTGGGCTGGGAGAAGCATTTAATTTCACCCCAAGCAGAATGATCGCTATCTATTTTTCCCTTTGAATCAAAATGCGCCGGGATTACCTTAGTTGTTTTAAACCATGAACGATCATAAGCCGTTGTAACCATTGACATGGAAGAGGGGATCAAAAGTATTAATCAAAAAATTACATCCTTCAGGCGCAGGTACTATCTCAGCTTATTTCTACGCGGAGCTATCTTGGTAAGTGCTTTAGCTTTGGGCTACTTTTTGATTGCCACAGTTCTCGAGTATAACCTGTGGCTTGGTCGCTCTGCCAGGTTTTTTATTTTCGTTTCTTTTTTCATACTGATCGGTTGTTGTTTTTACCTGTTTTTAAGAAAACCCTTTGCCTGGTGGATTTATAAGAAAGGATTGGGCGAAGAAGACAGTGCCAGAATCATTGGTCATTATTTTCCAGTAGTTGCAGACCGCCTACTAAACATCATTCAGCTGGCATCTGCCCAAAAGAAAGATTCCCTCCATGAAGCAAGTATCGTTCAAAAGTCCGGACAACTTCAGAATATCTCTTTCGAAAACGCTATTGATTTAAGAGCGAATAGAAAATACCTCCGGTATCTCGCACTTCCGGTGGCAATAATCCTTGTCCTGGTTTTTATCAACAGTTCTATTTTTACAAAAAGTGCCAGTAGAATCGTTCAGTTCAATCAGGAGTTTTCACCCCAGGCACCATTTCAGTTTTCTTTGCAAAGCAAGAGCCTTGTCGCTTTTTTCAATGAAGATTTCGATTTGCAGTTTTCTTTAGAAGGAAACGCTTTGCCGGAATCAGCATACATCGTCACTGGAACACAACGATGGAAAATGGAAAGTTTAAAGCCAGGACAATTCCGTTACATTTTTGAAAAAATGCAAAGCCCGGTCGATTTCCAGATCGAGGCATCCGGATTTTATTCTTCACTTTATAAAATTGAATTAGTCAACCGGCCTGAAATCACACAAATAAAAATCTCGCTCGTATTTCCCCACTACACCGGAAAACATGCTGAAGAAATCACTAACGCAGGGAATATTGAGATACCCCAGGGTACTAAAGTTACCTGGAAAATAGGGGCATCGAATGCCGCCAGCGCTCAAAT
>Ga0206902_10149_pt1 | contig 18566 bp, 18 predicted proteins | sample Alteio_BWOrgHeat_44_FD_153242 | JGI IMG/M metagenome (GOLD analysis project Ga0206902, IMG submission 153242) | Enriched cells from forest soil in Barre Woods Harvard Forest LTER site, Petersham, Massachusetts, United States -... | ecosystem: Environmental > Terrestrial > Soil > Temperate forest >... | reverse complement strand
TATTTCTGCTGCAACAGCACTTAGTTGGGGCTTGGCAAATGATGTTGTGTCGCAAGAGGAATTAATTAATTTTAGTATTACACGGTTAAAAACTATTTTAAGTATGGCTCCACTTGCTGTGCGTGGAGTGATGGAAGTGCTTGACCATGGTTATGATTTATCCTTAACTGATGCCTTACATTTAGAGGCGGTACAATTTGGTCTTATATGTGCAAGTGCCGATAAGCGAGAGGGAGTAAGTGCGTTTTTAGAGAAGCGAGATGCTGTATTTCATGGGGAATAATTGTATCCTGTTAGAATAGCATGTTACAGTTACCTTTTTGTAACTCGCCATTCGCATCCATGCCGCTCGCTGAAAGCCATCCATGGCTTTCAACGGTTACAAAAAGGTAACTGTAACATGCTATTCTGACAGGATACAAATAATGGATGATATCCTATTTACCACAATGCAACATATTGGCGTTATTACGCTAAATAGACCGAAGGCTTTACATGCTTTAACTTTTGCAATGATTAAAGCATTAACTACACAATTGCAGCGTTGGCAAGATGACCATGATGTGCATGCAATTGTTATCCGTGCGGCTGGCAGCAAAGCCTTTTGCGCTGGTGGTGATGTGCGTGCAATATATGATCTCGGACGTCATGATGTGGCCAAGGCACTAGATTTTTTTCACCATGAATATCAACTGAATCAGCAGATTTTTAACTATCCGAAGCCTTATATTGCGCTTATGGATGGTATTACCATGGGTGGTGGAGTTGGTATTTCTTTACATGGCTCCTATCCAGTTGCAAGCGAAAATTTTGTATTTGCGATGCCAGAAACCAGCATAGGATTTTTCCCAGATGTTGGCGCTAGTTATTTATTATCACGTTGTGTAGATAATGTAGGTATTTATCTAGGGCTGACTGGGAATCGTATTGCAGTAGCTGATGCTTTAGAACTTGGCTTGATTAAATATATCATCCCACAAGAACGGCATGATGCATTATTGTTTAAGTTAAGCGCTGCTGATTTATCTACTGATGCACATACGCGTGTGGGTGCATTATTACAAGAAATGTCAGAACCTTGTGCACTTACACAACAAATAGGTTATCTAGCATATACTAGGCAATGTTTTGACTATCAAGATTTAGCAGCCATTTTTGCAGCCCTTGCACAAGGTAATACTATTTGGCATTCAGAAGTAAGTCAGCAATTATTACAGAAATCTCCTCTAAGCTTGCATGTCACTTTAAAACAGTTACATAGTGCACAAAACATGAATTTATCTGAATGTTTAAGCATGGATTATAAATTAGCAAAGCATTTTATGCTGGGGCACGATTTTTATGAAGGAGTGAGGGCATTATTAATAGATAAAGATAAAACACCGCATTGGGATCCAGCAGTTTGGACAGATGTGACTACAGCAATGGTGCATAATTATTTTGGAATATACTGATGCCGTATCACCAAGCTGAAACTAAAACTCCTACTGCCTGGCAATTCTTATGGCAAGTCATTAAACCATATCGCTGGTGGTATGTATTAATGCTGCAAGCGCCAGTTTTGACGGCATTCTATGTATTTGCCAATAACTATTCACTTAAATTGCTGATTGATGCATTTTCAATGGAGTCAACTATTACATATGCGCATTTAACTTTCCCTATTGCGCTCTTCATCACTGCACAAATTGTTTTAGATGTAATTTGGCGACTTAGCAACTTTGCTGAATGGCGAGCCGAGCCTTACGCACGGCGGCAATTGCTCTTAACAGCTTATGATTATGTCCAATATCATTCTTATAGTTATTTTCAAAATACGCCATCTGGCGCTATTGTGAGTAAAATAAAAGGCATTTTAGATGGGTATGACAGTATATTTGCTAATCTGCATCATGAGGTGGGTAAACATTTTTTTATCGTATTAGTCTCTATTTTTGTATTGTTGCTTGTTAATACTAGTGTATTTTGGTTTATGTTAGCTTGGTGCATTCTTGTTATTATTGTCATGTTTCCTATGGCAAAAAAACTTAATCGTTTGTCTAATGCAGCCTCTGAAAGTAAGCATGATGTTATTGGGCTGTTTGCGGACAATATTACTAATATTTTTTCACTATTTTATTTTGCAAAGCGCCAAACTGAATTAAAACGTATCAATGATTTAATGTCTGGTGATTATGTGCCACGCCAGATTGCTCTGTACAAATACGATTTCAAATTTAATATGGTTGGTTCGACCCTATATTGGATTATGTTAATTACTGTGTTTTTATTTATGCTTTACTTGCGTAAAAATGCCGCAATCTCTACTGGTGATTTTATATTTGTCATGCTCACAACTATTACCTTATCTTTTGATTTATGGAGTTTTATGACAGGTATGTGTGATTTTATGCGCAAGATCGGCGACTTTCAGGCATCTTTTTCTATTTTGGCCAAACCACATGAAGATCTTGATGCTCGTGATGCTAAAGTTATGCAAATTTATCAAGGTAATATTGAATTTAAAGATTTATCATTTGCTTATGAAAATGGTGCTCCAGTTTTTGCTAATCTTAATTTATCGATCAAATCTGGCGAAAAAATCGGCTTGATTGGCCATTCAGGTGCTGGTAAGTCAACATTGCTTGCTTTGTTATTAAAGAATTTTAAGCCAAGTTCAGGGACAATTTTTATTGATGATATTCCTATTGATATGTTTACAGCTGATTCGTTACGCAGACAGGTTGCATTGATTCCACAAGATATTATGTTGTTTCATCGCTCCATTGGTGAAAACATTGGTTATGCCAAAGATAATGCTACTCTTGATGATATTAAAAATGCAGCTAAACTGGCTAATATTGATGGGTTTATTGAATCCTTGCCTATGCAATATGATACTTTGGTAGGCGAGCGTGGTGTAAAACTCTCTGGCGGTCAGCGCCAACGCATCGCCATCGCGCGTGCAATCTTGAAAGATGCGCCGATTATTATTCTTGATGAAGCAACGTCAAGTCTTGATAGTATTACTGAGCAAGAGATCCAACAATCTATTAATTTAATACTTGAACAAAATAATGCTACGGTTATTGCCATTGCGCATCGCTTATCGACAATTAGGCATATGGATAGGATTGTAGTGATGGAAGGTGGTAGTATTATCGAATCTGGTACTTTTGAACAATTAATTAATAATAAAGCAGGTTATTTCAAAAAACTCTGGGATAGTCAGGTCAATGGGATGATTGTATAAGGGGATACTCTACATAGCTTGAGCTTTACAATTGTTATAGAAAAATTGTATAATATTTGGGTTATGTTATTTTTTATAACCGTAATAATTAGAGAACATAATGATAATATTTTGCAGCGAATTTCCTTCTTTAAGCGGCTTACTCTTACTCCGCTAAGGCGGAGCATATAATGTTAACATCCACGATATTTTATAAATTTTCTTACCAAATCAATTTATTATTTGAGGATTTCTTATGTCAACTTCACGAAAAGTAGCATGGTGCGCATGGTTGATTGCTTCTATCTTCTATGCCTATCAGTATATTTTAAGAGTTATGCCGAACATTATGTTACCTGATATTATGCGGCAGTTTCATATAGATGCTGCAGTTTTTGGCCAGTTTTCAGGTGCATATTATATTGGTTATTGTTTGATGCACTTGCCAATTGGGATTATGTTAGATCGCTATGGTCCACGTAAGGTAATGAGTGCTTGTATTTTATTGACTGTTGTTGGCTTGCTGCCTATTATTTTTGCAGAATATTGGCTGTATCCAATTATTGGCAGAGCTATTATTGGCGTTGGATCTTCAGCAGCAATATTGGGGGCTTTTAAGATAATACGCATGACATTTAGCGATCAAAATTTCACTAAAATGTTAAGTTTTTCCGTAACGATAGGCTTGCTTGGTGCAATCTATGGCGGTGTTCCCGTCAGCTACTTGTGTGCTATATATGGTTATAAAACTGTAGTGGCAATATTTGCAATACTGGGCGTTGTATTTGCAGGCATTACGTATATATTAGTGCCAGATGGCCCCAGTGAGCATCAAACCTCAGTAATGATGGATCTTAAAACGGTTTTTACTAATAGCAAAGTCATGTTGGTGTGTGTGTTGGCAGGATTAATGGTTGGGCCTATGGAGGGTTTCGCCGATGTATGGGGATCGGAATTTTTAAAACAATCCTATGGATTAGATCTAAAAACAGCAAATTATTTAACATCTATGATTTATATTGGCATGTGTTTTGCACCATTGTTAAGTCGCATTGCAGAAAAAACTGGCGCTTATATTAAAACTATTGCTGGTGCAGGCATGGTTATGTTTGCAGTATTTACGATGTTGGTGATCGGTATGCTGAATGTAAATAGTATTACTATTGGCTTTTTTATTGTTGGTATATGTTGTGCTTATCAAATTTTAGCAATTTATAAAGCTTCTACGTATGTGCCAGAAAACATTGCTGGTTTAACTACAGCAGTTGCTAATATGATTATTATGAGCTTTGGCTATGTATTTCATAGTAGCATTGGATTAATAATAGAGTTATATAGTTCTTCCGGACAAGCTGTTGCGTTTTCTTATGGGATTGCTTTTATACCAATTACTTTATGTATTGGTGCATTAGGATTTTTTATTATTTCTTATCAAGAACGCAATGTTTGTAAAAAATTACAAGTGAGTTAGTGGCAATATAAAAGAGGAATGGTGTGATGCATATTGATTGGATACAAGCGTTATTTGCTATAGTTATTGCAGCAGTTGGATATATTATAGCTAATCGAATAAGCACTTTTACAGAACATGCCATATCTAAAAAACTTTCAAAACATCACACCATGCTTATATCGCGACTACTTTTTTATGGATTATTTTTAATATTTTTTATTATTGCACTGCAACAGATTGGTTTTAACATGACGGTGCTCTTAAGTGCCGCTGGTATTTTTACTGTAGCTTTAGGATTTGCGTCACAAACAGCAGTTTCAAACCTAATTAGTGGGATTTTTTTAATTTTCGAACGCCCATTTAAAGTAGGGGACACTATTAATGTTAATGGGATCCTTGGGATAGTCGAATCGATTGATTTATTATCTACTAAAATTAAGACCCCAGATAACGCTCTGATGCGTATGCCAAATGAATCATTGATGAAATCAGATATTAAAAATATGAGCTTTTATAAAACGGAGCGCTTTGATATTGTCATTCATATTAATTACCAAAATAATTTCCAACATGTTAAAAATATTTTGTTAGGTATCATGAATAAAGAGGAAACTGTATTACAGTCACCTCCAGCTGAGGTAATTATAAGTAATTTTGGTTTATTAGCACTAGAACTTACGTTAAGATTTTGGACAAAAAAGCATATGGCAAATAATACTAGCAATAAATTAACGGAATGTATCAAACAACAATTTGATGAAGATGGAATTTATATGCCATCTCCATTGGATAAAGTAACATCTAATATTGTGCATGAAACTAAGTAAAGTAGACGAGAGCTAGTTATTGAATCATAGCCGCCTCCCAGCCGCCGCCCATTATCTTATCAAACCAATTGCGGACGAAAATACAACAATGCTGCCGCATAAATTTCACAAAAAATAGTGCGTTACTAGAGTTTTTATATCATACTGAAATTTATTCAGTAAATATCGTGAGCGAAATATAAAATGGATTTAATTTTGCGCGCACTTTTAATAACAAGCCTGTTCTCCACTTTTGTATTAACAGGATGTGCTTTGTATGCTAATGCGCAAAGCGATACAGTGCAAATTAACAGCGCTGATTTGGCGGTCAAGCATGTTTATACAATACCTAAACAAACCAAAGAGCATTTAACGCGCGACCCACAATTACAGCAATTAATCTCTATAGCATTGGCAGATTCGCCAGATATGCGTAGTGCCAAGGAACGTGTAATACGTGCGCGTCAATTAGCGCAAGGAGCTGATGCGGCACTATGGCCATCAGCATACTCAAGCGGTTATTTGCAAAAACAACATTTTTCATTTCAAGGCACGGTACCGCCACTATTTAATAATCTGATATTCACTAACGAAAATGCTGCAAATATTGCATTAAATTTTAATTATGAAATAGATTTTTGGGGCAAAAATAGAGAAACGTTAGCTAGTAGATTAAGTGAGGCTTATGCTGCACAGATGGATTTGCAGGAAACTCAGCTGGTTTTGAGTGCAGCAGTTGCTACCACCTACTTTGCGCTACAAAATAATATTCTTCAGCAAAATTTAGCAAAAGAAAATGCGCATTTACAACAACAACTTGCTAACATCATAGTTGATCGCGCAAAACAGGGGATTGAATCTGATATCCCCGTCAAAACTGCAATTGCAAGTAGCAACACAGCACTGTTAGCAATTGAAACTTACCAACGTGAAGACATGCAATCTCGCCATCAATTGGCAGTATTGCTCGGTAAAAACCCATTTAACACGAAAATTGATACAGCTAAATTCACTTACCATAAGGAGCAACTTGCTCTACCTGCAATCATCCCTGCAAATTTGCTCGCTAAAAGACCAGATGTTGCCGCGGCATGTGCGCTAGCTGCAGCAGCAGCCCATCAGATAAATGTTGCTAAAAGCGCTTTTTATCCTAATGTGAATTTGCAAGGTTTGTTAAGTGCAAACTCTTTATACTTTAGTAAGTTTTTTAATTTATCATTTCAAACTGAAGGTATTAAGGCCGCAGTAGATTTACCGGTGTTTGATGCAGGTGCACGTCGCGCGAATCTAGGTGTCAAATATGCAGAATATCAACTTGCCGTCAATCAATATAATAAAAGCATTTTAAACGCATTACAACAGGTTACAGATCAACTATCCACACTACAAACCCTGCGTAAACAAATCTTGGCGCAAACAGAAGTATTAAGTACCACAGCCGCTAATTATAAATTATTTTATTCGCGTTATAAGCAAGGTATTATTGATTATGTACAATTGATTGCAGTGAAACAATTATTATTGCAGCAAAAAGCCACTCTGTATTCATTGCAAACACAGCAAAAACAAACTTTTGTAGCTTTATTGGCAGCCCTAGGTAGCGAGATAGATATATGACAGACAATACGCAGGAGATAAGTGTAACACCAGCAACCTTACATAAACGCAAAATTGCTATGTTAGTGCTTGGCAGTATCTTTTTATCTATTGCACTGCTATGGATCCTCTATTGGCTCATTTGGTTACGTTTTGAAGCATATACCGATGACGCGTATGTTAACGGTAATATGGTACAACTTATGTCGCAAATACCAGGTACGGTTGTTGAAATTCATACGGATGCAACTCAGTTAGTCACTGCAGGCCAAGTGCTAATCAAGTTAGATCGAGCAGATTATGCTGTAGCCATGCAGCGCGCTAAAGCAAATCTTGCGCAAAGTGTTCGCCAAGTGCGGCAATATTTTGCAAATGCCGCGCAAGCACAACAAAATGTAATTTTAGATAAAGCTAATCTGGTTAAAGCACAATTGGATCTGCAACGTCGAGTTGGCCTAGTTGGTGATCGGGCTGTATCACGTGAAGAAATGCAACATTATAAAACGGCGGTAGAAGCAGCAGAGGCCAGTTACAATGTTTCCTTACATAGCTTAGATGCGGCGCGTGCATTAGTGGAAAATTCCCATCTTTATACTAATCCTCTGGTAGAACTAGCCAAATCAGAGCTAAAAACCGCCTATCTAAATTTGCAAAGAACAACAATTGTGGCACCAATCACAGGTTATGTTGCAAAACGTAATGTGCAGCCAGGAGAACAAGTATCTATGAATTCTGTAATGCTCGCAATTATTCCACTAGTAAACACTTGGGTGGATGCTAATTACAAAGAATCCTCACTCAATAATCTGCGGGTCAATCAACCAGTCACTCTGTACGCTGATGCTTATCCTGGCATTACTTACCATGGTAAGGTTGCTGGCTTAAATGCTGGAACGGGCTCGGTTTTTTCCTTACTACCACCACAAAATGCAACAGGCAATTGGATTAAAATAGTTCAAAGATTGCCTGTGCGCATTAGCTTAAATGCTGATGAGTTGCAAAAAAATCCCCTACAATTGGGTCTATCCATGCGCGTAACAGTACAGACCAAAGATAGAAGTGGCACACGGATGCAAAAAACTAGAGATCAGCAATTTAACTTATGTACAACAGCATATGCTAAGCAGTTGGCAAATGTAGAGCATTTAATTAATAAAATTTTACAAGAAAATTCACCAGATATGTTTTTACCACGGGTAGTAACGTAATGGCTCACTTACCGCCGCTCACAGGCAGTCGGCTAGCGTTAATGACTTTTTCATTGTCATTGGCTATTTTTATGAATGTCCTGGACGTGGCAATTGCTAATGTTGCGATCCCAGCTATTGCTGGTGATCTTGGTGTAAGTTCTGATAATGGCACGTGGGTTATTACTTCTTTTGCCGTGAGCCAAGCTATCATGTTGCCACTCACTGGGTGGCTTGCGCGGCGCATTGGCGAAGTGCGGTTATTTCTTATTTCTACTACGTTATTTACCTTAGCCTCTGTGTTGTGTGGATTATCAGAAAATTTAAACATGCTGATTTTTTTCCGCGTTGTGCAGGGTGCAGTTTCTGGCCCAATGATTCCTTTATCACAAAGTATTTTACTTGCCAATTATCCAGTAGAAAAAAGAGGTCTGGCAACAGGCATATGGGCAACGACTGCCGTTGTTGGACCCATATTTGGTCCGATTATGGGCGGTGTCATTACTGATAATTACTCTTGGCCATGGATCTTTTATATTAATGTACCTGTTGGTATATTTGCTGTCACATTCACCATGATAACTCTCATAGGAAGAGATACTAAGATAACCAAAAACCCAATAGACTATATTGGCTTAGTATTATTAACTATTGGCATTAGCTGTTTGCAGATTTTATTAGACAAAGGCCAAGATTTAGACTGGTTTCATTCCCATTTTATTGTTACCTTGAGCATAATATCAATTATCAGCTTAAGTTTTTTAGTCGTTTGGCTCTTAACCCAATGTTCACCTCTGATTGATTTATATTTATTTACTGACAAAAACTTTACCATTGGTGTCATTAGCTTGACGTTTGGTTACATGGTGTATTTTTCCAATGTAGTGATTTTCCCATTATGGTTGCAAACACAAATGGGTTATACTGCAACATGGGCAGGCCTTGCTGCGGCGCCTGTGGGAATTTTACCTTTTATATTGACTCCATTTATTGGTAATTATATGGGCAAATTTGATTTGCGCATTATTATCAGTATGGGATTTTTTGTTTTCGTGCTCACCTCATTTTGGCAATCTACATTTGCTACCAATGTCAGTTTTCTACAATTAATCGAACCACGTTTTGTCCAGGGTCTTGGTATTGCGTTTTTCTTTACCCCGCTCATTTCCATGGTGCTTGTTAATATATCTCACGCACAGATGGCTAGCGCATTAGGGCTTGCTAATTTCTGCCGTATTCTTGGTGGAAGTTTTGGCACATCTATCAGTATAACTATTTGGAACCATAGAGAATCACTACATCAAAGCCATCTTGTTGAACATATCAATGCGTATAATCCTATAACTGAGCAAGCCATGCTGCAATTACAATCACTTGGGATATACGGGTTAAAAAGTTTTGGAGTTTTATATGGCACTGTCATTAATCAAGCATACATGCTTGCCACTAATGATATTTTCAGACTCTCAACCTGGGTTTTTATGTTTTTGTGCATAATTATTTGGTGCGCTAAACCAGCTTCCAAAACACTAGCACTCAATGCTATACATTGATGCGATACTCAATTTTTTCAAACTTGCGCATTACCGCGACTTGACAACGGTATCCATTAATACGCGACGCGCTATTTAATGGCCACGTAGTCAGCGAAAAGTTGAGATTGATACTTGCCTACGTTGTTTGTCACTTAATTGCTATTAGTTCTACAACCACGTTGGTGTAAAAAATGGTAGATACACTTTCATAGCCAGAATCAGTCCCTAGTATCAACCAGGCTTCACCTTTTTCATTACTTGTCACTGTATAACGCGCAATTTTTTCTAGTAGTTCGTCATTTGGCCTGTCAGGTAGAGTTTTTAAAAGATATGTCTGATTTTCTGTCTCAACACCAACATTACCAAGCAATAGCATATCTTTTCCATCACTGCTTTGATTGCCCTTATCCAATTGCATGCGATAATAACCATCCACATCAATATAACGCTCAGGTTGCTCAGTCACTACGCCAATTTTAACGCTAACAGCGCTACCTGGTGAACCACCAACGCCTACAGAATCCGTACGAGCATTGGATGCCAATTCCAAGGAGAAACGCGTATGATACTCCGTATTTGGTTGCAATCCTGTGAGTTTTTTATAAGTATACATAAACAAATCATCACTATGATTATTACCAGAAATTTTTAATCCACGCATGGAGGTTTTAATCTCTACTGGTAGCTTTGCATCTTGTTCAGAAGTCAGGCTATAAAAATCCTCTTTTCCTGCAGGGTAATCAGCATAAGAGACTTGATAATTATCTTTTTTTGCAAAACTGTATTTATAAGTGATTATATTGCTCTCTATGTGAGTGTTATCTACAGCAGCCAAAGATGTTATAGGAAGAAGACTGGCTAACCAAAAACATATTATTTTTTTCATAATGATCCTGATGCAAAATTATAATAAAGTTTAATATTGTAGCATATAATTTAGTTATTTTACAGATAACATGGTGATCATAATATATAATACGCATATCATTCACATTATAATGATGTCTTATAAGGTTAGGATCAATTGAGTTTCATGCAAAAATTACCGCGAGAATTTTATAATAGAGATACAATAGTTGTAGCCAGAGAGTTGCTTGGTCACTACATTGTGCATCGTTCACAATGTATTGAAAGAATAGGTAAAATTGTTGAAGTTGAAGCCTATCTTGGGCAGCACGATCTTGCCTCACACTCATCTAAAGGGCTAACCAAGCGGACAGCACCTATGTTTGGCCTACCAGGGTATGCCTATGTGTATTTAATCTATGGTATGTATAATTGTTTCAATGTTGTTACAGAGTCTGTAGGCATTGGTGCCGCCGTACTTATTCGTGCAATTGAACCCATTGCCAATATTACCGAGCGTACGCAAGGGCCTGGCTTATTATGTAAGGCCATGATGATTAATAGATGCTTTAATGCGCATGATTTGTTAAGTGACGAGTTATTTATCACTGATGCAGACTATGAGGCGCCAGAGCACATTATCGCAACACCACGTATTGGCGTGCATTATGCAAAAGAGTGGGCTATAAAGCCGCTACGTTTTTATATTCATGGTAATGGCTTTGTTTCTAGGGGTTGCAATGTTACAAATAACAAATGATATATCTATTCCTGATACAGAAATCGAATTAACGGCAATTCGTTCCCAAGGCGCTGGTGGGCAACATGTTAATAAGGTTGCAACAGCTATTCATCTACGTTTTGCTATTAAACAATCATCTCTGCCTGATATATATAAAACTAGATTGTTGCATACTAATGATTACCGTATTACAGCGAATGGTGTAATTGTTATCAAGGCGCAACGTTATCGCAGCCAAGAACAAAATAGGGCGGATGCTTTGCAGCGATTAGCAAGGTTTATTAAAAAAGTAACTATAGTGCCTAAAAAACGTAAAGCAACTAAACCATCAAAACAATCAGTGAAGAAACGCTTGGATAATAAAATAAAGCGCGGTAATTTAAAAAAATTGCGGCAGTTTGTTGATTAAGTTAGGGAATAAATATAGCTAAATTAGGCTATTGTGCACTCGCAATGACGGGGCAGTTGTGGTACGTACAGCTCATGGCGACTTGAATAAAAATATAAAAATAAATAGTCATTTAAAAGCAATATGTTATCTCATAAGAAGCAAAAATTGACGATTCTAATTTGATTTTTTTCAATTTAGGCACTACATTAAAAAGGTAGTGTTCATTAATTATAACAGGAGTTTATAATGAAACAAGATAACAAGAAGAGTACTCAAGCCAGTACTCAAAAGCAAAGCCGACCACAACAAGGGCATGCTCAGCAAGCTCGTCCACAAACAAGTGGTCATGGGAAAGCTCCATTAGGTCGACCACAACCAAGTAATCAATGGCAAAGTAAACCAAGTTACCCACAATCAAAGATCTAGGTACTATAAACAGCAAGTCAAGTTATTTTGACTTGCTGTTATCAGATCCTAAATCGGTTCTACTCGTAAAACTTGATAAGCTGGTGTCTCATACGGGTGCGCGCGTTTGAGTGCGGCCACAGCATCGTAAATTTGTTCTTTAGTACACATAATTTCTACTTTATATTCAGTGACTTTTTCTAATTTATGCATTTCGCCAATAAATGCATTACTGCCAGATAAAGGCATAAATTGACCTTCACCTAATGTTTGCCACGCACAATGCGAATAATTACCAACGCTACCTGCACCGGTTGCAAAAATAGCATTTTTTGTAATCTCAAGGTGTGTTGCCGGAACAAGAAAAAACAGGATATACATAATTACTATCTCCTTATTGCAATATATTTTTGTTATACTAACTATCTTTAATTATAAACTCATGCCATTTTCAACTTTTCAAATCCTCGTGGCTTGACCACTGGATCCATTGAATAGCGCATATTGAATGGATACTACGTGCAAGCCGTGGTAATGCACGAGTTTGAACAAGTTGAGAATTGCGTAAACTCATACAGTATACATAACATGATATTACGTTATATTAAACTAGGTATGGTTGGTGCAATAGCTTTATTTTTTAGCTTAGCTGGATTTGACAATCTAATAGACTGCACCAGTAATCTTCCTGCAGTACAACATGTATTAAGTATGGATACAACTTTTCATGTGCCTATACTTATGCGGCGTGCTATTACTAATCCTGCTATCCAGCGCGGAGTGTATTACTCTATCATAGCTTGGGAGTTATTGACTGCTGGGATGTGTTGGATTGGTTGTGCGCGACTGTTATTTAATATTCATGCGCCTGACATACAATTTAACAAAGCAAAAAATGTGGCATTTATTGGTTTATTCTTAGGCTTTCTACTTTACATGGTTGGTTTTATTACTATTGGCGGCGAATGGTTTTGTATGTGGCAATCACCTAGTTGGAATGCACAGACAACTGCAGGCTTATTTGTAAGCTTAATTACGTTTGTAATGATTTTTCTGGGATTATATGAGACTTAAGCTTAACTGGTAGCCAAATATAATTGGTAGGCTAGGCTATCGCAACATAATATCCATGCAACTTTCTGGTGCAGTGCTATCGTTTAGTCCTAGTTCTTCTTTTAACATAGGAGGTTTACGTTCCGCAGAAAAAAATGTGGCCATGCTATCTGTAAAACATTGAGGTGGTAAATAAGGTGTAATAGTACAAGTGTGGCTTGCTTTTGATGTGTGCTTTAATAAAATGGGTAGCCATTTCACTTTCCCATGTATAATATCTGGCACACTTCTTGGACAGTCATGTAGCTCATCCCATGGAATGGAGCCATTTTTAGTTGTTCCATCTGGGCTCATGACTTCATATTGTAATGCATGTGTAGTGTGTGTAAGATAAATTGTTCTTGGATTATGTTTAGTCTCAGCAGATAGTAAATCTAGGTCATACGTATCATAATAGGCAGGCTTTCCTTCTAACGCAGCTTGATTTAATAATGCGCCTGGTACAGCTTGCGCCACTCTATCAGCTGCGGAAGAAGCTTGAGCTCCATTAATATTGACTCTTAAAAAGAGTTGCTGAAATGCAGGATCTTTGAATAATACACAATCTTGCACTTTAATGAATATAGGATCTGGTAAAATAATTTTAAATTGCTTTAATGCGTCAGGATGTGCTTGGCAAACAGAGTTGATTCTTGCTAAATAATTTTCTAAATTTTGAATTCCTGGGTGAATACCAAAGCGTACTTGTATGGTTGGATGCTTAGGAAGCTCACTTAACAAAGAGTGTAAAAATATTTCATCAATTGCAACCGGCTGAGTTGTGCTACTGACAAACGCAAGCGATTGCTCTGCTGTTATTTGTAAGGTGTCTTTAATTGCTGCATAACTGGTTGAGAGAGTAGAATCTGCTGTAGATGTAGCAGCATCAATACTTAAGTGTCCAACAACATGTATTTTTTTAGCACTGACATCAGCAAAATCTTCTATTGCACTAGGTAGCGGTATTGCCCATTGAACATTAGGTTTGCCGTTTAATTCCGGCAGGTATTTCCATAAACAATGTGTCTCTGGTTTAAACATAAATTCATAAGCTATCAGAACAGGGATCCCTAATGCCCTTGCTATTTGAAATGGAATTTCATTATTTTCTGATGGTACTCCCACGTAAGCAGATCCAATATTTTGCAGCTCGATATACTCAATTACTTTTCCAAGTTGCAGATCTGTAAGTGCACCATAATCAGAGCCTAGTATTTCGTGTAGTGATATTTTATCAATAGGTGATTTTGCAACACACTCTGCGGCAGTTTTAGTGAGTGTAATAATGACAGGGCTATATTCAACTTTTGCTTTCATTGCTGCAGCAATGTCTAATGCTAACTTTGTATCACCAGCGCTACTGGTAAAAAATACCACTCTTTTCATCATTATCCTCAGATAATAGGTCATCATTTAAAAACATGACATTATAACAAATATAGTAAAAAAATAACATAACGCGATTCTCAACTGTTTCAAACTTGCGCGTTACCGCGGCTTGACCGCGGTACTATAATACGCGCTATTCAATGGACCCCATGGTCAAGCCACAAGGATTTGAAAAGTTGAGAATGGCATAAAATAGCATAGTAGTAGCAACTGGATATGCATTGATTAATTGGTGGAAATGTTTGGCTGCGTTCTCAACCATTTTTTCCCATCAACCAAGCGTGCAACCATCATTGCGCTTACACTATTGCCAGTTACATTGAGCATAGTGGCTATTGGGTCAATTATAATACTAATGGCGGCAATGGCTATTAATGCAGATGGTGGCAAGCCATATGCCGTTAGAATTAGTAATTCGCCAAGCATACCACCACTTGGAATAGCACCCATCACTGTCCCAACTAACAAAGATACACCTAATGCAGTAAGTAAGACCGACATACCAGAAAATTGTAAATGAAATAAGCCAAATAAGAATGCGATTTTAACCACGCCGCCTATGACAGAACCGTCCTTATGAATAATGGATCCAAGAGGAATTGCTGTTTCAACTATTGTTGTTGATACATGCATCCTACTGGTAGCTACTAAGTTCGCTGGAATACTGGCAGCACTACTACAAGTGGCAATTGCCGTTGCTGCTGGAAGAAATACATTTTTCCAAAATAAAGTGATTCCAACTGTGTTGCCAGCTATGTAAGCATAGGCGGTATAGGCAAAGATAAAGTAAGCAATGGCAAAAATATAGTAGGTAAGTGCCACACGCACATAGCTGTGCACGAGCGCGGGCCCAAGTTCGCTTATTAGCGTAGCAAAATAAGCAAAAAAACCGATTGGTGCATATAACATGATCAGCGAAAAAACTCGCATAAATACTTCTTCACCAGATTTTAGCATGAGGACAAAGCTATTGTTTTTTGTATCATCTCTTGATGATGCAGCGAGCCCAACTAAGATTGCAAAGACGATTAAAGCAAGCATATGCTCATGAGAGAGTAATTTAGAAAAATCTGTAACTGTGAAAATCCCAGTAATATGATTCAAAAATCCAGTAGATACAGGTTTGCTAGATAGATCTAGCATTAAAGCAACGCCTTGTGCAGGCGGGAAGAGCGCCATAACTAAAAGTGTGAGACTTGCAGCAACTATGCCAGTAAAAATAAAGACCATAGCCATTGCTGAGAAAATGCGGCCTAATTTACCAACTGAGCCTATGCGTGCAATGGCTGAGGATACATTGAAAAAAATCAGTGGTACAAGGGTTGTTAACATCAGATTAAGAAAAATGTCACCTAATGGTTTTAGCCATTTAGTTTCTGCGCCAAAACAATACCCAGTAGCGCCACCTAGTATAATAGATGCCATTAAAATAATAGTAAACGCATAAGATCGCAGCGAGTTCTGCCATATTGTCATACTTGGCCTTATTTTTTTAACTTCTTTTTCATTACCGCATCAAACAAGACTCTTTTTTCTTCTGGTAGCTCAGCACGTCGCAGTGCCATCATTTCTTGTACAGTGCCTTGTATACAATTTGGCGTTAATCTATCAATGATCAATATACCATTAATATGGTCGATTTCATGTTGTAAAGAACGTGCATAAAATCCTTGCTCTATTGTCTGATAGTATTGTCCTGATTCATCATAATATTGAAGTTTTATTTGGTTAAAGCGTGGTACTTTACCAGATTTACTAGATACAGAATAACACCCTTCAAAATCATACTGTACCTTAGTATCAACAACAGCCTCATAAGTGGGGTTAAGCATCACATGCATTGGGTATGGTATAACATTTTCCCTTAATAATGCAGCTTCTTCTGGAATATAGAGAACAATTATCTGCTTGGCTTGGTTAACTTGCGGTGCTGCAAGACCAATGCCACCTAATTGATAGAGTTTAGTTTTCATTGCAGCAATCAATTGTTTGTCTGTTTGGTTGAGTGGAAATTTAACTGGTTGCGCTTTTGTCTTTAATACATGTTGATACTCTTGTTGCTCGATAGTGACAATATTTAATGCGCTTAAAGGTGCACTATTCATTAAAAGACCCGCTATTATAATACTTATATATTTCATAGTAGCCTATACTAAAACTAAAGTATATTATGGGCATTTAGGGCCGTGAGTGCAATAACTATGGCGGAGAGAGAGGGATTCGAACCCTCGATACGGTTTTGCCGTATACACACTTTCCAGGCGTGCGCCTTCAGCCGCTCGGCCATCTCTCCATTGGTATTGTTACAACACAATATTGCGCATATTTTATATTTGAATTTATTAAAAATCAATGTAATATTTAATTATATACACGCCATTCTCAATTTTTCGCATCCCTGTGGTCAAGCCGCGGTAATGTACGAGTTTGCAAAAATTGAGAATCGCGTTAGATGCATTATGAATGGGGGAATTATGAAGAAATATATTATATTGCTGTATAGCTTATGTCTCTCAGGTAATATTTGGGCATTTCCATGTTTTGTGACTTTTGTAAAAGATACTTGTTGGACTAACTACAACGTTACAATCACTGTTATAAATGCTATGACAGCTAAAGAGCTAGTAACGATTACTGTGCCTGAGGGGGAGTCTTGGGCTCGGGGTAATTTTAATTGTCAGCCAGGTGAGCCGCTTGCTGCTTCTGCTGTATTTTCGCCGATATTTTGGCAACAAGATGAAGGTAAAAAATATGTAATGCAGCAGCAAATAACATTGCCAGAGCAAATATCTCATGGTGATACGGCCTGGAATATCAATATTTGTTATCCTGCTGAGTTTGCAGAAGTGCCGTTACCTCCGGATGCTACATCTACATGTCAATGTAAGACGAAGGATATTCCGCCAGTGAAACCGCAATAGACTTCTTTGCACCATAGCGGGTTTGTAAAGAAGGCTAATGAAGACACTTGCCTAAATGCATGTTAAACTATCTCACATTTAATGATTTTTTGGTACGCTATGTGGATATGGTTGCATCAATTAGCTTCTCCTAAATACTTCTATTATCGAATGGGGCGGGTTATCCCTCTGCTTGCTATATTTGCGTTATGTCTGTTAGTTATTGGTTGCATGTGGGGATTAGTGTTTGCGCCACCTGACTATCAACAAGGCGATGCCTTTCGTATTATTTATGTGCATGTGCCCAGTGCGTTTATGTCAATGACTTTATATGTTGCTATGGGGTTTTTAGCCTTATTATTACTAATTTGGCGTATTAAATTAGCCGGAGTTTTATTGATTATTTGCGCACAAATAGGTGCTTGCATGGCTTTTTTGGCTTTAATCACTGGTAGTTTGTGGGGCAAGCCTATGTGGGGAACGTGGTGGATCTGGGATGCACGTTTGACTTCAGAGTTAATTTTACTTATGTTATATGCTGCTATTTTGGCGATGAGCGGCGCTTATCAAAATAAAGAACAGAGTGATAAAGTAGTTGCCATTTTAACTTTAGTGGGTTTAATTGACTTGCCCATTATTCATTATTCTGTTTATTGGTGGAATACATTACATCAGGGGGCAACTTTTACGTGGTTTGCACCACCTAAAATAGCTCCAGCTATGTTATATCCTCTCTTGATTAATTTATTGGGCTTTGCCTTATTTGCGTTATTAGTCATCATTATGAAAACGCGCTATGAGATTTTATTGCGTGAGAGGCGGCAGCGTTGGGTTAATCAGTTAATAGTTGGTAATGTAGAATGAGATTTTGGCAATGGATAGATATGGGTGGCTATGCGGCATATGTTTGGCCAGCATATGGCTTGGTGACTTTAGTATTTTTAGCGCTTATTGTGAGTGCTAAATGGCAGAAGACGCGTACGCATAATTTATTACGGCGTTGGTTTAATATT
>Ga0206902_10148_pt1 | contig 18602 bp, 13 predicted proteins | sample Alteio_BWOrgHeat_44_FD_153242 | JGI IMG/M metagenome (GOLD analysis project Ga0206902, IMG submission 153242) | Enriched cells from forest soil in Barre Woods Harvard Forest LTER site, Petersham, Massachusetts, United States -... | ecosystem: Environmental > Terrestrial > Soil > Temperate forest >... | reverse complement strand
AAATCATTTTACGATAAATTGGGAATTTGTCAAGGATGAATTCAAATTTGAATTCAGCTGTTTTAGATTTTTTTCATATAAAAAATACAAATTTTTTGACTGTGCTGTAGGATGTGTTATACTGAGATATAGTTATTTAATTAAAAATTTTATGAAAACAATAGATTTTATGAAGACAAGAAAAGTACTAGCGCTATTAATAAGTATAATTCCATTTAACATACTTTTAGCACAAATTTCTTCTATAACAGAAGATGATTTGAATAAATATGCAATTGTTTATGTTTATGGAAATTCTACAGAAGAAAGAACTATGGAGCCATCCAATAAAAGAGTTAATTCAGTCCTTTCAGTAGAATCAAAAGTTAAGGAAATAAATTGCGATGAAATACATTATGTAGGATTGAACTCAAGGTACTCTTGCTTAGGTATGGTGCAAAAGGAAAATACAACAGTAGTCCTAAAGGTTGAAACAAATACTGTAGCAGGGACGCTTGAATTTCGTACAAAGCTGGAAAGTAAGAAAGATTTTAAGATGGAGACAACTGGTGTTGATGGTAAAGAATATTATATCATAATTAATATCTACAATATGAAGGAGAGCGCAAAATTAGGAGTTAATGAAGTCAACGTTGATACCTGGCAGATTATCCTCAATGGTCGAGTAGAAACAGAAGAGACGTCGTCTTCGACCCCAACACCTCTACCTACTTCTGGACCTGTACTAACTATTGACACAACTTCTCAGAAAAAAGATGGGATAGAATTTAAATTAATGGAAGTGAAGTCGGCAGCACGAGATTCAGCGAAAGATCTTAAAGAATTAGTGAATGGAGATGGCTTAAAGATTGTTGTAGGCGGGACAGAGTTTGAATTACTAAAAACAGATACTGGAACAGGCGATCGTGCTAGCGTAAAAACTCTTGAAACAAATGAATGCATAATTCGTGTGTTCTTTACTACTTACTCTGGGATCCTAGGATGGTGGAGGTGGAATGTATTTGGTACTGGCGTCAATCACGAATTTGAGATTACTATTAAAAAGGATGGCAACACAATCAAAATTAGTAATATTACAAAAGCGATATCAGTATCTACGCCTCCACCACCACCACCTCCTCTTCCTCCTGGACCTGTACTAACTATTGACACAACTTCTCAGACAGAAGATGGGATAGAATTTAAATTAATGGAAGTGAAGTCGGCAGCACGAGATTCAGCGAAAGATCTTAAAGAATTAGTGAATGGAGATGGCTTAAAGATTGTTGTAGGCGGGACAGAGTTTGAATTACTAAAAACAGATACTGGAACAGGTGATCGTGCTAGCGTAGAAACTCTTGAAACAAATGAATGCGAGATCAGTGTGCACATTCCTAGCAGCAGTAGCAAATTTAAGGTTACTATTGAAAAGGATGGTAACACAATCAAAATTAGTAATATTACAAAAGAGATATTAGTATCTACCTCGCCTCCACCTCAGCCCGCTCCACCTCGTTCTGGAACTGGATTAACTATTAACTCAAGTATTCACGCTAAAGGCGGTGTAAATTTTGGATTAGTAGCAGGCGGTCCGACAATGGCGACAGCTACAAATCTTGAGCAATTAGTGAAAAATAAAGAATTGAAGATTGTTGTAAATGGGAAAGTGTTTGAGTTGATGTTACAGGAACGTGGAACAAATGATTATGCAGCAGTACGTTCTATTAAAGGAAATCAATGTGTGGTTCGTGTGGCTTCAGCAACGATGCAACGTTTCTTTGATGTTACTGTTTCAGAGTCAGGGGGCAGTGTATCCATTACAAACATTATTGAAATTCCGAAACGAGAATATATGAGGCAACGTATGTTTGAGTTAGGTCACTAATTATTGTCCGAAACTTCATAAAACATATAGAAACAAAAAGCTATCTTGTATAGATGGCTTTTTTTATAACGAAATAGTTTTAATTGAAATTAAAGTTTGATGCGCAACCTTGCTTCTATATTATGAGCAATAGGAATTTTATGGGAAGTAAACGAATTGCCTGTGACAAGCTTAGTTTTAACCTTTGTGGTTGAAAAGAAACGATAGCCAATATCAAGGGTGACTTGGTCAGTAAAATCATAGAAAAAACCAGGCATAATCTGCCAAGCGAATACTGTATTTTTCTTTTTTTCCGTATTTATAAGGTCACCGCCCTTGGTATCAATTTCATTGAAGTCGATACCTATGCCACCACCGATAAAAATGCCAAAACAATTATTAAAATAGAGATCATAAAAAACATTCCCCATAATAGTGATATCTCTATTATGGCCATTTTCACCAGATGACCTACCGGCGCCGACGATTTCTGTGGCTTTATCGATGCCGTTATAGCGGTAAGCACCTTCAATTTCAAGGCGCCAGCAATCATACATATAACCGATAGAAGCAAAGCCTTCACCCCCTATATCATATTTGCGATGCAAATTAACATCGGTACCATTAAAATTTTCGTTATTATGCCAAGTGACGCCACCGCCAGCGCCGATATACCAGCCTTGGCGTCTGCAAGGACAGCAAATATCCAAAGGAGGTGTTGGGCAACAAACGCCAAATATTTCTGCTGAAGCGGAGCTGATTCCTAAAAGCACTAGCCCAACGCAAAAATTTTTAATATGTTTAGCTTTTACACTCATAATTCGTCTAGAACATTCTTTTACAGATGGTTTTCTAGAAAGTCAATTTTTTTTTGAAGTGTGCAAAAACTTTTTAAGTGATATTCCAATTATTCCGGTGTGCCTTGGCCTCATCTCCCTAAAACAGGTTGCGCAGGGCTTAGAAACCTTTATTTAAGAACTATAAAAAACGATTAACTGCTATTGATCAAAACGTTAAATTTCTTATTAAAAAAACGTAGTTTTTATTTGGCAGCTAGAATGAAATCAATCTGGCGTTTGAAGCGGTCGACTTTGTGAACAATGACATTGATTTCCTGGCCGATCGTGAATGTTTTCTTAGTTCGTCTGCCAACTAGGGTAGCGCCTTCCTTACGAATCTGATAAAGATCGTCTTTAAGGGTAGATAGATGAATAAAGCCAAAAGCCATGGATTCTTTGAGTTCGATGAACATTCCATGGTTTTTGATTTCGGTAATAATGGCTTTAAAAATTTGCTTTTGAGGTTTTTTAAGTTCGAGTTGAAAAAACTCAAGGAGTTTGACTTTGACAGACTCACGATCAGCTTCGGTGCTATTTTGTTCGGTGATAGTTAGATGTTTGGCGAGTACGTCTAGTTCTTGTTTAGAGTATTTTTTATGTGTATGGAGGGGAGCTGTAGGATTTTTTCGTTTAATGAGTAAATTATCAAAAATGCGGTGAACAATAAGGTCGGAATAGCGGCGAATGGGAGATGTAAAGTGAGCATAGTGAACTTTATAAAGACCATAGTGGCCTGCGGATTCGGCGCGGTAACAAGCTTGTTTAAGGCTTCTTAAGAAATGAATTTTTAGGAGATGACCTTGAGGATGGTGTTTAATCTTTTGAAGGAGTTGAGTAATGTGTTTTCTATTAGAAAGATCGCCTGTAGTGATGCCATAGTTGAAAAAGGTTTCGGTAAGTTCTGTTAATTTTTCTGGATCGGGTTCATCATGGACGCGAGAAATAAAGGGCAATTTAGCTTTAGAGAGTTCTTTAGCAATGATTTCATTAGCAGCGAGCATGAATTCTTCAATGAGCTGGTGGCTTTCATCTTGTTCGATTTTTTCGATACGTTCAGAACGACCCTCTTTATCGATGTAGATTTTGGTTTCTGGCATGTCAAAATCAAGACTGCCTTCTTGCATCCGTTTTTTTCTTAAATGGGAGGCGATATTCCAAAATTTTTTAATGACGTATTGGAGTTCAGAGAGTTCCTTGTTAGATAATTTTTTTAGAGAACGACCTGTTGATCCAGTTTGATGAGAAGGAGGGAGCGGAGTGTTCTTGATGTCTTCTAGACTTTTTTTAGTTAAAAAGGCGTATGCTTGGTGATACGTAAGACGTTTACAGCTACGAATAACAGTGTTAGCGAATTCTACTTGTTGGATTTTATTATTTTTAAAAGTGAAGAAAACCGTTTTTGTAAGTCGATTTTGACCTTCAACAAGGCTGCAAATGCCATTAGAGAGTGCGTGAGGAAGCATCGGAACAACGCATTCGACTAGGTAGGTAGAATTACCGCGCTTTTTAGCTTCTTTATCTAGGGGAGTGTCGGACTTAACGTAAGCGCTAACGTCAGCAATGTGAACGCCGATACGAATGGCGCCTTGAGGAAGTTCTTCGTAGGAAAGAGCATCATCAAAGTCTTTAGCATCATCAGGGTCGATGGTGATTGTAAAGAAACTTGTACAATCTTGGCGATTATCAAAATCAGCTGAGAGGACTTTTAGAGGAATCGCTTTGGTATTCTCTATCACATTTTTAGGAAAATTTGGATCCAGGTTATATTTTAAGAGAATGGCTTTATGCTCGACATTTGGTTCATGAGTTTTACCGAGAACTTTTGTAATGAAGCCTTCTGGGCTTACATGGCGATTTTGCCAGTCACTGAGCTCAACGACGACTTTATCACCGACATTCGCTTTTTTTGCATTTTTTTCTTTAACGATAATATCGTGGATAATCTTTGGATCGTCTGGGAAAACGTAATAAAAAGTTTTTGTCTTTTGAAGAGTGCCGATGATGAAGAGATTATTGCGTTTAAGGATTTTGATAACTTTGCCGTTCAAGGGTTCTTGAACAAGTAAAGGTGTTGGTTTTTTTTGTGACTTTGCTGGTTTTGGTTGAGAAAGTCTGATTAAAACGAGGTCACCATTCAGGGCAGTGCTGGTGTTTTCTGCGCGGATAGGGATGGGGTCTGGGTATAATTTTGTATGGGATTCATCTGGGATGACTATAGCAGCGCCGCTTTGGCGGAATTTGATGATGCCACCCAAGAGGTCAGCGTCTTTAGAAAAAGCAAAGCGGTCATGTTTAATGCGGGCAACGGTTCCTTTTTTTTCTAAAGTGTTGAGAGTTTTTTGAAGTGGGGGAATGTCTTTTGGAGTTAGGCCAAGTTTGGCAGCGATTTCTTTAAGCTTTAAGGGAATGTAACGATTATTTTTAAGTAATTGGAGGAATTTCTGTTCAATAGACATGATTTAAGATGAGGGTTCGAGTTGTTTAAGAATTGAGGTAATATAGGGAATGAGTTGTTTTTTTCTACTAACGATACCGGGGAGGTCAAATATGGGGTGTTTATTAATCTGTTGAAATCCGATGAGGTCGGTAATATCCTGGTCACCCTGGATAGCGAAGAGAGAATTTTGAGTATTAATATTAGTAACGAGAAGGAAGGAGAAGTTAAGATTATTTTGAGTTCGGAAATTTTCAAGAGCTTGAAGGAGGGTGTCGACGCTTTTCCAGAAGTTATCAAAGCTAAGCTCTTCGACTTGGGAAACGGAGTAATGGAAGCTCCCTTCTGTATACACTTTGGAATCGGATTGAATGACGTCTGTTGGGGAGGAAGTGAGGATAACGGAGCCAGAGGTGAAAATGTTTTTAGCGAATTCATTAGGATCTACTTGAGCAATGTTGCTTAACCAAGAGAGGATGTGTCGGTCCATTGGAGTGGTAGTGGGTCCATGAAGATTGAGGGTGTCAGTAATAATGCCGCCTATGAGGATGCCGGCGATTTGTGGAGAGGGTTGAAGTTTATGCATTTGGAACATGTTAGCAATAATAGTGGAAGTAGAACCAACAGGTTCATTGATAAAGCGAATAGGGGTTTGTGTGGGAGGGTTCCCTAGGCGATGGTGATCAATGATTTCAAGAATTTGAACTTCAGCGGCGCCATCGACAGCTTGTGCAAGTTCGTTATGGTCAATGAGGATAATGCGCTTATTGAGTGGTTTTAAAATATCGGTTGTTGAGAAGACACCCAAGAGATGATTACTTTTATCTGAAACGAGAAAAATAGGAGCTGGGGTATGGGTTATCTTACGTTTGACTTTGGCGAGCTTTTCATCGGGCTCAAAGCAAGGAACGTCTTTTTGAAGAAGAAATTTTACAGGAACGGCTGAATAAATAATCCAAGCCGTGGTAGCGGAGTCATGTTGGCTAACGATAAGGTTAACCTGTTTTTCTTTAGCGAGCTCAACAATATCAGGATCAACTGGCCAATTGCCAGCAATGACAAGAAGTTTTACTTTTTGAACAATGGCTTTTTTCTGAATTTCTTTACGGTCGCCAACGACAACAACACTTTTTTCTGGAGAGAGATCTTCTTTTCTAGAAAATTTGCCAAAGGATTCCTCGCTCATAGCAGCAACGCGAACATAAAATTCTTCAAGAACGTTTTCCTTATGAAGATGAAGAGGGGTGGCATTCAAGGAAGCTATAATGGCATTAACAGTGGTAGTGATTTTACGCATACGATAGAGGTCGACAGCTTTGGGAATGAAATATTCCCCGAGAGAGAAAACGGAAATAATGCCTTCGATATGGTTATGGGAATCGACAACGGGGACAGCGCGGACATTGTGTTCATCGATGATTTTCAATGTTTCTGCGCAGGTGCCGTACAGGTTAATTTTTTTAACTTTTTCTATGGGGATCATGATGTCGGCAACGATGGGCGATACGTCATTGATAAAAATAGGGAGAGGGACTTTAAAATAGTCGAGGATGGTGTTGATTCTGGCGTTGGAGTTGCCGCATCTAGCGGGGATGTAGTTATTGAACCCAAGCGCTTTTTTAAAAGCAGCATATCCGATAGCTGAGCAAATAGCATCTGAATCGGGATTTTTGTGGCCTATGATGTAAATGGGTTCTTCCATACTAAAGGAAACCTACTGAATTACTGCAGAAAAGACAATACCTCGATAATCGAAGACTTTGGTTCCTAAAGGTAGGGCTTCAAAGATATTAGAGGTGGGCTTTTGGGTTTGGTAATTGAGAAGTGGGTTGGAGGTAGTAAGGTTAGTGAACCATTTAACATGGCCATCAAGGAAGACAATATGGCCACCTTTACCTTTATAGGGGCTGTCGGGGGCCCACCGGCCATTTTTTTGGAGGCCACGAGTCCAGGCAAGTGGGGTTGTGGAAGGAGGGGATTCGATGGGGAGGTTAGCGGCGATGGAGAGGCTGAGGGGGATTTTGGCAAAATCGGGGTTTAATTTTCTTTCTTGATGTAAATTGGGGGGAAGTAAAATGAGGTCTGGGAGAGAGTCTGAGGTCATTTGGATGAGAGGATCATCTTTAATGTACCAGAGATGAGCGTCATTGAGGTCTGTAGACTCTGCAAAGAGGCGAGTCCATTCATAAAGGTTTTTAGCTTTAATGGGTTGGGTTTCGGTAGAGGTGTAGAGCATATAGGCGATAGCGATTTGGCGAAGGTTGTTGGCAGCAAGGGAGCGTTTGGCGGAGTCTAGGGCTTTGCTAGCAGCAGGTATGGTGATAGCGACTAGAGTGGCAATAATGGCAATGACGATGAGGGTTTCAATAAGGGTGAAAGCTTCGTTGTTTTTGAAGTTCATTTTGATGTATGCGATTGTTTTTGGAGGCATTAATAGTCCATACCTAATAGCTTCCTTAAGCATCTTTTCCATAAAGGATGCAGCTTACTTTTGGCACGGTATTTTCGTAATACTTGTTTTTTTTCTTGCGAGGATATAGATTTATATTTGTTAGAAATACAGTCGGGGTGCAAAAAGGTTATTATTCCCGGTTTATTAACAGCAAACCAAAAAAAATTATGATGAGCATTTGTTATCAATTGAAGATTGAATTCAAAGTCCATTACACATTTTAAGTTTTCATCAAATTTGAAGTGGTCAAAAATATGTTTTTTGTAATAGAAACATTCTCCTGCGGTAATGGGATTACCCTTCAATAAATTTTTAGCAGATAGTTTTTTCAAGGGAATATTGGAGTCGTAGCATTCGAACAAAGCAGTATTATATATCTGGCAAGAAAAATAGAGGATATCAAAATCACATATTGCCCCATAGTATCCAATTGTCTCAAAGACGCCTCTCAGCAAAACATCATCGCTGGAGTGGAAGCCAATAATATTACCGGTAGCATGCTTTAGGCCAATATTGCGAGCGTTGGAGAGCCCTGTGTCTTTTTCTTTTATCCATATTATTTCTTTGGGAAAAGCTTCTACATAAGAGGCTATAATTTTATGAGAATTGTCGGTGGACTTTCCATCGACAATAACTAATTCCTTATAAGGATAATTTTGGTCTAAAAATGAATCAATTGCGCGCTTTAAGTATGTTTCTCCATTTAAAACGGGGAGGATGCTGGTGATTTTTAAAGTAGGCTTGAATAGCATGTTGTAAGTCAGGGTATAGGTTATCCGAGAATAGGCAAATTAATTTCTATGCGATGATCTTTTTAAGGGTACTCATCCACATGTCTTTATCCAAGAGATCTTGAATGTGTTTTTTAGGAAAAGCGGTTTGTAATTTAAGTAAAGAAGTGTTGTCTAATTGATTCCATGTATTTATAAGCTCTTGCGTATCATGACTACTTATGATGCCGGGGTAAGCTTTACCAAGGGTATATGGAATGGCGCCCACGTCGAAGGTTAGAAGCGGAAGGCTCATAGTGGCAGCTTCAAGAATGGCCAAGCCGAAACTTTCATTTAAAAGGCTTGGAAATAAAGCTAGATCTGAAGCAGCTAGAAGGTGGGAAATGTCATTTCTAGAACCCAAAACGGATATTTTATTTTGAACATCTTTTTTCAAAAGAGCGCTCCAAGACGGTTTATCGTTTTCATCCATAGGGCCAACGATAACAAGCCTCCATTTTTTGTAGAGTTCAGAATGATTTAAAAAGGACTCAGCGAGCCAATACTGGCCTTTACCTTTACCAATGCGGCCGATGCAGATAGCGATTTTTTCGGTCTTAGGCCAGTTTAGTTTTTCTCGAGCTTCTGTTTTAGTAATAGGAAGAGGAGGATTGTCTAAGTAACCGGAACGTGGATTGAGCGAGAAAACAGGGTGAGATAAGAGGCATGATGCATTCATTTTTGCAGCTACAGGAGAAGATGCTATGAGCTGATCAGCGTTATTTGCTCCGTAGTGAATCCATTTAGCTGCGCAGGCGTCTGTGCAGAATTCAAATGCTCCTTGCCACATGGCAGAGACTTTGGCATTAGGAAAATACTTTCTTAATTTCAGAGTGGCCCAGAGGGGATAGAAATCACCGACAATGCAGTGTAAAGGGCCGGGAATTATGCTTAAAAAAGACTTGGTTGTTTTCAAAAAAGGATAGTAGTGTACCCAAGATTTGAGTTTACGTGGATAGGGAAATTTAACAATGCATTGTGATTTTGTGATAGCTTGGAAATTTGAGAAAAGGGAGCCTTTATTGCTTGTTATAAGGTAGAGAGGGTATTGCCATTTATGGAGTTGTTGCGCGATATTTAGCAAATTATGTTCTGAGCCACCGATGTTGGTATAATCAGAAACTAGAATTATAGAACGTGTTGGCATTTTCAAAGAGGGTCAGTTACCTTATTGTTCTTGATAGTCTTTGCCCCAGCAGTTCCTCATGGCTTGAAATTCATCAAGGATAGTTAAGATTGGATCAACATAATTAGTTGCAGAATGGGCTTCGAAGAATGCGAGGGCTTTTTTCACAAGAGATGCTTTGAAGTTAGGTTTGTTATAAAGTGTAAGAATACATTCGGCAAGTTCACGAGGGTTATCGAGATTAAAATAGAGAGCATTGTCTTTTAGCTCACATTCTGCACCACGATAACGGCTGCAAATGACAGGGCATTGAAGCGAGAAAGCTTCAAAAGGGGGAAGGCTACTAGGTCCAATATAGGTGGCGCAAATAGTGGCGTGAGCGTTTTGATAGAGAGCAACCTTGGTAGCAGTATCAACAAAACCGAAGAAGGACACCTGGTGCCCGAGTCCCATTCCTTTGATTTTTTCTTTAAGGTACGAGAAGTTCCCGGTATCACGACCGGTGAGGACAAGGTGAAAGACTTCGTTGTAATTTTCTTTTAAAATTTTTAAAGCCTCCAAAATGCGATAGTGGTTTTTGTGAGGCCAAAGCATGGCGGGGCAATAGAGGTAAGGTGAGCGAAAAGCATATTCCTTTTGGAGAGTAGTGAGAGGAATAGGAGTAACAGAGGGAAACTTAGAAATTGGAATAGGAACTACTTTAATACGTTCTGGGAGAACACGGTAAAAATAGGCAATATCTTCTTTACCGACTTCGTTTCCTGTAATGAGGTATGAAGCTTTAGGGATGACTTTACTATATATGGCTTCACGGGCATCCCAAGTGTAAGAAAGTTCGGGGAAGTAGGGATGAATGCGATGACTGAGGTCCCAGACAGTGAACATATAGGGGATTCCTCCGGTATCTTGAAAGGCAGGTGAGGGAAACCAAACGATGTCAATAGAGTGTTGTTTCAAAGTTTCTGCAAAACGCCCTGGTTTAGTTGAAATGAGCTTGCATTGATGAAGTAGGCGCAGGGTTTCACGTTTTAATTTTTGCAAACCCTTTGGTTTACCAATGTGAATGAAGGAAATGTTGGAATTAGGGACCTTAGAGGTTTTGCCATGCCAAAAGATGAAGAAATTATGATGGGTTTGGCAAGTGAGGAGGGCTTGGAGGATATTATCTTCGAAAGTAAAACCTCCCCCTGCGCTGGGTTTAAGATCTGGAAAATAAATACCGACATTCATTCTTTTGATTGTTGGGATTAAACTTTTCATTTAAATAGGAATTATTTTGGATTGTCAATCACTACCCTGTTGCATTTAATAAGAACATGTGTACTTTGCAGGAAAGGAAGGTAGCTTGGTCTGGGTCGACTATAGGCAATGATGAGTTAGAAGAGATTATAAATTCCTTTGAAAATTTACGGTTAACACAAGGGGCAAAGGTTAGGCAATTTGAAGAGGTTTTAACTAAGGTTTTTGATGTTCCATATGTTATTGCAGTTAGCAATGGAAGTATCGCCTTAGAAATTATGCTCCAGATATATGGTATTGGCCAAGGGGATGAAGTAATTGTGCCCAGCAATACTTATTTCGCGACAGCTGCAGCTGTCTCTCGCCGAGGAGCCACGCCTGTTTTTGTTGATATGTGTCCTTTAACACAGAGTGTTAATCCTGATCTTCTCGAGGCAGCTTGTAGTAGAGCAACGAAAGCAGTTTTATATATAGATTATGGAGGATTTCCCACTGATTTTGAAAAGCTAAAAATTAAATGTGAGCAATTGGGGTTAAAATTATTACACGATGGAGCTCAGTCGTTGGGAGGGTATTACAAAGAAAGACCTTTACTAAGTTTAGCGGAGACGACTACTACCAGTTTTCACATGGCAAAATTGATAACCACTGTTGAAGGTGGGGCATTATTTACGCATAATGAAGAAGTTGCTTTGAAAGCGCGTTCATATCGTAGCCAAGGAGAAATAGAAAAATATATTCACGCTTATTTGGGAACAAATGCTCGTATGACAGATATTATGGCTGCAATAGGGATCCATCAATTGAAAAAACTGGGAGCAATTGTTGAAAAGAGAAGACAGGTTTTTAATTGGTATAAACAATATTTGGACAGCAATAAACATATTCAGGTTCTTTGCAATCAATTAAAAGAAGCTGAGCAGAGTAATTTTATAATAGCGCTCCTTGCTGAGAGAAGGAACGATTTAGCTGTTTATCTGAAAAATAATGGAATCGAAACTAGAGTTTGTTATCCTATGCCTGTATATGAACAACCGGTATATAGAAAAGGAAACTTACCGATACGCATTATGCCATCTCTCGAGACTGAAAAACTGTGCAAGAATGTCATTAATCCTCCTGTGTATCCTACTTTATCTGAGGAAGATGTTCAATATGTGTGTGGATGTATAAACGAATTTTATGGAATATATAGTTAAGGATAGGAAAGAAAATGTTAAGCGCCTGAGCTCAAAGATGAGGGGAGGCATTAGAAATTTTGAGCTTTAAAAAAGTCCGAGTTTTTGGCAAAGTGATTGGTTTGTAATAAGAATAGTTTATGACAGAAAAATTTTCACCCATAGCTTTATTTTGTTACAATCGTTCAGACAAATTGGAACGAGTGATCAACAATTTGCTGGAAAATAAAGAGAGCAAAGAGAGTATACTATATATCTTTTGTGATGGGCCTAAAACTAGTGAAGATGAGAAAAGGGTGGAAGCGGTACACAAAGTAATAGATAATGTTCAAGGTTTCAAAAAAATCTTAATTGACAAGAAAAGCTCAAATGCTGGATTGGCGAATTCAATTATCGGTGGGGTTAATAGTGTATTAGAGAAGCATGAGACTGTGATTGTTCTAGAAGACGACCTTTTGACGTCCCCCTATTTTTTGACTTATATGAATGAGGGGTTAACTTTATATAAGAACGAGTCCAAGGTTGCTAGTGTTAATGGATACGTGTATGATATAAAGTCTACTTTGCCTGAGACATTTTTTGTTAAAGGAGCAAGTTGTTGGGGATGGGGAACGTGGCGACGGGCTTGGCAGCATTTTAATCCGGATACAGAAGGCCTTATTCAGGAATTGAAGAAAAAAGGACTAGAAGAAGCATTTAATCGTTTCTATCCGAACAGGGAAGTTAGTAGAATGTTGAGGGAACAAAAGGAGGGAAAGATAGATTCTTGGGCTCTTCGATGGCTAGCGTCGACATTTTTGAAGGATATGTTTACGCTCTATCCTTCGCGTTCATTGGTTAAAAATATTGGATTTGACGGAAGTGGCCGGCACGGTGACGTTATGATTGATGAAGTTAAATTTTCCCAAACACCCATTAATGTTTTTCCTGTAAAAATTGAGGAGAGTGAAGAAGTAAAAGAAGCGTTTCGTAAATATTTTTATGAGTTTTATGCGAATTATGGAAAAAAAAGATCTATTATTCGATCTATTTCAAAGTGGTTTAGGGGAAAATAAATAGAGGTACGCTCAGATTAGCGCACTGATTAAGTAGAAGAGAACAATGATTGCCAAAGTGTTTTAAAATAAAGCAGGAATAGAAGGTTATTTAAATAGCCGATATGTTTTTAGAAATGGCTATAAAATTGGAGAACTGAAAATTTTCTAACCAAGGCTTGTAGCGTGCTTTTATAAGATGGGAAGGATAAAGTTTGCAAATAGTGAAATTTTGGTCCTCCAAGAGAGAGAAAAAATCATATAAGAAAGTGTGAGAAGCCAAGTTACCATTGCTATATTCAAATTGAATATAATCGATAAAAGACGGGTTTAGATATTTACCTAATCCTTCTAGAGCATTTAATTCATTTCCTTCGATATCTAGTTTTAATAAATGAATATGGGGGATAGCGTTTTCAAGGATATACTTGTCTAATCGAGTAGTTGTAATTGATTCAACGATCCCTTGAGAAATTTTACAATAATTGCGTTTGTGTAGAGAAGCTAGCGGGTCATGGGAATTGGATCTATAAAGATCTGCCGTGCCTCCTTTTTTGCAGACGGCTAAATTGTTTAAATGCAGATTTTTTTTATGAGAATATTTTTCTTCTAAAATCTCAAAACATTCCTTTTGAGGTTCGAATAAATGAAGGTCAACGTTTAGGTTATATGTTTGTAGTAATGTGAGAATAACATCAGTATAAAGTCCATGTTTAGCTCCACAATCGAAAAGTGTAAGGGTTTTATTGGGAACAGAAATGTAACTTTTAAGGAAATTTTTTAAAAATGCATTTTCTCCCGTATTGTTTGCTTGAGTGCGTGTTACATGGTTCAGACCTTTCCAAAGGAGGCGAGCAATGTTTTCTTTTAGTTTAAGACGTTGTTTTTTAATCAACATAGGCTGTCATATGTAAACTATGTTTGTGGTGAAAGCAAATGAAAAATATTATCGGCGATAATGCTATGGCGTAGCTATTGTATTTCCGCTCTACAGCTCAAATCAACTTGACAATGTTAGATGGTAGATAAAAATCATTGTAAATGTATTTTAAAATAAAACCTGAATGCGACATTTTAATAAAATGTCCTTATTCGCAGGAGCCGATTAAGTTAGAGAGCATCCTTTGGCAGGGAATGCATGTCTGTGCTCAAGGTTTATCACCGATCGATAATTCAAGTATTTTTTCAACTTTGTCTTGCGGGCATACGTTGCAATACCCCTATCAGATAGATGTTGATAAAAAGCGGATATTTGGAGCCTCTGAGGCACGGTATTGGTTGGGAGACCCTTTGTTAAATTCTTTACTGAATGCAAGGGAAGAAAAAATCAGGTTTACTGTCAAGAAGCATGAAAGTTTTTCTAAGGTAGTTATTTTGAACTGTATGGATTTTATGTATGGGCACTCACTACTTAAGCTTTTGAATGCAGAAATGCTGCTTAAAAATTTACCCTCTGATTATGGATTAGTAGTGATTGTTCAACCTTCGCTTGCGTGGTTAGTTCCGCAAGAAGTGGCGGAAGTCTGGGTGGCGGACATTGCGTTTTCTAGTGCACAAAATTTTTACAAAGACTTTCATGAAAGGGTTTCCCTAGAAATGAAACGATTTTCGGAAGTGAATCTTGCCTATGCATTTTCACACCCACGTGAGTTTGATATCCGAAATTTTTCAGGAATTGAATTCCATGATATGAAAGCTAAAGATTACCGGGTTATATATGTGTGGCGAGAAGAGCGTTCATGGCCGGGAAGGATTCCTGTTGTAAGTGAAATTTTACGAGGGAAAACGAAAAAATTGCTTTTAAAAGAAGCGCAACGCCGTGCTGTCATTTGCTTGTTTTTCCTTATTAAAAAATACCTTCCGGAAGCGCAATTTACAGTAGTTGGGCTTGGAAGGTTTGGTAAGTTTCCTTATTGGGTGGAAGATAGGCGAGTTGATCAATTTGACGAGAAATCAGAGAGGTTGCAGTGTAAGATTGCTAGCGAATCACGAGTTATAATAGGCCCCCATGGTTCTAGTTTGCTTTTACCATCAGCCCATGCAGGAATGACAGTGCATCTAGTTCACCCTTTTGGATGGAATAATATCGCCCAGGACCATCTTTATCAGCCATTCTTGATGAAGGATGTGCGTATGGCTGCTTATCGGGTGCGCTATCTTCCTCTGGAATCAAGTCCCGTTTTTATAGCGGATATAGTAATTAATATGATCAAACATCAGAATGGCGCCTATGCGGCATTTTGTGCAGAAGATATTTATGATAAAAAATTACAGAAAACACCGTTGTTATCCGAAGTATAAGAGAATTAAAGCGCTGGTACGCCTTTTTTTTAGTTCGGTTAATTTCAATGTAGTACAACGGGTACGCTTTCATGGTTGTCATTTTAGAAAGGTGTTAGATTTCTTAAAAGATTATGAGCGGTTTTGGAGAGAAAAGAATCCTCAGTTTGAGTGCAACACTAGCCGCATATATTCATGCAGTTATGGAAAGAATTAAGAAATTAAATCTCTATACGGATCTGAAGAGTTTTAACCGGCCTAAAGATTTGGCACTGATTTTACACCCTTTTGCAAAGGATTTAGGAGTGAGCTTAGAGGCGGTATCCTACGACAATAAGTGGGATGAAGATTTCCACATGAAAGGTAAGAACTATTTTAATATTACCAGTTCTCTTGAAAGGTGTGATTATGTAGTAGCGCCTGTGCATTGGCATGAACGGGAGAGTAATGAAGGCATATTACAATTGGCGCAAGAAGCAGAACGAATGGAAAAGAAAATGATTATTTTTTTCTGCTACGATTCCACAGAGCCTTTACCTGTAAAAAATGCGGTTGTGTTTAGGCACAGTTTATATAAATCTCAAAAACAGCAGAATGAATTTGCAATGCCTAGCTTTGCTGCTACCCATACCCTGCAAAAGGAAGTAGCTAGAAGAGGAAAGGGAATAAAACCTGTAGTGGGTTTTTGCGGTTATTTGGGAGGAAGTACAAAGCATATAAAGAACCCATTGGAGAAAGGATTAAAAGGACTTAGGGAAAAATATTTAATTTCAAATATTAGGGTAAACCGATTACTTCAACAGATGGGAATCACAGTTAGTAGGAATCAAGCATATATTCTAAGGTCGCAAGCCATTCGGCTTTTAGAAAAAGCTAGATCAATACAAACTAATTTTTTGATCCGAGACCGATTTTGTGGAGGGAGTCGGGAAGAATATGTTAAAAACATGGAAGACAGTGATTATATTTTATGTATGCGAGGAGCTGGAAATTTTTCTTTTAGATTTTATGAAACGCTGGCTTTAGGAAGAATTCCTATTTTTATTAATACCGATTGTTGTTTACCTTTTGAGGAATACATTAGCTGGAAGGACTATTGTGTATGGGTGGAAGAAGATGAACTCGATCAATTAGAAAATAAAATTTTGGAGTTTCATGAACGATTAGACGAGCGAGCCTTTAAAGAAAAGCAGCAAGCATGTTATCAGTTATGGAAAGAATGGTTATCGCCTAATGGGTTTTATAGTAATTTGTATAGGTATTTATGATTGGATCTAAATAAATAGAGGTCTATTTTATTCATATACGTAACCCATGTGTACTTGCCCGCGTTTTTTGGCAAGTGTGATTTGCTTTTGACGCTGCTGTGCACGGTTTATTTGTTCAGATGAGCGTGTATCATGACATTGAGGACAACATATGCCTTCTTTGTAATGGGGTGAGGATTTATCTTCTGCGCTAATCGGGTTACGGCAGCCAAAACATAATTCGTGTTCACCTTCTTCGAGTCCGTGTTTAACAGCAACACGTTGATCAAAGACAAAACACTCTCCTTGCCAGAGGCTTTGGTCTTCAGGAACTGTTTCTAGATATTTTAATATGCCACCTTTCAAGTGATAGACATCATTAAAACCAAGATTGCGCAAATAGGCAGTCGATTTTTCGCAGCGGATACCGCCTGTGCAATACATGGCGATACGTTGGTTTTTTTTGGATTCAAGATGTTTTTTAATAAAATCTGGGAATTCTCGGAAGGATTTTGTATTGGGGTCTATAGCATTTTTAAAGCTTCCAATTTTCACTTCGTAATCATTGCGTGTATCCACTACAATGATAGAGGGATCTGAGATAAGTTTATTCCAATCCTTGGGGTCGACATAAGCGCCAGCAGTTATGGTAGGGTCAACTGTAGGAATACCGAGTGTTACGATTTCATTTTTGAGACGGACTTTGAGACGAAAGAAAGGCATTTCTTCTGCAATAGATTCTTTATGCTCAAGATCGGAAAAGAAGGGGTTAGCTTTTAAAAAAGATAATAAGCTATCAATAGCTTCACGGGTGCCGGCGACAGTGCCATTGATGCCTTCTTTTGCAACAATGAGGGTGCCTTTGATGCCGAGGGGAGAGCAGAGTTGTTTTAAAGACTGTTGGAGTTCTTTGGGGTCGTCTACTTTTGAGAATTTATATAGAGCTATGATGATGTAACGCTGATTTGGATTCATTGCTTTGCGACTTCAATTGGCTTTTTTTGGGCAGCGAGGGTAAGAGCGCTCCAATCTTTTTCAGGTAATTCAAGGTAGAGATCAAAGAATTTTGCCATTAAAATAGTAGGGACAGGATTAGATGAGTTGGTAAGAACGACTATGCCAACATTTTCTTTTGGGATAAAAGCAAGTATGTTCGTACATCCTTTAAGGTAGCCGCCATGATAAATAATCGGAGTACTTTGGTAACGAACAGTGCGCCAACCAAGACCGTAGGAGGCGCCAGAAATTCTTTGTTCTGGAAGGCCGTTAACACTTTGAAGGTTTAAGGGCATGCTAGTATTGATTTGGGGTTTGTGAACTTCTGCAAGAATGGAAGGCGAGATGACTTCTGGAAATAAACCTATTTGGGCATGGAGCCAGGCTGTCATGTTAGCGAGGGAACTGTTGATACCGCCGGCTGGAGTGACCTGGTAATAGGGAGTTGAAAGTGGCGCTTTTTTCCACTCGCCATTGACCTTAGTATGAGGAGTTGCTCGATTAGTGGCGCTGAGGAAGGCTTTTTCTGTAGCTGAGGAGTCGTACATGCGTAGGGGAATAAAAATATTTTTTTCGAGAAGGTCGGGAAACGTTTGACGGGTAACATCTTCGAGTATGGTGCCAGTCACACTAAAGAGGATGTTTTGATAAGAGAAAGATTTGCCAGGGGGCGCCTTGATGTCAATTTCGTGTAACTTTTTTAAAATGGAAGTATAAGGAACGTTGTCTTCAATTAAATTATCGTAAGCATAGAAACAGAAAAGTCCACAGGAGTGGTCGAGAAGATGGCGAATGGTAGTTTTTTGAGTATTTTCTTCGGTTTTTAGTTTAAAGCTGGGAAGATAATTAATGACGGGATCATCCCAATCAACCAGACCTTTTTGTTGGAGAATGCCAGTAAGTTCTGACGTGAAAGTCTTCGAGAGAGATCCGATGCGAAAGACAGTGTGTTCATCGATCAAGTCGGGTTTACCGAGTTCACGGTAGCCATAACATTGGAGAAAAACAGTTCGATTATTCCATACGAGGCCAACAGCAGCGCCTGGAAGGCCCCATTCTTGAAGGGTTTTTCGAGTATAGGCTTCAAATTGTTGGAGTAAAGCGTTGAAGTCTTTAGGAGGTTGTGCAGAAGACCCATTGATGTATAATGAGGATAGCAATATT
>Ga0206902_10145_pt2 | contig 18730 bp, 7 predicted proteins | sample Alteio_BWOrgHeat_44_FD_153242 | JGI IMG/M metagenome (GOLD analysis project Ga0206902, IMG submission 153242) | Enriched cells from forest soil in Barre Woods Harvard Forest LTER site, Petersham, Massachusetts, United States -... | ecosystem: Environmental > Terrestrial > Soil > Temperate forest >... | reverse complement strand
CAAACCTTCGCGAAGAAAGTAAGTTTTCCACTGGACAATATTTTTGTAATGGACGGCTCAAAGCGATCTAAAAAAGCAAATGCATTCTTTGCAGGAATCGGCAAGAAAAAGAAAATAGTATTGTTTGACACCCTGATCACCAATCATACTTCAGAAGAGCTGGTAGCGGTACTTGCACACGAGGTCGGGCATTTTAAAAAGAAACATATCGTGTTTGGCTATGTGCTCTCAGTAATTCAAATCTTCTTCACGTTGTGGGTTTTGTCATTGATGGTTTTCAATCAAAACGTTTCAATGGCACTTGGCGGAACTCAAACTGCCATCCATCTCAACTTGATTGCGTTTACAATTCTCTTCTCTCCTATCTCGGGTATCACCGGATTGTTGATGAGTATATACAGTCGCAGAAATGAATTTGAAGCAGACCGTTATGCCAAAGAAACATTTGACGGAAATGCTCTGGCAAACGCCCTGAAAAAATTGTCAGTCGATTCGCTCAGTGACTTGTACCCGCACCCTGCCTACGTCTTCTTTCATTATTCGCATCCGCCATTACTAGCCAGGCTACAAGCTCTTAAAAAAAGTATTTAGCCACATCGACAAGAATCATCCAATTACTGGATCACATTGCCTTGCTGTAAAGTCATACCAGTTGAGAAAAAGGGTTTCTTCAGTTTACACCTTAAAACTGCATCTTCAATCCTAGAATAAATGTTCTTGCCGGAGGATAACCTCCATAGTCAAATCCGCGTGACGCATTGCCCAGATTATGATTTACATTGACAAGGGGATCGAGCCCGCTGTACTTTGTCAACAATAAGAGGTTCTGCCCCGTGATGGAAACACTGAGTGACTTTAATAAAGAATTTGATAGCGGGACGCGGTAAGAGATCGAAGTATAAGACAGTCGCACAAAATCACCTTTTTCAAGGTACTTGGAAGAAACAGCATTCGGGTTACGTGGATTTTCAATTGAGTTCAATACAGCATACGTAACGTTATTGGCAGTTGCCAAACTTGACTTTGTCAGAAATGCATTTGTCGTGTTATTGTAAACATAAAAACCCTTGGAGGAAGTGAGCAAAAAAGAGAGTTCTAAATTTTTGTAACTGAATTCATTTGAAAGACCACCGGAAAAAGTAGGAAGGGCCGATCCTAGAAGTTTGTTTTGGGCGTTGGAGGCATAGGTGTTAACACCGGAAGCATCGTAACCGGTAAACTGTGGCATACTCCAGGTAAACAGAGGATGCCCGTTCGTAATTATTTGGGCATAAGCTCCAGTGAGCCCCGGGCCGAAAACGGCACCAGTGGCTACTGGCACACCGAAATTCTTCACTTCGTTTTTATAAAACGTCATATTTAAGGAGCTGTTCCAGTAAAAATCACCCTGTTTAACAGGTGTGCCGATAAGGACAACCTCTACACCCCTATTAACAACCGTACCAGCGGAATTGGACAGGAAGTTGGCGCCAGAACCAAATCCTCCGCCAGAAGAATAATTAAGAATATGATCGCGAGTGTTACTGAAATATTCTATCGTGCCTCCGATTCTGTTCGAGACTTTCCAATCCAAAGCAACTCCTATGGCAGTGGCTGTTTCAGGTTTTAGGTGCGGATTTCCCGTATAAAAAATTGAAATCGGAGTGCTAAAGCCATAAGGTGTCCAGAAGCTGGTATATGTCTGAGTGGCATGAGGATCAAGACCTTCCTGACTTCCCAATTTACCATAGCTACCGCGAAGATCAAATTCCGTGAACCATTTGGCAAGGTTGTTACCAGCAAAAGTCTCCTTGTTTAGTTTCCACCGGCCAGTCAATCCATAATACAAACTATTCCGGTTTGAAGAAGCAAATTTGCTGGACTCGTCGTCGCGCAATATCCCCGTGATAAAGATTTTTTCCCTGAAACCATAACCAACCCTGGCAAAATAGGAAGTTAACTTTGTGGTCGAAGTGGTAGACGGATAGGCCGAAGTGATAATATTAAAATTGTCTATATCCTTAATGAATACATCGGTTGGAGTGGTAACAGGATTATTGAGACCCCATGCTAAGTTTCCATAACTATTTGATTTGAATTCCTGATAGTTATAACCGCCGTTGGCGCTGATGGCATGAGCTCTAAATACTCTGTCGAACGACAGTGTCAGCCCAAGCAATGAAGAAGTATTAGTTAAATATTGATAAACCGCCCTGCCATTCCCTGTGATTTGATTATTGTAAGCGAACCCGTTTATCACCGTGTTTCCCAAGCCCCAGTTCATAGGTATCCTTGGGTCTGCAAATGATTTTCTAAGCGAGTTGGAATTATTAATTCCCGAAGAAGCGGTTAGCGAAAGCCCATCAAGAATCTCATATTTTAATGAAAGATTACCCATAATCCGGTTGACATTATCGTTGTCGGATAAATAAGCGAGCATGGCAGCAGGGTTTCTCCTTCCATCACCAGTGTCAAAAAAAGTTCCGCCTGGTGAATAAACAGGTGCTGTTGGATTAAAATAGATTGCAGACTGAATCAAGCTTCCCTGGTAACCTGCATTGTCCGTTATGGGTGCATATTGATTTTTTACATTACCGACCGTACCCTGGGCATCCAATAAAAGTTTATCCTTAATTAAATATTTCGATAAATTAACCCGGCCAGTAAGGCGTGTCAATCCCGAATTGTTGACTACTCCCGGTTGATTTTCATAAGAACCGCTTACGCGCAGTTTGGTCGTTGCATCGGCCATGCTCCAACCCAACTGGTATCCATTCACAAGGCTTGTCCTGAAAATCTGTTTCTGCCAATCAGTGCTACTTCCCAGATTTATTGGTGGAGAAGACACATTTTGTTTTGCGGTAGCCGGAGATACACCGTCGGCAATACTGGCGTTTTCCACACCAGTCAGAAAATCGTTGGGGCTCAGCAGGTCATATCGTTTTGCAGGCTTTGAAAACCCAGCGTAGGTATTAAAGGTAAAGCCACCTTTCCCTTTCTCGCCAGATTTTGTGGTGACCAGGATCACACCATTGGCAGCACGCATGCCATAAATCGCAGCTGCGGCATCTTTAAGAATTACGATGGAGGCAATATCGTCGGGGTTAAGAAAGAAAAGCGGGTTCTTTGGTGTTGATGTTCCTTCAACTCCACTCCGCGTAGGTGATGTTCCATTATTATCCATCGGCATACCATCAATGACATAAAGAGGTTCATTATTTCCTGGCAAAGGAGAGGAATACCCGCGTATGGCGATGCTGCTCGCCGCTCCCGGTTCACCCGATGATGGAGTAACTGTAACTCCGGCAATTTTCCCTGCAAATAGCTGCTCGGGCGTGGCAATGACACCCGGGTTAAAATTTTGACTTGCCAGGTTTACAACAGCACCAGTAAGTCTGGATTGAGAGACAACTCCATATCCAATTGCAACTGTAGGATCCTCTTCCAGCGCCACTATTACTGAGGATTGCTTACCTAAACTTAACTCGCGGGTGGAATAACCTGGTGCTGAAAAGACCAAGATCCCACCATTGACTACAAAAGAGAAATGACCCAACGAGTTGGTTGCGGTGCGATTATAAGTTCCCTTTTCTTCGACATTTACGTCCTGAATAGGAATACCTCTGGCAGTGGTCACAACTCCAGTCACATTCTGCGCGCTTCCTTGAAAAGCAATTATGAAAAATAAAAAAGCAATCGATTTTATCATACCCTCGTATTAAAGCATTTCTATCTTAGTTTGACTCTTCTTACAAATCATTTCTTCAACTATAGCGATTGGAGCCTACATAGGGGCGTAAAAATAATATTCACGATTGATCTCGCAAGGACATCGGGGGCATTACTTAGTTGTTTGTGATTAGTTGTTGGTTTGGGGCAGCCCCTCGTTCCCTTACTCCGGCAGGCAGACTCGGGCCGGGCTATCCACTACAAGTCCGACCTTACTCAAACCCCATCGCTCTTCGGGCTTTTCGCTTCTATCCCTGCTGCGGTGCAGTGGATGCACCATGACATCGACTGCATATTCTGTTCTCCATCAGCTTTTCTGTAGCACTAAAGGTAGGATCAGCGCATTACACGTTCCATAACCCCTCAAATAAAACAGGATGAATATTTACCCATCCTGTTTTTATGCATCATGTTCGTTTTGTCAGCTTCCCTCAACTGATTATCAACTTGTTAACGTCTCATCAGCTTTTCTGTACCACTACCATGCCAGGAATGATAAAAATAAAACCGAATAAAGCTATCCTCTTTCAGGCTGACCAAGTATTTTTAGATAATAAAAACCATTCCGCTATATGTTCAGCTTCGTTTGTGGTATTGCTTTTTTGATATGGGGTGCATGGTGCTTTATAGCTGTCATTCAAAAAAGAGAAGCACAAGTCTTCTTTCTTCCTGGTAATGAGTTCTTGCCTAAAAAAATCCTGGGTAAATATTACGATGCACTTATGAACATACTAATTGGCATCATCTGTTTGACCTTCGGAGTGCTGCTCGTTTTCACGTGATCTATTTCAATTCCACCAAGAGGATACCTTTATCGTATTGAAGTGCCTTAACTTTCGTTCCTTCCCGATTATAAACTTTCCATAGACCATCAAATGTGCCGTCCTTGTAATTACCTTCTTGCTCTAACATCCCGTTGTCAAAATAATGTTTACCGTATCCATTTAACTTTCCATCATGCCAAGATAACTCGTTCATTGTTTTTCCATTCCGATGATAGGTGATAAAATTACCTTCTTCTTTGCCTTTGACATAAGTACCTTTTTGTAAGAAACCACCATCATCATAATATGAAATGAACTGCCCATTCTTCAATCCTTCTTTCCAAATTCCTTTTTGCTTCAGTTTACCATTCTCATAAAACAGAGTCGATTCACCTTCGAGTTTTCCATCCTTCCAAAATGACCTTTCTTTTACAGTGTCGTTCTCGTAGTAATAAACTAAAAGGCCATCCTGATTATCATTTTTAAAATTCACCCGGGCCGACAACTTATCATCAGCATCGTAATACAACAGCCATTCGCCTTCTTGCTTGTTATCTTTCCAAGTCCCTTCTTCTTTTAGCCTGCCGGATTCGTAGTAAAGTTTTGCCTTTCCTTCTTTCATGCCATCAAGAAGATAGCCTTCGCCTTTCAACTTCCTGCTCTCATAAAAAGTTTTTACTTCTTCTTTTCGGGAACAGCCCACTACTCCAATCAAAACCATCAGCGCGGTTATCTTAGCTACATTCTTCATTTGATAGATATATCGATTTTTAGACCAAATGAAAGCTGAAGTATGCTATTACCAACTTGAACATTTCTTTCAGGCACTACAGCGCCTCGCTCAAATGAAGTGCTAACTTCTCTGTTGCCTTCTACTCTTGCTGAACTGCCATCCGCCCAAGTCATCGTAGTGTTTGTTTTATTACTCTCCACTCCAAGGCCACCTACCGAAGCTGATGCAGTGGCAACAGTTGTTTCAACAGTTGTACCCGACTGCTGAGTTGTTGTTGTCTTTGTTTCAAGAGATAGCTCAGCACCATAGGCATTAACTGATGCACCTTTTGTTACCGCATCGCTAGTACTCTTCTGCACTCCATTCGCAGTAGAAGCTGTTCCTAATTCCTTAGTCCCTAAATTCAATTCTCCTCCAACCTTACCCACCTTCACACCAACAACAGCTCCGGCAGATGCTTTTACTTCAACGTGATCGGCAATCTTCTTGGATTCTTGTCCATACGTTTGCATGCCCTTGCCTATCTGACTATAAGTTTTTGAACTACCAAATGCTTCTCCGAGTTTGCTGAACCCGCTGCCAATATTTTTTAACCACTGCGGAACATCAGGCCACTGACCATCTGGGTCAATGAAGCGCATTGGGTTATCAAATGCGTAATTGTAAGGACTCCATCTTCTTCCTCGCTCAGCAAGCGGATCCATCACTCCCCATCTTCCAATCTCCGGCATGTACATTCTCTTTCCAAAGTCATACATATCAAGACCTAAGTCGTATTGTAGTTCCTTATTATTAAAAAGGTAATTCTGTCCTACAATTCCTTCACGTGAGTACTGATTGAAAGACAAACCAAAGGGATAAAAATCCTCTTGCTGCACCACTGGTGATTTAATTTGTTGCACTGTAAAATCATCAAAGTAAACTTCTATCGGTGATGTTGATTCATTTGAGAGGTACGTATAAACATAGCCCGGCTGGGTGATGATTACCTGGGCAGTGAGTTGCTGGTGTGGCACGTTGGTACCGTCCTCTTTTGCTGCTGTGCTTACTTGTACATAGCCTCCGTTCACAAATACGAAGTTACGATCGAAGACCAAATAGTTCAAATACGCTTTCGGCCCTGTGCCTGTGCTGTTGCCTTCACCTGCCAAGCCTGTGTAAGGAAATGGTGTAATGCCGTTCACTGAATAGTTCGGTCCGTCTATTACCGTTCCCGCACTCGCTGTGCCTGCTATTATTTGTGCAAGGAATTGTGTGAGTGCTGCCGTGTTGTTGCTGTTTGTTGGGTCTACATATTTGGCATAGACTGTTAGGTTCACAGTGTCTCCCGGCATTACGCTTATCGATCTTGCTATACCTGTCTTTTCGTTTGCTGAGCCGCTGAGGCGTTCGCTAAATGCTCCGGCTGTCGGTGGTGTTTGATGATAATAGGTATGGTCAAACAAGGTCGAATTAATTACTCGTGCGTCATCGTATCTCAGGAACAGGCTCTGCTCTGTATTGTAATTAGCTGCCTCAAAGGTTCCTATAGAGTTGTCTACGGCTCTTTGAGTCGTGAACGTGGTTCTCACATTGCCAAGGTGGTCTTTCAGATGGTATTGATACTCTGGTGCAGTTCCTGTCATCACTACTCTACCCTCTTCGTGGTTGATGAATTTAAGCGTGTCGCCTAGTGCTGTGCCCTGGTAGATCAGTTCACCATCATAGTCGGTGGTTTTGGTAAGTGCGTTGCTTGCATTGTACACTTGTTGCGTTAGTTTTCTGCCTGATGCATCATAGATGTATTTGATATTTTCGCCTGTTCCTTTGGTTACCTGTTGCGGAAGGTTAAGGTAGTTGTAAGTAATAGCTGTGATGTTTTTGTTTTTATCGGCTGTCATGTTACCGGCCGCATCGTAGGTTTAGTCAGTTGTGCCTACGTTGCCATCTATAAATCCATTAAGCAGGTCTCCATTGTCTGTCACGCTTTGCAACTGGTTGCCTGTGTAGGTGTAGGTGAGGTTGTCCATAGCCGTTCCGCTGGAGTTGGTTCGGTTTAGGCCTTGTATGTTTCCATTCAGGTCATAACTGAATCCATTCTCGGCAAAGTTGGATGACGCTGTCCAGGTGCTTGCCGTATTGGTAAGGTAGTTTGCTCCGAGGATCCGGTTCATGGCATCGTAGCTATACTTGTAGCCATTGCTCCTGGTGCTGCTTAGTGCCAGGTTGTTGCTCCACTTCACAGCGCTGATGTTTCCATTGAACTGGGTGCTATTCCCCATTCCGTTGTCTTGCTGATCGTAGAGCAAATCCATCCCGAACAAATCATTGTTGTCGCTATTGGTAATTCCATCATTGGCTAATTGTGAATTATTTATGTTCGTCAGCCACCCTCTTATATTATAGCGTTGGTCTACGTTCTGTTTGAATGTGCTGCCGCTGTTGGTGCTATGAAGTTTCTTGGTTACAACTTGTCCTATCTCGTTGTATTCATTCGCGGCGATCAAAACAGGTGCAGCTCCATTCAAGCTATGCCAGGTTTTAACTAGTCTATTGGCATGATCATAGTTAAAGGTTCTCAAAATCTGAGAAGATGTTGCATTGGTAAACGAGACACGGGGGTTCAACGACAATGAAGAGGGATAATAAAACGAATTGTCGTAAATAAGTGCGGTGGCAGAATGTATTCCTGAGGTGTACATAACTACTCCGTTTTTCTTATATACTATCGTTGATCCCGTGCGTACGATCTTCAGTATGTCCCCCGGATAGGTGATAAATCCTTGTGTGCGCTGTACTCCATTTTCTAATACATAGGCTCCCTGGCCTTCCATATACCAGCAATAATCTATGGTACTGTAATTTGCAGTGGCACTGGTTTGTGCCAAACCAAAAGCGACCTGGTTCTGATTTCCGTTCGTCATCGGAATCACGGTAGTCTCTACCCAACCATCCTGACCGGCTGCCAACTGCTGAACGGATGATGCGCCGCCGTTACCCCAACCGGAACCGGAGGAAGTTAATTTATTCCCCACGACTTTGCTGTTGACCATATTCTGCCAGGTGGGGGCCTGACTTACCATGGTAGTTTTGCTTGCTAACACTTTGCCTACAAAATCAACTACGCTGGTAGTACGCAGCTGGTTGTTGCGCTGGTCATCTACTATTGTTTGTATAACTCTGTACTTGTCATCATAATAACTAACACTCTTCAGCCAATAGGTGTATGTATCAAGCACTCTTGTTTTTGTGCCGGTAACATGACCAGTCACCTTCGCAAAATTACTCACCGCTTGATTATAAGTGACTGATCCCACCGTTTGAGGAGCTACATCATTGGGTACGTAAGCATATGTTATTTGGTCATTGGGGTCGATGAATGAATAATTATCGTAATACGTCACCGTGAGGTAAGCCGAAAAGTCCGTCACCTGCGGAAACGATTTGTTGTCATAGCTATGTACGTTGCCGGTAGCAGTGGATAATGTTTCGTACCACGCTTGCGAGGTAGTGAGATGTGCATAGTACTTATTCACATTCGACTGAATAGTGTCTTTACTTATTCCCATGCCGGGGCTATAAATACCTGTGCTCACCGGCCTGTTCAATGCATCGTACTTGGTAAACGTCCACTGGTTTGTGAGTCTTTGATTTCCGTCTTGTGTCAGTACCAGTCTGTCTCTATTGTCATACACCATATATACCCAGTCAGCTCCGGGTACTTTCTTGCCCGTCATTCTCCTGCGTCCGTCATACTGGTATTGAAAGCCCCACTGGTTCATGGCCAGGCGGTTGGTGGTGGTCACGGTGATCTGAGAGCTTGTCAGTGTAAGTCCCGACACACTGGCATTGGTCATCGACCATTGGTAAACACCTTCGTCAGCAATCGGTGCGCTCGTGTGCAAAAAAGTTAGTTGTGTGTTGTCGTTGTTGGTACTATTAATAGTTGCCCAAGTGTCACCGGGTTGTTGTTTTTGCCAGGTGACGATGTTGTTCGGGTCTGAAGTCCCGGCGGGGATAGTCAATTGTCCATTCACTGCATAAGTAATGTTGCTTACGCCGATGGTTTTTTGAGGTGAATATGTAACTGCATGGATGCCCGCGCCTACTTGTGGCTTCAGTTGTGAAAAGTCAAGCAGGTTGTTGGTCAGTGTCAGTGTGAGATTGAGTTTGTTCACATGGGTGCCAAAATTCGGTATAGAGGTAAGCGAGTTGTTATCAAAGTTGATGGTGGTAATCGAAGCCAGGCTGAGTATGCCCGAAGGCAAACTCGTAAACTGATTGTGATCTGCTTTCAGGTAGGTGAGTGCAGTGCTGGAGCCTATGGAAGTCGGGAATGCTCCCACGAAGTCGTTGCCCGACACACTCATCATAGACAGTTGTGGCAAACTGCCAATGTTCAGTGTACCCTCAAAACTGTTGCCGTCCAGATATAAGTAAATAAGTGAGGTAAGATTACTGAAGGTAGAGGGCAGTGTACCCTTAAGCTTACAGCTAGACAAATAAAGATATTGAAGTTTAGTAAGGTTACCAAAGGTCGCTGGTAGTTGCCCACTAAACTGGTTGCTTTGAAGGTTAAGGGTAGTAAGGTTGGTGAGATTTCCGATGGCACTCGGTATACTTCCACTTAGCGCACAGTAATTTAAAGAAAGACTTGTTAGCCCAGTATTATTAAACAGCCAAGCTGGTATTGGGCCTGTAAGATTAGGGCAGCCATTGATTACAATTCCGGTAAGTTTTGTCAGGTTATTCAGGTTAGGAATATTTCCCGTAAAGTTATTGGAGCCCAGTGAAAGGTATGTGAGGTTAACCATGTTGTTCAAACTGTATGGAATTGCTCCCGACAATTGATTGACATGCACGTCGAAGTAAAGAAGCTGCGTCAGGTTACCAATCTCATTGGGAATTGTGCCAGTAAGCTGATTTGTGTCAAAATCCAATTGCTGAAGGTGTGTCAGGTTACCTATAGACGGCGGGATGGAACCAGTCAGTTTGTTGGAAGCTAATGACAAATACGTAAGTGTTGTTGCATTTCCAATGTTAGACGGAATTGAGCCTGTAAGCTTATTGCCCTTTAGCGACATTACTGTTACAGAAGGAAGATTAAAAAAACTGGATGGCACTGTACCCGTATTTCCATTTTGGTAAATCGAAAGAGATTGAAGCATTATCATTGTACCGATCGACGCAGGGATTGAACCTATAATACCTGCATTTGCATCGATTGCGAGGTAATTCACCATGCTTAGATTACTTATGGACGATGGGATTATCCCCACCATATTATTGGTGCTAAATGATATCTTCGTCACATCGGCAAAGGCCACTGTAATTCCATACCAAGTTGCCATCTGTGCCGAAGTTGCTGAAGTCGGCCAGCTTCCAGCCACAGGCCAATTAGTCTTAGTGGTCCAGTTACTGCCACCCAAACTGTCATAAAGGGATTTCAATGCAAGGAACTCCTGTTGATCGGGTACAAGTCCTTGCTGATACGGTATCCAGAATGAAGTCTGGGCGTTGGAAATCGTTGAGCCGTTTCCATAAATACTACAGTCTCCAATTAAGGATGTAGTGTAGCAGTTGGTTAAAGTATAAACTACAATGCCATTTTGTTTGAAGTAGACAGTACTACCTGCACGCTCCACGCGCAGAATATCTCCTTGAGAAACAGTGAAGCTTGTCTGGCTTGCTCCGGCCAGAAGCACAGATGCGCTCGACGCGTTAAGTAAGAATGCGTAATCAATACTCGTATAGTTTGCATCCACATCGGTGCGCGACATCCCAAAGGCGCGTTGTTGTGTTACGTTGTCAACGGTAAATTGGACCCAGCCATCGGTGTTGGGGTTTAAAGTATTCAATGTTGATGCGCCTGCATTGCCCCAGCCGGTGCTGGCGGTACTAGCAAGTGCATTTGTTGCACTCACCGATGTGCCAACCATGTTTTGCCAAAAAGCATTATTAGCTACTACCGGATTCGGTTGCTGTGAGGGGGCGGCAAAGGAACAGGTTACATTAGAAACCACATTACCGGTGGTGTTAATGGCCATGTCTACGATCAGTGCAGATGTACTTGTTTGCGTGGAGGTATAAACAATAACTCCGTTTCGTTTATAATAAATTGTTCCGGCTTTTCTTTCAACACGCATAACCTCGTATACAGCTGCACTCGTGCCGCTATTATACTTAAGGGATCCATTCTCTTCTACCCAGCCTCCGTACGTCAAATAGGCAAAGTTGATTGAAGAGATGCTGGCGTTTAGATCAATTGATGAAAAACCAACAGCATATTGTGCTGTAGAAGAGGTGACCCGGTATTCCACCCAACCGTCAGTGTTAGCTGGTAAGGTATTAAGCGATGACGCTCCGGCATTTCCCCACCCTCCGGGTGCTGTCATTGTCAACGAGCCTCCATTCACGCTCACGCCCACAAGGTTTGTCCACTGAACGGAATACGTTTGTGCTGTGGCGTTATCAAACAGCAATAAGCTGGTAATAACGAATAAAATGCTACTATATAAAAATATCTTCATGTTCTTTTAAATTGTTTTAATCGAGTAGATAGTCAGAGACCACGTCTGAAGGGATAAGGGATTGGCCGTAGAAATATTCTGGGCTTTTCCCTGAACAGAAAGTACAAACAGTCGGGATAGAATTATTAAATTCTTCATCGTGGTCTTAGCTTTTGGTGAGTGAACTCAAGGCGCTGTTGATAGCCTCCGGTGGAAGCACTACCACCAGGTTGTTTAAGTTGTCATAGATATAGTAGGTGCTGGTGTAAAGTTTTACACCGGCACTTGTTCCACTCTGCACTTTCTTACAAATGGTGTGACCTTTTTTGTCAACGTACTCAATCACATCATTCTGCTGCTCATCAGTACTGCGGTTGGCTACCAACTGATTGGCTCCATAATAACCAGGTGCTGAACCGGCACCTGTAGAAACAAGTCCGGTGGTTGGATCATACGTAAAGAGTATTATATCGGTAGCTCCGTTAAATTCGTAGTGATGCTTCACCGTGTGATCTGTGGTACTGTTAGGATTACTATCCGGTTGCCAGTTGGTGCCAGGCGCGCCTTGCTTCTGTACTCTGTTTAGCGGACTAGGTTCAAAGACTGTCTCGGCAAACGGCACAGCATCAGAGGCTATTTTAGTGTTGGTGTTTGAGTAAAAATTATTCAACAGCTGACCGTTGGTATCAAATATTCCTGTCTTATAACTCCCGTCAGAACCAGTAACTATTGGCAAATACTTTCTTGGCTCTCTGTTGAACACGTCATACTGCACAAGTTGCACAAGGTCATTGCCCAACGGGCTTTGGTTTCTATGCACTGTCTGAACTGACCTTCCGTGCCCGTCGATATACTCTGTGCTCTGCAAATAATTAGTTGAAGACACACTATTAATACTCATATTATCGGTAATACCTTCGACCAGAAAATCAGTAGTCTTCACAAAGTTTACCGAGTCTGGTGGGCTGCTAAACTCATCGCTTGCAATGGTCGCAGCCTGCTCTATGACCACCACATTTGCGCTAACAGTGTTTTCAACTGGGTTGTTGAATTGATCAGTACCTAACTGGGAAGTGTAAGTTACTGTTCGCGATCCTCCATTAAGCCATTTTACCTTGATCGAGTTGGCACCGAGGACTTTGGTTATAATACCGTCGCCTAAACCCCACGAGGGATTAGTTCCTAAAACACCGGAATACGTTAGTACCGTTTCCTGATTGGCATAGATTGGAGGTGTGGTATTAATTTGGCATCCCAGCGATGTCACTGATACAGTTGACGATTGTGATGTACAACCTCCAACGGTGAGAGTTACATAATAATTACCAGCACCAGCATTAAAGGTAGCATTAGTGGCGCCTGCTATTGCTCCACTGTCATTATACCATTGGTAGGTAAAGCCAGAGCCTGTGGTTGCAGACAGTAACGATACGCTTGGATTACAGATAGTTTGAGTAGTCGAAGGGGTAATTGCAACGGGTGAACCTAATATTGTTACCGGTAAAGAATAAAAATAGATCGGTGGGTCTGATTCATGTTCTTCGCTGATCAGGCCATATTCCACTGATACATTTTGACCGCCTGGGGAATTCCATAACACCGTGATGATCCGCGTACCGGCACCAGAAATAACTTGTCCGCCTGAAACTGTCCATACTATTCCTATAGATGCCACCATACCTAACTGGTATTGCTGCTGAGTGCCTACGCATGCAGAAAGTGGACCGGTTATCGTACACAAAGCATTGGAGACTGTTATCGAATTTGTGGTATTTGAACAACCACTCTGTGTTATAACAGCGTAGTAATTTCCAGGCGAAGCAGCAGCATAACTTGAACCCGAGGCACCACTTATTACCCCCGAATCATTGTACCATTGATAAGTGTACGAAGTACCAGTAGAGGCATTCAAAGTAACCGCACCATCACTGCAAATGTTTCCTGTTGAAGTCAACGAGTTTTGCGGGCCATTTACTGTTACATTCAGGCTCGCACTATAGATTGGCGGGTCTGATTCATGTTCCTCACTGATGAGACCATACTCTACTGACACAGTTTGAGTACCCGGAGAGTTCCATGCCACCGTAATGACCTTGGTGCCGGCACCCAAAATAATTTGTCCGCCTGAGACTGACCACGATATGCCGGTGGATGCCACAACACCCAACTGATATTGAGTTTGTGTATTAACGCAAACGGGTGAAGTACCTGTTATCTTACATAAAGTACTAGAGACAACTATGGTATTGGTTGTATTTGAACAACTATTCTGAGTAATGACCGCATAGTAATTTCCGGGTGAAGCAGCGGAATAACTCGAACCTGTAGCTCCACTTATTACCCCTGAACCGTTATACCATTGATAAGTATAAGAAGATCCTGTGGAGGCGCTCAATGTAACGGCTCCATCTACACATAGGTCTCCTGTTGAGGTTAACGAATTTAAAGGGCCATTCACTGTTACATTTAAAGTCCCACCATGTACTGGAGGGTCTGATTCATTTTGCTCACTGATAAGGCCATATTCCACTGTTACACTATTATTGCCAGGCGAACTCCATAACACCATAATAGTCCTCGTGCCATCACCAGAAATGATTTGTCCGCCAGACACTGACCACGAAATGCCAGTAGTTGCTACAACGCCTAATTGATATTGAGTCTGAGTACTTACGCAAACTGGGGAAGTGCCAGTTATCTTACATGAGGCAGTAGAAACAGAGATTGTGTTGGTCGTACCCGAACATGTATTTTGAGTGATGCCAGCATAATAATTTCCAGGCGAAGTAGTGGTATAACTTGATCCTGTCGCGCCACTTAATGCGCCCGAATTATTGTACCACTGATAGTGATAGGTGCTGTTGTATTGGGTAGTGGCCAAAGTAACAGAGCCGGTAGTACACAAGTCACCCGTTGCCACTATAGAGTTCGATGGTCCGTTCAATGCGACTGACACGGTATTAGTTGTAACAGAGCATGAGCCCTGTGTAATAATAACATGATAATTTCCCGGTGACGAGGTGGTGTAACTTGAATATGTGATACCACTCATTGCGCCCGAATCATTATACCATTGGTAAGTGTAAGAAGAACCGGTAGAGGCATTCATGGTAACTGAACCATTCGCGCAAATATCCCCTGAAGAGGTCAGTGAATTCAACGGACTATTCACCGTTACAGACAAGTTAGCGGTATGAACCGGAGGGTCTGATTCGTTTTCTTCGCTAATAAGACCATACTCCACAGACAATGTTTGAGTGCCGGGAGAATTCCACACCACAACTATGCTTGCACTGCCGGCGCCAGAAATAATTTGCCCACCAGGAACAGTCCAGCTAACGTTTACTACAGATGCCGGAAACAATTGATACGTTGCTTGAACATTGACGCAAGCCGATGTCGGACCGGTTATTCCGGCGTATATATCTATGACCAAGCCAAATACAAATACCAATGAGAATAATATCTTTTTCATGTTACTGTCCATTATTTGCTTTTATAGTATCCGTAGTCAAATTGTTTCAGCACGTTGCCTTTATAATCGATGATCCGGTAGAGCCGGTTAAATGAATCATATTCATAAAAGGAAGGGATGTTGTTTTCATCCGAGATAGAAGTAACTCCGCGCATCGGATCGTAGGCATAGGTCTTCATTGTCCCTGTAGAGGGATACAGCCTCAGGTCATCAATCACTCCAGTGCCGGAGATCGTTACCGAAGTAACAGCAGCGGTAGTTATTTCATAGTAGGACCACCCGTTGATAGTAATACCTGCAGTGGCCGTTGCACTGTTAACAAGAATACTTGCTCCGCTAATAGCCCAAAACGTGACCTTGTAGATATTACTGGCAAGACCCGTCTTTGAAATATTGCCCGAGGCCATAGAGTAGCTTTGCGTTCCCGAAAAATGATTCGAGTTGCGAGCCGCATTCATCGTCCAGTTTCCATTGCTGTTATCTTCAAAGCTGGTATGGGCAATCGAGTTTTGATCTGCATTGACAGCTTCGGCTATCGGGTGCAGATTGTTATACCCCCAGATGTACGCGTGCACTACATCAGAGGTCTTATTCTGAGCAACAATCCGGCCATTCAAATAAGAGAACTGCGCGCGTGGCTGATAAAGTGTATTATCACTGATCAGACTAGTGTATTTTCCGCCGTTCATTGTTTCATTAGCAAGAGTCCTTACAGGGCCACTGCTCTCCATCAGCCAGATATTCGAGGGCTTGTAATACTGATTATTGAAGTCAGAAATTTTGCCGTTCATCAATGTTGAATCGGTACCGTTTACATTCCACACTTGTACCTCTACATGGGGATTGTAAATGTGCTGCGTAACAAGTGTATTGATATTAGCTAAGCCGGTTCCTCCGGTTACATAATCCTGAGGATATTTATTTCTGGTTTTGATGATTGACCCGTCGCTCTGAGAAACTTGCGTTGAAGTAAGTAATGCATGGTTCTGTGGGCGGGAGTAAAAGTAATTGGTCGTCTTTTGTGAGACTAAGCTATTGTTGTAATTCTTTTCTGTGGAGGATTGAAGGTAGCTCCACTCTTGCGAGTTGGTATAGGTAACTGCCCGGAAATTGGTAGTAACATTAGGCCCACCCATCGACTCAGTTTCCAACTGCCCTACTTTCATGCTATAGGCATAATTATAATAATTAGTATTATCAATAAAATATTGATTGGTCAAATAGTGTAAAGTATCATTCGTAGGAGTAAAATCGATTTGCGCTAGCAATTTACCTCGGCGGTTAGCCCGGCTATCGGCAGGCGGAAAAGGAAATTGAGTTCCACCTGCGTCAGGTGCCTGATCTGCAGCTACAAATTTGTATATCGTATATCCGTTCTCCCCACTCTCACCTTGAATCTCCTTTACTTGGCTATACCCGATATGCGTTCCTTCCCCGGGGGCCACACGCGAATCAGATACGGCATTGTTAAAATTGCAAGTCGCACTTTCAAATCCTGCGTTAGGGTCAGCCGGATCGATTTGAACAGTCTTTAGCACTAAAGACATAAAATAATACTGTGGCTGCTTTACCAATACGCCGCTGGATTGAAATTGGTGAGCTGTTTCATCAAGATGTGTGTACTCGTATTTCGTTGTTTTTATGAGCGCGTTGTTGTCGTTCCAATGACGAATCTTCTTTATCCGTGCTCCGCCTACCTTCGTAGGGATTGAGTCGCTGACAGCTTTTAGGTTCACTACCTTCACAGAGACACTTGCTGAGGATTTCGTCTCGTCTGAAATATACTCTGCCATTGCACTCAATTGATAAGTTCCAGGATCTAATGTTCGGTAATAGGTGAATGGACCTACAGTTGTAACGCCGCTTACACCGGCTCCACAACTGCCACCAATGTTAACGTTGGGGCCAATAAACGTTGCCGAGGCTTCTGCCGGTTCGGTCGGGCCCTCGCATGTACATGTTATCGTAACCTCAACCGACGCAGTTTCAGTGACTATAAGCTGGTTTGTTTTGGTATAGTCAGTATTGGGTGGAATCACAACACCAACATGATCTCTAAGGAAGTTGGCGCTAGCTGATAGTGTGTCGTAATAGTATTCCTTAGCAACAAACTTGCCAACCTTACCTACGTCATTTGACTCAAAATCAAACTGAGTTTTTCCGCCGGTTGGGTAAGTTATTGAAGTAATTATATTGGCTAGGGTTCTGAGAGAATCTGTTCCTCGATTACCACCATTGGCATAGTATAAGAATGTTCCGTCAAGCCGGTCAATATATTGAGGAACAAGAGTAGAAACCGGGTTGGAATTATAGAACCCCCAATGATCTATGCTAAATGTACTCGTTGCCGGCAAAACAACACTCTCATTGTATTGCAGCTGATACGGAGGTAAATGAGTTCCGTCTGGAGCACACTCAGTTACGGACGTAAGCTTTAGTCTCTGGTTTCCATCCGTTGCATTGCCGAAGTAGCCGTAGCCAAGACCAAAGTATTTTACAATGTTACCTTCCGCATCCTTAATAGATATTTGCCCAAGAGAATTAGCGTTATAAATATCCTGGCGAAGCTGAGAAGATGGGATAAAGTCTACCGATCCTTCTTTGTACCTTATTGATGATAAGAAGAATTGGTTCATGGTAAGAAGATTGGCGACACGCTCGGTATAGGTATCAGCATCAAAGCAAAAAAATGTCTGCCCTATAGTAGGATTATCAAGGTCAGCTGATCTCCACGACTCCTGAGTGTAGGATGTCTTCCGAATATATTCATTGTTATTATAATAGAATAATATAGTATCCTGCTTGTCCGCTGATATCATACTTTGGAGATGCCATGCCGAAACATTTTCTGGTGTACCCTGCTCTGTTTCAAGGGAAGTTGTTTCTGTCGCACCACTTGTTTGACCATTGTTCGTGAAGATTCCGAAAAAATACTGCACCCCATCTCCTCCGGTCACTTTCCATGTTCCTTGTAGTGTGAAGGTGGGCGTAATTTGAACGTTTGTATAGTCTTGCAGAAGTATAGTTCCGTCGTAATTGAAATAGAATTTGACAGACAGGCCTGGAGCACTAAGAAAATAGGTATCTGATTCTGTATCGATTTTGCCTTGTGAAGCATTGGCTAAGTAATCACCACTGGGGTTGGGTTGAGTTATTTGAGAGCCTACCGAAAGAAATCCGTTACCCCCCTCATCGGGCAATCCTCTAACCGATCTTGAAATAGACCCGCCAGCCTGTAGACTCCAACCCAGGCCGACCCACGAAGCATCCTCATCGACTCTAATACCCGAGGCATGATAACTCAGAGAAACCGGCATCGAAAGCGACCCATTTGATATACCATAAATTGGAATGTCGATTTGAGGTGTGCCTGTGTAATACGTTACAGGTACATCCACATGTTTAGCAAGCGAAGCCAGATTGGGTGCCATTGGCAGTACGGTAGTTGTTATCTGAGTAGAGGTGCCGTCCTGGTCTTGTGCATATGCAATTGAAACAGCAAAGCACACTGCGACGGATAGAAATATCGATCTCATAGGATTAAAACTTATATTGACTAGTA
>Ga0206902_10146_pt1 | contig 18819 bp, 13 predicted proteins | sample Alteio_BWOrgHeat_44_FD_153242 | JGI IMG/M metagenome (GOLD analysis project Ga0206902, IMG submission 153242) | Enriched cells from forest soil in Barre Woods Harvard Forest LTER site, Petersham, Massachusetts, United States -... | ecosystem: Environmental > Terrestrial > Soil > Temperate forest >... | reverse complement strand
AAGCTGCAGACGGGGCGCGACGTGGTGATCGCGGCGCTGCTGGGCGCCGAAGAATATGGATTTGCAACTACGCCCCTGATCGCGATGGGCTGCATCATGATGCGCAAATGCCATCTGAATACCTGTTCGGTGGGCATTGCCACGCAGGACCCGGTGCTGCGGGCGCGCTTTACGGGGCAGCCCGAGCACGTGATCAACTTCTTCTTCTTCATTGCTGAACAAGTGCGCGAGCACATGGCCAAGCTGGGCTTCCGTACCGTGGACGAAATGGTGGGACGGGTGGACAAGCTTGATGCCGCGCTGGCCGATGCGCATTGGAAGGCGAAGGGCATTGATCTGTCTTCGATTCTCTACGCGCCGATTCTTCCCTCGCGCGTGGCTCGCCGGAAGGTGATGGCTCAGGATCATGGCCTTGACCAGGCGCTCGATCATGCGCTCATTGCCAAGGCGGCTCCGGCGCTCGAATCCGAACAGCCGGTCAAGGGCAGCTTCGCCATTCGCAACGTGCACCGCACTGTGGGAGCGATGCTGGGTGGGGAGATCGCCCGCCGTTACGGATCGGCCGGCTTGCCAGACGAGACCATTCATTTCAAATTCTGCGGGTCGGCGGGGCAGAGCTTCGGTGCGTTCGTTCCCAACGGCGTGACGCTGGAACTCGAAGGCGATTCGAACGATTACCTAGGCAAGGGACTTTCGGGAGGCCGCATCATCGCTTACCCGCCAAAGACGTCTAGCTTCCTACCCGAAGAGAGCATCCTGGTCGGCAACGTGGTTTTGTATGGAGCTACGAGCGGTGAGGTGTTTCTGAACGGCATCGCCGGTGAACGCTTCGCGGTGCGCAACTCGGGAGCGACGGCGGTGGTGGAAGGCGTGGGCGACCACGGCTGCGAATACATGACCAACGGCACGGTAGTGGTGATCGGGTCGACGGGACGCAACTTCGCAGCCGGCATGAGCGGTGGAATTGCGTATGTTTACGACGATGCGCGCGACTTCGAAAAGCGGCGCTGCAATCCAGCCAGCGTCGATCTTGAACCGCTGGTGAATGACGACGATGTCGCAGTTGTGCGCGGTCTCCTGGAGCGCCATCGCGACCTGACGGGAAGCCCGAGGGCCGCATGGGTCCTGGAGAACTGGGCGGAGGCTCAGGCCCGCTTCATCAAAGTGTTCCCGCACGAATACAAGCGGGTGCTGGGCGTGGCTCGCGCCGAGAAGGACGATGGTGAATCCACGAGTTCATCAACCCTGGTGGGTGCAACCGAGGTGAAACATGGGTAAGGTCACCGGATTTCTGGAAATCGAGCGCGAACAACCGACGCGCCGCAAAGTGGAAGAACGGGTGCAGGACTGGTTCGAAATCTACGAGCCATTTCCGATTGAGAAGCAGCGCGATCAGAGCGCGCGTTGCATGGATTGCGGGGTGCCCTTCTGCCACACCGGATGTCCGGTGAACAATCTGATTCCCGACTGGAATGACCTCGCCTACAACAATCGCTGGGAGCGCGCCATCCGGCGCCTGCATGCGACGAATAATTTTCCTGAATTCACCGGGCGGATTTGCCCTGCGCCGTGTGAAGCGGCGTGCGTGCTGGGCATCGATCAGCCGCCGGTCTCGATCAAGGTGATCGAGAAGAGCATCGTGGAGCGGGCGTGGGAAGAGGGCTGGATTCATCCCGAGCCTCCGGAACAGAACACGGGCAAGCGCGTGGCAGTCGTGGGCAGCGGACCGGCGGGGTTGGCGGCTGCGCAGCAACTGCGGCGCGCCGGGCACTCAGTCACGGTATATGAAAAGAACGATCGCATCGGCGGCCTGCTGCGCTACGGCATTCCCAACTTCAAGTTAGAGAAGCACGTGATCGAACGCCGGCTCAAGCAAATGCGCGACGAAGGCGTCACATTCCTGACCAATGCCCATGTGGGGGTGAACGTCCCGGTTGAAACGCTCACCGGCCATTACGACGCCATCCTTTTGGCCGGCGGGGCTGAGCATCCGCGCGACCTGAATATCCCGGGGCGCGAGTTGAAAGGCATTCATTACGCGATGGAGTTTCTGCCCCAGCAGAATCGGCGGTGCGAAGGGGACACGGTGGATGCAGGCATTTCGATCACCGCCGAAGGCAAGAGGGTGGTCATCATCGGGGGCGGCGACACGGGCGCCGACTGCCTGGGCACGACGCACCGCCAGAAGCCGCTCAGCGTGCACCAGTTCGAAATCATGCCCAAGCCGCCGGCGACACGTGCCGCGTCGACGCCCTGGCCGATGTGGCCACTGCAACTGCGCACCGAAGGCGCTCACGAAGAGGGCGGCATCCGCGACTGGAGTATCAACAGCATCAAGTTCACCGGCGATGAGCATGGCAATGTGAAGCAGCTGCACGCGATGCGCGTGGGTCCGCCGCCGAAGTTTGAACCGATGGGCGGCACCGAGTTTACGATGGACGTCGATCTCGTGCTGCTGGCGATGGGATTTCTGGGGCCGGTTCAATCAGGCATGATTGAAGAATTGGGTGTGGCCGTGAATTCGCGAGGGAATGTCGACACCACGGATTATCGAACGTCGGTGGAGGGTATCTTCGCCGCCGGCGACATGCGTCGCGGCCAATCGCTTGTGGTGTGGGCGATCGCCGAGGGACGCAAAGCGGCAGAGGCCATCGACAGCTACCTTGTCTCAAAACCGGATGCGCTGGCGAAGCAGCATCTCGCAGCCGTGTGACTCCCAGGTCTGACTGGTTGGCGACGCGACTGAACCCTGAATGTAGTTTCTGAATGTAGCCGGCAGATCCCAGGTCTCAAAATCGAGACCTGGGGTACCCCATGTTAGACCTGTAGTTTTTCTACCACCACTCCATCATGCGGCCTAAGGACACTTTGGCGCTGCTTTCGGGCTTGGGCGTGCGCAGCAGCAGGACCGGGCATGCGGCGAGCTTCACCAGCTTTTCGGCGATGGACCCAAATACCTGCGGATACCATCCAGAAAGCCCATGGGTGGTGAAAACGAGCAGGTTGGCATTTTCGCGCTCGACTGCCTCGAGAATGGTTCCTGCCACATCAGCGCCGACCTCGACGCTGGTGGTCGCCTTCACTCCCCTGGATTTCAATCCCGCCTGAGAGACCTCAAAGTGGTCGGCCGCGGTCTTTCTCGACTCGTCAATGATGGAAGCCTCGGACACGCCCGCCGGCAAAGTCACGTCGGGAGACTCGGGGATGACGTGAAGAAGATAGAGTTCGGCACGAAATTTTTCAGCGAGTTCGGTGGCAGCATCCAGGGCTGCATGGGACGATGCGCTGAAGTCGATGGGAACCAAAATTTTGGTAGGGATTACGCTCACTGCTTCGGACATTCGAATCTCCTTGCTGAAATTGGGACACTGCCAGACGTGCAGGCTTTTCGGGTCCCATGATAACAACCAGACCCGCACTTCCATGCGTGACCGACAGCACAGCTATGGCGACCGGCTGGGGCTCGGGCCAACGGTATCCGCACCGGAATGGTAATTTAGTACGAATATGAGCTCGCCGACTGCTGCTGTGCTGGGTGAAATCGGATTGCCTGCGCCGATTCGTGAACTTGCTGCTCAAAAATGGGATGCGATTGTCGTGGGCGCGGGACACAACGGCCTGGCCTGCGCGGCTTACCTGGCACGGGCAGGACAAAGGGTTCTCGTGATCGAAAGCCGCCAGCGCGTCGGGGGCGCGTGCACCATCGAAGAGCCCTTTCCCGGGGTGCGCATGTCGCCGTGCGCGTATCTGGCCGGACTGCTGCACCCGCTGGTGGTCGAAGAGCTTGGGCTGCCGAAGCGCGGGTTCACGTGGACGCCTGCAGTAAACGGATTGTTTGTTCCCTTCCTTGATGGATCGAGCATTCAACTGTGGGATGACGATGAACGCTGTGCGGCCGAAGTGCACGCCCTGTGCCCGGGGGATGTGGAAGGCTGGCAAGAAATGTCGGATGTGATCCGCCGGCTACGCGACGCGCTTCGCCCGGCGAATAGCGAGGACCTGTGGTTGAGCGATGCACCGACGCGCGAACAGATTGAAGAGCGCCTGAGGAACGACGAGGAAGCGCGATCTCTGCTGTTCGACTGGTCGATGGCCGAATTCGTCGAGAGGTATGTCGAGGACGAGCGGCTACAGGTGGCCTATCTTGGCCAGGGCGTGATCGGAACCAACGCCAGCCCGTTTGAGAAGGGCACTGCCTCGATTCGGTTTCATCACGCGTCAGGCAGGCTGGGAGGCATGCCGGGAATGTGGGGCTATGTGCGGGGCGGCATGGGCATGGTTTCGTTCTACTTTTGCGACGCGGCGCGCGAAGCCGGTGCGACGGTTATCTCCGGCGTTCCTGTGGCGCAGATTATTCCCGGCGAAGGAGTGCGGCTGGAGGGAGGCGAATTCATCGCGGCGGGCACCGTGATCTGTAACGCCGACCCGCGACGAACGCTACGGCTCCTGGGCGAAGCGGCCGACAGGACCTGGCGGGAGCGCATCGAGCGGATTCCGATCGAGGGGTGTACGGTGAAACTCAACGTGCATCTGCACGAGTTGCCGAATTTCACGGCGCGCCCGGGAACGAACGGACCGCATCACTACGGACAGATCAATGCCCCGCTTACAAAGGACGAATGGAAGGCGGGTTACGCGGCTGCGCACGGTGGCGGATTGCCGGAGCATCTTTGGTGCGAGCTGTATTTTCAGAGCGCGCATGATGCATCGGTTGCACCAGCAGGGACGCACACAATGAGCGTCTTCGCGCAATATGTGCCTTATAAATTTGCATACGGAACCTGGGACATCCGCCGCAACGAAGTTCGCGAGCTTGCGCTCCGGTCGCTGGGCCGGTTCTGCTCCAACATCGGCACGGCAGTGATCGATGCGCAGGTGCTGGGGCCGCCCGACATCGAAACGAAAGTGGGACTGACAGGTGGACATATTTTCCAAGGCGAGTGCCTGCCGCCTTTCATGTGGGAGAAACGCCTGACAGCACGCACACCCATGGCGGGCTTTTATCTGTGCGGGGCATGCACCCATCCGGGCGGCAGCGTAATCGGTGTGAATGGACGCAACGCGGCAATGGTGGTACTGAAGGACAAGGGCCTCTGACCTTCCGAGGCCTCATCCGCCGCGGCGGACAAGACCTGAGGCACCCCCTTCCGATTTGACTTTTCTCGCGTGTGTGGGTCTGGTATGCTCCGCCGTACATGCCCGCCATACCCGCCCTCAAACGAGGCATCCGATTTCGTGATCTTGTCCTGTTCTACGTGGTCAGTGGACTAAGCGTCCGCTGGACGGCGATGGCTGCGGCCGCGGGGCCGAGCATTCTGGTGGTGTGGGTCGCGGCGCTGGTCTGCTTCTTTATCCCGCTCGCCGCGAGTGTGATGGAACTCTCTTCGCGACATCCTGAAGAGGGCGGGCTCTACGTGTGGACGCGTGAGGCTTTCGGTCATGGACCCGGTTTTATCGCCTCGTGGGCTTACTGGATGAGCAACCTTCCTTATTTTTCCGGTGTGCTGTATTTCGGCGCGGCATCGACTCTGTTCGCCTTTGGGGCGCGGGGGCGCGCACTGGCCGGGGAATCCTGGTATTACCTCACCTTCTCAGTTGTGTGGCTCACCATTATCACGCTGTTAAACATTCGCGGCGTGAACGTTGGCAAGTGGCTCAACAACATCAGCTCGCTGGGCGGCCTGCTGCCATTGAGTGCGCTTATACTGCTGGCCGTCGCGTCGTATGCGCGCTTTGGTCCGGCGATACATTTTACTGCCGCTGCGCTGATGCCGCACTGGAGTCTGGGCAATGCGGTTTTCTGGTCCAGCATCTTCTTTGCGTTCGGCGGAGTGGAAGCCGGATCGGCGATGGGTGATGAGATCGAGAACCCGCGGCGCGTGATTCCGTGGGCCATTCTTGTGGGCGGCAGTGTACTCGCGATCGGCTATATCTCGGGTACGACCGCGCTGCTCGTTTCGCTTCCCAGCGACGCGGTGGGTGGGCCGGATGGATTTGTGAACGGCATCCATGTGTTGAGTGCGCGCCTTGGCCTCGGTTGGGTGCTGGCGCCGATTGCGTTGCTGGTGGGACTGAACGCTGTCGGCGGCGCGGCTGCATATCTGTCCTCGACATCGCGGCTGCCGTTTGTGGCGGGGCTTGATCACTACCTTCCGCCGGCCTTCGGATGGATTCATTCGCGCCACCGGACACCATGGGTCGCGATCGTCTCTTACGGGTTGGCGGGAACCGTGGTGGCGGTGCTCGGCCAGGCGGGAACCACGGTGCGCAGCGCTTACGACGTGCTTGTGAGCATGGCGATCCTCCTGTACTTCGTGCCCTACCTGTTCTTGTTTGCATCGATGATTCGACTGCAATGGGAACCGGCGGGACCGGAAGTGCGGCGCATTCCGGGCGGCAAACCCGTCGCGATCGCGCTGGCATCGCTCGGACTTGCGAGCACCGCACTTACACTTTTTCTGGCCGTATTTCCGGCGGAAGACGAGCCGCACAAGGCGATGACCGTGGTGAAGGTTGTGGGTGGAACGGCGGTGATGATCGGGGCGGGGATCGTGTTGTTTCTCATCGCAAGACACAAGGCGCACAAGCTGTCAAAGACGGCGGCGAGCAGCGCAGTGCTGCAGCGCGAAGATCGCTTGTTGTGAAGAGAGTGCGCGAGCCGAGTCGAAGCGAACTTGCGTCAGGGTCTTTGCGGATGTAATGCTCGAGACATGAAGGGATTGCGGCAGGCGGTTTTAGGGCTGTTGATGGCCAGTTGTCTGGCGGGCACTGCACAGGAGAAGGGATACTGGCGCGCGGCGAGTGCGACGGCGGTGTCGATCACCGGCGACATCACAATTTCAGATGCGAAGGTCACAATGAACTTTGCCAGTTTTCCCGTTGCGCAAATACGCAAGCTGGAAGCTGCGGAAATCGGCGCGGTGTTCGACGCGGATGTCAATGCCAGCGGCAGCGCAAATCTCTACAGGCTGAACATCCCGGGTTCGAGGAGGTTCCTGCGCCACAACACCCTCTGCGGAACAGAGGATGTGCAGTGGATGATCACGTATGTCCTCAACAAGGACCTTCGGGTTGCTTTCTTTTCCGGGTCGAGCGAGCCGGTGTTGCAGTTTGACTCTCTCCGAAACTCGACCAGTCTCTGCGGCACGTTTTCTTATGCGCGCTGAGCGGCGAGCGGGCCCGGCGTAGCGGTCACTTCCCTGCCCTCGATGAACACGCGCGGACGGGCAGGCGCGGCGATAAAGTAGGCAAGCTCGCGATAATCTCCGAATTCATGAATGAGGAAGTCGGCTCTTTTCCCGGCTTCCAGAGAGCCGACGGTTGTTCCGAGACCGAGGCTCCAGGCGGCATTGATGGTGGCTGCCGAGAGTGCCTCCGCGGGTGAAAGACCCATCTGGATGCAGGCAAGCGAGAGCATGAATGGCATGGACGGCACGGGCGATGAGCCGGGATTGAAGTCCGTGGCCAGGACGATGGCGAGGCCGAGTTCGACCATCTTGCGCGCGGGGGGATACTGGGTGCGGCCCAGTGCGAAGACCGATCCCGGCAGAAGAACCGGCTGCACGCCAGCATCGCGCAACTGGAGCAGCGTTTCTTCGGTCGCGGTTTCGAGGTGATCGGCGGTGGCGGCGCCCAGTTCGGCGGCCAGGGACGCGCCGGTGCCGAGACGAAACTGCTCCGCGTGGACACGCAGCCCGAGGCCGTGCTGCTTAGCGGCGGTGAGGACGGCGCGGGTTTCGGCGACGGTGAAGGCGTGATCGTCGCAGAACGCGTCGCAATAGCGTGCGAGGCCAGCGGATGCAACTTCAGGGATGAGCTCTTCGGCAATCGAGCGAATGTACGCGGTGCGGTGATCGGCATATTCCGGCGGGACCGTGTGCGCGGCCAGCAAAGTGGGAACTATGCGAGCGGGACCTTCCTGATCGAGGCGGGCAAGAACGCGGAGCATGCGCAGTTCTGTGTCGCGGTTGAGACCGTAGCCAGACTTGGCTTCAAGTGTCGTGGTGCCTCCGCGCAGCATCCAATCGCGATGGCGACGTGCGGCGGCGAGCAATTCATCTTCAGTTGCGGCCCGGGTCAGCTTGACGGTGCGGAGAATGCCGCCGCCGGCCGCGGCGATCTGCTGATAGGTAGCGCCGGCGATGCGCTGTTCGAATTCGTCGGCGCGGTTGCCGGCGAAGACTAAATGGGTGTGCGCATCGATGAAGCCCGGTGTCACACAACGCTGTTCCGCATCGACCACTGTCGCGTTGGGCGGGATTTTGGATTTAAGTTCGGAGTATCGACCGGCTGCGGCGATGCGGCCGTTTTCGATGAGAACGGCGGCGGCGTCGATGATGGCGAGGTCATTCAATTCGGCGCCCACGCGCGGACGTGCGGGGCCGGCGAGCGTGACGAGTTGGCCGATGTTGACGATGCAGTAAATCATTTGGTTCGTAATTTGAGGTTGGATCGATCCCAGGTCTCAGAAACGAGACCTGGGGCACCCCGATGTTGACTATGTTATTTGCCAGGCATGAGAATATGGATACCGCGGTCGCGGGCGGTCTGGCGGGCAAGTTCGTAACCAGCGTCGGCATGGCGGGCAACGCCGAGGCCGGGATCGTTGTTGAGCACGCGGGCAATGCGACGTGATGCGCTATCGGTGCCGTCGGCTACGGTCACTTGGCCGGCGTGCAGGGAATAGCCCATGCCTACGCCGCCGCCATGATGGAAGCTCACCCAGGTCGCGCCGGAGGCGGTGTTGAGCAGCGCATTCAGTACCGGCCAGTCGGCTACCGCATCGGAGCCGTCGAGCATCTTTTCAGTTTCGCGATAGGGGCTGGCGACGGAGCCGGTGTCGAGATGATCGCGGCCGATCGCGATGGGCGCTGAGATCTCCCCCTTGCGCACTAACTCGTTGATGGCGAGACCCATCATGGCGCGCTCGCCGTAACCAAGCCAGCAGATGCGCGCGGGCAGACCCTGGAACGCGAATCGGCCTCGCGCCAGGCGCAGCCAACGGGTAAGGATTTCGTTTTCGGGGAACAATTCGAGTGCCAGTTCATCAGTGCGATCGATATCACGCGGATCGCCGGAGAGAGCGACCCAACGGAAGGGGCCGGCGCCGGTGCAGAATAACGGACGGATGTATTCGGGCACGAACCCGGGAATGAGGAAAGCATCGGCACAGCCTGCGTCGAAGGCAAAGCGACGAATGTTGTTGCCGTAGTCGAAGGCCACGACTCCTGCACGCTGCAAGGCAAGCATGGCATCGACGTGCACCACCATCGATGCCGTGGAACGGCGGACATATTCTTCGGGGTCGCGGGCGCGCAGATCGGCTGCCTGTGCCACTGTGAGTCCCTGGGGGATGTAGCCATTAAGGGGATCGTGGGCACTGGTCTGATCCGTCACCACGTCGACATGCACGCCGCGGCGCACGATTTCCGGCAGGACATCGGCACAATTGCCCACCATGCCTAAGGACAAGGCACGCTTCTCGCGCCGCGCTGACTCACAAAGGGACAAGGCTTCGTCAAGATCTTCTGTGAGTTGATCGCAATAGCGAGTGTCGACGCGGCGCTGGATGCGGGAGCGCTCGACGTCGACGGCCAACACTACACCACCATTCAGCGTGACCGATAGAGGCTGGGCGCCGCCCATGCCGCCCATGCCGCCGGTGACCACCAATTTGCCCGCGAGGGTTCCGCCGAAGTGTCGCTCGGCGAGTGCGGCGAAGGTCTGGAAGGTGCCCTGCAGAATGCCTTGTGTGCCGATGTAGATCCAGCTTCCCGCGGTCATCTGGCCGTACATCATCAGGCCCTTGCGGTCGAGTTCGTGAAAGTGCTCCCAGTTGGCCCATTTGCCGACAAGATTCGAGTTGGCAATGATCACGCGCGGGGCCATGTCGTGGGTGGGAAAGACGGCCACTGGCTTGCCGGACTGGACCAGAAGAGTCTCATCATTGCCAAGATTTTCGAGTTCGCGCACGATGGCGTGAAAGCATTCCCAGTTGCGGGCGGCGCGGCCGATACCGCCGTACACAACCAGGTCCGCCGGGCGCTCGGCTACTTCGGGATCGAGGTTGTTCATCAGGCAGCGCAGAGCGGCTTCCTGCTGCCAGCCCTTGCAGCGGAGTTGATTGCCGCGGGGGGCGCGGATCATAGGGATGGTGGCAACACTCATGGTTCCTCCTGTTGGGGAAAGCGCAATCCCAGGTCTCAAAAACGAGACCTGGGGCACCCCATGTACAGCAGCAGATGATCAGACACCTACGACACGATCATAGACGGGAACGTTCCGGGATCTAACCCGCAATCGAAACTAGAACCGAATCGTTACCGTTGATTCCTCCATGATTTGGCGTGGTGTGCGCTGAATGATGGTTGCCGCGTCGACTGGCTGGTCGTTATCCTCAATCGATGCCCAACACGCTGGTTGAATGTGTGCCAAATTTTTCCGAAGGCCGCGATGCGGCCAAGGTTGACGCCATCGTTGATGCCATGAAGCTTCCCGGCGTTTATCTTCTCGACCGCGAAATGGATGCCGATCACAACCGATGCGTGATCACCCTGGTTGGGGAGCGGGATGCGCTCCAGGAAGCGGTCATTCGCGGAGTCGGCAAGGCGGCGGAGCTGATCGATCTTACGCAGCACCAGGGCGCGCATCCGCGCATGGGGGCGGCCGATGTAGTGCCATTCATTCCTATCGAGGGAGTGACCATCGAGGATTGCGTGGCCATGGCGCGCCGCGCCGGAGAGGAAATCGCGAAGCGCTTCCAGATTCCTGTTTACCTCTACGAGGCCGCGGCTACCACTCCCGAACGACAGAACCTCGAAAACATCCGGCGCGGCGAATTCGAGGGGATCCGTGCGGAGATTGGCACCCATCCCACGCGCAAGCCTGATTTTGGCGAGGCCCGCGTGCATCCGACCGCCGGGGCCACGGTGGTTGGGGCACGCAAATTCCTGATTGCCTACAACGTCTTTCTCAATACGGCGGACGTCGCGATCGCGAAGAAGATTGCCAAGGCGGTGCGCTTCTCGTCGGGCGGGCTGCGCTATGTGAAGGGAGCGGGGTTCCTGGTGCGGGGCATGGCCCAGGTCTCGATGAATCTGACCGATTTTGAGCAGACGCCGATTCACCGTGTATTCGAATTTGTGAGGCGGGAGTCGGCGCGGTACGGGGTAGTGCCGGTGTCGAGCGAGATTGTAGGGCTGATTCCCAAGCTGGCCCTGGAGCAGGCCGCGGAGTGGTTTCTGCAGGTGGAGAACTTCGATTCGTCGCTAATCCTGGAGAACCGGCTGGCTGCGGTGATTGGCGGCAAGACGGCGGTTGGAGGACTGCGCGCGGGAATCGAACCGTTTCTCGAGCAACTGGCGGCGCCGACAGCGACTCCGGGCGGAGGCAGCGCGGCTGCGGCGGCTGCAGCAATGGCGGCGGGCCTGGCGAACATGGTGGCATCGATGTCGCGAGGCAAGAAAGCCTATGCGCAGTTCACTAATGAATTGAATGAGGTGATCGCCAGGCTGGGGACGGTTCGAGAAGAACTCAAAGCGGCGATCGACGCGGACGCTGAATCCTACAACGTGGTCATGAAGGCGTACAGGGCAGCGAAGGAATCGGCGGAGGGAGGACGGCTGATCAATGCAGCTTTGCAGCAGGCCACGAGCGTGCCGCTGGGGGTGGCGGAGAAGGCCGCAGAGGTTGCGCAGATGGTGTCGAGCCTCAAGCCGATCACGAACCCGAACATGAGTTCGGATCTGACCACCGCTGCGGCCTTGGCAAGGGCGGCCCGCGAAGGAGCGCTCGCAAATGTGGAGATCAATCTTGGCTCGATGACGCCGGAGACGGCAGAAGAGCAGTCCTTTGCAGATGCAGTGCGAGAACGCCTGGCCACGCTGATGGAGAGGGGTTGAGCTGCGGGGCGGGGCCGAGATCGAGGATGTGGTATCCCACCCTAGCGACAAAAGCAAAGACGTCGCCAGGATGGGACACCCAGCAAAGTTTGCATTGGGGCCTCAAGGGGGTATCTTTGGTGGGATCACCTAATTCGATCCCATGAGGTGCTGAGTGTCAAGGGTAAGAGGTTTCATTTTTGTTGTTCTTGCATTGCTGATTTTCGCCGCAGCCACTCAAACAAAATCAACCGCTCAAACACAGCAGAAATCAACATCTGTCCGGCTCGAGCGCGTCACATCTTCGCGAGCTTCCGCAAACGGCATCGAGATTCGATCCGGGGCAAGCGTCATGCAAATATCGGCCTTGCGCGACGATGTGCTGCGGGTGCGGGTGGGACCGGCAGGACAGCTTCCGGAAGATGCGTCGTGGGCTGTGTTGCCCGCTGCGCGAACGTCGACCGCGGCGGTCACGGCTGAATCAAGCGCGACTACGGTCGGCTTTAAAACGGCGAAGCTTCACGTCTCGGTTCACAAGGATCCATTCGAGTTGACGGTGACGGACCTCGACGGACACGTCATCACCGCGGATTTTCCCGGACGGCCCATCGAATACCATGGCTCATCTTTCCGCGTGTACATGAAGTCGCCGTTTGACGAGCATTACTTCGGGCTGGGCGACAAGGCTGGACCGCTCGACCGGCGCAATCACGCTTTTACTGACTGGAACACCGACGCATTCGGGTGGCAGGAGTCCACCGATCCGATTTACAAATCGATTCCCTACTTCATCACCTTTCATCAGGGAGTTTGCGCTGGGATTTTCCTCGACAATACGTGGCGTGCCAGCTTCGACTTCAACAAGGAGTACCGGGACGCCTATTCGTTCGGCTCCGAGGGCGGGCCGCTCGACTACTACATTCTCTATGGGCCGGAGCCCAAAGCGGTGGTGGAATCGTGGGCCTGGCTGGTGGGAAAAACGCCGCTGCCTCCGCTGTGGTCGCTGGGATATCAGCAATCGCGCTATAGCTATTATCCCGAGGCGGAGGTGCGGCGCGTCGCCAGCCGGCTGCGCAGCGAGCATATCCCCGCGGACGTGATGTGGCTGGACATCGACTATCAGTTGAAGAACCGGCCGTTCACCGTTGATCCAGAGAAGTTTCCTCACTTTGACCAGATGATCCAGGATTTGAAGGCGCAGCATCTGCGCACGGTCGTAATCACCGATCTGCATATCGCCTATTTGCCCAATGCCGGGTACAAACCACATGACGAGGGGGTGGGCGGGGATCATTTCGTCAAGAATCCCGACGGCTCGACTTTCGTTGGGGTGGTGTGGCCAGGCAAGGCAGTATTCCCCGACTTCACGCAGAAGGCGACGCGGGAATGGTGGGGAACGCTGTACAGCGATTTTGTGTCCAAGGGCATTGCCGGATTCTGGAACGACATGAACGAGCCCGCCGTGTTTGAGGTGCCCTCGAAGACGATGCCAGACGATGTGCAGCACCGCATCGACGAGTCAGGGTTCGCGCCTCGGGTTGCCACTCATCTTGAGATTCACAACGTATACGGCATGGAGAACTCGCGCGCAACGTTCGAGGGGCTGCGCAAACTGGCTCCGAATGAGCGGCCGTTTGTGATGACGCGGGCCAGCTATGCCGGGGGGCATCGCTATGCCGCGACCTGGTCGGGTGACAATTCGAGCAACTGGTACCACCTGCGCCAGACCATTCCGCAGTTGCTGAACCTGGGCCTGAGCGGCTTCGCGATGAGCGGCGCGGACGTGGGCGGGTTTGCGGCCTCGCCCCAGCCCGAGTTGCTGACGCGGTGGCTCGAACTGGGCGCTTTCCAACCGATCGACCGCGACCACACGGCCATGGGTACCAACCCCCAGGAGCCGTGGGAGAACGGCACACCGGAGGACCTGGACCTGCGCCGGCGGTACATCGAAGAGCGCTACCGGCTGCTGCCGTATCTCTACACCACCACGGAAGAGATGAGCCGCACCGGGCTGCCGATCATGCGGCCGCTGTTTCTGGAGTTTCCGGAAGAGGCTTCGGGAAAGCAAGCCGTTGATCCCGCCGTGGACAACGATTTCATGGTGGGCCCCAACCTGCTGGTGGCGCAGAGTCCTTTCCCGGACGAGATGGACGATTACTCGGTGGCGCTGCCTCCGGTGGGCTGGTACGACTACTGGACGGGGGCTCGCGTCGAAGGCAGCACGGGCCGGCGCGCGATTGACAACACGCAGGTAGCGCAGGCGGAGGTGCACATTCACAGGAGCCTGGATACGCTGCCGGTGTTCGTTCGGGCGGGCGCGATCGTGCCGGAGCAGCCCCTGGTACAGAGCACCGACGAGAAGCCGGAAGGACCATTGACGCTGCGGGTCTATCCGCCGACGGGATTCAACAAGGACTGCAAAGGAAGCATCTACCAGGACGACGGCGTGAGCTACGACTTCGAAAAGGGCCAGTTCCTGCGGGTGAACTTCACCTGCCGGCTGTCGGCGCAGGGGATCATTGTGGCCGTGACGCCGCCGGAGGGGAGCTTCGCGCCGTGGTGGAAACTGCTCTCGATTGAGGTTTACGGCGCGTCGAAACCGGCAACGGCGGCCAACGTGACCGCGCTGCAAGGCGGTGGAGCGGAGCAGATTTCGACTGCGTACGACGCGGAACATCATCGCATCACGGCGCTCGTTCCGGACACAGGCAAGGGGTTGGAACTGCAGCTGACCTACTGAAAGATGGTGGTTGGCCTGTGCAGAAATATGGGCACCTGGTTGTGGTTTAATTGGGTCGTTGATTTCCCCATTTTGAAGGAGGCCACGTTGCCCACGATTACGACCACAGACGGCGTAGAGATTTTTTACAAGGACTGGGGTACAGGCCAGCCCATCGTGTTCAGCCATGGCTGGCCGCTGTCGGCCGATGACTGGGACAACCAGATGCTGTTCTTTCTGAGTCAAGGTTATCGCGTGATCGCCCATGACCGGCGCGGCCATGGACGCTCGACCCAGATCGGCAAGGGCCACGATATGGACCACTACGCCGATGACCTGGCCGTTCTCACGGCTCATCTCGACCTGAAGAATGCCATCCATGTGGGCCATTCGACCGGCGGCGGCGAGGTGACGCGCTATCTGGGCCGACATGGCGAAAGCCGGGTGGCCAAGGCGGCGCTGATCAGCGCGGTGCCACCGCTGATGGTGAAGACGGCGTCCAATCCGCTCGGCCTGGGCAAGGAAGTGTTTGACGATCTGCAGGCGCAACTCGCGGCCAGCCGTACGCAGTTCTATCGCGACCTTCCTGTCGGGCCCTTCTATGGCTACAACCGGCCGGGCGCCAAGCCCTCGGAGGCCATCATCCAGAATTGGTGGCGCCAGGGCATGATGGGCGGAGCCAAGGCGCACTATGACGGCATCGTGGCCTTTTCCCAGACCGACTTCACCGATGACTTGAAGAAGATCACGGTTCCGGTTCTGGTGATGCATAGCGAAGACGACCAGATCGTTCCCTATGTCGCCGCCGGGCCGCAGTCGGCGAAGCTGTTGAAGAACGGAACCCTGATCACGTACAAGGATTTTCCGCACGGCATGCCGACAACACAAGCGGACACCATCAATAAGGATCTGCTGGCGTTCCTCAAGCGTTGAGCAGATTGCCCGTCACAAGATCGCGATTTTATTGGGGTAAAGCGGCTGTATTTCGTTGGAGGCGTCACGGTTATTTGCACTTCTAGAGTTTGTTGCCATGCGGGTCGCGCAGGAGCCGCGCAATCCGTTTTGTCCCCAGCAAAACGGGGGCTCATGTAACAGAAAATGCTGTTACATTCGGAATTTTGGCTCGTAAGTAATTTGGAGTCCCCGATAGGGGATCGGTAAACCCCTCGCCTTTAGGCGACGGATCTTGGTTTGTTCTGGCGCTGGAAGATTGCCAGCGTGGCTTCTTTGTGGTCGCTCGCCAGGCTGCAGAGCCAAATCTTCCATATCCTGGCGAAGGTCCATGTCTGCAATCGGCCGCATGGCCGATCAATCCGGCTTCCAGCCGTAACCGAAGCCACCGCCTCTTAGGCGGTGGAGCGTTCACATTCAATGCGCAATCTCTTGTAAGCGAAATAAAGGCGAATCTACATAGGGAGTGGGTGGGGGTGCCTCTTGGAAAGGCGAACAAAATAGAGAATATAACTCCGGGTAGAGCGGATAACGCGATGAAGGGCATTTGGGTATCTCCAGCTTCAAGTTTGCGGCAGGGGGCCCTAATCTTCTGCAACGCTACTCGAGGAGAACTCCTGCGAGCGGAGGGGATATTGTGACTCAAGAATCGACCTCTGCACAACTCGCCGGACCGGTTCGAAAACAGCCCTGCCAAACAACGTAAGTGCAGTCTCGGATCATTGCCTCGGGACAACGGCAGGGTTGTGAAGGGAATCGAAATCTCCAGGAGTATCCATGATATCTACCAACCGAATGATCAAAGCGTTCGCTCTTCCCGTTCTGGGTTTGGCACTTACGGGCGGTTTGGCCCTTGGCGGCCTCCCCGCCTTCGCGCAAGAACATCCAGACCAGGATCATCACGATCAAGCGCAGTCGCAGGATCGCCATGACAATGACACCTATCGCCAACACGATGAGTGGAAGAAGGACGCAAAAATCCAAGACGAAGACTGGAATCGCGGGGCTAAGGTCGACTACCAAAAGTATCACCTGAAGCGGCCGCCCCAGGGCAACGAATGGCGCCAGATTGACGGCAATTACGTGCTCGCCAATAGTAAGGGCGTGATTGTCTCCGTCCAGCCCTCTTCTCACGATCACGACCACCAATGAACTGTTGGTTCTTGTGGTATCCCAGGTCTCGAAAACGAGACCTGGGGCACCCAATTTCGTGGTCGATTTCGCTTGGGGACACCTGGGCTACCCGCCCAGGGATATTGCCGGTCAAGAATCGAGTTTGCACGACCCGAAGGAACCTGACGGGTTGAGTTCGTGCGATCCCAGGTCTCAGAAACGAGATCCTTCGACAAGCTCAGGACAGGCTCTGGGGCACCCAATTTCATGGTCGATTTCGCTTGGGGAGACCCGGGGGCACCCGTCAATTTCCACTGCATCACAGGTGTATACTGTGCGCGTTCGGCTTCCCGTGCTCGTCTTTTCAAGTCACTCACAAACTGCAGGGGTCTGCCCGTGAACTCCTTTTAGAGGCTCACGACGGGCGGTAGAGGCTTCTCTCGCAGAGGGTATTCGAACGTCACGCCTTGACGCTCGCATTCAACGATTACGGCTTTCGATTCAATTGAACGCAAAGGAGGATCGTACATGGCAAATGCGACGTATGAAGTGCAAACCGACGACGCCAGCCAGGCGAGCGTCGCGAGAGTCGACATGAAATTCGAAATCGTCGTTATCCCCGTTTCGGATGCCGACCGCGCGAAAGAGTTCTACGGGAGACTCGGGTGGCGACTCGACGCCGACTTCGACAACGGTAAAGACTTTCGCGTGATTCAGTTCACGCCGCCCGGCTCCGGGTGCTCGGTCATCTTCGGCAGGAACGTCACCGGGGCGGCTCCCGGCTCCGCTCAGGGCCTATATCTGATCGTCTCCGACATTGAGGCCGCCCGCCAGCAACTGCTCCGTCGCGGAGTCAAAATCAGCGAGGTCTTTCACGGTGCCGGCGACGTGCACTCAGGCCCGGACGAGCCGTACCTGTTCGGGCGGATCCGGGTCAACGGTCCGGATCCCGCGCATGGCAGCTATCAATCGTTCGCCTCGTTCAATGATCCGGACGGCAACGGCTGGCTGTTCCAGGAGATCACCACCAGGCTGCCCGGCCGCATCGACTCCACGGCGACAACGTTCGCATCGGCGAACGACCTGGCAAGCGCGTTTCGGCGTGCGGAGGCCGCCCACGGCGAGCACGAGAAGCGCACCGGGCAGCGCGACGCGAACTGGGCCGACTGGTACGCCGCCTACATGGTGGCGGAGCAGTCTGGCAAAGAATTGCCGCAATGAACGACTACGCCGGGACCGAGATCGCTCCCAGGGGGACGTCGAGGCCCTCGACCGCGGGTTGGAGGAATCATGAGCACCGCAACAACCACTGTTCCCGTCCGGCGCGAACCTGAACTGCTCGGGCAAACTGTCGTTGTCATCGGCGGCAGCGCCGGCATTGGGCTCGAGACGGCCCGACGAGCGCGCGCTGAGGGGGCCAGGCTGATCCTCACAGGCCGGGATCGCGAGCGCCTGCAGCGCTCGGCCGACGAGCTCGAAGCGCTGAGCGTAGCGGCCTTCGACGCCAACGATCCGGCTGCAATGGAGCGATTCTTCGGTGCCCTGCCGGCCACGATCGACCACGTGATGGTGACAGCCGGCCAGCCGCACTATGCGCGCCTTCTCGACATGGACTTCGAGCAGGCGCGCCGTGCCCTCGACACGCACCTCCTGCTGATGCTCGAGGTGGCCCGCAACGCCGCCGGCAAGGTAAGACCGGGAGGCACGCTGGTGTTCATGGGCGGCACCGGCGGCCGCCGCCCATCCATCGGACTGGGGATCGTGCCGACTGTCACCGCTGCGCTCCCCGCCCTCACCGCCAGCCTCGCGCTCGAACTCGCGCCGGTCCGAGTCAACCTCATCGCTGCCGGCTTCGTCGACACACTGTTGTCGGCATCGCTGCTCGGCGATGAACTCGACAACCGCCGCAATCAGCTTCGCGCCACGCTTCCCATCCGGCGCGTCGTCACACCGGCCGACGTCGCCGCGCTAGCCGTCCACATTATGATCAACACGGCCCTCACCGGCGCGACTTACGACGTCGACGGTGGACAGCAGTTCGTCGCGGCTTAGCTACAGAGGCAAGCAGGATCGTCACTGGCGGCGGTGCGATTGACGAGCAATGCATTGGCGCGTTGGCCAAAGATGGTGCGCGGATGCGCAAATCACTTCGCGGTG